>Ga0098035_1000523_pt1 | contig 19245 bp, 24 predicted proteins | sample 3_EtaG_FD_75046 | JGI IMG/M metagenome (GOLD analysis project Ga0098035, IMG submission 75046) | Marine viral communities from the Subarctic Pacific Ocean - 3_ETSP_OMZ_AT15126 metaG | ecosystem: Environmental > Aquatic > Marine > Oceanic | place: Pacific Ocean | collected 2015-01-07
AAAAGTTGAATTGTCATCTTGATTAGATGCTGGTTTACCTACGTCGTGTAGAAGTGCCACCATATTTACGATTGGGTCTTTACTATTAATTTGTCTTATAGTTTCCATAGTATGTTCCCAAACATCAAATCTATGGTGTGGAGTATTTTGTGGATGATTAACCATAGCCTGTAAAGCGGGGTGAATATGCTCTAGTAATTCGTTATCCGCCAAGAAGCCCAGAAATCCAGTAAGGTTGGGAGACTTCATAGCCTTCTCAAGTTCTCTCTGAAACCTTTCTCTAGGTGCTTTATTAGGATCATCAAGAAGACCTTTATTTTTCTTTATGCTCTCTATTAGATTTTTAGACGGCTCAAAGCCTTGCGCTCCAACGAAACGCGCTGCTCTAATCATACGAATAGGATCATCCGTAAAGGATGTATCAGAATCATCATTAGGCGAGCGTAAAACATTATCTTTCAAGTCCTTCTGTCCACCAAAAGGATCAAGCAACTCACCGTCAGGTGATTGTCCCATTGCGTTTATGGTAAAGTCTCTCCGTTCAAGATCAGCCGTAAGCTTATCCTGTGATATTCCGATAATCTCTACGTCCACACCATCTGACGGTTGAGCGGTTACAATCTCGTACTTTCCAGATGCGACAAAGTACTTTACACCCATATCCTTTAGATGCCCTTTAATCTCGTCAGGAGTCCCCACAGAAATTACGTCTACGTCCCTCGGGGTCTTACCCCTTAGGCGGTCACGAACCACGCCTCCCACATAATAGGTAGGAAGCTTAGCATGGAAGTTTTCAACAAAATCTGTGGCGGCTTTAACCTGTTGCTCGTTGGTCAGTTCTTGACCTTCCTCATCAGGGCGTGTCATTACGGTACGTGTTCGTTGAAAGATTTTATTATTTCTATGAACAGTTTCTGTAATACGCTTAGGTACTAAGCCTCCACGACCTTCAGCTTTCCAAAGGTCTAGGTACTTAGTCGTCAACCGCGTCTGATGCGTCGCTGTCTTCACTATTTTCACTAGAATCACTTTCATCGGTTTCTGCTATTGAATTGTAGAATGATTGAGCGTCAGAATACGTATTCATTTTAGCTAGCATTGCTTGGATGGGTTCTGCCCCTTCTCCTTCAGCGGGGGCTTCTTCGGGTTCTCCACCCTCAAGTCCACCTCCACCGGCATCATCGTCACCAACATCTTCACCACCTTCTTCACCACCCTCAGCACCTTGCTCCATTTGCTCACTTTGTTCCTCCTGCATTTCCATCTGCTGCTGCATTTGCTCTATCTGTAGAGCCTGTTGTTCTTGCTGCATCTGTAGTATTACAGGTTCGCCAGATACCATAAAGTCAACGTCTTCTAGATTTAGATTATCACCTTTTAATTCTACGGTAAAGCCCATCTGCGCAACCGCTGCTGCGGCCTGTGATCGCTGTAGAACAAAGGATAGCCTAGTCGCCTCCGATTTTTCCTCGGGCTGCTCTAGCTTCAAATCCCAATCAGTAATACCAAAAGCGTCCATAAGCTTAGGGAATACCTTATCATGGAATAGTCTTTGATCGCCTTCTACAACTCGGCTCATAACTACTAGCTGCTGAGTCTGTGTTGATAGACCACCGAAAGCTTCGGGCGCACCCTGCCATGCAGGTGTTACACCCCACATAGCTGAGATTCGTTCTCTAATTTCTTCACGTACAGGCAAGTAATCCATTTCTTGTAGAGTATGGAATAGCCGAACCATGTCTACTCGGCCTCTTGTTCCCTGACGCGCTGAAACTGCTACGATAGGAATATAGTTGGGGTCTACACGAGTCTGAGCAGCAATATGCTCACGTTCTCGCTTTAGACCTTCTGCATCATCAGTAGTTACCATAAGCATAGAAGCTGGCATACGGCGCTCATAGAAGTAACGATACAGGTTCTTGTCCATACCAATTAACGTAAGTACTTTTTCAAATACCGTCATTAGTGCGGGCCAACCGTAAGTTTCACCGGGATAGAATTTACTTAGGTGAATTACTTCATCATCGAAGAAATATAAGTGCTTGTTATTATACCACATCTTATACATGGCAGGAATTTTCTGCCGTGGGCATTTACCATGAGAGTCTTCGGTTCCGCAAAGACCGGGGTCAGTCTCAACCTGTCCCCTGTGAATAGGACAGAGGTAGTGAGAGTTCATGGGAATACCTGCATCGTCTAGGTCAAACTCAAATACCGCAGGGTTCATCCTACGTATTTCCTTAACCCTAGATGTAAGCGAATCTCCGTTAGAGTAGTATTCTTTTACCATGTATAGGAAGCCGTCATCAATTATATTTACATCTTGATGGAATACCCTCAATACATCCTCTAAAGACTGATTGAATAGGTTAGCTGACTTCATAAACTCCATGAACCGCTCCTTCTGCGATTCATCAGGATTTTCTACTTTAGCTTCCCACGCTATACCTCGTCGAAATACTTCCCCTGTTACATGGTTAATCGGACCTCGTACTTCTTCCTGAGACAAGTGAATAGTCTGCAGGTCTTGTACTAACTGCCTACGGTAGGCTTGTTGATGCCGAACCCACGTAGTAACAATGTTATCTAGACCGATTGTTGGAGCCTGTCCTACCTGACCACCGCCTCTAGGAGCCTTCATAAGCGTCATCATATTGACCTGCTTATCAAGCTCCATCATGCTCTGCATTAGGCGTGGAGTTTCAGGTAGGTAGTTGTGAAGTTTCAAGGTTGTTTACTCCTTAGCCAAGTCTGTTAGGTCTGCAGTAACTGCTAGATTCGCTATCAAACTCATGGCTCGTTGCTTTAATTCTGTTGATTCTGAGAACGCAGGTCTAGCTTCACTCTTTACCTGCAAATTATGCTCAATTTGCTTTGCGTTCTCATTTTTTAGGGTATTTAGGTCTTCCGTAAGTCTTATAATTTCGCTATACTGCCTCTCAGACTGACCCGCTAATTCCCTGTTATTTTCCTCTAGTTCCATTATCTGCTGTAGACTATCCGCATCCAATTCTCCCGGTGGGCTAGGCTCACGAGAAAATTGAGGTACAGCACCAACTTGGATAGCTGCCCTAATGATTGCTAAGAACGCTCCTTCGGTAAATACTGTTACCGCAGGGTCGCTATCAGGTACATCATCATCAGGACTAAGATTGGTGAGGGTAGGACTCCATTGGTCCAAGACTCTCCATATTCCATATTCATCCTTATTCGCTACCCATTGCTCGTCTGATTGCTGTAATATTCCTCCCATAACTCCCGGCGTTGAGCCTAGAGTATTTTCAGGTATTACAACATCAGAAAATTGACCCATGCCATCATCGGCTCTCTGCTGCATACTTCTCTCCTAAATTAAATATCACACTTTCCAAAGGAACAACTTTTGCATGTCCAACATCCATTTTCATGGATAATGAACGGATTATCGCAACATTGTTCGTCAAAAGATGCGAAGCTATTACTTATTAGGGTATCAGGCATACCCGCGGCTAACGCTTGTACCCCCACTTCTACTTCTATTATACTTAACTGCTCGGTTTTTTCGGCAATAGTGCCGCTTATGAGGACTTCTTTGTCCCTAGAACCCGCCCTATAGACCGTAATACCCTTACAACCTGTCCTCCAAGCTGTCATATACGCCGTTCTAACGTCGTCCCTAGTAGCTTCATTATTAAAGTTAATAGTCTTTGAGATTCCAGAATCAATATGCTTTTGGAATGCTGCTTGCATTTCTACATGATCTAGAGGTGAAATATCAGGAGCCGTTACATAGACTTCCTTTGCCCATGTGGGAACCTCTAAACGAGTATGCAAAGAGCCACCATTTGATAGGTGTTCCATTAAATTATCTGAGTAGAATCCATTTTCTTTAGCATCTGACTCGAAATTTCGATTAATATAATACAGTGTTTCTCCTTCCAAGATGTTTCCTTTTCTATATGCAAGGGCAAAGATAGGCTCGACGCCGCTAGAGCAGTCGGCCAGCATGCTAATGGTACCTGTTGGGGCAACTGTAAGCCTACAAGCGTTTCGATATGGTTCATCAGATTCATACGTACTCTCTTTCCATGATGGGAATACACCTCGGGTCTTTCCCAATTCGATAGATTCGTCGTCTGCTCTTTCCCTGATAAATTTTATTAGACTTTCGCCTACTTCTCTACCAAGTTTTGAATTATAGGCGATTCGTAGTTGAATAAGCAAGTCAGCGAACCCCATAATTCCTAGCCCAATTTTCCGTGTAGCCCTAGTCTGCTCTTTAATTTCAGGTGTTGCGTACTCATTAATATCAATTATGTTATCCAAAAAGTGAACAGACTGTCTGGTTACTACCTCTAGCCTATCCCAATCTATGTTACCGCGCCAGTTTGATTCACTACTATCAATATAAAATCGTGATAGATTAATTGATCCTAAGTTACAACTTTCATTAGGCAGCAACGGTTGCTCCCCGCAAGGGTTCGTAGCTATCATTTCGCCATGAGCCTTGATAACTTTGTTATCCTCATTTATTCTATCGAGAAACACCACACCGGGTTCGCCGTTTTTCCATGCACCTTCAATAATAAGATCGAGTATAGCTGATGCACTTTCATATCCTGTAACTTCATTGGTATGCGGATTAATTAGAGGATAAGTAACTTTTGCTTCTGCAGCATTCATAAAGTTACTATCAATACCAACAGAAATATTAAAGTTATGAAGATCGCCCTCGGTCTGCTTACAAGATATAAACTCTCTAATATCAGGATGGTATACAGACATTACTGCCATGTTTGCACCGTCACGCTTGCCCCCCTGAGTAATCATACTTGACACTCTACTAAGCGTCTTTAGAACCTCAATCGGGCCACAAGCGATTCCATGTGTAGACTTAATGCTACTACCTCGTGGTCGTAGTAAACTAAGTGAGAATCCTGTACCACCACCAAATTTCTGCACCATAGCAGAATCAGTAGCAGCCTTCATAATTCCTTCCATTGAATCCAAAATAGGAAGAACAAAGCAAGCCGATAAAGTTCCTTGTCCTGTACCTGCATTCATTAAGGTAGGTGAATTTGGAATGAACTCTAAACTGCTCATCATACCCAAAAAATCACCCGTGGTAAGTTCTCGCTCTACCCCAAGCGTACCATAATTCGAATCAGCCGAAGCTACGTGTGCTGCTACTCGACGAAATAAACCGTCGGAGTCTTCAACTGTATTATTTTCATCATCCTTCTGGAAGTATCGCTTGACTGCTACTACTTCCGCTTGCTTGCTTAGGGTCACCATTATTCATCGGCCTCAGTTCTATGTCTTGTAGTTGATTGCCTTTATATCGGCAGTAGATGCAGAGATTATTCTCCGGTACCCAAAAGCTTGGGTTGCAAGCCAATTCTGCGCATTTTGGGTTTGGTGCGCCGGTATTAGACAATTCCTCTGAATCCTCAATTATAATCCACTCAGGCGTTTCTGTCAACTTCTCCTTAGAGATTTCTGGATCATCTGCGTCGGAAGGTGCAACTGCGTGTTGCCACGCAGTCAAACTCCCTACTGAGGAATATCCATATGCTCTAAGTTCGTATGCTGCCTGTAATGCAAGACCAAGAGAAATAAAAGACTCCCCATGACCATCAGGCATTTCAGGTGCCTTTAGATCATTTGATGTTGAAACAATTTGACCACGTTGACGATCCTCTGCCAAAAGCGTAAGATTACCAGAGAACACAGCTTGCTCGAATATTTGTGCCATTTCAAACTTGTTTCTCTGAGTAAATATTTTTGGTAGCCACGCAACGTCTAATTGTCTGTCTTCTAATTCCCCCCGTGTCAAGTCAATGTAAGCCCTAGTAATAGGGAACTTACGTGCGATGTCGTTCAAGAATTCTGCTTGATCGTCATAGTTCCATCCTTCTAACCATTCTTCATATAGCTGTGTAATCTTATCGCCTTTACGACTAAATATAGCTAAATGGGATGGGTGTCGTTTCTTGCCTACATCGAAGCCAGCAAAGATTTCTTCACCTTCTTCTGCTATGTATGGCATGCGGATAGACACCTTCTTTAAGGTTGGGTCTTCCACAGCCCTTATTTCTTCTGCTGTAAAGTATGCTTCTCCTGCTAGATAAGGCTCTAGCATAAACTCAGATGCGAATGATTTTGGCTTAGCTTCTTGGTGAGCCTGTAGCCACGTTTTATCGTATCGTTCTGGAAATAATACATCACTGTCGTATTTCCTATACTTTTTATATTCCTTATCAAATACAGGCAACCTACGATATAGAAATCTTTCATCGGTTGCTAACTGGTCAAAAATATCTCCCGCCATCATAGGCGTTCCAATTACCACGATAGGCGAGCCGGGATTAGGTATGAAAAGGTTAGCAGTCATAAACTGTTCTTCTACCTTTTGCATTTGTGTTACATCCAAAGGGTTAGCCAAGTCACGCAAAATGTCGTCTGCTACCATAGCACCGTCTACGTGTAGTCCTCTTTGGAAAGAGAATAGACCATGATGCATAACTTCGGCCCTGCGACCACCAACTATATAACGAAATGAATTGTCAGACTTTGGTGTTCTATCAGTCATCCATTCAGATAATTGTGCATTATCCTTTACTTCTTTGTTAATCTCTGAAATATGTCTCTGAGACATTTGATCAGAATAGGACAGATATACAACTTCATTTCCGGGTTTCTTTAGCAAAGTCCAAATAGAAAAGCCATGTCCTAAAATGGTACTCTTAAAGTGCATACGTGGCATAACAGCTACATAGTTCTTACCTTCTTCTATTGCCCTGTCAACATCTTCACATACTTGACCTACATGCCACGCATTAAAAAGTTCAGGTTCAGCAAAACCCTGTGACCATATATCACGAGTGAAATTCCAGAACGATCCTACTTTAGGTACGGCTGTACCCGGTTCGAGATTGGTAAGTTGTCTAGCCATATCCTCTAAGGCGTCATTAAGTTTTATCTGTTTAGCCACTATTTATTAGACTCCTCATTTTGATACCAATAGCGGCCCGTATTTTGGGGTCTTTTACTTCTTCCATTATAATGTCTATTACTTTTTGCATAAAGTCAGTATGAATCATATCTTCCATCATTTCACGTTGACCTTTCAAAGCAACATCTAATGCTTTAGCTGCGTCAGGGGCAGTAGCAAAGTCTAATATATCTAAATCATTTGAGGCTTTGGCCCGAAGATTCTCGTAGTCGGTGAGAGACTGCTCTTTCATTCTAGTAAGTTTCTCCGTGTGAGACTCCACTACTGCTGCAACTGCTGTGACCTCACTGTCACCCCGCATCTCTTTCCACTTACCCATGTCTGCCCAATGATATATCGTCGGCGGCTCTAGGGATAGACCTTCATGCTCTCTTTTTAGGATGTTTACAATATCAGGAGCCGTGTTGCCTTCTAAGTAAAGGGCTAATGCTCTGTGCCTGATTTTTGATTGAATTACTCGTGGCAATTATACGTATCCTTGTGGTCCGTGATCTGGATTTTGGGATTCAATAATTCCACCAAGAGCATTTCCTTGTGCATCTAGGGAATTAGCCCAATGCAAACTATGCTCATCTTTCTTGTTACTGTATTGAAAACAGTTTGGAAACTTGGTGGGTACATTGCCCGGTGATTTTAGTGCGATTACTTCCCTATTACAAAAACCGTTAAGTTCTGCTTCTTTAGGGAAGATGGGAGCATACCCCATCTTAAAGTCCGTTAAAGATTTCTTGTTCTCGTTTTCAAGAGCTATATTATGAACGCAGGTGTAAAACTGACAGTACACGATTGTACCACCTGTTCCCCCCGGCTGCTTCTGCTTTTTGTTGAATATTTGATCGCTTACGTGTTTCTGTGCTTCTACCACGGTTAATCTCTCCTTGTAAAGTTACCCTTGTCATTTCTCGTTCATTTTCAATGGCTTGTAAAACCATTAAAGAAAGAACTTGAAGTGATTGCTTTTCTATAACGTCTTCTAGGTTGTAAAGTTTAGTCCACGCCTCTACAACTAATTCTGCATTAGCCTGCAAGCTAACTTGTGAGCCTTGTAAATTTGTCATCTAAATTTCCTTGTGTACTATATTCTACTATACCTACGGTAGAAATTTTGCTGTTTTCGAATCAATTTATTTCGGGAAATTTTTCACAGCATATTTCGCTATGCAGTATGCGTCTGCGAAGTCTTGTTCTTCAAATATCTGATCGGCGTCATTTTCCGCCCACGCAAGAATCTCGGCTTTAGAGGCTCGTCCACTTCCAAGAACCGCTTTCTTCCATGTTGTGTTACCGACTAGTGAATACTCTACTCCGTGGAACCACATCATCATTTGTGTAACACCTACTATTTTAGCGAGCATAACAGTAGACAATGGATTCTGTATATAGATAGGTTTTTCAATTGCTACAAAAGCAATCTGCTTAAACCCAAGATCATCGAACATATCCTCAAAGATTTCATGCATACGATCATCTGAATCCTTAGCATCGCTTTCCCATTTAGCAGTCATTTGAAGTTCTCCACGTACGTTTAGAACTACCATATGCACCGCTTTAGACGATGTATCAATACCTGCTATCAGCCTAACCGAACTGGCCATTGTTAGTTCCCATAGTACGTACTGATATTACACGAGATATTCCATTATATCCTGTGGTCATTGCCTCTAACTCTGCTTTGATTTTTCGTACGTCAGTCTCTAGACGCATGATCGACTGCTTCAAATCCTTGATCTGAGGTCTGGAGCCTATGGCACCATCAATCTCTTTGCCTGTGAATTTTTTTAATCCTTGAGCCTCACGCTCTTGTTGTATCTGATAAGCAACGGCATTACAAGATTCATTGTAGACAGAGTTGTACAAACTTAACGCAGACTCTCGGTTACCATGAACAATCTCTAGCTGACGCTTATGCCCACTAAAGTAGGCTATCATTTCCTCTAACTCTTTGTTAGAGAAAGTTCCTGCTTGTGAGTATCTCTTTATTAGATCAGGGTTTTCTGCTAGCCGACCAAAGGATGGAATCTCTAATAGCTTAATATACTCATTAGAGTCATCTATAGTTCCTTGTATCGACCATTTCTTATTGGTTGTCATTTGAGTCTCCAATTCTTTTACTAGCTGCTTACGCTCGTTTTCCCCCACAACGACAATATCTTTCCCCGGTACACTCGACCGGCGGGGCGTTCATCGCCATAATTCTGTTACAACGAGTTTTGATGTCAGCCCAAAACTGATGGTCTACAGTCATTTTGAATGCTTTGTAGGTCTGATCGTTCTTGTCTTCGTAAAGTACGATTCCATAGTCTATGCCTTGCATATTCATGTACAACTGAATTTGAACAAAATGTTCAGGCTTAGGCTTGTCTATTAACGCCGACCAACCACTATCATGAATTGACTTCAACTCAACTATGGCTAACCCCTCTTTAGGATGTTTAACAATAAAGTCAATACGTCCTGAAATAGGTGGACTTTCCGACTTTACAACAAGTTCTCTAGCCTGTACTACACCCATCTTCTGCAAGTACTTATCTACTCGGTCTTCTAGGTCATGACCGTAGTTAAATTTTCTCTGCGTTTGAGGAGTGATTGGATCATTCTTGGGAACTGCGTTATAATCATTATACAACGCCCGGTCACAAGGATTCCCCAAAGCTGATGGATAAAATACTTTACCTCTAGAAGTGGTAAAAAATCCTCCATCCGTAGCATCATCAATAAGTTTAAGTATCCATTTATCCTGATTACTTACTCGACTCTTTCTTGGCTTTTTCTTATTTCTTCTGTTTGCAATGTCTCCAAAGCTAGGCAAAACTCTTCCTCGATTTCTGACTTAGTTTGTGATTTAATGTGAAAAATATATTCCGCACCGTTCTCTCGTAGAATGTCGTCCCTCCACTTGTCCCGCTTCCGTAGGTGTCCGTAGACTCCATCAGCCTCTACGACTAGGTTTAACTCAGGCACCCAAAAGTCAACTGTGAACCTGTCAATTTGGTACTGGTCCATCCATCGTAATCCTGATTCTGTTATAGCTGCTGCCACCTTTTGCTCTTGCGGCGTATCATAGCTAGCTGGCATCAAGTACCGCTTGCTGTAGCAGTTCAAACTCATCGTCGTTATCTTGGAAGAAGCCCTTTACACCATTCATGCCTTGCATCTTTTCTCCATTACGCCATGAATACCATGCACCTGTCTGAACGATTAACTTCAAATTTAGGGCGTCACGAATAAACGTTTCAATCATATCAATGCCACCCTCCATACGAAATGGTATTGTAACACTTTCATAATGCTCGGCCCCCACCTTTGACTTAGTTAATTCTGCCCTCATCAACCACCCAACTTTATGCTCGGATGATGGTGGGTCTTTAATCCATTCCTTACGTGTAACTCTAAGCATTACATGGGCGTAGAATTTCTGACCCTCTCCACCGGGTAGATTACCTAGTGCTACTGGTCCTATAGAAGAACGCACCTGATTGATCATTACAAACGCTGTATTGTTTTTAAGCAGCCCAATAAATTTAGGTAAGCTTTGGTTTAAGAACCGTGCTTGCCATGCCATAGGATTATAGCTAAAATCATTATCGAGTAAGGCTAGAGGTACAATACCTGCTGTACTATCTAATACGATTAGATCGAACCCCTCTTCCGCCCAAAACTTCATTACATCAAATGCTTGCTCTCCGCTATCGGGTTGGCTAACCGCAATAGTATCGGGGTTTGCCCCACACTTGTATTGCCAATCTTTATCCCAAGTCTGCTCTGTGTCTACCCAACCAATCCTAGCATCGGGCTTCTTCTTTTGTAGTTCAGACACAATCTTTGAAGCAAGAAATGTCTTTCCTACACCTGACGGCCCATAGATAATTGTCATTCGTTTCTTGGGGAGGCCACCACCGGTCAGTTTATCAAGCGACGGCACACCGAAAGGAAGGCGATCATACCCCAACGAAGGGTCGTTCCCCATAACTATACCTAGTTTTTTATCGCCCAACATGGATTCCAATGCTTTACTCGACATTGTTTAATTCCTTTCTTTTTATGGCCTCGGCCCATGCCACTAAGATAGTAGCAGCCTGAATAATTTCTAGGTATAAATTCTCAGGCTCGTCCATAGATTCTTCTATATAACTTGTACGAGCATCAACAATAGCTAACCAAAGAGGATTATCTCTAGTGTCTTGGTCGCCCCATCGCTTAAACGCCTCCTGACGCTCATACAAAATATCCATTATAATCTCTGCCCGACCTACTTCTTGAGTTTCAAGAACCTCCATTTTATTAATCTCATTCTCGATTGCATCTAGTTCTTCTTCGGTTGGTTCTTTCAATTACTTACTCCTTGCTTCTGTTACGGCATTCTTAGCCTCAGTAGCTAGCTCTGAAAAAGCATCACGAAGATCATTTACCGCAGTCTTGATCTGTTCATCCACATCACCTTCGGTATCAATTTCTGAAAACTCCAAGTCTATTCTCATAGAGTTAAAGTCCCCTAGATTTACGGTATACCCTACTTTTGCGCCAATCTTAGCCATTGCATTTCTCCTTTTCTAAATTATTAGTGACTGATGTGTTCTCCACCAGCTACTGCACTTTGATCTTCTTTTAACTTGAGAGTGAACGTCCCTCGGTTTAGCATTACATCTATTATAGCATATCCAGCCATATCTGTAAAGGAGTCTAGTAGAGATTCGTTACCACTATACTATTACCAGCTTTTCTGTCTTAGAGTCCAGTAGACCCTTTTTTGTTGCTATTCTTGATTCCTTAACTGCCCAAGAAACCGGGAATTCCTCCACTTCAACCTTTAACGGAATATTTAGAGTATTCGTTTCCATAATTTCCTGAACCTTCCAAGGTACTGAATCCCTCTCTGAGTCATGTACTTCTAGTACCAACTCGTCGTGTACCTGTAGTAGAATGTTAGATTTCTTATCTGCTAGGAACTTATCTACTTCTACGATTCTCTCATTCATGATGTCCGCCGATGTCCCTTGTACCAAATAGTTTACGGCTTTGTAACCGAAGTCACGTTCTACTATATATTTTCTACCGTATCTATTCTTAACCCACCCTCTAGATTTAATCGTCTGCCCTACTTGATTTAGGAATGTGCGAGAACCGTCCATGTTCGCAAAGTATTCATCCCTATACTTCTTAGCCTCGGCCTTACCTAAAGTTATAGACTCGGCTGCTGAATGACCCATACCTTTATACTTACGGATAAACCCTAATTGGGTTGCAATCTTCAAAAGTCCCTGACCGTAAATAATTCCGAATGTAAGAGTCTTAGCCGCCTGTCGGTAGAAAGCCCAATTCGGGTGATCTTCATCTACCTTAAATGCAACCTTTGCCCCCTCTCCATGAAAGTCCGTAGCATCTGAGTACAGAAGTGTAGTCGCCTTATCCGTATTCAAATACGATAGAAATACACGCACTTCCATCTGTGAATAGTCAAAGCCTATCAACCTATATCCCGGCCTAGCTACAAAGTTTCTTCTGGCATGTATCTGCTTTTCATCTGCCTCGTTAAATTCTTCGTCTGACAAATACCCCCACAAATCCCAAACTTCATCATCGAATTCTGGAGCATCCACATCATAACCCTTTGTTGTTATTATCGCATCTACTAGTTCCTTAACTTTTTCTCGGCGGTCAGGAGTTAGCTTATCATCAGCTAGAATCGTAATACCCCTCGGTACATTCTGTGCGTTAGGGTTACTAGAAGATAATCTTCCAGTTATAGTTCCAAACTGATTAAATGATGGGTGACATATCTTCATGTCGCAGTAGGGTTCCATAAACGTTGATTTTACAGTGCGCAGAGATTGTGCCTGTCTAACGATTCCTGCTAGTGGGTGGTTAATAGTTATCAACGCAGCTTCACTCCACGATTCCCGCTGAGTCTTTTCCGTTAGTAATGGAGAGTGAATATTAAACTTATCATTAAATACTTTACCCAACTGTTGCCCACTAGTAATCAAGAAAGGTTCGCCCGCTAATTTATACGCTCTAAGTCTAAGAGACTCTATACGATCTTTAAGTTTCTGAACTGCTACATTAGCATACGTTTCATCAATCTGCAAACCCCTACGTTCCATTCTGTATAGAACAGGAGTCAAGGCTACCTGCCGTTCAAAAATATCAATCTGATCAGAAGACTTAATCTTGTCTAGCCGGTCACGATAAATTCTATCGGTAAATAGAATATCTTCTAAACAGTACGGGCCTAGTAACGAAATTGGTGATAGGGAAAAGTCTTTGTTCCATCTTCCTTGCGCCAAAGCCTTCTTTGCTATTGGGTCATACGATGCTGCCTTCTCACCATAGTCGCTTCTAATTGTTTCTTCTAGCCCTACTCGACGCGTCCACGTTGGCTCAGTTAACCTAACCATCATTGCCGTGTCCACAAGTAATCTTATCTTATCTACATCCAAACCTTCTCTGAAAAAGAAATGCAGATCAAATTTAATATTATGTCCTACAAGCATTCTTCTTGTAGCCATTATTTCCATGAGTTCCTTCAGGTTCTCTATTGGGAGATTAGTACCCTGCTTATGTCGGAAGGGAAAGTAATACATATGATCTTCGTCACCTGTCGGCATTATTCCTATGCCACAAAGTTCGTTTAGATTGTATGGATCAAACCCATCTGTTTCCGAATCAACCGTCCAATCTGGTCGTTCACTCAAAACCCCAATCGCTTCACGAAATTGCTCCGGTGTTTCTACTATTATCATCTATTACCTTCTCTACCTAATACGCAAAACCGGATGAAGCGCAATTAAGCACTCCACCCGGTTCATTAGTTCAAACAACCTTACCAAGGCAAGTCTTCGGAGGTAGTCGCTCCCGTACCTGCGGGAACTGCTGTTGATCCTCCTGATGCTTGTGCTGCTCGCGCCGTTGCCCCAAAGTGGTCGGTCATGTAAGCCACAATCCCCTGAAGATCGTCTGCTTGCTCAATCTTTTCAGGTAGAATCTCGTCCTCCCGAATAGTTGCTCGGAAGTCGTACGTAGTGTTTAGACCTGAACCCTGTCGAGTAATCTTCATGGTTCCCTTGTTTAGCTTCTCTCCCCATTCGTAGAACACAGTGGACAGACCATTCCAAGTTACGTCCCCCCGACCAAAGCCGAAAGAGAAAATCTTGTAGTCATTAACTGTTTCCTTGAACATTTTACCTACGCCCGGTACATCAATTTCTTCCCACTCTTTGGCATACTCAGGCGTTTCATTCTGCTTGTTCACCGCTCGCTTTGCGTGATGAATCTCAAACACATAAGCCCAAAAAGCGAACTTGTGCTGAGGCCGTACTCCATCTGGAATAAGGCTATTGTCTAGATCATCCTCATCTAGAAGAGTCATAAACCCCTGACCACCGTTACGTGGTATGGAATACTGCCTGTAGTCGTCGAGCCGACCATCGTCCTCATCATTTCCCTCTACTATAGCCTGTAGAAAAGCTACGTCGCCTTCCTTTAGGAACACCATAGTACGGTCCATGTTTATTGAAGCCTCTTGTGCTGCTCGTTCTTCCTTCTGTCGATCATCCAGTTTCTTCATCGTTGGCATTTAATTTTCTCCTTTACCAATAGTTTCTGTCTGTTAATACACGATGGAGGTCATCTGCATTTCTTATATCTTGTACATCTTTTGCCCCCACCGGCAACTCTATATATGATACCACAAAACTGCCAGAAATGCAAGCCCTAATCGACTCTCCTGCCTTTCGACCTGCTTCATCGTTATCTGTGGCGATCACAATTTCAGAGGTTCTAAGCCTCCGAAGAATCTCTCCTTGTTTTTTAGATAAGTTCATCCCAAGCAACGCAACTGCGTTATACCCGTGTTGATGTAACCATATTGCATCTAACGCTCCCTCTACTACATATACACATGAAACAGATTCCTTTATTCTCTCCGCTCCAAATAATATTTTAGATTTTGGAAAACCTTTTGAGTATAAGTACTTCGGCTCCTTTAGCGGTCTTCGGGTTATTGCCCCCACGATACGGTTTTCCATGTCACGCGCAGGAATCTCTAATCCATTTTCCTCTGCTAATCTGCACCCCCAATCTACTAATGCTTGAATCGTAAACCCTCGATCTTCCATCGCCCAATTTGGTAGACGTTTCGCGTTACCCTGTAGGTCATATGTCTGTACTGCGTTCTCTTCTAACTCATCAAACATATTCACATCAAAGATTTTAGTCGAAGAACTCATTATCATGGCATCTATTTTGAGCCGGGGTACACCAAGGAAATCAACTAGTAACCCCTGTAGTGACCCCGACCCGCATCCTGCAAAGCAAATCCATACACCCTTGTCTAAGTTTATGGCACAAGATGCTACCCTATCCTGATGTAGAGGACATGGTATATTGAACTCAGTTTCATACTGAGGCACATTTATACCCGCGTCCAAAAGGACTATACCCCAATCAGTCATTACAGCCCCAATTTCTCTTCAACTATTAATCGTTTCTCTATTTCTTTGTCTTGTCTCTCTTTCGAGTTTCCACAGAAGCAGTCTCCCATCATATGTCCTTGTGCAACTAAGCAGGTATCATACTCTCCCGCTAATACCTCTGTCCAGCCTAGTCCGTCACACACAGGGCAATCTTTAATCACAAAGTCTTTAGTTGTCTTTATTGTTCCGTGTCCATTACACACAGCACAATCCATAGTTGTCCATTTTATATTATCATTAATCATTAAAACCTCTCCTCTAATTCCTTAATGTCTCCCTTGTCTACATCCCAATGCAGCGTAGCTGTTTCAAATGGCATTTCACCATCACGATATTTCTGCATCATTACAGCCCGGTTCTTATCATTATCAATGACCCCATACATGCTTAAAGCGATGTCTGAAGCCCTAATAAGTGCGTCACCAAAGGCTACTTGATCCGGGCGTGGAGGCTCGAATATGTTAGCTGCATCTCTAGTTGCCTGTGTAGAAACCATAATTGGAATGTTATGAGCCATTGCTAGGTTCTTTACGCCGTAAAATAGCGCGTGGGACTGCTCCCACATTTGCTTTTTACCTTGTCCAGAAGACACTAGATACAGCCCGTCAACCACTACAAAGTCCGGTTGATGCTTCCTAATAAGACTTTCAATACCCGCTAAGCTAATCGACGCATCACCTTTAATGTGGTCACACACTAACAGTGACTCTTTACCCATATCCCTAAGAAATTCTAGGTACGCCTGTTCGTCAATCGGTTCACCAGTCTTGATAGCTGTATGAGAAAATTTGTACCCTAGCCGATTCGCGGCTACCACATCTGTTCTCATTTCAATTTGCGCTCTAGGCATTTCCGTGGAAACTAGCAAAGTCTTATAGCCCGCCAAAGTCGCATCTACTGCACTAGCTACACAAACCCAAGTTTTACCGATAGTTGGTCGTGCAAATATAGAAATCATTTCTCCGTCAAGCCAACCAACTCCAGTCTTATTCATTGACTTAAACATAGTTGGTATACCAAGCATACCATTTCCTTTTGCACGAATTTCTCTACGCTTCTTCCACGCCTCTAATCTCTGTTCTCCTGCTGACTCATCTGTGTATGAAGAAATGTCCTCATCAAATGAAACGGCAATTTCGTTTAGTTCAGACATTATATTAACTAATGCCCGTTTAGGATTATCTACTACATCAAGTTTATTTTCTTGAAACGTACCTACAACTTTACGATGTACTACCTGATTACTAAACACTTCTATCGCATAGTCCAAGTTAAGACTACGCGCAGATGAATCTAGCAAAGGGTAATTTTCCATCAAGGTCGTATCAGAGGCAAACTCGCCATACTCATCGAAGTGGCTAAGCGCAAATTTATACGCATCCCCATGTTTAGCAAATGCAGATATAGGATAAACAAATTTTTTCAGATCATCTCTAGTCTGCATGCCAAACACTAAACCTGATTCTATATATTCAAAGGACTCCATTACATCTCCGTTCTGTACAGCACTCTATTAGACTCATTATGGACATATACAACTGAATCCTGATAGTTTACTACGTACGCATCTGCTATGCGCTTCGCCTCTATCAAAGTAGTTGCGTCCTCTAGCCTAGAAAAGATGCCATCATTACTCACAATAATACGAAACCGCCCCTTAGGAGCGGCCCTTTCGGTAAGTATATTATAATCGACCGGCGGTCCTTTTGTCAAGCCACCGTGCCTTTTCCCTGTCTTCTTAGGCATTTCGTACATGTACCTCCAACTGCTGTTTTATATTCTTCTTCTCTGCTTCTGTTTTTGCTGTCGGAAACCATACAGCATTAAGTATCTTATAGCGCTCCCATAAAGACTTAATCTCTCTATCCTCTCTAGAGCGCACTACAAAATAAATTTCTGGTTCCTCATCAGGAAGATAGTATCCTAACCCCAATCCACTGAACCAATATGGTATGTTAAGAGTTCCCCCATTTTTATCCATAGCATTATACATACTGCCAAGAACGTTATAAGTACCATATGTATCTAAGGCCAACTTTACTTTCTTGATATCTAATCTCTTAAAATGTCTACGCGGATAAATATTGCCGAAGTATTGACTGTATAGAGTATAGAAAAATTCTATTACATCGTTCTCGGTATAGTTATTCACGCTCTTAGGTTTAGCTAATTTTTTCTTCACTGAATGTCTTCTCCAATCTCTTACGTAACATCGCTCTTAGTCTATATGCGTCTTCACCTAAGTCTTCTGCAATTTCTTGCATAGTTAAACCCTCTAGTTTTAACTTGAGAAACTCGGACTCTTGCGGCGTCATACCACTAAAGTTTAACATATTTTGAAGTTCAAGTAAACCCCTAAAATCATCAGGATCAGCTAGCCCTTCTTGTATGCGGGCTGGCATTATTCCTTGACTATCATATGTTTCATCAATACTTTCAGGCACAATTTTTCTAGACGCCTGAGTTATCAGTGTGGAAATACGATTAATCATGGCTCTATGTAAATAAGTATGAAAAGACGCTCCTTTTCCTTCTTTATAACCCTTTGCAGCTTTGATAATTACAATACGCATCTCTTGCGCCAAGTCTTCTTTGTCCATACCAACAACCCATTTATCCTGCAAAATCTTATTGATTTTAGGCTCCCATTGGGCGATTAAAGTATTATCTATCTCCATGTAATATATTCTCCAATATAGCTTTTTGACGATCTGTTATATAAGGTGAACGTCGTTTTGCAAATGCTTTAGCAGCTTCTGATAGAATTGGACTACCATTATAATAAAACATTGCATCGTTATTATATAATTTTTGTAAAAAAGTACGGAAACCGTAGGAATGGTCTGTTTGTATACCTTGCTGCCATTGAATAACGTGCGCGACTTCGTGCCGCATTGTTTTCCACAGTTGTTCTGTATCGGCTACGCACCAGACCTTGACTTGGATTTTGTCGTTGTAGGCCCAAGCTAAAGCCTGTTCATCCTCATCTTCTAGGAGAACTATTTCAGGAACTATAAAACCTTCAGGAAGTGCCAGTTGCACCTGTTCCTCTGCTAATATCTGGTCCCTAATATCCTCTATGTACTCTAAGTTATTCATTTACTCCCCTTTATCTGTTTTCTAGAGGTTAATCTTAGCACAGATTTCGGGAAATGTCAATCAGGCGTGGTTCTTGTGGTAGCAATCGACGCTGTGGAAGTGGTTTTCTTGATTCCTACGCTCGTTTAGGGCGATGTGTCCGCGACTTCGGTAAAACTCTTTGCCGCATCCGTAACATGTTAACAGCTTTTTATAGTATTCAAAGTGGCACCTTCCCTTATGCACCTTGATACGTCCCTCTATCTCACTATTACAATGTAAACAATAGTGTATGGGTTTTGCTGCCTTAGTAGGTAAACCCTTAGTCTTGAAAATCTGCCTAATCCGCTCTCTGCCTACTCCTAGTCTACGCCCTATGTAGGCGTTTGTCAAGTGCGGATACATTTTTTTCATGCGAACGGCGTCAAAAGCGGTGTCCATTAGAACTCGTCTGCGGTTACACGACTTTCTTCGTAGTGCTTTACCTGTAGGGCTATTTCATCTTTCCATATCTTTATTAGATAAGCCGCATCTACATCTCCGTCTTCTCTAGTAGCCATTTTTATGTAGGGCGATGCCGCAACAATCCTAGTCCACTGTGCATCCGTAAATGATACTGTTATATCTGGCATTATATTTTCTCCTTTAGTTCCTTAACTTCTGCTGAAAGTTCTTGTATTGCTTTCATTAGTATGGGGATAA
>Ga0098035_1000524_pt1 | contig 19225 bp, 27 predicted proteins | sample 3_EtaG_FD_75046 | JGI IMG/M metagenome (GOLD analysis project Ga0098035, IMG submission 75046) | Marine viral communities from the Subarctic Pacific Ocean - 3_ETSP_OMZ_AT15126 metaG | ecosystem: Environmental > Aquatic > Marine > Oceanic | place: Pacific Ocean | collected 2015-01-07
ACCGAAACCGAGACCGAGGCCGAGGTAAATGCAGGCACAGCCATGATTTACCAGGACGTGACCACGATGATGATGACCTACCAACGCAAACCCTTGCGTCAGCAGCCCGTGATGTTCACGAGTGATGACCCAACAGGAGTATAAGAAATGGCTACTGACCTAACTGACCTGACTGGCAGCGTTTATGTGACAGCTGCTGTAACCGCAACCGGCGACCCTAACCTGCCCGAGAGCAGCGTCAAGGACACCCTGAACTGGGGTCAAGTTGACGCCGTCGCATTCGGTGCGGATTACGACCAGATGTGGCACGACAAGCGGACGATTGCCGCGGCAGCCACTGACAATATCGATCTGCAGGCTGAGACCAACTCACTCGGCCATACATGCGTCTTCACAAGCGTGCAGAACGTGCTCATTAAGAACGCCACAGACCCCGACGAGGTCGCCATGTACTTCGTGGCTACCCTCGACTCGCCTGACGCCACATGGAGCGTCTCAGACGTGGTCAAGGACGGTGACACGGGTGCTATCTGGACGGGCACGATCTTCAAGGTGATTGATACCTCGAACTTCGTGATCCTGCTCGACGCCGGGTTTGCATACGCGGACGTTGACGTGGCTGACCTCATCGACAACGATACCGCCCCATCCACCGGCGACAGCTACTCGAAGGCCGTACAGGCCGGTCCTCAGCTCAAGATCGGTGTCGCGGCAGCCAACCCGGCTGACCTGTGGCTCGGGACGACTGAGTACGAGTGGCTCGACACGGACAAGTACTCACTCCACAACGGCGACTGGACCATTGCGGCCGGCGCCAAAGTACTGAAGGTTGAGAACCTCAGCACAGTCCTCCCGGCGAGCCTGGAGATCATCGTGCTGGGAAGCGAGGCGTAATTATGGTACAATACATGAGTACACCGACGCACCTGTTCAATGTGACCGTGACTCAGTCGCGTATGACGATGGTCAAGGACGCGGGTGGCGGTAGTGTTAAGAAGCCCGAGGTAATCGGGACGTTCGCTGCCAGGATACAGCATCCGGCCGCGAGTGATGACGAGCTGCACCCGGTTGGACCGCGGAGCTTCTACCAGGCCATGATGTTCTGTGACCCGGGCGAGGACATCCGTGAGGACGACCGCCTGAATGACGGGACGTACGACTGGGACGTCGAAGGGTCGGATAACTCCGGCAACGAGAATATATTCAAAGTAGTGAAAATCAAGAGATCAATCTAAGGAGCCAACCATGGCAGCAGTACCCACAATACAAGGCACAGCCGGAAACATCAGTGTCGAGAACGTCCACGCTAAATTCACCGGCTGGACCGCTACAATCATCGGTGAAGAGTTCCCAACCACAGGCTTCGGCGACGAAGGCTGGCAGACAGGTGAGGTCATCACTGGCCAGATCCGGGGCTCCGCAATCGGCGTGATTGGCTCCGGCCAGGCACCATTGGACGCTGCGTTCTTCGCAACTCCGTGCGGTGTCGACACGATGAAGGCCACAATCCTGCTCACAATCGCCGCGGGCAAGACGTACTCGTTCGAAGCCACGTACAGTGCTATCGAGCTTGGTCGCGCCGAGACCGGTGCGGGCTCCAGCACGTTCCGGGTCGACTTCGCCTCGACAGGTGTGGTCACAGCCGCCTGGTCATAAGGTGAACTATGCTGAATAATGTCATAATCGGAATCAAGGAAGCCCTTGAAGCCGCCGTCCCTGATGTGGCTGTGTTCCATTCGGATCCCACGTCGCATCAGGGTGACTTCCCCATCATCATCTTTAACCTCCAGGTTACGGATAATAATGACTTCATGGGCGGAGATCGGGACATCATCAGCGGACTCGTCGTGTCTTACTTCGACGACGCTGACAAGGGCTCGGGCTCACTCAGAGATCTCGAGGAACCCGTCTTCGAGGCACTACACAAAGCTACGTTTGAGGCCACCGGCTACTCCAATGCTGGCTTCTGGAGTACTGAGCGGCGTGAAACACGTGTCCTCGCTGACGTGAACCTAATGACCTGTGACGACGTCTTCACCATCTACGGGAGTAAAGACTAATGCGTAAATTCTATACATCGTCCAGTGTCCCGATCAAGATTGAGATCGATGACAAGAAGTTCACGGCTGAGAAGTTGACCATCGCTGACTATCATGCGTTGGCAGCCGAGTACGTGGATGTGGACCGTGAGGCAATCAAGCTGAAACACCAGGAGGCATCCAAGGGCGGAGAACTGTCCAAGGAGTGTATCAACGAGATGGGACGAATCGTGCCGGCAACCCCGTACGATCTGATCTCTCGGCTCCTGGCGACGCACGAGGGCTACGTAACGACTCTGTACACTGCCCTACACAAGCGACATCCCGAGACCACATACACGTGGGTAGCGGGGCTGCCTATCACGGACGGGCTCGTCGAGCTCATTTATGATCTACTCGACGTCAGACGGGTCATGGTGGACAAGGACGAGAAGAGTGTAAAAAAAAAGAATCCGGAGTAGTGTATGATTATATGCTCGACCTCGCGTCGATGGCCCATTTTTACCCGAGCATTGATTACACGCAGTTGACGCTGAGGCAGCTGCAGAGTTTCTTACACAGGATACCCGACATCATGGGCGTAGAAAAGAGCGACACACCAGACGGAGGCGACATGCTCGAGATGCAGTACGTCCGAAGGGAGTTTAACATATAATGGCGCCAAACAACAAATCACATAGACTTGATGCAGCTGCGGCTTCAGCCCAGGCCGCAGGTGGCCTCTTGGGTCCGGGCCTGCCGGTTGCACCAGCCAAAGCAGCAGTAATGAGCCCGAAGTCGGCCGCCGTCCTGAAGCAAATGGACGACTTCTCAAAGGCTGCGAAAAGCGCAATAAAGTCACAGGAAGAGATGAAGAAGCAGGCGGGTAATACAGCCTTCGCCTTCGCATCATTGACCGCCAAACTCGGCGGTGCGGGTGGTGCACTTCGTGGTTTCACCAACGTCCTACTCGGCATGCAACAGGGTACATTAATCAACCGCCTCTCTGGTCGTGGTGACTTCGCCCGGGCCGCAAGACGAAGGCTCGATAGCAGTGGTTGGAAGGAAGACTACGCGTCCGCTTTCCCCATCTTCGGTTCGAGTGTTAAGAGGTACGCCCAGGGTGTACGCGAGGCTGCGGGCCTAAACGATAGTGCTGATGCATCCGATCGTATGGCTAAAGGGTTTGACGCCATGCGAGGGTTTGTTGACTCCGCTCGTCAGAGTCGCAGAAGCCTCGAACTATCCAACAAGTTCGCATTCAATCCAGAAGCCAATGCATTCCAGCAAGGTCGTCTCGCATTGCGTGCCGGCCTGGGTGCTCAGATCACTGGTATTGAAGAGCTGCAGAACGAGACCTCTGATAGGTTCCAGGCGAGGTTGGCTGAACGGACAGCACTGAAAGCGAAGCGGGATAAGATTGCGGAACCCAAGCAGTACGGTGAGGCTCTGTCAAGACAGACTAAGAAGCTTCGTGCACTGGACGAGCAGATCAAGACCAAGACGCTCGAAGCGGACGAGGCCCTGAAGCTCCGCAGAGCCGCACACTCACCCAGCGTCAGCCGTGACCTCGACAACATGAGACGTGAGCGGCATGAGACCAAGAAGGCCCAGGACCGGAAGTTCATCATCGACCAGCAACGCGGCACGACCGTCACGAGTGGTAAGCTCGGGCAGTTCGGCGTGGCTGGTGCACTGGACAAGGCTCCGAAGGAAGACGCGATCTCACTGGGCTTCAAGTCCACCAACACGATCCTATCCGACATCAAGATCATCCTTGACGGCAGACTACCCAAAGAAACTGGAAAGGGCCAATAATGGCTAATAAAGCAGTATTCCCGAAAACCAACACGTTCGTATGGAACCAGGACGCCACGTTCTCGGACGAGGAGCATCGGTACGTCACATATCAGGCCGCCGGTACCGAAACCAAGGCGAAGCTGGCTGCAATTCTCGCGGCCGGCGTGTCAATCAACGATGCCCACCCGAATGCGACCCTGCAAGCGGCCGGCGTTCGTGCCGTGTCCATCAGCGTGATGCTGCTCCAGGATCTCAAGGCTCTCGTCATCATCAACTGGGGTATACCCGTAGATCCCATCCTCGATGGCGAGTGGGTGTACGAGGTGCAGACGGTCGAGCGTCAACTGACCACGGGTCTGAGCATCGACACGGATACCGGGCTGCAGAATGTCCCGATCAAGGTCAAGTACGTGCCTACCACTGTCCCACCTGCCGACCGAGCTCAATACCTCATCGACAATGCACGCACAAACAACCGTGGCGCCACCGTAGGCCAACGTAAGGACCTGATCCAAGTGATTGGTCGCCGGCAGATCTCACACACCGCAGCGAGTGCCTGGGTGGGCGGAGCGTTCGTCGGTAAGTCGCTGTTCGAATGGCCTCGCCGATACGTCAACTACGTCAACGAAGAGAAGGCCAACCCCGTCCCGGGGCGACCGCCGATCCTCACCGCTGGCACGTGGTTCTGCAACAACATGCGGATCTACTCCAAGAATCACAACTGGTCCTACATCGTCGAGACGAGCTTCGTGTATGACGTCGACGGGTTCGAAGAGTTCGTCCTGTTCATCGACAGGTATGGTCTGCGCCCCCATGACGTCGAGATCTCCGACGCGATGAAACTCCCGTGGCCCGTGAAAGCCAACCCGGCCGATCCGGATCCGCGTGAGTCGGACCAGGAACCGTACGGCGCCTCAAGGCCCCAGGTGATCAAGGGACTCAGGAACTTCCAGGAGAACCCACTCCTCTTCAACCTGGGAGGCTTCTAATGTCAACATATAGAGTAGCTCAGGCCGGCGACAAGGGCAGTGCCCGAGATGACCGAGCCATCCAACAGTTCGAGAAGGATCACAACTTCATCGACACGACGTTCCGGGATGGTGCTCCGGGTGACAGCGATGTCATCGTGGGTGAGATCACCGAGGTCCTCGCCGCAGCCGGTAAGCCCCGGTACGGGTGGAAATCCCTGTGGGTAGTCAATGTGGACCAGCTGAACGATGCTACGATCACGTACGACGCCACTGGGGCCTCCTCTGAGATCACCGGGGTCAACAAAGGGTTCTATCCCTACCTGATCGAGCTGAACCGTGACACGGACGCAACAGACCCGTCCTACGAGGTGGGTGACCGGGTCCTCGTCTACCGCGTGGTGGATCAGGAGGGTCTCGATCAGTACATCTGCCAGGCCAACCCGGCGGCCGACACCACCCCGAGCGGCATCATCGTGATGTTCGGCGGGGCCATTGTGGACATCCCGAGCGGCTACAGCCTGTGTGATGGAACCAATGACGGGAAAGGCAACGCAACGCCCGACCTCCGCGGCCGGTTCGTCGTGGGCTCGTATGCAGACACGGGCGTACCCGAGGGCGAAGGCGGGGTAGCTGGTGCACTCGGTGAGGACTTCGACTACGCTGCTCCAGGTGAGACGGGTGGCAAGACATTCCACGGTCGCACAGAGAATGGCCACCCCGAGCACGATGATCACAAACACATTATCCCCGATGTAACTGTCGAGTCCGGGTCCGGCGCGACGGCCTCCAAGACCGCGGGCGGTGTCACGAGCATCCAGGTCAAGCAGTTGATCTCCGGAGCACTGAAGCAACGCCACGGTGGTGAATCTGATGGCCTGAATACATGGGTCGTTGGAAGCCCGGTTGATGAAGCACAACCGAAGAACGATACGGACAATCGACCGGCTTGGTACTCGTTGGCCTTCATTCGCAAGGATTAACCCCTATAAACGTAGGGTTAAAAAAACTTCAAAAAATCTTCGTTATCCGGCCCTACTCGCCTTGACTTCTGTTGGGAAATCGCCGACAATGTGGTTATGGAGTTCAACATGACAACACGAACGAACCGAAGCCTCGCCCGGGCGGGTGGCCATTCTGGCGACCTGAACTCCAACGCCCGCCTGGGCATTCTTATCAACCAAACTGAATTGGAGTTCAGCCATGTTCCTAAAACATCAATCTTACAAACGCGGTCCGATCGCATTACCCAAACGAGAGCTGCCCGAGATCACAATGTGGAATGGTATTCCGCAGATCCCTCAAGGCGACAGCATACCAGCCGGCCGAGGTTCATCAGTGGCCGGGTGGCAGCTCGAGTCGAAGTTCGGAAAGACCGCGTTCGACCATTAAACGTCGACAGCGGAGGTGGCAACCAAACCATAATCAACCTTGGTCTGGTATTCATCGTGACTAGTATTGCCACCTCCGCTCCTCCTAAATTCCCTGCTGCCGGCATTGATCGTGTCGGGCTCCTGCAAGCGGCTGGCTGTGGTCGATACCGCGACCACAGCCGGCTCAGCTCTTTCAGACTTACGGTATTAAGGACGAAGAACAATGGATATCAGTACAATCAAGCTGGACAACATTCCCAAGGTGATGAAGGAACTACCATGTTGGACCGTGTGGTCAGACGGGAAAGTTCCCTACAACGCCAAATTCACCGACCAGCGAGCTAGTTCAACCGACAGTAACTCGTGGTCGTCACTCAGCCAAGCCCTGACCCGGTTGGACAACGCAACTCCCTTCCGTAAACTCTACGGGTTGCAGTATGCACTGTTGGAGAACTGGGTGGGTATCGATCTGGACGACTGCATCAACGAGGACCGGAGCCTGAAGCCCTGGGCTCTCGACATCATGACCCGCATCAATTCATACACCGAGGTTAGCCCGAGTGGCAAGGGCCTCAAGATATTCCTGAAGGCCACGCGCCCGATATTCACCCATCGCAAGAAGATGGAAGGCGGTGGGGAATTCGAGTGCTACACCAAGGGCAAGCTGTTCACCGTAACCACACTCCACATGCCCGGCACACCGATCGAGGTGGCTGATCGCGAGGAAGAGTGGTCAAGTGTCTACCAGGACTACCTTTACCGCGAAGGCGAGGATACACCCCCTCCCGCTCCCGAAGAGATGAGCGTATCGTTTGAGGACCAGGGCATCATCGACAAGATCCGTCAAAGCAAGATCGCAGCACGGTTTAACGAGCTGTACACCGGCGAATACGGTGAGGGCGACTCAGACGCGGACTTCGAGCTTGCTGGGATGATTTGCTTCTATACGAACGACGTCGACCAGGTCATCCGCATCATGATGAGCTCAGAACTCGTGCGTGAGAAGTGGATTAAGAAGGACTACTACTACCTGAGGCTGACGATCGGCAAGCGGATGGGTGGTGAGAAGTACAGCCCGGCCGGGAATACAGATGGGGAGTGGATGAGCATGGGAAGGCAAAGCTCGCCCGTGCCGCCCTCAATACACCGTCCCGCGGTAGCTGCACCCCTGGAAATCCCTCAGATAGTGATACCGGCGGCTCAGCCACCAGTTGGTGGTCCAGGCCCCATGCCGCAGATACCCAACCCATTCGCCGTGCCCGCAGCCAACGTAAGGCCGCAGGGCGAAGAGGCTGAGCTTGCCCTCATCACAGACATGCTGGACAGCCCGGTGAGCATCCAAGCCTACTACGACGCCGCTCCGGACATCGTGAAGCGACTGACCGTACTCCTGGGTGCCCTGAACGACAAGATGCCTGCCTCCCTCAACTTCTTCAGTGCGATGGCCCTGGTCAACGGCGCCGCGGGTAAGAAGCTCTGCACAGTGAATAAGGGTACGATGCTGTACGCCCCGTATTGGAATGTGTGCCTGGCATCCACCGGGTTGGGCAAGTCGACTATGCAAAACGTACAGAAGGCCATACGGCGAGTACTAACCTCCCGTGGAAACCGAGCCCCCTTCAAGTTCATGCCCGACAAATTCACTATGAGTTCCCTGTTCTCAACGTACGGCGAGATCGTGGGGATGAAGACGTGGGAGCCCCTGGACGACGTAGCCCAATCCCAGCTGGAGGACGAGCTGATCCTGAAGTGTGAGGCCAAACAAGCCAGAATGACGATATCGGACGAGTTCGGTCATATGTTGGGTGCGATTATCTCATCCGGGCCGAATAGTAACCCCGAGAAGGGCAACCTGCTCAAGCTGGCGGACTCAGGAACGACGATCACGGGCGATACGTCCACCAAGGGGGTTAGAGCCATTTACGACGTCTGCACGAGTTTCGTGGCTTACTCACAGCCCGAGGTGTGGCAGGATAACTTCAACCCTGAAGAACACCTGGACTCAGGCCTGGCCGGCCGGTTCATCGTGGTGAGCCAAGACGACTTCGACCTGACTGTGGAGACCATAGACGCCCCATTTAAAAAGGTTTTACAGGATATTGAAGGCCTTTTCAGTGAATTATTGACCCGTTTGGACCGAATAGCCGACCGTGTGGAGAACGATCCCCCTAACCCCGACGACGAGCGTGGTCGCATCTTTGACGAGGTGGCAGCTACCCCCGCGATCGATGCAATGGCCAAGCATGGGTTCATCGACCTGGTGAAACTCAAGGGTAAACTGATCGGTCAGGCCCTAAAACTCACCCAAATGCACGTGTTTCTGGACGAACGATGCGATTTGTGTCAATTAGTTGGCGCCCCGAAGGTAGCCGCACATGACTCTGTGCTGCCTCAAGCACCGCCCAGGCACTCACACTCCCTTAACCAGGGTGATGAGCCCGTAGAAGACGAGCAGCCCCGCCTAACATACGCTGAGACGACCGCATTGTATGACACCGAGGTCTACCGCAACTATCTGACGTTGGTGACTACCACAGCGATCAAAGCCTTCAACTGCAAGCCGGCGATGAGCAACCGTGAACGCCTCCAGGACAAAGCTGTGAGGATCCTGAAGCGAGCAGGGTGCAAAGATATGCTGGCTAGCAGGCTGCGTAACCGGAGTGCTAAATGGAAGCTCGGCGGCCGTGAATTGGGTGCCCGAGACTTCATCTCCGAGGTCATCCAACCGGCGTGTGAGTGTGGCAAACTGACTCTCGTTTCGCAACAAGGTGAGCCGTTCAAGGTGGCACTCGGGAATACAGCGGAGTACAGAGCATGAACTCACAGAAACCCGAAATAACACGCAGAGTACCAAGATCGGAATACTCGATCTGTACTATCTGTAGCCACAATCGTCATAAGTCCTTTATTTACAAGAGCTATACTATAATACAGAAATACAAGGGGGGGTATATTTATAGTATAATTAATGAATTTGAAAAACACACCCCCCCTTGTATTACATGTAACGTGATTCGGGTGGAGACGAACAACCACCCATTACCCGCCGATTTTAGGAGCCCGCCGATGACTGATGATCAAGTGATGGAAGCTGTAGACCAAGCCGCGTGGGATTCGTGGCCAACCGTGACGACGCCAGCTGGTGTCTTCCTCGCAGGCGATCCCGCCGCCAATCGTATGCCAGCCCCTAAGCCGGCCAAACCCGAGAGCCTCCCGCCGCACATGCGTGTCGGGAACCGTATGAATTACTAGGAGCCTTACCATGCCAATCACAGAAACCGTACTCACCGACATCAAAGACGAATACCTCGAACTGGTCAGCGATACGCACGATCAGGCCACATGCCGGCAACTGGAGGCCGACCTCGACGCCTTCATCGCATTCACAGCAGGGCACGACAGCTTGTCGTAGCCTGAACACCCCACCGATACAGGAGCCTCACCATGAGTACCTTCATCGACGAATTCATCACGTACTATCGCACGACCGACGATTACCAGCTGGACAAGGACCCCACAATGACCGATGGGGAGTTCCCTCGTCGGATGCTGGCGTCTTTCAGAGACTACATCCTGCTGTCCCAGGCTCGTCCTGACCTCGCCAAGCCCATCCCCGGGCTGGATGCCGCGTTGGCGTCCGTCCAATCAACCCTTGCCACTCCCGAAGGAGCATAACATGGACCATGATATCAAGATTGCATTAGCCGCGGCTTGCCGCACGTTCGCAGACCACTTCACCGTCACCGAGTCACAGGTGCCGGCGGGGTTCGAGGTCGATCCCGACGCATATGACAACCTGTACAGCCCACCCACCGTCGAAGAGCTGGAACTCGACCTCGCGACACAGCTCGATGGCATCGCTCGAACCCGCTACAGCATCCCTGACGACATGATTGTGCCCGATGGGTACCTCGACAAGGTGAAGGCCGCTGAGAAGCTTGTGTGTGCGTACGAGAACTCTCTCGATCGGGACTTGCCCGAGAACCTGCGTGAGCACGTCCGCGACATGGTGCTGTTCCTCATCGACATGGACCAGTACCGCCAGTGGATCGACCGCTCGATGGGCACCGACGCCAATAGCCTCGTCCAGATGGCCGAGCACATGCCCGGACAGTCGTTCGAAGACCAGGCCCAAGTGCTGGCCGAGCTTGACACAGAGCTCGGGGAAGGGTAGAATATAGCTATGGGAGATTCACCATCACAATCCGATAATCAGAACGACCGAGACACAAAGGGTCGATTCGCCAAGGGCCACTCGGGTAACCCCAAGGGCCGCAAGCCCAACCTCGCTGGGCTCAAGGAAGCCAGGATGCTCATCAACGAGATCCTGTCCAATACCGCGAACATGAACAAGGTCAGACGAGCTCTCAAAGACGAGTTCAAGAAGGACCCGCTCGCGTTCGTGACCAAGTACTGCGACCTCACACAACTCACTCGCGACATGACCCGTCCAGAGGGCGGCATAACGGCGGAGATCGAGGGTGCTGAGGTTCCACGCACGATCGCCATCCATGTGGCCGCCAAGGTCGCAGGCGAGAACATAGACGAGGACTAGCATGCCTTCACGCTGGGGAAAACTCGGTGCTGATGGTGAGTATCACTACGATCTCCATCCGAAGCAAGGAGAAGCCGTACTCTCGGATGCGAGGTTTGTCGGGGCCTGCGCTGGCACTGGAGGTGGTAAGACCAGTGCAGGCCCACTGTGGTTGCTCAACCGCATCAGGCTCTTCCAAGAGGCCGGCGGCACCAAGGAGTACATGGCGTTCGTCGTAGCCCCCACCGCCAAGATCATGCGGCGTGCTACTCGTCCGGAGTTCCTCAAGATCTTCAGGTCATCACACATGCGTGGACGAGCCATCCAACCGTGCTACTACCTCCCGAACAACCTCGGGATCATCCACTTCCTCAGCGCCAACGATCCCGAGGGCCTGGTTGGTGGTCAGCCGCATGATGTGTGGCTGGACGAGGGCGGACAGTGCCACAAGGACGTCTGGGACGAGCTACAGCAGCGTACAGGCGTGCATGAGGGCCACATCCTCGTCACGAGCACACCATACCGCCCGAACTGGTTCAAGACGGACCTCATCGACATGGCCAAGGCTGGTGACCCCGACTACGCTGCATTCGTGTGGCCCTCGACTGACAACCCCGCGTACTCGCAGAAGGAATACGACCGAGCCAAGCGTACATTGCCGGCCGCGTTGTTCAACATGCGATATCGGGCTCAGTTCGGGTCAATGGACGGGCGAATCTACTACGGCTACGATGCAGACATCAACATACGCAAATGCTCGTACGATCCCACACTCCCAATCATCGTCGGCTCTGATTTCAACGTGGATCCGATGGCTTGGGTGCTCGGGCACGCTCGTCCGGGCGGGGTGCTCGAGATATTCGACGAGATCTTCATCCGCGACACGAACACACCCATGACGCTCGATTTCCTGCACGAGAAGTATGGCAATCACACGGGTGGGTTCAAGTTCTTCGGAGACGCCGCGGGAAGGCAACGCAAGACGAGTGCTACCCAGTCCGATTACCTGCACATCGCAAATGACGAGCGATTCAAGCGACTCGGGAGGACGATTCAGTACCCGAAAGCCAACCCGCTCGTCCTCGACCGTGTGGAAAGCGTGAATGGCCGGCTGAAATCGGCGGACGGGACACGCAAGCTATTCATCGACGCCGAGTGTGAGCATACCACCCGGGAACTCGAGCAGACATACTTCAAGGAGGGCACGAGAGAGGTCCTCAAGACCAAGGAAGGCCCGCATATCACGGACGCCCTCGGATACATCACTCATAGCCTGTGGCCAATATCCCTGGTCCAGGAACCCAAAAAGCCGCTACAGGCTAATGTCTAAGGAGACATCATGGCATCAAAGACACTCGCACAGCAACCCGGACTCGCAGGCACCAGTTACGCACCACGTACGTTCCTCCCGTCCATTCCCACAACCCTCTACCGTCGCATGCGCAAGGACCCGACGATCTCGCTCGTCCGTACGGTCATCAACGCAGCGATCGTGTCAGCGCCTTATACCATCGTGGGTGATGATGACGCCAACCCGTCCGCGGTCAAGTGGGTGGAGCGTGAGATGAAGCGTCACCGCGACTCACTCGTGGAGCGTCTCGTCCTGTCCAGCGTCGACTACGGCAACCAGGGCTTCGAGATACAGTTCGACACGTCCTCAGGCGTAGCGGCCGTCCTCGTCCCGCCCAAGCCCCTTCTGCAGGATCGGACGAGGCTCGAGATCGACCAGTACGGCGACCTCATCAACATGGTGCAGCCCGGGCTCGTCAACGAGGTCGTACTACCCGTGTCCGAGAACATGCACGTGGCCTTCCGCGTAGAGGGCTCCAACTGGAACGGTGAGCCACTGCTCATCAACGCAGTAGAAGTCTTCCAGGACTGGCGTGAGGTACGCACCATCACCATGCGGTTCGACACCAAGCTCGCAGCCGGTCAGCTCGTCATACGCTACCCGGCTGATCAGGTGGTCACACTCGACCAGGATGGTAACGAGGTAGCCACATCCGAGATCGCCCGACGCATGGGTGAGAAGTTCCAGAGCGGCGGCGTACTCACCATGAGCAAGCACGCGATCGCCGACCAGATCCAGACGATGCAGACAGCCCAACCGGACTGGGACTTCGAGATGATGGACACAGGCAAGACGAAGCCCGAGTTCAACGCTCGCATGGCGTACTACGACAAGCTCAAGGTACGTGCCATGGGCTTCCCCGAACGTGCCATCCTCGAAGCCGAGTCTGCTGGCTCTCGGGCTGACAGCGTGACCGCGGCTGGTTTCGCTATCCAGAACCTCGAGCTGCTGCACAAGCTCTGCTCGAACGAGATCTCTCGTCAGCTGATCAACAAGATCCTGCTGCTCAACTTCGGACCCGAGGCGGTTGACACCGTGCGTATGGTGCCCGGGAAGATCAGCCAGGAGCACAAGACGATGCTCACAGAACTCGCCGGCGAGATCCTCAAGGCTCGTCCGGACATCGTGGACATCAACTCGCTCATGGACGAGCTCGACATACCTAAATCCGGGGAAGTGATCCTCGACACCACACCTGATGCAAGCCAGGTACAAGAAGAGGCCGAATAATGGACAAGCCGGGCTACAAAACATCCGAACTCTACATCGCCATCGCGACAATTGCAGTGGTAGCCCTCGTGTGCCTTGTGGGGGGCGCCGGGCAGGCTGGACAGCTCGTCGGCATGATCATCACCGTGCTCACTGCCCTCGGGTACACGGCCTCTCGTACGCTCGCCAAGCACACGAACCGCGTGACGTACACGGACGAGGAAGAACGGGATCGGCTCGTGTGTAAGATCCACGCGTTCAACGCCGGCCTCGACGAAGCCGTGAAGAATGGACTGCTGACCGAAGAGGACGCAGTCGCCTGCAGACAGGAGATACCGAGATGAAGCGAATCGATACACGAGAACGCCCGCCGGTCCCGGGACGGGCACCATCCGACCGGGATGCCCCCACTCGTCCGACGATGGACGTGGTTGAGTACCTCGGCGACTACATGGCCGAGAACAACGTCGAAATCCGTGACCTACCAATCGTGCTCAAACTGATGCACGCATACAAACTACACTTACTGGAGCAGAACAATGGCGAAGACAAAGAAGCAGCTTGAAGAAGAGAATGAAGTACTGACCGCAAGGATCGCAGAACTCGAGGAGGCTGCTGAGAAGCCTGCCGAGGAAGAAGAGGAAGAACCCAAGAAGCCTGACGAGAAGCCGGCGGAGGAAGAGCCCAAGGAGTCCGAGGAGGACAAGGCCGCTCGGGAACAGCAGGAGGCAGACGAGGCCGCTGCTGCTGAGAAGGCCAAGCTGCTCGACCCACATCGTGAAGCACTGACTCAGCTCGTCCAGACGAAACGCATCACGCCTGCACAACGCACGGAGCTCGAGAACGACATCCAGGAGGGCGGAGTGACCTCGAGGCACATCAAGAGCCTCATGGCCTTGCCCGAGGGTGACGAGAACCGATCGGGTGCTCAGACGACGCCCGAGGGTGGTGTGGGTGCGGCCATGGACCGGCTGCTCGAGAGCGTCACTTGACAGCCGATGCGTACTAGGCTATAATAGTGGTAGATAAAACTGTAACTGTGTGGTGGCAATCGTGTCACCCAAACTATAAGGAGCCATCACATGGCGCAACTTACTGAAACTGGTATCACCAGTGACTGGCTGAAGTGGCTAACGGATCGAGGCTTTTGCATCGAATCCCGCGTCATCGCAGCCGTTGGATCCCCCGGCCTCGCTATGTATACTGGCGACGTCCTCGAGGTTGCCACTGGCACGGACCTCAAGGCACTGGTCAGTGGACAGACCGATGCGGTCGCAATCCTCATGGAGGACATCTCCGCGACTGAATCACAAACCGCCCACCAGAGGCCCTGCCTCGTACGTGGACCCGCCCGTATCGACAGCGATCACCTGGTCTTCTCAGGTACCGCCACGTCGGGATCGGATCTCACCGCAACCCTAACCGCGTTCGCCGCACTCGACATCCGAATCGGCGGAGACACAGCCAGCTGGTCAACCCAGACTGATTAAGGAGCATCAAGATGCCTACACTGACAGACGTATTTGCACCTGATGCTTTCAGCGTGTACGAGCTTACGGCCGCGATCCAGAAGATCCCGTACGCCCCGAACAGCATCAACGCGAGTGGTCTCTTCCGAGCGATCCCCATCAAAACCACGACTGCCGTCATCGAAGAGCAGAACGGCACTCTGGCCCTCATCCCGACCTCGCAGCGAGGCGGACCCGGTACCCCCGGAGCCGACCCGAAGCGCAAGGTCACTAACCTGACCGTTCCGCACATCCAGGTCGATGACTCTGTGATGGCGGACGACGCACTCAACACTCGGGCCTTTGGTTCGAACGAAGTGATGAGCGGCGTGTCCGAGATTGTCGCACGCAAGCTGCAGACGGCTTCGCAGTCGATCGACGCAACCCAGGAATACCTGAAGATGGGTGCCCTGAATGGCGTCGTCGCTTATCCCACCGACTCGGTCACCGCGGACCTGAACCTGTTTACGGAGTTCGGTGCGACTGAAGTCGAAGTTGACTTCCTCCTGACGACCCCGGCCACCGCTGTGCTCGAGTCGATCATACCAAGCGTTCAGCGTGCGATGCAGACCGCCCTCGGCGGAACCCCGTTCTCTGGCATCAATGCCCTGTGCGGAACAGCGTTCTTCGAGAGCCTGATCTCGCATGCCGAGGTCCAGGAAGCGTATCGCGACCAGCAAGCCCTCCTGGCGACCGCTGCCGCTGTAGCCCCGGTTCGACCCGGCGGACCGCAGCGTAAGGTCTTCCTGGGCGGCATCTGGTTCGAGGAATACTACGGTGACGTATCAGCCACCGACTTCCTCGACACGGACACCGCACGGTTCTACCCGACCGGCACGGACATCTTCCACACGTATCTCGCCCCGGCAGACTTCACCGAAGCTGCAGGCACGCTTGGCCAGCCCAAGTACGCCCGACAGTACGCGGCCCCGGACGGCAAGAGCGTGGTCTTGGAAACCCAGGTCAACCCGCTGTCGATCTGCACCCGACCGGGGGCTCTGATCAAGGGCAACCGTATCTCGTAAGTCGTCGTCGTAGTCTCAACCAAGGCCCGGCCTTCCGGTGTGTCTCACGTCGTGGGCCACACCGGTCGGTCGGGCCATATTTTTAACACTAACCGGAGCAGAGACAATGGCGAATGAACTGAATCCGATCCTGAAATGGGTTGCCTCGCTCCTCCTCGTGGCTGTGGCCTCATTTGGTGCGGCCCGCTTGGGGTATGCCGAAGTCGCACAGAAGAACGCCGTACAGGACGTACGGATCACAACCACCGAACACTGCATGGACAAGCACGAGGCATCTGCTACAAGGAAGCATGATATCCTGATGGAGCAACTCCGTGAGATGACTAAAGAGGTAGCCGGGCTGAGAGCCGAGGTGCGTGCGTTCACCGTCACCAAGGTCATGAGCAACACAATGGGACAACCAGCGGGCTACCACGGAGACTAACAATGGGCAATGCATTCAGACTCATACAGGAACTGTCGGGCCTTGTCAACGATGTCGACATTAGCGGCATCGCTGATGACGATATGCTCGTCTACAACTCGTCCTCGGGCAAGTGGGAGAACCTCTCCAGCTCGGGTACGGGTGTAATTGGGTACTGGACTCGCAACGCTGGTGTCCTAATCCCAACGACCTCCACAGACGCGATCCGAGTCCCGGATATCACTGACCAGGAAGAAGGCTTGCTTGCCATTAACGTGGATGAGCGGCTGCTCGTGCGTGATGATGGGACTACTACCGTCGTTGACTGGCAGGAGTCACAGCTGTTGGACAACGCCAATGGCAACGTGTCGATGGACTGGGATGCCCGTGTACTCAAAGACGCTGACTCACAGACCACAGTCGACTACGGGACCAACCTGCAGCTGAATGACAACGTGGGTACAACCCGAGTCGACTGGAACAACGGCTACCTCAACGACAACTCGGGATATCAGGCTGCCGATTGGGGCTCACGTGCGTTGAAGGACGGCGACGGATCCACTACTGTGGTCGATTGGGACAGTCAAATCCTCGCTGACAGCAGTGGTAACTCCGCCGCGGACTGGGACGCCCGTATAGCCTACGACTCCTCATCTCAGTATTCGGTGGATTGGAGTAGCCGCACCCTGAACGACAGTAGCTCAAATACCGTCGTCGACTATGGCAACCAGGCCCTCTACTACAACGGCACCAACGTACTCGACTGGGCCAGCCAGTACATGTTCGACAGCTCGGGTAACGACTCTGTCCAGTGGGGCAACCGATCACTGCACGACAGCTCGGGCTACACAACCGCAGACTGGGGCAACTCCCAGCTGAAGTACAGCGGCTCCACGACCACCCTTGATTGGGCTGGGCAGTATCTGTACGACGATTCAGGTTACTCTTCCATTCAGTGGAGCAACCGTTTGCTCACAAACTCCAGTGGATATACAACTGTCGACTGGAGCAGCCAGTATCTGATGGACAGTAGCGGCTCCTACACTATGGTTGACTGGAGCAGCCAATACCTGAACGACAGCAGTGGTTATCTGGCCATCGACTGGACCAATCGACAGTTGATTGCGAATGATGGATCATCTGCCATGCTCGATTGGAGCACTGACGGTACGTTTGACGCTTATGATAATGATATAACAACAACTGGGATTGGTACAGACGGTTATCACATAATAAATCAAACAGCCGACACACAGGGCTTGGAAATAAATGGATATGACGACAGGAGTTCAAAGTATGCTAAACTATCGTTAGACAGCAATGGCACTGCACAATTTGCAGCCAATACCACTATGGCGTTCTCCATAAGTGGAGCCGCTCACTTCTATGGTTCTAGTCATACGTTCGGTCGATACGGTAGTACTGACAATGCACCAAACCGTTTCTACGGTAAAGTGAATGGTACTAAACGATACTTTGAACTTATAGTTGACGAGACAGACGACTATGCTCATTTTAACCGAGAACACACAGATATGCTCGGTCTTAAGATCGATATGCCGGTTGATCTTATAGACAATAATTTAACAACTACTGGAGACGTTTCTTGTGACACGCTGGCTACAACTGGCGGCAGAATTGTCAACACCGATAGGTTTACTTCGGGACCTCAGACATTGGACGCTACCCACCACAATGTCTTTTGCGATACGGACGGCGGGGCGTTTACTATCAATTTACCTGCCGGTATAGATGGTACCGAGTACAGGATTATCAATACCGGAAGCGGTGGCAACGATGTCACGATCACGCCGAACGGTTCTGAAGATATTTATGGGTCGAACTCAAGCATCACACTATCAGATGGTAGTTCGACGGTCTTGGTTTATGAAACTACAGAAGGATGGTGGTAGCAAATGGCTAAATTTGAAATCGACATACCGAGTAAACATTTGTCTCGCGTGAAAGCTGCATTACTTGGGCTACATCCCGTTCCCCTGGTGAAGGGTGAGGAGATGGACGATGATGAGAATCCTATAATGGTCCCGGAGTTTACCGAGACCGCTTGGATGAAGAGGTTGGTTATCAACTTCCTCAAGAAAAAGGTGCTGCGGTTCGAGCGTAAGAAATCGGCCCAAGCCGTGTCAGCAGCGGACATAAACATGACTTAAGGAAACCAACATGGCCGACTACAACTACAAAATAGTGCTCGGAGCCAGCTACACGGGCTTGACGCTCGTGCAGACGGTCAAGGACACGGACGATGTCACCATCACGGGTCTGACCAAGAGCTTCACCGAGATTGGTGGCGGTGACTACGTCGCTCTCATCGAGGGTCTGGACGCTGACTTCCTGGGCTACTCCGTGATCACGAACAGTGCGGGAGGCGGGCACCTGGCAGTTGCCAGTATCCGTATGCCTGACGCGTCCAACGAGACAATCAACATCCAGGACGACGATTGGAGCATGACCTAATGAGCACCAGCACGATACGAAAAGAGATACGCAAGAACGGAGCCCTGTACTCGCCCTCGGGTGGGTTGGTCCTCAGTGACAGCACGGGTACGTTCGGCGTGAAGAGAAATGACACGGACGCGGTTGTCGTAGCAGACGGCACTGCCATGACCGAGGTCTCGACGGGTATCTTCTCACACTCGTTCACAGACCCGGCTCTGGACCTGATCTACACATACGCGATCGAGGTGCTTGAGGGTGCATCCCTCCAGGTACGATTTGAGGGCACGCTGACTGGAACGGTGACTCCCGGCTCGGGCACCCGCCTGATCTCTCTGACGAGAGCACAGGAGTCCCCCAGTCTCGCCTCACTCTCCACGTACACGCTCATCGACGTGGCAAGCGACTGGTTGGACAACAACTACGACATAGGCCCGTACACGGCCGGTGGGGACGGTGTAGCACAGGGTGTGGAGGCTGCCGTCCAGCAAGCGTGCGTTCTGATGGTGCAGCATCTGCAGAACCAGATGCAGGCATCCAACACGATGGGTGGGGCACAGAAGAAGTACAAGATCAAAGAGC
>Ga0098035_1000525_pt1 | contig 19195 bp, 15 predicted proteins | sample 3_EtaG_FD_75046 | JGI IMG/M metagenome (GOLD analysis project Ga0098035, IMG submission 75046) | Marine viral communities from the Subarctic Pacific Ocean - 3_ETSP_OMZ_AT15126 metaG | ecosystem: Environmental > Aquatic > Marine > Oceanic | place: Pacific Ocean | collected 2015-01-07
ACCGGCCCAGAAGCCAGAACGTCGGTCTTCGATGCGCTCCAGGTCTGTGACCCGGGGCTCCAGTTTCTCGTACCCCTTGTCCAGGCGTTCGGTGCGTTCATCCAGTCGTACCAGAAGATCGTCTCGTTCTGATTCGTTCATGCGTCGTCCTTAGCTGTAGACCGCGAGGTACTTGAGGGAGCCGTTGATATAGATGGGGACTCGGCCGAAGTAAGAACCAAGGGCTGTTGAGTCGTTCGTGATGGGACGGATTAGCTGACCGTTGGAGTTAACCCCGAAGAGGTCATTAGCACCGCTGTCGCGGATGTAGAAAGCATCAGTCCCCGCGTCGTCCCCGAGCGTGAAGTCGAGGCCGCCCGTACCGTCTGACGAAATGTAGGAGGTCGACTGCGGGCCGGTGCCCGTGCCGGGGAAGAAGTGTCCCTCGAACGTGACATGCCCGTCACTGCGGAAGGTCGCGAAGTTGGCAGCACTGGCGCCGTGGTCGATGACAACATCGCCGTCTGAATCTACGCGGACGTACGGCACGTTGCCCGAGTTGGGCCACGCCGTCATCGAGATGCTTGTAAGGTTGTCCGCGTTCGCGGCGTGCAGGGTGAGGGCGGCCGCTCGACTGCCAGCGCTGGATGATATCAGCGTCATGTCCGACCACGTTGAGTCGACGGCGCCCCTGAGTTCGTTAATATAGGTAGTGCCACCGTCCCCGATATCGATACGGGCAACACTGGAGGCAGCAACCTCGAGGTGGATACGGTCGTCCCCGAGGTAGTCGTTCTGCCCGGAGCCGAAATAGATCTTCTTGCCCGACCCGATTGTAAGGTCGGACGCATTGATGGTCAGGCCGCCAATCGTACCGCCGGTCGCAGTGAGGGTGCCTGTGTTAATGGTGCCTGTGATGGTCGCGCTCGACGCAACAAGGGCTCCGGCGCTCGACACGCGGAACGGGGCACTGCCCGGGGTGGCACTCCCTGCGTAGAACGTGGTCGAGCCGCGACTGATGCCCCGCGTGGTGGCACCCGACCCGTACTTGACACCGTTTACACCGTCGATAGTGAAGCCAGCGATGGAGCCACTGCCCTCGGCGGTCAGCGTGGACGCAGTAATGGCGCCCGTGATCGTGGCGCTCGTGGCAACCAGGTCGCCCCCGTTGTTTACACGGAACGGGGCGCTGCCGGGCGTGGCGTGGCCGATGTACAGGCCGTTACCGGGGCTGTACCCCATGGTCGTTGCGCCGGAGCCCGCGATGAAGTCACCCGTGACCGAGAGGGCGCCGGTGTTGGTGGACACAGCCGCCAGCTCCGACACGTCCAGCAGTGTGGCCGCGATGGACTTGGACTTGATGAACTTGGTGTCCAGCGTGCCTGGGCCTGCGACGCTCCGCTGTGGGAACTGTCCGGCATGGAAGTCCTCAACGAAAGTCTCCAAATCACGGAGCCGCCTGAGCATGGAGAGTTTGACCACGGTTAGGCTCCCTTGTCCGCGCGACTGAACGAGACCAGTGCTTGCATCTCGTAGTTGTCCTCGGCCGATTCGTGCCGGGTAGGCCGGAGGGACACGCCATCGACAGACACGACGAAAGAATTGCCCAGGAAGTCGTCGTACGTAATCTCGCTGTCCGTGGTGCGGACGGTCTCCAAATTTGACCAGAGAGTTTCCTTGGTCTGATCGTCTCGGACGCCAGTCCTCAGCTCGATCCTGTCCGCAATCCGAACCATCGCGGTGAGCGAGGGCAGGTAGCGGAACCTCACTCGTTGGTGATGGTCGAAAACCCGGAGGATTGGAGTCTCCGTACCATCACCGACGAAGTCGAACCGAAGCACGATGCTTCGAGCGTTCACGTCAGAATAGGAAAGCTGTGTCAATGCCACCCCGGCCGTCGTTGTACCCAGGGACGTGAAGGTGGCGCCGTTGTCTATCGAGTAGTGGATCGTGACCGTGTTGTTCGCATCGTGATCCTCGGTCTCCATGCTTGTCCAGAGATGGCGCTTGATGAAGTTGGAAAACCCGCTGCGGGACATGCTCGTCCAGAGGCTCCCGGTCAGCGCCAGTGATGCCTCGTCGCTCTCGTCCCAGCCCGCCGGGAAGTGCATGAGCATGGTGTCCGTCGTGCCGGTGTCGTTCCGGCCGAAGTACACTCGCGTGCCCTGGCTCCCGTCGGGGACGGCCGCGAGCTGGCCGTATGTCTGTGTATCTGGATCTGTAAGGTCTGTGTCTTCCCAGACAACCTCGAAGCCCCACCTGGTGCCGCTCAATCGGTGCCCACGGAGCAACGCGACGCTGGCGGTCGAGCGCAGCATCGGTACCATCACCTGTGCCAGCACGTAGACCGAACGGTTGTTGGCACCCACGCCCAGGATCTCCTCGACAGAGAAACCTTCCTGCTTCTCCAGTCCGAGGCTGACGTTCTGGCCAGTGGTCGGGTCGTATCCGTAGCAGTTGGCGCCAACCGAGTAGTAGAGCATACCGGCGCCGGACGCCACGTACTTGAAGTTCTCGGGGCCAGCCTGCTTACGCCACTGCCAGAAGGTCTCGCTGACGTTCTGGTTCGCGTCGACGTTGTAGCCCGCGTCCTGTTTAAACACGATGAGGTAGTCATTGGCTGTACTGCCGCTCACCCACGGGTAGGTCGCGTCACCCGTCTCCGGGTTGGAGGTCGCGCCCACCGTGATCTCGATGGGGCCTACCCAGTCATCAGCCGTGGGGTCGACCGTGTAGAAGACCTTGTTGTTGTCCACCAGGGCATAGCACGTCCCCCGGTTCACGAGGAATCGCACTGGCTTGCCGATGGTGTCGTCGAACGCAGTGTGCAGCTCCGCTGTCGGTGTCCACGTTGCGCCCGCTGTGATGTCTGCCTGAGTGAAGAAGTCGGTCGTGCCCGTCTTGGCTGGCACTGCAATCAGGCCATTGCCGTTGAACACCTGGAAGTCCGTGATGGGATTCGAGGCCGTGTAAACGAGCACCCACGCGGTCGTGTCATCCGTCGTGATGCTACGAAAGAGATGCGTGTTCTCCCAGCAGAAGTCGTAGCCCACTCCGGCGCCCGTGACGTAGTGCAGGAACCCTGTGATGTCGGCTGCTGAAGAGCCCAGAGCAAGGCTTGACACGGCTACGGGAAGGTGAGCCCTGCCTGACCGCGTAACGATGCCTGACGACCACCAGTACCTGTCCTCATACCCGTCGTCTGCGGAGAGCTGGCCAATCCCACCGGCGAACCCTTCCATAGAGAAGGGAGTGTCCTTGTCGGGAGAGAAGTCCTGATGCGTGGCCGCTGCGGCCGTCGTGATACGGTCAACCGATGGCCCGCCGATCTCCTGAAGGTCGAGCTGCTTCGACTCGCCCTCTGGGGACACGAGCATGAACCCGTACAGGGTCGCACCAATGGTGAACGTGAAGTCGTATCGCGGGTCGGCCATGTTTAAACGGGTGCCTTAATCGTTCTCCGTGATCGTGAAGCCGGCGACAGTGACATCCACGTCAACGCCGGTCGTGCCGCAGATTGCCGTGATAGGCGCATTGAGCGCACCGATGAAGAGAGGCACGTCGCCAGCCACGAGGGAGATCTGTCCACCAAGCGCGGCGAGGAAGCCTGTGTAAACGACCGTCGTGCCGTTGCGGATCGAGACCTTCGTCCCCTGTGTTGCGTGACCGTTGGACGCCAGGATGCTCGTGACCGCAATCTTGACGGTGGCACCGGGCGCGGCAATCACGTCGGCTGCTGCGTTGGTCGTGTAGTTCGTTGTTCCATCAGTGAGCGCGGCTTCCTTCACGGTTTCCGTGCCTAGCTCACCCTGGTCGTAAATCATCTTTGTCATTGCTGTCTCCTAGCTGGATGTATCCCAATAGCCGAGGTCGCGGTTACCGCGATAGCCCGTCAGCATGTTCTGATCGTTCCAAACGATGGTGTGTGGCCGGGGGGCGCCGTGCTTGCCCTTGTTCCTCTCGAACTTCAACTCGTAGTACTTGGCCATCTCCTCGTACCTGTCGGTGTCGCTGGATGCAGCGTCATTGGCAAGCAGTCGATAGAGGTAGGCGGCGCCGAGGTAGCACAGCAGCTTGGCTTGCGGCCCGACAATCTCGATGGAGTCGGTATCGTTGTACGCCTCGGACAGAGGCCCCTCACCCGTGATTCGCAGGCGCCGGTCGGCGGGCGGATTGCTCTTGAGTTCAATCCAGTTCTGGAGCCCGCGAGTCTTGCGCCGGAACGGGAAGTTGTCCCACGGCATACCGAACGACTCAGCGTCCGTGCTCGTCTGGTTGGTCAGTCTCTCGACCTCGACCTGAGAAGCCTTCTTGATATCGCCCGGCACCTGGTAGCCGTACACCTGGTTCACAGTTCGAACGCTCGTGTTCACGACGTTCCGCATCAGCACGGGGTAGGCTTCGTGTACTGCGTCATTGATGGCGTCGCGGTACTGATCTGGTGTCCAGCGGCGGGTGATCTCAATCTCGCTCGCGTCAGCCACTGAGCCAGTCAGGACGGGAGAGAACGCGAAGACGCCCGTGGCCTGGGTGAAGTCAGAGACCAGGCCCCAGTCACCCTGGGTTACGTCGTTGAAGAACTGGCCGTTGAAGTGGTCGTCCGCCCGGCGCACGATGTCCCGGTGCAGGATGGTGGCCGCGCTCGATGAGCCTGCGGCTGTCGTTGTGGCCACGACCATGTCATTGACAATGACCCCCAACTGCTGCCGGAGGGCCTTGAGGGTGGTGCCGCCACCGCCGTGGATAGGCTTGGACTGGTTGAGGGGAGAGTAGTTGACCCCGTCGTACAGCCTGACCTTGAACCACTGGCCGTAGGAGCCGGACGTGTACGTCAGTTCAGAGACGTAGTCCGGCGTGCTGCTCATCAGAGCAAGGGTGGTGGGGGCTACCGTTGCGCTAGCGTTCGTGTAAACGCCGTCTGGCTGGTCTGCGTACCAGAGAGTCAGGTGCGTCCAGCCAGCCGCAATCCAGACGGCCAGCTTGATCTCGTCAACGGGGTATTGGAGTGTGATGGTCATTAAAGCAGGTACCCGCCGTCCATTCTATCGTGGAATACCACGATTCCTCCGTCCATGTCGTTTTCTACGACCACGATTCCCCCACCGAGGACGCCCCGGAGCGGAAGCGGGACGGCCACTTGGGATACGTAGCCCGTGATAACTAGGGCGAGAGTGGCCGGGGTTGCGGAGACTGTCCGGTTGGCAACAGGCGCGTAGCCAGTGATCGAGAGCGCTAGCACGCCAGGCGTCACGATCTGACCGAAGACAATGGCCGGTGCATAGCCGGTCGTGCTCAGTGCAAGCACTCCAGGCGTAACGAGCCGGGGTGCCAATGCCGACGGCGCCAGCCCCGTCAGGGACAAGCTCAAGACACCGGGAGTGACAAGGCGTGGCGTCCCAACGACCGGCGCAAAAGTGCTCAGCGTGAGCGCGAGGACGCCAGGCGTAACGAGTCTTGGCGTCTGCACAGAGGGCGCGAAGGCCGCTGTAGTTAGGGCGAGGACACCTGGCGCAATCACTGTGCCGTGGACGTATGACGGAACAAGGCCCGTGAGCGTTAAGCCCGACACGCCTGGGGTAACAGTGCGGGGAGCGAGGGCGGTCGGCGCCAGCCCTGTCAACACCAAGGATTGAACCCCGGGTGTAAACAGTTGATGGTCAGACAGATCTATGGAAGGCGCGTACTCAGTCAGCACCAACGCGAGCACGCCGGGGCTGATGTTGTACCCGACGTTGGTCGAGGGGGCGTACTGGGTGTCGCTCAGATTGAGCACCCCCGGGGTGACTTCCTGATTGTCGGAGATCGATACCGTGGGAGCGTAGAACGAGAGGGATTGCGCGAGCACTCCGGGCGTGATCACAACCGGGACAGCTGCTGGCGTGTATGTGATGACCAGCTTCGGGTCTTTCGACGTGCCCGTTTCGTCTGCCATCCAGATGCCAAGTTTGTTTTCTCCGGTCGGGGCTGTAGCTGACTCTGCATCGGAGAAAAAGACGTATAGTTCGGTGTTACCAGCATCGTTGATATTGGACGTAAAGGCCGCCTCCGACGAGAAGGCAAGAGGGTCGCCATCAGACGCTGGCACACTGGGCATCGCAACACTGGCCAAGAGGGTATCCCCGACGGAAGTGCCGTTGAAGGCACGCCAATCGCCCGTTGTAAGGGGCTCGAAGGCATAGCTTCGCGCGTAGATACTCCCTACTCCGTCACTATCGGCCCCGCCGTAGGACGTGTAGAGAGTTAGGGCTACCGCAGTCACCGTATCGGCCGCTGATAGGCCGGACGTAAGAAACGAGAAGTAGAGGGGCTCGATGTTGTACCACGCCGGGGTTGCGCCCTGGTCAGCCCAATACATATTGAGGCTGCCCGAGGTCGTCCCTCGTGTCCCGGTGGGAGTAGCACGCGCCGTAGTGTAGCTATCATTGGTGTACGAGTAGAGAGCCCCATCGGATGTGTTGCCGTAAACAGTCAGCGTGGCCATTTAGTCGAACCATCCTTCACGACGGGCCGCACTTGCGACCGACTCCACCAGCCAGTCCCTCAAGCTAGTCGCTGGCGACTCCTGTAGGTTCTTGATGTCCTGCTCAGCTCCCTCGGTATTTTCGACACGCCACGTTCCGTCAGGAACCTTAATCGGGGGATTCACGGCAATATGCACGCCATCGTCTGTCGGTAGCTCCTGCCCGTCCTTCCAGGCACGAATCCGCACCTTAATACCGGAAAGCTCCCCATCTTCACTCCTCATCAGTTCCGGCCGCTCCATCAGCCGCACGCGAACCCCGCCATGAGTGAACTGACGCCGGGGTAGATCGAAAACTGCCATCGCGGCATCTCGGAAACGCGCGACCTTCACACTGCATATAGCACGCTGCCGTTGGAGGGCCGTCCTGCCAGGACGAACTAGCTCTACATCAATGGCCTGCTCTATCGGCCCTGGCGCTGGCTTCGGCGCATAGGTACGGTCAGGGTGTTGGCCCGCAGGGTAGTCCGGCACAGGCTCCTCCAAGAAAATGAGGCCCCCTCACGGGAGCCCCTGGCCCAGCCGTCGAAGCAGCTAGGAATGTTTGAGATTGCCCGACTTACGCCAGAGTGAAAACGCCCGATGCGTTGGCAGCTACTGTCAGCGTATTGCCGGTAGTGGCTGTCACATCCGCCGGAGCACTGTCCAGTGTGCAGTAGCACAGGATGTTGCCCGAGACCTCGTAGATGGCTGCAAACCGAGCCACGATGGAGCCACCGGAGGCAGTCCATACAGGGTCGGAAGAGATGTCCACGGTGACTGTGGTCGTGCCCGCAAGAGTGAGCGTGACCGCGATGCCGCCAGCCGTGTAGCCGTTGGCTGCCGCGTGCTCATTTGTAGCCGCCGCGAAGGTGGCCGCTGTGGCCACATCGGACGTGCTGAGGAACAGGGCCATCTTGAACGAGTCAGTATCGACGTCGAACGTGCCGTCAAGCAGGTCTGTACGACCCGTGGTCTGGAACGTCCACGCGGTCGGCGCGGCTGCGCCTTCCATGAGCTGGCGCCCGTCACGCTTGGCCCGCTCCTGGCGGAGCATCAGTTCGATTTCCTCGATGAGGTTCAGTGGCCGGACAGCAGTGATGTTGCCCTTACTGTCCACATGAGGACTCTCGGGAATCGGGTCACCCGGAGACCAGAGCTTCCTGGTTTCCGGTGCAATGAGAGTGGTCATTATTTGCCCTCCGCAGTCAGGCCTGCCACGTCCGGGACGATGACCTTGCCGTCGAGACCGGCCGCAGTGATGCGCCGGGCGACGTTCTCCTGCTCGACCCTCGTTGTGTAAACGACGTGAGCGGCCCGCATCTCGACCTTGAGAGCTTCAATCTGGCGCTTGCGCTCCAGCTTGTACTCGACCAGCTCGTCGATAGACATGGCCTGGAAGTTGGGTGTGTCCATATGTTCCTCGTGTAAACAGGACGGTGGGACGGGCGGGGTTCAAGCCCGCCAGTCCCACTGTCTCTGTGTTAGGCGCTGGTGACGACCGTGGTCACAGCCTCGGCCGCGAGGGACAGGATGAGCAGCCAGCTCTCCCCGTCGCACACAACCTTGACGGATGTACCGATGTGCTCACCGGCCTGAGTGACCGAGAACGAGTCAGCAGTCAGGTCGTTGAAAGCCATCAGGTCTTCGTCGGGAGCTGCGACGATCATCTCGTCATCAGCGGCCACGTAGAACTCGTACCAGAGGCCCGAGTTGTTGAGCACAGCCGGGAGAGTGAACGTCACAGAGGCGACGGCGCCGCGTGTCGTGAAGAGAGTCCCGTTGTCCTCTTCGGTGCAGGTGTACGCAGCAGTCTTCGCGACCACACGCCGCTTCATGCCGCCATGCACGTTGCCCTGCTTGGTGATGTGGACTGTGTCGCCCGTCGGGGTAACCTCGTAGTCCTTACCTTCGTCGTCAGCAAACTTGAGCGGAGTATCCGTACCGGCGACACGATTGGCGCCAGCCATCCCTCCGGGAGTGTTTGAGGCCATGTGTTCTTAGTCCTGTTCTTCCTCTGCACAGTCCGTGCAGGGAGTGTCTTCATCTGGGTTGCAAGCACAGTCGTCTTCAAGCTCGGACTTGATGCTGGCAAGCTCCTGTTCGAGTCCACCGGCATACTCACGGAGACCGGCAACCTCACCATGTAGGGTGTTGTTGTCTGTCACCAGGTCGAGCATTGCCCTATGTGACTGAATCAGGATGTCCATAGTCATCGTGACTGTCGGGGCTTGCTCGTCCACTAGGACGCCTTCTGTTTCGGGCGCTTAGCAGGCTTGTCTTCACGCGAGTCAGAATCCTGAATCGGTGGCGCGACATTGTCTGTGCGCTCGGGGCCAGAGTCTTCGTCCGGAGCCTTGTCCCTCGCCCAGTCAGGCCGGAAGTCTTCCGGACACATGATCAGGTACCCGAAGGTCTCCGAGAGTTGCTGAGCTACCCAGGAGTTACGAGTCCGGCCTTCGCCATTGACGAAGACCATGCCGAGCCTGGTGCCGCTCCACTTCTCGTTTGGGGTCTGGATGATGAAGATGGGGTCTCCCCCGTCGTCCTCATGGTGACTGTATGGAGCCAGTGGCATGTGCGTTCCTCCGCGTGTTTAAACGCGGGCTGAGGAGTTACCCGTCAGCCCGCGCTAGTGGTTTAGCTGAACTGACCGGAGTCAACCATGGCGTTTGTGCCATCAGAGACCCAAGCGGATAGCTGCACTACCTCGCCGTTGGTCATACCGAGCGTCGTCATGACGAGCCGAATGTACCGCTTTGAAGTACGGACACGAGTCGTCATTTTCTGACGGGTCAGTGTCGGCCCGATGGGGTTGTCGTCCGCGTCCTCGAAATATCCATCCGTGTCAATGGTGAATGTTCCGACGGTCGCGAAGTCCGTCCAGGCCGAGTCGTCCGGCGAGGTCTGAACCTTGACAGCAACGGTGAACCCGTCGCCTGTGCCAGTCACGACATCGTGTGCCATGATTTCAAGGCCGATACCGTACTCGCGCCACACTCCGTGAGAATGACTGCCGAGAGTAATGCCGTCTGCGAGGTCGATAGTGGGGCCGTTCGTGGCCTCGTCTACCGTGGTCTTGGTTGTCGGATTCACCCAAGCGGTGATTCTTGCGTCACGCATTGGTTATGCCACCCTCTGTCCCTTGAGGACGTGACCGAACTTCGGATGAACATCCTTCAGACCGACAGGCCAGTCGACGGTGACGCGGTACGTCACTCCATCGTTCAGCTTCTCGGGCTTCGTCACGTCAAGGGGGTATTGCTGGATGCCGGTCAGATACGGCTCGCCCAGCTTGAGGAAGTAGATCGGCCGCGTCGCAACAGCGTTGACAAGCTCCGTGGCGATGATGTCCGTAGACTGGTCAGCGGCCAGGCCCATGTCGTACATGGGGACACCGTTCCAATCTGCAACCGGCTTGGATTGAGGCTGTGCCGAAGTCCGGCGCTTGTTCGACCCACCGAGGTGCGGTTCGGTAACTTCCTTGTTGTCTTTGTTGATGCCCAAGCGGCGCTTGGCGCTGTTGATTGCCTTGATCACGTCTGCGTGAGTCAGAATCACGTCAGCCGAGTGGCCATCTAGCGAGTAGATAGCGTCGTCCATGCGGTCGAGCCACTGGAACATCACGGCATTAGTCGGGGCTGCCGACTGTCGAACGTCCAGCTCGGCGGTTGACGTGCTGGCGTAGGTCGTCATTGCGGACGCAAGGTTGGCGATGCGAACCTTGATGCCCTCGTACATGTCCGCATCCGTGGCGTGGTCGCCATTGATGAAGGCATTGTTGAATGTCCACGACATCCCCTTGACGGCTTCACGAGTCCGGCTCGTCAGCGGGTTTTCCGCCAGAGCCTTGTCCATGTAGTCCGTCTTGTCGATGTCGATCTGGCCAGCCATGGAATACACAGCATCGGAAACGATGTCATGTGCCCCACCGGAGACTGCGCCAGGAGTCTCGCCACGGGCTCGCCAACCCACTGTGGGGAGGGAGTTCGTCCTGCGGCTAGAAGTCTCGACTGTGCCAATCGTGGCAATCGGGAGCTTCTTGAGGATGTCGCACTCCTGCACGAACGTCTCTACAACGCCCTTGCTGAAGTCATCCTTCCGCTCCCGGTTTGAATCGATGAGAGTGAGCGCCATGCTCGGTTTCTCCTGTTTGGATTAACCTGTTCGTACGAGCTTGCGGATGGTTTTCATGTGCTCATCCGCGCCGGACTCTAGGTTTGATTGAGCTGATTTCGAGCGCGGGGAAGAGCCTTGGCTCTGCCGCGTACTCGCGCCCCTTGGCCGGTTAGTCACCTTGCGGCGACGCCGGGAGCGCTGCTTTCCTTCGTCTTCGCCGTCATCCCTGTCATCCTTATCTGCCTTTACGGCAGCCTTGACGGATGCTCGGAACGCCTTCTGGCGCTCAAGAAGACTGCCATCCTCGTCCCCGTAATCGAGACGAGAATCTTCCGGGTCAAGCCCGGCGTCCTCAGCAGTTTCTTTAAGCTCTTGCACAAACTCTCGCTTGTACTTGCGGATCTGGGCCTTTTCTGTTTGACTCGGTTGACTTCCCGAGGACTGCGCGTCCCGATCGTATCCGGCCGTTCGACGGCCCCGAGCACTGTCTGTCAATTGCCCTAGCGCTTCACGCTGTTCTGCTGTCAGGAGACCGTCAATGGCCGACTGAAAGTCTGTGAACGAGCCCTGAAGCTCCACTTGCTTGTCGTTCTGCTGATTGATGAGGTCGACCGCATCGGACAAGGCGTCAGCCTGTTCCTGTAGCCGGTCGTCCTTCTGGGCCATGGTTCGTTGCATGCCTTTGTACAGGCGATGCTTCGTTCCTTGCTCATCGACTTCGGTTGCTAGTCGGTCAACCCAGGCGTCAAAGCCATCGTCACCGTCTTCACCGTCGCCGTCTTCGTCATCGTTCTCGTCTTCGTCCGCGTTGTAGCCGTCGTCAAGGTTCCCATCTTCGTCCTCAGCTTCATCAAAGAAGTCGCTGATACTGCCGAATGGTTCCTCGTCGTTGGACTCTTCGCGGCGTTGCCGCTCTGCCAAGTAGTTTTCCTCGCGATGCGATTTAGTCTGCGTCCAGTATTACCGCATATCGGGAAAAACTGTCGAAAATGTCCAGATTTTAGCTGGCAAATAGTGCAGGACTACCACGTCCTGGTGTCTTGCGCTGGTATCGGCGAGAGGGAGCCTCTTGAAACAGGCCGCCAGAACGCACTTCCTGTGTAAACAATCGCTGCCCCTGGCGCCGAGCCCTCATGCCATCCCTGCTCTTCGGAGCGCGGCCAAACCACTTCACCAGTACGCCGTCTAGCTTGGAGTCGTGCCTGAGCATCCGGCGGTCGAGACGGTCTATCTCGCGCAAGTACCTACGCAGGCCACGGTCTCGCTGTGACAAGATTCTCATGGCCTCATCCGTACTGATTCGGGTTCCATCGTTCATGTTGCTGTGTGCCACCACCTGTGATACGTAATCCTCAAGCTGGCTCCAGCTCTGGAACTCACCGAGTATTCCGCCACTCTTCACTGCCCGTGTAAACGCCTCGTCCCTGGCGTCCCAGTACGGCTGCGCGACCTTCTTCGCCTGCTCCCACTCCCAAAGGCCGGAACCTGGACTACCCTTGGACTCGTACGCGGTCTGCCGCTCTACGTACGCCCGCGTCTTCCGGTCGAGTCCGCGGATGAACGCATCCTGGTCGGCCTCCAGCTTGTCCCAGTCCAGGGTGCCATCCAGTTGCCGTGCGGCGTCATAGAGGGCATACCACTCATCGACCGCCAGGTCTTCCGGCTTCGCGTTCCGTGCCAGGAAGTCCACCACGGTCACATCGTCATGACCGCGCATCTCAGCGTCCACGGCGCCCAGCCCGTTCCTGTTGTTGTCCTGGGCTTGGCGGTGCCTCTGAGTGGCGGCCTTATGCTCTTCCTTGAATAGTTCTGCGTTGCCCAATGCCTGATAGCGCGCCTCGGCGAGCGCCAGTTCCTCGGCAAAGACCTCGTTTATGCGTTCGCCTTCGTCGAGGAAGTTCCCGATAGGCGACGCCACATCCCCGTACTCTTCCTCAAGAGCAACCAGGATCGCCTGATACTTCTCGTTGCCCTCCAGTCTTGCCTTGGCTTCCTTCCTCTGTTCGCTGTTCAGATCTCCCCGCCCAATACGGCCACTGCCATCTCGGTCAGTGAGTCCTGGATTGTAATTCTGTGCGTCCTCGTCATCTATCCGGCGCTTCTCTTGACCAAGAGTCTCCGGGTTGTAGTTGAGCCCGGCGAAAGCGCCGATTATCGACCTTGCCTTCTCGCCGGGATCGTTGAAGTTCGGGTCACCAGTCAGCCCGAGTCGTTCGCCTGTTGCGGTCTTGTTAAGCAGTCCGGTGTCGACGGTCTGCTGAACCGACAGCGGCATTGTCCTAGAACTAATGGTCTTGGCCACCCTGTTGGAGTCACCGCTGAACAGTGAGTTCAGAATGCCAGGCTTGTCCCCCTCATTAAACCCGCCGCTAAGAATGAGGTCTACGCCTTCTTTGCCGACTATGCCAGACACGTCAGGCATCCGACCTGTGATGACCTGCTTAAAGCCAATCTCGGGCTTCCAGTTCTCCCTGCTCCAGGAGAGCGTGTCTTCACCGGCCGGTCGATCCTGGTACAGGACAGCCCGCATCAGGGAGATCATCGGATTGGACGGAGCAACCTTACCGAGCGGCCCCATGTTCGCCCGCATGAACCCACCAGGGCTAAAGATGCTCTCGGGGTCTTTCCAGTCGAAGGAGTCCCACTCGCCGGTCTCCATGTACTTGTAGGCGGCAAGCGCCGTCCCGTAGAGCATGGCCGTCTTCACAAGAAAGACGCGGGCCATGGCTCCTTCTGGGCCAACATTGGACACGGCCAGCCGAGCCAGGTTGAACATATTGCGCGTGAGTCCCGGCGACCGCATCAGGAACATTCGCTCGATGGCCGACTGCCGGTTGGACATGCCGAGCTGCTGCCGGTTGATAACGCCGGAGGTACGGGCAACGTGCTTCGCTGTCCGCGCTTCAATCTTCTTCAGTTGACCTGGGTCGGTGGCCTTCAGTTTGTTTAAACGCCTCCCACCTATGGATGTGACAGCCCGGTTCACAGTATGGGCTCCAAAGAAACCAGCCAGGGCAGTAGCCATAAGCGTGTCTGCCTTCTCGTTGGTGACATCCGGAAGGTTGCCCGTAGCAGACAGTCCAACGACACCAGCGACGGGCGCGAGTTCGGCCGCAGCAATGGTGGCGCGGCGAGCCCCGATGCCTGCGCCCCTGCCGCCGAACTGATCCAGGAAGCCCTCAATCTGAGTGGTGTTCCTCCAGATCAATGCGCGGTGCATAGGCAGGAAGTACTCGAATCCACGAGACTCCAGCGCCCTCAATCCGGGAACCCTGCCAGCAAGCTGGCCACCCCACCCTTCTGTTTCCAGTCCTTCAAACTGGCGGCCGGGCGTACCTCCGGCTCGCGTGTAGTCATTCCAGAGATCTTCGTTACGACTGAGCCACCAGTTGAAGTACTTCTCTCCAAAGACGGATGCACCCACGAGATGGTGGCAGTTTCTCATGGCGCCCCACGGGTTGTCAATCGCGGCCATGGCGCCCTGCATTGTCCAGGCAGAGGCGTCACCCACGAACATGAGCTGACGCACAAGGTGTGTAGACTGGTCGAGGAAATTAAGCGCGTTCAGACCCTGCTCTGTCCCGAGCTGATTCTTCAGGGCGCCATGTACCTCCGGGTTGAAGAGATGGTCATCGATTCCCGGCAGTTCTTTCCAGCCACCGTCACGGAGTTCTTCTATCTTCTTCTTCGCCGCTGTACGCTCGTCGTCCGTCATGAAGCGCTGGTCTTCAATCTTGTGACTACCCATCGCCTTCAGTTCGCCGACGAACAGGGCGTTCGCCCGAACCTCTGCATGATGGCGGGATTCTTCTGACAGCATTTCCCGGAGAGACCCGGCGATCTTGAGCTTGCGGTTATCGCGGAGGGCGTCGTAGTAGGTCTCGCCTAGCTTGTTCTTTCGCTCGACGGGCACGTTACGCAGGCGTGCAGGGGTATGGATCTCAATCGCACTCTTGTCCCCCGGCAGCGCTTCCTCTACAGACTTTTTGGTGTACCAATGGAACACGTCGCTGCCCGACAGTTCAGGGATAAGCGTCAGCCCCATGGCTGCCCTGTAGGCATTGGTCTCCTTCAGGCGCTTCCGGCGCATGTCGAAGTAATCGCTGATCGCAGCCTTCTGGGCGTCGGACAGGTCGTACGCCGACGGCCGCTCGATGATGTCAATCAGCTTGCCTTCGCCGCTCCGTAGCTCTGCGGGCATGTGCCTGTCCTCAATGAGTAGGTTGACATGCTTGAAGGCGTTGTCGTGCATGAACCCGCGCCGCTGGAGGCCGGACATGATGCCCATACCAACGCCACCCGCAACGACTCCGGCGTCCCTTAGTTCGTCAATGCCGGTCAGTTCGGCGGCACCCATCCCGGCGCCCACGCCCGCTACGGCCGTACCAGCTTGCGCTCCTGCGCGGTAAAGGTGACGCCTGACCGGATTGACCTCCTTCGTCAACGGACTAAGCACGGCCATCGCGCCACTGACGTACCGAATGGCATCAGCCTTCTGGCTCTCGGCGAAGTTTCGCGCGGCCAGAACGGTCTGATGGATCTGCTGACTCAGTCCTTCCGCGTTGCGGGCACCGGGGTCGAATATCCCAACGACTGAGGCGAGCTTACCCTTCGGTCGCCGTGCTGCTGTCTGTGCCTCGGAATGCAAGGAGTACTCGGCCAGCTTCCGGGCCACCGCGTTCACGGCTCCATCCGATGGAGTGACATGCTCAAGAGACTCCTTGAGCTTGTAGGCATTGATGTTCTTGCTGTAGTCGGAACTGCTAAGCAGGGAGCTGGACAGGTAGGTCTTACGGGTACCGTCCGACGCCTCAACTGTCACACGGCCGTAGTCGCCGTTTCCGTTTATCCCCACCACTTTGCCGAGTTCTTTTCCGTTGGCTGGATTATGGACAGTCTGACCCATCTTGAAGTCGCCGAGCTTAGTCGCACGATGGATGCCGTCTTGACTCTCGAAGGCGTCACCGCTGGGCTTAGCAGGCGGACGGGGCGGCGGCGGGGTGCCACCGCTCGCTCCGATAACGGGCTCGTTATGCCCGGCGCCACCGACGGGGACATACCCGTAGTCCTTAATTGTCCCCCTTGGTTGGCGGCGTGAAGTAAAGAAGTTGGCCGCCTCCTGTGACGCAAAGTAGTTCTCAGCAGACTGCTGCATCCCCCTCATGCTCAAGCCGTCTCCGGAATGAACGATGGAACCCGAACCTGTGACGATGGCAAAACTCCAAGAGTTCGGATCGCCCTCGAATCTCTGTATGGCGTCGACCTCCAGCGCTTCAGCGCGAGGATCGTTCACGTCAGTTACACGGCCTTGGATTACCCGAACATCAGGATCGAACTCAGGCTTGTCGGCATACCTCCACTCAACATTCGACGGGCTAGAAGGGCCTAGTGGAGCCGGGGTTGTGATATCCCGCAACCTTGTCTCCGGCTCAAGCTCCGCAAGAAATTGGGCCGCGTCGTCGCCCCGTTTCACTACGCGAGTCCTATCACCGTTCAGGATAACAAACACGTCCCCTTGCATCGAAGAGTTGTAGAAGAACCCGTCGGTTGTCTTCGACATGGAGTCGTTTATCGCAGTCAGTAAGCCTTCCCGTCTGTTGTGTTCCCCAATCTTGAAGTCACTGAACTGTCCAAGAAGAACAGGAGAGCTAAGCGCTTTGTCATCAATGGCTGGCTGCCCTTTCAGGTACCGGCCCTGCCCCGCTGGGTAAGTAAACCGAGGCTGTACCCCTGCTGTCCTCTCTGCTGCGGCGAACAATCCATCTCGGGCCTCGAAATTGTTACGGAAACCACCAAAGAAGACCATCGCTGTCTCTACTGTTTTGTCAAACGCAGCCTGCAAGCGCCCTCGTGGGCGTCCTAGCTCGTAGAACTTCCTATCAAGGTCATCCACAACAGGCTTCCAGAAAGCGGCATCGTACGGCTCGTGAAAGTTGACAGACTTCCCGTCAAACTCAGAGATAAAAGTCCTCGGCCCAAACGGCACGCTTTTCTTAGGATCTGCCGCCATGTAAACACCGGCACCTTGAGAGCTGGCCGTCGCTTGCCCAAGTGACTTCTGGGGGTCGGGCAACTCGAAGGTTAGATCCTCCGTAGAATGGAACAGGAGACGTTCCCTGGCCATCGGCTGAGGGATGCGAGCCCCGTCCGGAACCCCTTCCTGCTGCCCCCTGGACATGCTGTCAGGAATCACTCTCCGGTTGGAGCCCGCTATCCTTCCTGTCTCGAACGTGACTGAGCCACCCAGGTTCCTGAGAGGGTTGGTGATGTTTACACGGCGTGCCGCGGCATCGACTGCGCGGTCACCAATCCGACCTCGTTTAAACTGGGTTCCAGCGGCGCCCGCCATACCAATGGCACGAGCCCTCTCCTGGTCGGCCCCGAAGAACGAAGCACCCGCATAGAGACCGCCGCCAGTAACGCCCGCCTCAAGGCCAGCACCTACACCTGGAGCGCGGCGAGCCCTGCCAAGGCTCGCGCCAGCGACTGGAGCCGCTGTGCCAAACAGGCCGCTGTATGCAGCCTGAGTAGGAAGTCCGCGGGCAATCTCACCAGGGGAGAATCCGCGTACTGCCATCTCGGCCGCCGTCAGGGGTACGTCTTCGGCTACATTCATGCCGCCCCGTGCAGCGGATCGGCCAGCCAGGTTTGCGCCACGACTACCCAGGAACCGGGAGGCACCCGACCCGGCCGCCCTCGCGCCGACGCGCGAGGCAACCTGTGACTCGATGATATTTAGGGGCCTGCCAAACACGAGGGTGCCACCGAGTGTCTCAATGAGGTCACCAGCAAAAGCCCGGCCGCTAGTCTCGCCGGAACGGGCGCCAATGTTGGCGGCGCCCAGAACAGGGACGTAAAGCAGCGCTGAGTCAGTCAGTCCGCCGAGGAACTTGCTCCCGGTCTCGTCGGCGACGATGCCGCCGATTGATGCCCCGGGTTGAATGTTGCCCGAAACGACGTTGGGGAAGCCTTCCTCAGACGAGGCGTACCGAAGCACATCCTCCAGCACGACATCGTTTACACGGGGCGTGGCGTAGTCAGTGCGCCACCCAGGGCCGTACCCCTTGTTCTCTCTCCGGATTGTGCTTAGATTCTCTGCCCAGTCCTCTGCGGTCTTAACCTCAGGATGCCCCGTGAACTTCTCACGGAAGGTCGGGCTCTGAAGGACGTACTTCAGCGGGTCTCTCTGGAACTCGTCTTCGTCCCACCACTCGTCCAGATCAGACGCAAGCTCGGCACGGTTCTTCGGCTTGCTGTAGTAATCCCTGACTCGCGTCTTTGCCGCCGCACGCTCCCGAGCGCCAATAACGAAGTCACGGCCACGGCTCCGCGTCTGTTTTACGATGTTCCGAAACATATTACCGGCAGGCTTGCGCTGAGGCTGGGCCTGGCGGACGCGGCTAGCTACCCGGCGGGCTGCCGCCTGCGTGTAGTCATGGATGTTCTGAAACAGTCCGGCCGTCTGGCGCTGCTGAACCTTGCGGGCGTCGGCCAGTTCCTTCTCCCGGCGCTTACGGTCAGCCTCGCGCTGCTTGAATACGTCCAGTGATCTCGCGGCGAGGTCGGTCGAACGGTCAACGGCGCGTGTAAACAGGCCGCCCCGAGGGTTGTACCTCTGAACGCGACCCGCCTGATCCTGGATGTACTTGCCGTAAGACATTTACGCCGCCGAAGATACGGCTGCTTGCCGGAGTCCCTGGGTTGGCTTCGCAATGAAGTCGACCACGTCTGCCCAAGGCATGCCCACCGGGCCTTCCGTGAACGCCTTGAACATCTCTGTCTCACCCTTGGATTGGTTACCAAGAGTCTTGAGAGATGGCAGGACGCCACCACCACGCTGCCGAAATGCACTTGCTAGGTTAAGTTGTGGAGCGATTTGGCCGGTGATGTTGGCGCCCAGCGAGGGCGTTATCGGGAAGCCGTAGTCAGCTAGTGACTGCGCTGCTCCCGGTAGCTGGTAATTGATGTGGGAATTGTCGCTTGCCTGGATGTACTGGTTTCCCATTCCTACGTCTGCGTAGTCTTGGTACCCGGAGTTCTGCGTGCCAAGTGGGTACCGTGGCAGGTAGTCAATCGTCCCGGTTGCGAACCGCTGAGTCTCCTTGATGCTCTCCTTGTTCGGAAGAATCATCAGAGGGGCATGCGTCGGGTTAAACAGAACCTCCGGCCGGGCGCCATCGCGCTCGGGGTTACGCCCCGGAGCGTCGCCCACCATGGCGAAGTCAGTTGTGGTGAAGCCACCAGCAGCGAAGCGCCCGTCGCGACTATGCTCATTCACTGGTGCTACCGGAGGAGCAGGCGGCGGCGGGCCTTGAGGAATGATGGCCGTCCGGGGTGGGACGGCACTGGCCGAGTTAGTCGAAGTACCAACCGCGCTTGTATAAGGATTGGCGGGCACGCCACCGAAAGTCGGAGCGGCCGTCGTCGGTGTGTATTGATTGAAGATGTCAACGGGCGCCATGTTGGCTCCCTGGGCCGGTACCCCGCCCGACTGCATGGTCTCCCAGTCAGGAGCCATCCCCCGCTGCATGAAGAACAGGGGCATGAGACCACGGGGTGTAGACGCCAGGTCTGCAATGAACTTGTTGTTCTCTAAAC
>Ga0098035_1000526_pt1 | contig 19155 bp, 23 predicted proteins | sample 3_EtaG_FD_75046 | JGI IMG/M metagenome (GOLD analysis project Ga0098035, IMG submission 75046) | Marine viral communities from the Subarctic Pacific Ocean - 3_ETSP_OMZ_AT15126 metaG | ecosystem: Environmental > Aquatic > Marine > Oceanic | place: Pacific Ocean | collected 2015-01-07
CGCGGCCTTGGCGGTGGTTTGGTTCATTGTCGTAAGGCTGGAGAGCTCCTTATGGAATTCGTTAAGAGATGGCGCCATTATTAATCTAAACCTGTATTTGAGACGGAGGAATTTGAGTTCGGGTCATTCTAGGGAAGATCTAACTGAAAGCAATCCACGCAGCGACATAAAATTAGATTAAAGCAGGCTGATTTTTCACTAGCCCCTTGTCTTCCGTGATTGTAGCTCTTAAGTATTTGGAACGACTATTCCAAAATAACTAAACCGTAAGAATCTAATCGCGAAAGGATTGATTATAATGACAAGCCATAAACTCACAGCAGGACAGAAATTTCCCAAAATCGAGGTGCCTCTCGTATCCGGTGGAACGACGGTAATTGGGGAGGAGAATTCTGAGGCGGAGAATTGGCGGCTTGTTGTCATATACCGGGGAAAACATTGTCCGATTTGCATGCGCTATTTAACCCAACTCGAAAGCCTTAAAGGGGAGTTTGAGGCGGCAGGGCTGGATGTAATTGCAGTATCAGGGGACGGGTATGAAAAAGCCGCCGCCGTTGCAAAAGACAATGCGCTCAGCTTTCCAGTCGGTTATGACTTGTCGATCGCACAAATGGAGGAGCTTGGGCTTTATGTTTCCGATCCGCGCTCGCCCAAAGAGACAGACCAGCCGTTTCCGGAACCGGGTCTCTTTGTCATTCGGCCAGACAATGTTATCCAGATTATTGATATCTCAAATGCCCCGTTTGCTCGACCTGAACTCGCTGGCATCTTGCGAGGCGTGAAGTTCATCCGGGAGAATGATTACCCGGTTCGTGGAACCCATGCCGCATAGGGCATAGGACCGCCTGCTGTCTCGACGCAATTCGTATTTCCCGGCCTGAGATGCTGCGCGCCTTTGTGACCGCATTGACGCAAATCAATGCGGTCATCCCGCGCAGAGGATATTCATGTAAAAATTGGCGAATTCCTTGTCGTAATCGCATCGAAAAATAAGTTCTGAGCATACAGGGAATGAATTGTTGCCCCTCGACAAGGGTAGAGGTAACCCGAATGCATGATGTAAAAACCTCGGATAATATAAAGGCTCAGCCGTACAAAGCAGTTGAGTGCAAGGTCAAATGGTTTAATACGACAAAAGGGTTTGGTTTTGTTTCGCCGCTAAACGGAACTGACGACGCATTTGTACATATTTCCGTGCTGACGCCGCACAGCTTGCAAGGATTGCCCGAGGGCGCGTCTATTGTCTGTGATCTGGAGGCGGGAGAACGCGGACTGCAGGTTACGACTATAATAGAGTTAGGCCCGGCGCCGGTTCTGGAAACCCCGCATAGCCCCTCTGATTTCGTTGTGGGATCTGTCAAGTTTTTCAATAGCCATAAAGGATTTGGGTTCGTTACTCCGGAGGAGGAGGGTCCCGACATATTCGTGCATATGAAAGCCCTCGAAAAATCGGGTCTTGGGGCTCTTCAGCAGGGCCAGCGCGTTCGATTGAAAGTGTTGGACAATGAAAAAGGCCCCACAGCGGAAGGGGTGCAGATTCTAACGACTTGATCGCCGGGCACTGTCTAAGTTTCAATTTTATCTCTTTTAAAACAATTGCCAAATGTGGCAATTAAGTGCACTCTTGCCTGTAAATTGGTAGGGTTATACACCTGTACAAAAATAACAAGAACGATCAGGAAGGAGTGACATGTCAAATATTTTATCAGGAATTCGGGTGCTGGATTTTGGCCGCTATATCGCGGGTCCATATTGCGCGACAGTATTATCGGACTTTGGTGCGGAGGTTATCCGGATTGAAAAGTTGGCCGGCAGTGAAGACCGTTATGTAACGCCACTTACAGAAGATCAGACAGGCGATGGCGGCCTTTTCATGCAAATGGGGCAGAATAAAAAGGGCATTACGCTTAATCCGATGAAGCCTGAAGGGCGTGAGGTGGTCAAGCGGCTGGTCAAGACCGCCGATGTGGTTGTTGCCAACCTGCCCATCGAAACACTTGAGGCTATGGGGCTTGACTATGAAAGCCTTAAAGCCGTTAAGGAAGATATTATCCTGACGCATGGCTCCGCGTTTGGTGATGTGGGCCCGTATAAAAACCGCGTAGGTTTCGATGGTCTCGGTCAGGCGATGTCGGGCGCGATGTATATGTCCGGCAGCGAGGGTGAACCAAGGAAACTCTATGGTCCCTATGTCGATTTTACGACGGCTCTGATGGGCGCAATCGGAACCATGGCGGCGCTTCGCCATCGCGATATGACAGGGGAAGGGCAGGTCGTCAACACGTCACTCTTCGGTTCTTCCGTGCTCATAACCAGTGTTACCCTGATGGAGCAGGCGATGCTTCAACTGAACCGGGTTGGTACCGGGAACCGTGCCCAGGGCGCGGGGCCAAACGACACCTTCAAGACAAAAGACGGATGGGTTCTGGTGCAATCACTCGGCTGGCCGTTGTTTGAGCGATGGACCAAATTGATCGGCGAAGATCATTGGCTTAGCGATCCTCGCTTCAAGACGGACCAGAGCCGTGGCGATCACAATGAAATTATTTCGGAACGCATGGCAAAATGGTGCGCGGAGAGAACCACGAAAGAGGCTCTGGCAGAAATGGATGCAGTGCGCCTTCCTTGTGGCCCCGTCATGTCCCCTCAGGACGTGCTGGACGATCCCCATCTCAAGGCTATGGGCCAGTTGACGGAAATCGAGTATCCAGGCTTTGATAAAAAGATCCCGGTTTCTGAACTTCCGATCAAGATGTCGAAAACCGACACCAAGCTAAAACGCCGGGCACCGACATTGGGTGAACATACGGACGAAATCATGGAAAGCCTTGGCTATTCGAGCGATGAAATTGCTGATTTACGGTCTAATCGGATAATCTAGCTTCCAAATGCGGCCTGCCGCTGCGCAAGCGGCGGCAGCCAATGATCGAGGAAATTGTCGAGCCAGTTGCGCATCTCGGTATCATAAATTCGGCGGCCTTCAAGCTGGGTCTCCCGTGACTGCGCGCCGGGATCGCTCAGCATGTGCGACGCCTTCGTCACCCATCGGCGGTTCATAGCTTCAGTCACTTCCGGGTGAAACTGAATGCCATAGGCATTCTTGCCAACCTGGAAAGCCTGATTTGGGAAGAATTCTCCGCAAGCAAGCAAAGTGGCGCCAGCCGGAACATCAAACCCCTCCCGGTGCCATTGATAGGCCATCATCGGCTTTTCGAAAAGAGTACTGCCGTCTTCGGTTGGTGTAAGCCGGTAATAGCCGACCTCGCGCAAGCCCTTCTCATGTTCCGAGACCCGCGCACCCAATGCCCGGGCCATTATCTGGGCGCCAAGACAAATTCCAAGATAAGGGGTTTCACTCTTGAGCAGGATGTCAATCAACTTGGTTTCCTCGCGGATAAACTCTTCATGATCGTCATTGGCGCTCATCGGGCCGCCGAAAATAACGGCGGCGGCGTGATCGTCCATTGTCTTTGGCAAGGGCTGGCCGATCGCCGGAATTCGCATGTCGAGTTCAAATCCGCGGGTGCGAATGGCTTCCCCGACTCGGCCGGGATCAGAGGTAGCCTGGTGAAGAACAAGAAGGACTTTTTGCGACATTATTGGAACAAAACCCTGACTAAAATGAAAACCGGCCTCGTTTATAGTTTAGCTTTCCTTTAGGTCGACACAAGACCATATCCCCTTATTATCAGAAAAAGATTGGCAATTGGTTACTAACGAGGGGGCCATGGTTCATAGCAAAGTAGCGCCAAGATATCTGGCGGTTTTAACATTCCTGTTGGCCGTAACTGCAGTTGTGCCAGGAGTGCAGGCACAGGATACCGATGAGGTGGGGGCAATGATCACCATCCGGGCCGAGGATTTACCTAAGCCCTATGAGACACCGGTTGAGGCGCTCAGTCCGCGACGGGTAAGTACAAACAAGAAAGGTGAACTCAACCTGCCGCCCGGGTTCAAGGTCAATCCGTTTCGGAGGGGACTGTCACATGCGAGATGGCTTTATGCGTTGGACAATGGCGATGTGCTGCTGGCCGAACCGCGTGACGGCAAGATCACGATCTTGCGGGACGCAGACGCCGATGGCCGCGCAGAGATCGGGAAAACGCTTGTTGATGACCTGGAAACACCACATGGCATGGCGGTTATCGGGGACTGGCTTTACATTGGTGAGGAGACACAGGTTCGTCGTATCCCCTTTAAAGTTGGTGATCTCGACGTTACCGGGTCGCTGGAAGATGTTACGGAGCGCGGTTCCCTCGGCGATGGCCGGGGTCACTGGACACGTATTCTGCTGTATGACGAGAAAGATAATGCCCTCTATATTTCCGTTGGAAGTGCATCCAACATCGGCATTGAGCCAATACCGCGCGCGAGCATTCAGAAACTCTATCTTGACGATAAGCGGATGGAAACAGTGGCTGCGGGCCTGAGAAATCCCGTTGGCATGGATTTTAACCCAATTACCGGCGCGCTCTATACGGTGGTGAATGAGCGTGACGGCTATGGAGACGGGCTTGTGCCCGATTATCTTACGGAAGTGAAGCAGGGCGGGTTTTACGGCTGGCCCTACGCCTATTCCGGTAACATACCCGATCCTGACTATGCTGACAGGGCCCCGGAGATGGTCGAGAAATCGATCCTGCCCGATGTCTTGTTCCAATCCCACTCCGCGCCACTTGGACTCACTTTTTATAGAGCGGAGCAGTTCCCGGCAGAATATAAAAATGACGCGTTTGTTGCCTTTCAGGGGTCATGGAACGCGTCAGTACCAACCGGTTATAAAATTGTCAGGGTGCCATTTGAAAACGGCAGGCCTACGGGATCCTATCAGAATTTCGCCACCGGCTTTCGCATCGAAGTGGAGGATCCTGGTGCCGCCAAGGTCTGGGGTCGGCCGGTTGGTCTCGCGGTAGCAGCGGATGGTGCGCTCCTGATTGCCGACGCCGTTAGCCAGACAGTATGGCGTATCTCTTACGCTCCATAATATAGCAGGGCGGAATTATTATAGACTCTGTGCGCTGTCGAGGATATATCAGTGAAGCTTTGGCGGCGGCGTAATATTTACAAAATATTTGATCCACCGATGATTTAGGGCAACCGCAACAAGAGATTATGGAATGAGTTGGACCGAAGAACGTATTGAAAAGCTGAAAAAGCTCTGGGGCTCGGGCAAAACGGCTGCTGAAATTGCTGATGAGCTTGGGGACGTAACCCGTAATGCCGTAATCGGCAAGGCAAACCGTCTTGGCCTGTCGTCCAAATCAACGCCCGCGGCGGCTAAACCGAAGAAAAAGGTCATCCCGGCGCATCGCGCCTGTCAATGGCCAATCGGTCATCCGGGAGAGGATAATTTCCATTTTTGCGGTGATGAAGCGGTGCCAAGCAAGCCCTATTGCCTGAAGCATTGCAATATGGCGTATCAGAATAAAGACAATAACTAGGCGTCATTAAGCCGCTTCGAACATTTCCAGATTGAGTTTCAACTTCTGCCCGAGCCAGAGGGCGTGATCACGATGGTCTTCAAGATCGTGGCCCGTTTCAGGATGGACCAGGATATCGAGACCCTGGCGGTTAAGCATGAGCCAAGGTACGACTTTCTCGAACTCTTCCGTCGCGAACGCTACCTGGTACATGGAAATTGGATGGGGGCCAACCGGCTTGTCATGCCAACGACCCAAGGTAACGTCAAACATCGCGCCCAACTGCTCACGAACAGCTTTGGCGGCAGGTTTTGTTTCCGGACGATAATAGATATGGGCGTGAAACCCGGTAATTTCCTGATCCATGTCCTGATGCATAACAATTTTCCTTCGAAAATTCACTGGCTTTAACCAGCCGATCCTTGTTAACATAATTACTTCACGTCCCTTTGTCATGAAAGGACAAGGCGGATGATATAAAAAACATATAAGCCGGAGGAAAACCCGTGTCCTATGAGCATATCCTTTATGATGTCGAAGATCAGATTCTGACCATTACCCTCAACCGTCCCGACAACCTGAATGCCTTCACCAGGATTATGCGCGATGAATTGATTGACGCCTTTGACAAGGCAGATAATGACGATGACGTCCGGGCAATTATCATCACGGGCGCGGGGCGGGCATTCTGCGCGGGGGCCGATCTTGGAAAAGGGACAGAAACCTTCGATTACAAAGCGCGTGGCGAGGTAAACGACGGCGAGGTGCACCGTGATGGCGGTGGGCGGGTAACACTGCGGATGTATCAATCGAAGAAGCCGATTATTGGGGCCATCAATGGTCCGGCGGTTGGCATCGGGGCAACAATGACCTTGCCCATGGACATCCGCCTGGCGTCAGAGAAAGCCCGTATCGGTTTTGTCTTTTCCCGCCGCGGCATTGTTATGGAAGCCTGCAGCAGCTGGTTCCTGCCGCGCTTGGTCGGGATATCACAGGCCGCCGAATGGGTTTATTCGGGACGCATTTTTCCGGCTGATGAGGCGAAGGAAGGCGGCCTTGTTAAGGCGGTTTATCCGCATGATGACTTATTGCCTGCCGCACGCAGTCTCGCAAAAGAGCTTATCGCCGATTCCGCGCCCGTTTCCGTTGCGCTCTGCCGGCAGATGATGTGGCGCATGATGGGCGCAGATCATCCGATGGAGGCACATAAAGTGGACAGCCGGGGCATTCAGATGATGGGCCAGAGCCCGGATGTCGCAGAGGGTATCAACTCCTTCCTCGAAAAACGGCCGGCGAAGTTCACCATGCGTCCTTCAACCGATATGCCCGACTTCTATCCCTGGTGGGACGAACCAGAATTCAAGTAAGCATACCGCTTTATGTAACTGCACTTTTATGGTGTATTATAAATTGAATTAAAACAATCATTGATTATATCCGGTTCTTGAACTTCCATCTTCAGGAGCCGGAGTTAATCTTATGAAAATTACATCCATACTTGTTCAAGGTGGTCTTGTCGTCGTCATAGTCGCCGCCGCCATTGTTGGCGTACGTGAGACACAAAAGCACGTCAATTCCACAGGGCAGACCGCGCTTACGGCTGTCGGCAGCGCAGCAACGGGCGAGAAAGTGGCTTTGGACGAATTTACCGTAAACATCTTTACGGGCCAGGGAGCGATTACAGGGCTCACCGTTCCAAATTCCGATATCGGGTCGTCCCCTACAAGCTTCGTCTTGGATAACGCAAAGGTTGAGATTGTTCCCTGGAGTATTCTTTGGGGACCATTGCACATCAAATCGATCGCCATCACCAATCCGTCAATCGATCTTGAGACAACTGCGACAAGCTCTAACCTTGCCGTAATTCTTGCGGCGGCCGGCGCCTATGCACTAACAGCCGATAAGTCCGACGGGGATGACAAGAAACTCCGGGTGGATAACCTGACTATTACCGGCGCCAAATTATCCGGAAAAATCTATCCACTTTCGACGAAAATGTCTCTGACGATGCCCGATATCAAGATGGATAATATGGGAGCGGACGGCGAGGGTATGACCCAGGCGGATTTCGTACAGGCTGTCCTGACCCAGGTTGTCAATCAGGCGATGACGTCCGCTATTTCTCCTTGAATTAAGAAATCCACATTAGTTACAAGGATGAGCGTTGCACGGTTGCGTTTTTCGGGCGCAGCGCCTAAATGTAGGTTGGAATAATTCGAGCAGGTATATACATGACATCCTTACTCTATCTGATTAGCACGATTATCAGCATTTTCATCTGGCTGTTGATTGCAAATGCAATTTTGAGCTGGCTTGTTGCGTTTAATGTCGTCAATACGAACAACCAGTTCGTATCCACGGTTGGAAACTTCCTCTACCGGATCACCGAGCCACCGTTACGCCCGATCAGAAGAATAATTCCTACGATGGGCGGGCTGGATATTTCGCCGGTTGTGTTGATCCTGCTGTTGATTTTCCTTCGCAATCTTTTGTTTGAATATGCGCCTATGATGATGTGACATTGCCACTTCGACAAAATGTCGACGGCGTGCTGCTCGATATCCGCCTCACCCCCAATGCTGCGCAAAACCGGATTGACGGCATTCTTGTTGATGGAGAAGGTCGGCCGAGGCTTAAAGTTAAGGTGACGGCAATAGCGGAAAAGGGAAAAGCAAACAGTGCAGTAATCAAATTACTGTCGAAATCAATAAAATGTGGTCGCGGGAATTTTGAAATTGTCTCCGGCAAGCTCGATCGAAATAAGACATTGTTGATCAGGGGCGAGCCGTCCGAGATGGAAAATCAGTTAAATGCCTGGCTTGAACAATTTTACCCGGCATGACAACGACGAAGGAATGATGCAATGACGGCAACAATTATCGATGGCAAGGCCTTTGCGGCCCGGGTAAGGGAAAAGGCGGGGAAGCAGGTTGCGATCCTGAAGGAAAAGCATGACCTCACGCCAGGTCTTGCAGTCGTACTGGTCGGAGAAGACCCGGCGAGCGAGGTATATGTTCGCAACAAGGGCAAGGCGACGATAGAAGCCGGCATGAAATCCGAAGAAATTCATCTCGAGGCAACGGCGACGCAAGAGGAGGTGTTGGCGGTTGTCCAGCGGCTCAATGCGGATCCCACCATTCATGGAATTCTTGTGCAGTTGCCGTTACCGAAACAGGTTGATGAAATGGCGGTTCTGGACGCTATCGACCCGATGAAAGACGTGGATGGCTTTCACGTCATCAATACCGGCCGCCAGGCAGTAGGGCTGCCGTCCATGGTCCCTTGCACACCACTAGGCTGCCTTATGATGCTGAAGGATACACTCGGTGACCTCTCCGGAATGAACGCCGTTGTTGTCGGCAGGTCAAACATTGTCGGTAAACCGATGGCAAGTCTCCTTCTGTCGGAGAATTGTACGGTGACAATTGCGCATTCCCGCACGCGCGACCTACCTGCCGTCTGCCAAAGCGCGGATATTCTGGTCGCGGCGGTTGGACGTCCGGAAATGATCCGCGGCGATTGGGTAAAGCCCGGCGCAACGGTGATTGATGTGGGCATTAATCGTATCCCCAAGGAAGATGGCAAGACACGCCTGGTCGGCGATGTCAGCTTCACCGAGGCGGTGGAGGTGGCCGGTGCAATCACGCCAGTGCCGGGCGGTGTCGGTCCGATGACCATTGCGTGCCTGTTGGCCAACACAGTGACGGCCGCCTGTCGTCAGGCAGGTATTTCCGAACCGGAGGTGTAAACTCCTTCCGTGCGATATTCCCGCCCGCTACTCGAACGGTTTTTTAAGTTCATCGCCATTGGCATTTTGGTGGGAATTGTCTTCAGCGTGATCTTTATTGCCCTGCCAATGGCCGGTGTGTTGTTTATCTTGAGCGCGTTCGAGATTGGCTGGACCCTGCCATGGGTCCCTTCAATGCCACTGATTATGGCGGTCGGGGCAATCGCCGGCGGGGCTTTCGCAGCGGGACTCTTTATCAAGGACCGCTATGTTCCCTATGTCGAAGAAGTACCTGATTTCGAGGAAGACGGCGAGGATATCTCGAATGACAGGCGTGACAGGTAGCTAAGCCTGTTTGCGTTGTTCTGCCAGAAGGTTTGTCAGGTTCCCTGAAAATATAATAACCGCGCCAACCAGCACCCACGGGTCAAAAGCTTCCGCATACAGCAGGAAGCCAACGACAGCAATAAGTGGCACCCGCAGGAAATCCATAGGAACCACCACCGTTGCATCTGCATTTTGGAACGCTTTCACAATGCAGAAATGGGCTGAGAGCGCTGTGATACCGACCGCAATAAACCAAGGCATTGCCTGCCATGTCGGGGGTTGCCAGTCGATCACGGACGGGATCATTGCCATGGGGAGTTGAATAACGGCCATATAGAACAGAATGGCAAGTGCCGTTGTATCTCCCGACAGCTTCTTCGTCAGGGTTGCGGTCACCGCAAAGCCAACGGCTCCGGCGAGAACAATCAAGGCGGGCGTGGTCATGGAAACTAGACCAGGTCGCAGAATGATCAGGATGCCGATGAAGCCCATGGCGATGGCGAAAATACGTGTCCAGGTAAGTTTTTCCCCGAGCAGAAGAGATGCCAATAGCGCTGTCCAGATCGGGGTCGTAAACTCAATGGCAAACACTTCTGCCAGCGAAATCACGGCAATGCCGTAAAACCACGCCGCCTGTCCCGCAAAATGAAAACTGTTGCGAAGGATCTGGATGCCCAAATGTTTCGGATAGATCTGTGCAAAGCCACTGCGCCAAAGAAAGAACAGAACAATAACCAGGCCGATCACGCCACGATAAAACAGGATCTGGAATGTGCCATAGTCCGACGACAACTCCCTGCCGGCGACGGCGAGGGTGATAAACGACATTAACGCACCACCCATCCAGAACGCTGCCTTAATGATCGGCGGCATTATTTCACCGTTATCGTTTTTCTGGCGTCAGACGGCATCTCGGCCCCTTTTTGGTTATTTTTTCTGTCTGTGTAGAAGCCTCAGGCGCAGAGCGTTCAGCTTGATAAAGCCTTCGGCGTCGCGTTGGTCGTAAACCGTGTCTTCTTCGAAGGTGACATGTTCCATGGAATAGAGCGAGTAGGGGCTTTTCCTGCCAACAACGCTCACGCGGCCTTTATAAAGCTTGAGGCGGACAGTTCCGGTCACTTTTTCCTGGCTCTTGTCGATAAGAGCCTGCAGCATTTCCCGTTCCGGCGAGAACCAGAGGCCGTTATAGATCAGCTCAGCATAGCGCGGCATAATGTCATCTTTCAAATGCATCGCACCACGATCAAGCGTGATCTGCTCTATACCGCGATGGGCTTCCAGCATAATGGTACCGCCCGGCGTCTCGTAGATGCCGCGTGACTTCATGCCGACAAAGCGGCCTTCCACCAGATCAAGTCGGCCAATACCGTTATCGCCAGCGAGCTTGTTGAGCGCCGTCAGGAGGTCTGCAGGGCTCATCCGCTTGCCATCGATGGCAACTGGATCGCCTTTTTCATAATCGATCTCGATATAGGTTGGTGTATCCGGGGCGTCTTCAGGTGCTACGGTGCGGGAATATACATATTCCCCGGCCTCTTCCCACGGATCTTCCAGCGCCTTGCCTTCTGCCGAGATATGGAGGAGGTTTGCATCCACAGAGAACGGGGCTTCCCCGCGCTTGTCTTTCGGGATAGGGATCTGGTTCTTCTCGGCGAATTCAATCAGCTTGGTACGGGAGTTGAGGTCCCATTCCCGCCAGGGGGCAATCACTTTGATATCCGGGTTAAGCGCATAGTAGCCAAGCTCAAAGCGGACCTGGTCATTGCCTTTGCCGGTTGCGCCATGGGCAACCGCATCAGCACCAACCTCTTTCGCAATCTCGATCTGCCGTTTAGAAATCAGCGGGCGGGCAATCGAGGTGCCGAGCAGATACTGACCTTCATAGACGGCATTGGCGCGGAACATTGGGAAGACAAAGTCACGGACGAATTCCTCGCGCAGGTCATCGATATAGATTTCCTTGATACCCAGCATCTCCGCCTTCGCACGGGCTGGTTCCGGTTCCTCGCCCTGACCGAGGTCAGCTGTGAAGGTAACGACTTCGCAGTTATAAGTCGTCTGCAGCCATTTCAGAATCACGGAAGTATCTAGACCGCCGGAATAGGCGAGAACGACTTTTTTGATTTCTTGGGACATCACTAGGACCTCAATAGGGAATCTTATATTCAGGCAACTTTGCAGGGCGCAAACTAGGGGAAAAGTGGGGGCTTCGCAAGGGGCAGATTTCCGCAAACATCAGGTGCGATGCGGATAATGGATCACCGATAGGGTAACGGCCTTTTCATCACCTTGGTTTCGATAGCCATGGGGCCGGTCACCACGAAATCGGATTGTTTGTCCTTTTTCAAGCGGATGCCAGATATCATCTGTCAGAATCTCCATATCCCCGGAAATGAGGGTGATATGCTCAATTACTCCCGGCTCATGCGGTTCAGATAAGCGTTCATAGCCGGGAAGGAAGGTAAGTTCCATCAAATCGAATCCAAAACGTGGTTCAAACGGAAATAGAGGCGCTACGGCCATTCCTTTGTCACCGGGAACATAGCGGATTTCATTGGCATCTCGAATAACCGTTTCCGCCGCGATCTCGGGTAAAGGTTCCATCAGGGAGGAAACCGAAACTTGAAATCCTGTCGCCAGTTTCCAGAGAACAGCCGTTGTCGGGCTTGATTCGCCCCGTTCAATCTGTCCCAGCATGGCTTTGCTGACGCCAGTTGCCGCCGCCGTTGCATCCAGGCTCCAGCCGCGTTCCTTACGAAGTTTCTTCAAGGTGGCGCAAAGGTGATCTTTTAGATCTTGCATCATTCGTCCATTTTTCGCTTGAGCGTTATAGCGCACATCTGATAGATTGGCGCTGCTTGTGCGTTATAGCGTATATTCTGGTGGAAGGTACAGATCAAAATGCTTCGTTTCTTCTCTCCGAGTTATATTTCTGCGGGGTTCGTCGCTGTCCTGGTAGGGTACACCGGGGCGGGCGCCATTGTCTTTCAGGCGGCGAATGCGGCGGGGGCGAGCCCTGAGCAGATCAGTTCCTGGCTCTGGGCGGTTGGGCTCGGAATGGGGATTAGTAGTCTCGGTCTGACCCTTTACTATCGCCAACCGGTTCTTATTGCCTGGTCAACGCCTGGTGCCGCACTGCTTGCGACCAGCCTGCCGGGAATACCGATGGGGGATGCGATCGGTGCCTTTATCTTTAGTTCAGTCCTTCTCACCCTTTGCGGTGTAACCGGCCTTTTCCAGAAAATCATGGCTTTCGTACCGCAATCGCTTGCCTCCGCCTTGTTGGCGGCGGTGCTGCTGCGCTTTGGCCTCGATGCCTTTGTCGCACTGGAGGCAGATGTACTGATGGTCGGTGCCATGGTAATTGTCTTCTTGGCAGCCAAGCAGTTCCTGCCACGCTATGTCATACCGCTCACTGTGTTGACCGGTATCGTTATTGCGCTGGCTGGAGGACAGATCACTGCAGTTGAAGCGGAATTTACGCTCACCCGGCCAGTTTTCGTCATGCCTACTTTTGAGATCACCACCCTGATCGGTGTCGGCATTCCGCTCTTTATCGTTACCATGGCGTCCCAGAATGTACCGGGTATCGCGGCGCTTCGGGCACATGGCTATGATGTGCCGGCGTCGCCCTTGATCGGTTGGTCGGGTTTTACGGGAATTGTGCTCGCACCCTTCGGGGGCTTTGCCTTTAACCTCGCCGCCATCACCGCCGCGCTGTGCATGAGTCCCGAGGTTCACCCGGATCCTGCGAGGCGCTATCCTGCGGTTATCTGGGCCTCTGTCTTCTATTGTCTTGCCGGGCTCTTTGGCGCGGCGATCACCGCTCTATTCATTGCCTTCCCGGCAGCGCTGGTCATGGCGATAGCGGGCCTCGCACTCCTGTCAACGATTGCCAACAGCCTAGACGCCGCGCTCAAAGTAGAGGCGGAGCGCGACGCGGCAATTCTGACCTTCGCCGTTACCGCATCGGGCATGACACTTCTCTCCATCGGGGCGCCTTTTTGGGGCCTTGTTATTGGGATGAGCGCCTATCTTTTTCGGAAGCACTTTACGCAGGCGATAAAAGAATAAAATATCACCGCTGAATTAACACTCAGAGATTCTAGATGGTAACGGTTACAGTAAAAGAGGAGGGGTTCAGCGACTGGCAGGCATTGCTTGCGCTCCTGTTCGAGGCATTTACCTATATGGAATGCCAGATTGACCCACCGTCCTCCCTTCATCTCCTGAACGAGGAGACAATTGCCCAAAAGGCGACAGAGGAGACATTGTTGCTGGCGCGTGACGGAGGCAGGCTGGTCGGCTGCTGCTTTCTCAAGAATTTGGGGGAGAAGATGTATCTCGGCAAACTCGCGGTCGATCCCAAGGCGCAGCACTCCGGCATTGGTATTGCGGTCGTGAACTCCGCTATAGATTTATGCCGAACACGCGGGAAAAAGCTAATAGAGCTTCAATCGCGCATCGAACTGGTCGAAGTGCATGACTTTTTCCGCCGCTGCGGCTTTCGTCAGAGCGGCACTACCGCCCATGAAGGCTATGATCGCCCCACCAGTATCACCATGCAGCTTGAATTATAGGCTTGCTTCAGCCCCGGCTTCCTTGCGGCGAGCAGAAGCGGGCGCTTTCTTGCTTGCGGATTTGAGCTGGCCGCAGGCCGCCATGATGTCGCGACCGCGCGGTACCCGGATGGGCGAGGAGTACCCGGCGTCATTGACGATTTTCGCAAATCGATGCATCGCGTTGTTGCTGGAACATTGAAACTGCGTGCCGGGCCAGGGATTGAAGGGGATCAGGTTGACCTTCGCCGGAATATCCTTCAACAACCGGACAAGCTCCCGCGCGTCCGACGGGCTGTCATTGATGCCGTCCAACATGACATATTCAAAAGTGATCCGGCGGGCATTGTTGCTGCCTGGGTATTCCTTGCAAGCCTGCAGGAGTTCCTTGATCGGATAGCGCTTGTTGATCGGGACAAGGATATCCCGGATTTCGTTCGTTACAGCGTGGAGTGAAATGGCGAGGTTGACGCCAAGTTCTTCACCGCATTGGCGGATTTTAGGCACGACGCCGGATGTCGAAAGGGTGATGCGCCTCTTGGAAAGGGATATGCCCTCGCCGTCCATAATGATTTTCAGCGCCTTGGCGACATTGTCATAATTCAGCAATGGCTCGCCCATGCCCATCATGACGATATTGGAGATCATCCGATCGCCCTTCGGGCTCGGCCACTCGTTAATCGTGTCGCGCGCCACCAGCATCTGCGAGATAATTTCCCCAGCAGTCAGGTTCCGGACGAGCTTCATAGTCCCGGTATGGCAGAAACTGCACGTCAAGGTGCATCCAACCTGGCTTGAAACGCAAAGAGCGCCACGATCTTCCTCAGGGATATGGACTGATTCAACTTCCTGCCCGTCCTGGAATTTCACCAGCCACTTGCGGGTGCCATCAGTCGATTCCTGAAGGGAGGTAATCTCAGGGCGTTCTGCCGTGAATTTTTCGGGTAGCCAGCCACGCATCTCTTTAGAGATAGACGTCATATCCTCGAACTTGCTGGCGCCACGATAGTAAAGCCAGTGAAAAAGCTGGCGCGCCCTCATCCGGGCGGCTTTCTCATCGATTCCGGCCTCAATCAGCGCAGCCGCCATTTCGCTCCGGTCGAGCCCGATCAGGCTTTTGCGGATGGCGAGCAGTTCGGGTTGCCGGTCAACGGCATCAACATCGGGAATCAAATGATCCATAGCTTCCAGCTTTCTTAAAAAACGGCTTATACTCTTGTCTGGCCGATCAAGTACAGCTTTTTCTAATCTGCTTGTAAGCGGCAGTGAAGCCTTGCAGGGAATAGGTGTCGACGGTCAGGGTCCCACGACTGGAGGTCCCCTTGACAATCATCTTCGATCCGCTGCGCATGGCGCTGATCAGCTTTTCATCGCTGCCGCCTTCGGGAACCCAGGCAACTTCATTGTTTGTCGCAAGCAGGAACTTGTTGCTGCCGATCAAAGCCTCGACGGTTGATTTGTCCTGATAAGGATATCCAGCAACATGGCTGACTTCTTCCTTGGATTTTGATTTGGGCCGATAGGCAACCATGACATAGATATCGCCGCGCTTGACCCCTTGCGGCGTGGATTTAAGCGGTCGCGAAAGCATGTAGCAGACTTTATTGTCATTCTCGACCCAGCTATAGGCGAGCCAGTCGTTAAAAGTGCCAAGTGCCCGGGGCTCCGCCTGTTGTGCGGCGGCTTGTCCCGAAAGGGATAGAAGCAGGGAAAGGGTTAGAAACAAACTGGCGGTCAATCTATACATTCTTAGAGGATACCGGGCCAACGCCATTTTTTCTACCCCCGACACCTTCAATTTTTCTTCAAACTGGAACATCCACTCAACCTGTTGTTTTTTCCGCATCTCATCAATCCGTTTCGCGCCGTTTTATGGGCGCCCCCTGGACATGCGCCTTTAGGGGTTCCGGCGTGCCGAGCTCACCGGTTGGTCGCCGGGCAAATCGCCCGTGGGTGACTATTCTGTCATACATAACAATTGCCCCTGCGGTTGCAACATTCAGACAGAACTTTGTCGGAATTTTGATGAAGTAGTCGCATTTTTCCTGCATTGCCGGGGAGAGGGAGCCGCGCTCGCGACCCAGAACATAGGCCGCACTTATGGGATGAAAGAAACTTGGCAGTTCCGTCGCCTCATCGAGAAGCTCGACCCCGACAATCTTGCACCCTTTTGGCAATTGCATTTCCTCTAGATTATCGTAATCGTACCAAGGGATATTTTTTGGCGCAACGGAGGTGTCCGAGCGGGCCTTGCGAACGGAATAATCTGCGCCGATTGTAAAAACAAAACTCGCACCGAACGCATGGGCCGTACGGAAAAGGTTGCCTGCGTTCATCGGCTTGCTGATTCCCTCAACCCCGATACCAAAATAACCCCGGGAAATTGCCATAATTCTCTACTCTCCTGACCGGAATCCTGATAGAAATCCACGATTTACAAATCCAATTTGGTCCAGAACATGATTAACCATTCCTCCAATAATTCTGCAAGCCCTCCTTTCACCGTTGAGGTCACACGCGGGCCCATGGTGGAAAGCCGCCATGTGGTTTCTGCTGCTGTTTCCGATTCGTCCGGCAAGATTGTGCGCAGTTGGGGGAATGTTGAAGATCCGGTATATCTCCGGTCTGCAATCAAACCATTGCAGGCGTTGCCACTCATTGAGAGTGGGGCGGCCGATGCGTTTAATGTGAGTGAAAAGGAACTGTCTCTCGCCTGTGCTTCCCATACAGGAGAGCCGGTTCACGTCGAGGCGGTAACGGCCTGGCTAGGCAGGCTGGGTCTCACGATCGACGCCCTTGAATGTGGCGCGCATTGGCCGACTTATGATCCCGCAGCGCGCGCCCTCGCCTCCTCAGGACAGGAGCCAACAGCCGCGCATAACAATTGTTCGGGTAAGCATTCCGGCTTTTTGTGTACGGCCGTTCATCTGAAAGAATCGATCAAAGGATATATCGACCGCGACCATCCGGTGCAGCGGCGCATTGTGACCGTTCTGGAGGATTTTACCGATCTCGACCTGTCAAACGCTCCGGTCGGGATCGATGGGTGCTCCATTCCGACGATCGGTATACCGCTGCAACAGGCGGCACTGGCATTTGCCCGGTTTGCGGACCCCTCCAAGCTCAGCGCCGATAGGGCGGCGGCCTGCGCGCGACTGCAAAAAGCCATCTCAAAATATCCGGAAATGATTGCCGGGTCCGACCGGCTCTGTACCGCAATCAACGGCGCGGCGAACGGCCGAATTGTCGCGAAAGTCGGCGCAGAAGGGGTCTATCTGGCAGCGCTTCCCAAAGCAGGTATTGGTATTGCAATCAAGGCAGTCGATGGTACAACGCGGGCTGTAGACGTCGCGCTCGGGGCAATTCTGGATGAGATTGGAATTCTCGACGATGACATCCATCGCGCGATTGATCCGTTCGTTCGTCCAATCCTGCGTAACAGGAATAACATTACCGTTGGGGAAATCACGGCCACTTTTAACGACTAAAGTATCTCGGTGATTGACCTCGGCTTTTGTTGAAGGGTAAGTTTCTGCATCGCAATAACAACAAAAAAGACATTTAGGAAAAAATCATGAAAGCTCTTGTTTGCAAGGAATTTGGGGATCCGGATATTCTGGTGATGGAAGATGTTCCAGAGCCTGAAGTCAAAAAGGGAATGGTCAAGATCGAGGTTCATTCCGTTGGTCTTAACTTTCCGGACACCCTGATGATTGCCGGCAAATATCAGTTCAAGCCGCCCTTTCCGTTCTCTCCGGGCATGGAATCTTCTGGTATCGTGACCGAAGTTGGCGAAGGCGTCACCAAGGTAGCAGTTGGTGATCGGGTAATGGCCAACCATGGTGTGGGCGGCTTTGCGGAATACGTGCTGGCGCCCGAGAACGGCACCTACAAAATTCCTGACAACATGCCTTATGACCAGGCGGCAGGTTTTCCGGTAACTTATGGCACAACCTATCATGCCCTCGTCGATCGCGGTGATTTGAAACCAGGCGAAGTACTGCTGGTACATGGCGCGGCAGGTGGCGTCGGCCTTAATGCGGTTGAGCTTGGCAAGGCGCTTGGTGCGACGGTCATCGGAACGGTCGGTTCTGATGACAAGATGGATATCGTCAAGCAATATGGCGCGGAGCATGTTATCAACTACTCAACGGAAAGCATCCGTGACCGTGTCAAGGAGCTGACGGATGGCAAGGGTGCGGACGTGATTTATGATCCGGTTGGTGGCGATGCGTTTGATCAGTCCATGCGCTGCATCAACTGGAATGGTCGCCTGCTGGTGATCGGGTTCGCGTCGGGCCGAATTGCGGAACTTAAAACCAACCTGGCGCTGCTCAAGGGCTGCTCCGTTGTTGGTGTGTTCTGGGGCGAATTTGCCCGCCGCTACCCGGAACAGAATCGCGCGAATTTCCAGGCGATGTTGGACATGGTCGAAAGCGGCAAGATCAAGCCGCATGTCTCCATGCATTTCCCGCTGGAAAAAGGTGCGGATGCAATGAAGGCGTTGCTGTCTCGCAAAACCACAGGCAAGGTCATCATTACCGTTAAGGATTGATCTTTCATGGCGAAGGGGAAGGGCAAGCGCGATGCGGCCGTTAAGCGCCAGTATGAGACTCTTCCCTATCCCCCTCGCGACCCGAAAGACGAGGCGGCGCGGCTGATTGAAGGAAGCCCGAGCCATCTCGATGAGCTTAATCATTACCTTTTCGCCGGGAAACGCGATTTTTCACAGCCTTTTCGCGCGCTTGTCGCGGGTGGAGGAACCGGCGATGCCGCTATTATGCTGGCGCAGCATCTGGCGGACCGGGGAAAGGCTGGGCATGTCACCTATCTCGATCTGTCGTCAGCGAGCCGTCAAGTGGCAGAGGCCCGGGCAGAGGCCCGCGGTCTTGACAATATAGATTTCCTGACCGGCTCCCTTCTTGATTTACCGTCCCTGAACCTCGCACCTTTCGATTATATTGATTGCTGTGGTGTACTCCATCACCTGGAAGAGCCAACGGCCGGCCTCGTGGCGCTTGTTTCCTGTCTGGCCGACGACGGCGGTATGGGTCTCATGGTTTATGCGACGCTCGGTCGAACAGGTGTGTACCCGGTCCAGAATGCCCTGCGATCGCTTACG
>Ga0098035_1000530_pt1 | contig 19104 bp, 19 predicted proteins | sample 3_EtaG_FD_75046 | JGI IMG/M metagenome (GOLD analysis project Ga0098035, IMG submission 75046) | Marine viral communities from the Subarctic Pacific Ocean - 3_ETSP_OMZ_AT15126 metaG | ecosystem: Environmental > Aquatic > Marine > Oceanic | place: Pacific Ocean | collected 2015-01-07
AGTTGGTAACGGGGAGGGGATGCTTTCTGCAGACGGTCCTTTCGTCGTCGCAACCGGCAAGCACACCGGCCGTTCCGCCAAGGACAAGTTCATCGTCAAGGACGCCGAGACGGAGAACACCGTCTAGTGGGGCAAGACCAACGTCCCGATGACGCCTGCGCATTTCGCCGCCCTCAAGGAAGATTTCCTCAAGGCCGTTGCCGGGAAGGACAAGCTCTATGTGGCCGACCTGTTCGGCGGCTCACAGCCCGAGAATCGCGTCAATGTCCGCGTCATCAACGAGTTCGCCTGGCACAACCTGTTCATCCGCACCCTGCTGGTCCGTCCCACCGCAGAAGAGCTGAACGGGTTCGAGCCGGAATACACGATCATCGACCTGCCCAGCTTCCGCGCCGACCCAGAGCGTCACGGCAGCCGCAGTGAAACCGTGATCGCGGTCAACTTCACCGAGAAGCTGATCCTGATCGGCGGCACTGCCTATGCGGGCGAGATGAAGAAGTCGGTCTTCGGCATTCTCAACTACCTGCTGCCGACCAAGGGCGTCATGCCGATGCACTGTTCGGCCAACATCGGTCCCGATGGCGACACCGCCGTGTTCTTCGGCCTGTCGGGTACCGGCAAGACCACGCTTTCGGCCGATGCATCGCGTACCCTGATCGGTGACGACGAACATGGCTGGTCCGATACGGCCGTCTTCAACTTCGAAGGCGGCTGCTATGCCAAGATGATCCGCCTCTCGGCCGAAGCCGAGCCGGAAATCTTCGCAACGACCAAGCGTTTCGGCACCGTGCTTGAAAACGTCGTCATCGATCCGGAAACCCGCCAGATCGACCTCGACGACAACTCGCTGGCCGAGAACAGCCGCGGTTCCTACCCGATCGACTTCATCCCGAACTGTTCCGAGCACAACCTCGGCCCGGTTCCGAAGAACATCATCTTCCTGACCGCCGACGCCTATGGCGTGCTGCCGCCGATTGCGCGTCTCACGCCTGACCAGGCCATGTATCACTTCCTCTCGGGCTATACCGCGCGCGTTGCCGGTACCGAAATCGGCGTGACCGAACCGGAAGCGACCTTCTCGACCTGCTTCGGCGCGCCGTTCATGCCGCGCCATCCCACCGTCTACGGCAACCTCCTCAAGGAGCGCATCGCCAAGGGCGGGGTGAAGTGCTGGCTGGTGAACACCGGTTGGTCGGGCGGCAAGGCCACCATGGAAGGCATCAAGCGCATGCCGATCAAGGCGACCCGCGCCCTGCTCAACGCCGCACTCGACGGCAGCCTCAACAATGCCGAGTTCAAGGAAGATCCCAACTTCGGCTTCGAGGTTCCGGTCGCTGTGCCCGGCGTCGACAGCAAGCTGCTCGATCCGCGCGGTGCCTGGGCCGATGCAGCCGAGTACGACAAGACCGCGCAGACCCTGGTCAAGCAGTTCATCGACAACTTCGAACAGTTCGAAGCCCACGTCGATGAAGGCGTACGCAAGGCAGCACCCGTCGCTGCCTGACCGGCACGTGACGGACTGACGTGACAGAGGCTCCGGGACTTCGGTTCCGGGGCCTTTGTCTTTGCGGGCAAGGCATTTTGTCGAGAAGTCCTTGTACCGTCACCGAGATGGGGCATCCTGCCCGGCTCAATAATCTGGAGATCAGCGCATGGGACTTTTCGATGGTATTCTCGGCCAGGTGAGCGAGCACACCGACGTTGCCAACCTCGCAGGCCAGTTGGGCATCGACCCGTCAATGGCCGAGAAGGCGATCGCCGCCCTTGGTATGGCGCATCAGGAGCCGGGTGACACGGCGCGGTTGGCCGCAGACAAGACCGGCCTCGATCTCGAAACGATCATGAAGATCATCACCGCGATTGGCGGCGAGGGCTCGCTCAGCCAGTTTGCGGGTGAAGTGGCCAAGGACCCGTCGAAGTTTTCCGCCATCTTCGACAGGGACGGTGACGGCAGCGCCATCGACGACCTGACCGACATGGCCAAGGGCTTTTTCGGCAAGAAGTAGAGGCAAAAGCGGGACCCCGAGCGGGGATGACGGTTTGGCGTGGGGCGGCGATTGACTGCCCGACCGTGCCAACATTCTCGTCGTCCCCGCGCAGGCCGGGATCCTGCTCCCATCCGCAGGCGCGCAGCTCCCCCCGAGGGACAAAGCGCGCGCCTCGAAGTCGGACTCAGGCCGGTTTCGCCTTCGCCATGTAATGGTCGATATTGTCCGCGAGCACGTCGAGCGGGACATTGCCGCCATCGACGACGGCCTGGTCGAAATCGCGCAGATCATAGGCATCGCCAAGCGCGGCAAGGGCGCGTTCGCGCTGCCGGTTGATCTCGCTGTGGCCCATCTTGTACCCGCATGCCTGACCCGGCCATGAGCAGTAGCGGTCGACTTCGTTGACTACTTCCTCGCGCTTGTTGCCGTTCTTCTCCATGAAGAATTGCACGGCCTGCTCTCGCGTCCAGCCCTTGGTGTGCAACCCCGTATCCACGACCATGCGGCACGCGCGAAAGGCGATGGACTGCAGGTAGCCGAGGCGGCCGACCGGATCGTCGTCATAGGCGCCCAGTTCGTCGGCCAGTTGCTCGCCATAGAGCGCCCAGCCTTCCGAATAGGCATTGAACGCGAGGATCGAGCGGACCAACGGCAGGCGGTTGGCGTATTCGCCCTGCCAGACATGGCCCGGGATAGCTTCGTGGTGGACGAGCGTGGGCAGGTCGTATTTGCGGTGAAGATCGGTGGTGCGCAAGTTGATCCACATCTTGCCGGGGACCGACCCGTCGATCGAACCCGCGCCGCCGTATGCGGTCGGCGCGCCCGGTTCCTCGGCGAGCGGCAGGCGGCGGACTTCGACATTGCCCGGAACGACCTCGCGAAAGGCGCGCGGCATCTGTGCACGGATCCAGTCGATCCGCTTGCGGATGAAGGCAAGGATCTCGGCGCGGCCGGGGTCGCCGTCGGGGAACATGAAGCGCTTGTCCTTGCCCAGCGCCGCCATGCGCGCGCCGACCGAACCATCGCCGTATCCGAGGGACTTGAGGATCGGGTCCATGCGCGCATGCAACGCAGCCAGTTCCTCAAGCCCGCGTTCATGCACTTCGGCGGGCGGTACGCGCGTGGTGGTGCTGGCGCGCAGTGCCCATGCGTAGAACGCTTCGCCGCCCGGTCGCTCGCGCATGCCGGGGTCGCCCTTGGCCATGGTGCGCTGTCGCTTGAGTTCGGCCAGCTGGCGTTCGAGTGCGGGAAGGGTTTGCTTCGCGACGATTTCCCTTGCGCGCGCTTCCCAGTTGCCCGGGATCGAGGTGGTGCGGTTGACCAGCGAATGCACCAGGCCGCCGCCGTTGTCGCGCGCGTCGGCGATCGTGCCGGTCATCTGCGCGATGGCGCGATCGAGCAGGAAATCGGGCGGGACCAGTCCTTGCGCCGCCGCGCTCTTCATCCGGTCGAGTTCGCCGTCGAGTTGCTCGTCCATCTGGCCCAGCCGCGCAACGTAGGCTTCCGCATCGGTCTGGGTCCTGATCGTGTGGTCGGCATCGAGGAAGCGCGGCGTGTCGAGATAGGCGCCCACGTTCTGGATCACGACATATGGCGTATTGCGCCAACCGCCGACGGCGACGTCACCATAAGGCAGCGCGAGGCCGTCGAGTGCGGTTCCGTAGGCGCTTCTGACGACGGCAAGGCTGGTCTGGGTGGAGGGATCCAGATCGGCGGTGTCGACTTCTTTGACGCGGGCTAGGTCTTCGCGAAGGGTCTGGGCGAGCCTGGCCTTGCCCGCCGGAGAGCGGTCTTCAAGGCGATAGCGCAGCGCAGCATGTTCGCCTTCATCGACGCCCAGGCTGGTTGCGGCTTCCGGCGCATGTTCGAGGAGGCGCCAGGCGATCTTGTCGAGCAGTGCCGGGGCCTGCGCAGTTCCGGGCTGGCCTGCGGGGGGTGCAGAGGCAGAGGGAGGCGGCGTTGAGGCTATCGAGCGGGCACAGCCGGGAAGGGCCAGCGCGGCCGTCCCTGCGGCGAGCAAGTGCAGCGCCGAGCGGCGCGACATCGGGTTGGAATCGTGGGGGTGGCTGAAAACAGGGGGGATGTTTGTCATGGCCGGGAAGTTGGCCGGGGTCATTTGACAAGTCAAACGCGCTCGCGCCGCTATGCCCTCTGCGCTAGAGGGCGTGGCATGGATATCGCGATTTCCCTTCTCGTGCTGACCGCCATCGCCCTCGTCCTGGGCGCCGTCGCCCTGTTTCGCCGCGGCGGCTATCGCAAGCAGGCGGTGCTGATGCTGGTCCTTGCCGCTGTCATGGCGGCCAATGTCGTCATCTGGACCTTGCCCAATTCGGAAGGCCAGTCGCTCGTCACGCAGGCGGACAAGCAAAAGGCGCCGGAGTGATCCGACGCCTTTGCAAATTCACCGCGATGACTGCTTACTTGATCGGGCAGTCCGGCGCGAGGCGCATGTCGAGGTAGTTGTCGACGGCACGCATCAGGTCGCCCATCTCGTTCTCGAAGAAGTGATTGGCGCGCGGAATCTCGTCGTGGTGGATGGTGATGTGCTTCTGGGTGCGCAGCTTGTCGACCAGCTTCTGCACCGCATTCGGGGTGACCACGGTGTCCGCGGTGCCCTGGATGATGATGCCCGAGGCCGGGCAAGGCGCGAGGAAGCTGAAGTCGTACATGTTCGCCGGCGGGGCGACCGAGATGAAGCCGCGAATCTCGGGGCGGCGCATCAGCAGCTGCATACCGATCAGCGCGCCGAAGCTGGTGCCCGCGATCCAGGTGGTCGAGGCTTCGGGGTGGATCGACTGTACCCAGTCGAGCGCGGCGGCCGCGTCGGAAAGTTCGCCGATGCCGTTGTCGAAGCTGCCCTGGCTGCGTCCCACGCCGCGGAAGTTGAAGCGCAGGGTCGCGAATCCGCGAGCCACGAAAGTCTTGTACAGGTGCTGCGTGATGCGGTCGTTCATCGTGCCGCCCGCCTGCGGGTGCGGGTGAAGGATCATCGCGACCGGCGCACGCGGGCGCGGCGCGGGCTGGAACCGGCCTTCGAGGCGACCTTCGGGACCGGGGAAGATGACTGCGGGCATATGCGTTCGGGACCTGACCTGTTGAAACTCCCGTCAACGGGCGGCGATCCTGATCGCCTGCCACCTGCGGGAGTGGAAAAGATGAGGTTCGCTATATAGAAACCTTTGCTCTGAAAACAACTTTGCAAGCGATGCCTACAAAACCTCTCTATCTTGACCATGCGGCGAGCACGCCGCTCCTGCCTGCCGCGCGCGATGCCTGGCTGGAAGGAGCGGCGATCTGGGCCAACCCTTCCAGCCCGCACAGGCAGGGCCGCGCTGCGCGTTCCGCGCTTGAGGACGCCCGCGCGAAAATCGCAGAAATGCTGGGGTGGACGGGGGAAGTCGTCTTCACATCGGGCGCCAGTGAGGCCATCGCCCTGGCAATCGTGCGCAGCAAGAAGCCGCTTTGCGCGGTCTCTCCCGTCGAGCACGAAGCGGTGCTGCGTCATGCCGGCGCCGCGCGCCGTCTGCCGGTTGACGCATCGGGCCGAGTCGATCTGGATTCGCTGGGCGGCGATGGTCTCGTCGCTATCCAGCAGGTGAACAGTGAAACCGGGGTCATCCAGCCGCTCGACGAGGTCGCTTCGAGGGTTCGTGAGAGCGGGGGCGTCCTTCTTGCCGACTGCGCGCAGGGGGCCGGAAAGTTGCCGCTTCCCGGAGCTGATCTGATTGCGCTCGCGGCGCACAAGTTCGGCGGGCCGATCGGGATTGGGGCGCTGCTGGTGCGCGACTGGGCGATGCTCGAGCCGGTCGGGGGGCAGGAGCGCGGCTATCGCGCCGGGACGGAGAACCTGCCGGGCGTGCTGGCGATGGTCGCGGCTTTGGAAGCCGGCAGCGACTGGGTAGGCGAAGCGCTTCGACTCCGTAACATGCTGGAAGCGGGGATTGTCGACGCGGGAGGAGAGGCGATCGCGGCCGATGCCACGCGCAGCCCGACGATCGGGGGATATCGCATGCCCGGCAAATCATCGGCCGCTCAGCTCATCCGTTTTGACGCGATGGGAATAGCGGTCTCGGCCGGGAGCGCCTGTTCATCTGGCTCGCTGCGTACCAGCCATGTGCTATCCGCCATGGGGCTGGACGACAAGGCAGCCTCGGAAGTCATCCGCGTGAGCATCGGACGCGAAACGTGTGAAGCGGACGTCGACCGGTTCCTGGCGGCATGGCGTGAAATCGCCGGTAAGCGGGCTGCAGCATGATCTATCTCGACTATCAAGCGACGACGCCGCTCGCTCCCGAGGCCCGCGAGGCGATGCTGCCCTGGCTGGGCGGGCCGGGGAGCATCGGATTCGCCAATCCGCACAGCCCGCACCGTCCGGGCCGCGCCGCGGCTGCGGCTGTGGAAGTGGCGCGCGAGCAGGTGGCTGCGCTTCTCCCGGCCGGTGGGCGCGTGGTCTTCACCTCGGGCGCGACCGAGGCGCTCAACCTCGCGCTTGCCGGTATCGGACGCCGGCATCTCGCCGTGTCGGCCATCGAGCATGCCGCGGTGCTCGATACGGCCGGTGCACTCGATCCGGCCACGACGATCCTTCCTGTCGACCGCGAGGGAGTGATCGATCCCGCGGTGTCGCTCTGTGAGGGAACCGGTCTTGTTGCTGTGATGCAGGTCAACAACGAGATCGGCACGATCCAGCCAGTCGAGCAGCTTGCCGAGGCCGCCCATGCCGCCGGGGCGCTGTTTCTGTGCGATGCTGTGCAAGGTGCGGGCAAGATCGCTCCGCCTGCCAACGCGGATCTCATCGCGATCTCCGCGCACAAGCTCTACGGCCCCAAGGGCATCGGCGCTTTGTGGGTGCGCGACGGGCTGGAACTTGCCCCTTTGATCCATGGCGGCGGGCAGGAGCAGGGATTGCGATCCGGCACGCTCAGTCCGGCCCTGTGTGCCGGTTTCGGGGCGGCGGCGGCCCTGTCGATGGGCCGCATGGAGGAAGACGCGGCTCACGTAGCGCTCCTGTGGGAACGCGCGCGTGCGATCCTGGGCCGCTGGACGCTCAACGGTTCGACCGAAATGCGCTGGCTGGGTAACCTCAACCTGCGCCTGGCCGGACTCGACGTTACCCGACTAATGTCCGAGTTGCGCCAGGTCGCTTTTTCGGCAGGATCGGCCTGTGCCAGCGGCTCCGGGCGGACCAGTCACGTGCTGAAAGCGATAGGACTTGTCGACAAGGATGCCAAAGCCTCTATCCGTCTCGGATTCGGGAGATATACTGAGGTCAGGGAATTGGAGGATGCCTGCGCACAAATAGATGCCGCAGCGGCGGCGCAGGGAGTCTGAATTGCTGAGCGTTCAATTTGTAACAGCCGACGGAAACAAGCTTACGGTCCAGGCCGAAGCGGGGGCACGCCTTCTCGAGGTGGCGCAGGCAGCGGGGATGCCGCTCGAAGGAACCTGCGAGGGGCAGATGGCCTGCTCCACCTGCCACGTCATCGTGGCACCCGAGTGGTTCGAGAGACTGAAACCTGCCTCGAATGAGGAAGAGGACATGCTCGACCTTGCCGCCGGCGTGACGCGGACCAGCCGCCTGTCATGCCAGATCGAACTGACCGAGGCGCTCGACGGCATCGAGTTGCGCATTCCCGGCGTTTCGCACGACATGCAGATCGGCTGATCCGTGAAGAGGCAGGTGGCGTCAGGCTGCTTCGGCCATGGCGTTCACCGCTTCGATCACCGCATTCGCGAAGGCCGGAATATCGTCCGGCTTGCGACTGGTGATGAGATTGCCGTCGACTACCACTTCCTTGTCGACAACCGTTGCCCCGGCATTCGACAGGTCGGTGCGGATCGAGGGCCAGCTGGTGACGGTGCGGCCGGCCAGACAGTCCGCTTCCGCCAGAAGCCAGGGGCCATGGCAGATCGCCGCTACCGGCTTGCCGCCATCCACGAACGTACGCACGAGATCGACGACCGTGCGGTTCATGCGCAGATTGTCGGGGTTCATCTGGCCGCCGGGCAGGACGATGGCGTCGAACTGGCTGGCGAGCACGTCTTCGATGTCGATGTCGACATCCACGCTCTCGCCCCAGTCGGTGTGGTTCCAGCCTTTGATCTGTCCGGATTCCGGACTGGCGACAGTCGTCTCGATGCCGGCCGATTCCAGGGCTTCGCGCGGCTTGAAAAGTTCCGACTGTTCGAAACCGTTGGTCGCGACGATGAGGACCTTCTTGGCCATCGCTAAATCTCCTTGTGGGCTGAGGGGTCGAAGGGCCAACGGGTGAAGTGGGCGCGCAGTTCCCCGAAAGCCAACGGCTCGGCGCGTTCGCGGGGCAGTCCGGAGAACGGCTCCCCTGGTGTGCCCGGCCCATGCAGTTTCCGGCCTCGAGCGACGAACGGCCAGGCTCCGGGGCATCGGCAGCTTGAAGGTAATCTGCAGTCAGGTGGCAAGTTATGGAAAACGGGCAAATGCGGCTTTGGACCGCGCTCCGGCACTGCTAGTGCTGGCAAACCATGGTGACTATGACAGAAGACGAATCCGATCCCTTCGACGCCATCGTCGATGCGCCTTTCGACGCCGCTCTGTCCGAGCGTTATCTCGTCTATGCCCTGTCCACGATTACAGCGCGTTCGCTGCCGGACCTCAGGGACGGTCTCAAGCCGGTCCATCGCCGCCTGCTCTGGGCGATGCGGCAGCTCAAGCTCGATCCGGCGAGTGCCTACAAGAAGTCGGCCCGCGTCGTCGGCGATGTCATCGGTAAATACCATCCCCATGGCGATGCCTCGGTCTATGACGCCATGGTCCGCCTCGCGCAGGACTTTTCGCTGCGCTACCCACTGGTCGAGGGGCAGGGTAACTTCGGCAATATCGACGGCGATAATGCGGCGGCCTACCGCTACACTGAGGCACGCCTGACGCGTACTGCGATCCAGCTCATGTCGGGGCTGGACGAAGGCACGGTCGATTTCGTTCCCACCTATAACGGTGAAGAGAGCGAGCCGGAGATCTTCCCCGGCCTGTTCCCGAACCTGCTGGCCAACGGTGCCACCGGTATCGCGGTGGGCATGGCGACTTCGATTCCGAGCCACAATGTGGCCGAGATCATCGATGCCACCTTGCTCCTGATCGATAACCCCCATGCCGAACACGACCAGCTCATGGAAGTGTTCCATGGCCCGGATTTCGCCACCGGCGGCCTTGTGGTCGATAGTCCCGCGGCGATTTCCCATGCCTATGAAACCGGCAAGGGTGCCTTCCGGATGCGCGGTCGCTTCTCGACCGGCAAGGACGAGGACGGCAACTGGGAAGAGACGGGAATAGAGAAGCTGGGCAGCGGGCAGTGGCAGCTCGTCATCAGCGAAATTCCCTATATGCTCGCCAAGGGGAAGCTGATCGAGCAGGTCGCGCAGCTCATCGCCGACAAGAAACTGCCGATCCTCGAGGATATCCGCGACGAGAGCGACGAGCAGATCCGCATCGTCTTCGTGCCCAAGAGCCGCAACGTCGATCCCGAGCTGCTGAAGGAAAGCCTCTACAGGCTCACCGACCTCGAATCGAAGTTCAGTCTCAATCTCAACGTGCTGGATTCACACCGGACTCCGGGTGTCATGGGGCTCAAACTGCTGCTGCAGGAGTGGGTCTACAGCCAGATCGACATCCTGCTGCGGCGCACCCGCCACCGCCTCGACAAGATCGCCTCGCGGCTTGAGCTCGTCGAGGGATACATCATCGCCTATCTCAACCTCGACCGGATTATCGAGATCATCCGGACCGAGGACGAGCCCAAGCCGGTGATGATGGCCGAGTTCAACCTCACCGACCGGCAGGCCGAGGCGATCCTCAACATGCGCCTGCGCTCCTTGCGCAAGCTTGAGGAAATGGAGCTGCGGCAGGAACGCGATGACCTGCTCAAGGAGCAGGAAGACCTGCAGAAGCTGCTCGACAGTCCGGCGCGCCAGCGCACCCGGCTCAAGCGGGACCTGACGACGCTGCGCAAGGACTACGCCGAGACCACGGTGCTCGGTCGCCGCCGCACCACCATCGCGCAGGCGAGGCCCACGGTCGAATTCTCGATGGACGCGATGATCGAGAAGGAGCCGGTGACCGTGATCCTTTCGCAGCGTGGCTGGATCCGTGCGGCGAAAGGTCATGTCGCACTGGATGGCGACTTCAAGTTCAAGGAAGGCGACGGCCCCGCATTCGCCTTTCATGCGCAGACGACCGACAAGATCCTCATCGGGGTCGACAACGGCCGCTTCTATACGCTCGGAGCGGACAAGCTGCCCGGCGCACGCGGCTTCGGTGAACCGATCCGCACGATGGTGGACATCGATGCCGATGCCCACATCATCGCCGCCTTCACGCATCGCCCCAAGGCGCAGCTGCTGCTGGCCTCGACCATCGGTCGCGGATTTGCGGCAGAATCCGACGAGATCCTGGCCGAGACGCGCAAGGGACGTGCAGTGATGACGACCAAGCCGGGAGTGAAGCTGGCGGTCGTGCGCGAGATCCCGCCAGAGCACGACCACGTCGCGGTCGTCGGCGAGAACCGCAAGCTGGTGATCTTCAGTCTCGAGGAACTGCCGGTCCTGGCCAAGGGACAGGGCGTGACGCTGCAGCGCTACCGCGACGGCGGCATGTCCGACGTGACGACGCTCAGGCTCGAGGACGGCCTTTCCTGGACGATGGGCGGCGATACGGGGCGCACGCGCACGGAAAAGGAAATGGTGATGTGGAAGGTCGCGCGCGGTGCGGCCGGACGCCTGCCGCCCAACGGCTTCCCGCGCGACAACAAGTTCCAGTAATCCGTCGGCGCCATCGGAGCCGCCCCGGACCGGCTGCGGTCAGGGTCCCGCCGCCGGTTGCGGGTGGTTCGGGACGAGGATCAAGGTCCGGCCCTCCACCCGCCAGCTGGCGAGGCGCGAGAGGAAGTTCATTCCGATCACGTTGGCATCGCCCAGACCCGGCGCGACGACGGTATCGAGATCGCGCGCGACGATGTTGCCGAAGCGGAACTCGCGGATCGTGCCGACCTCTGCGCGAACCATGCCATTGGCCGTGCGCATGGTGATGGCCTGACGGATCGGTTTGGGATCCACGCCCGACAGTCCGGCAGTCTGCGGCGAGATCGCGGTGATCGTCGCGCCGGTATCGACGAGGAAGTCCTGCGGTACGCCGTTCACTTCGGCCGTAACCCAGAAGTGTCCGTCGTCGCTGATCGGCACGCGCGTCTCGTTGCCTTCCACGGATTGGCGGGGCATGCCGAACTGGGGCAGGGCGAAGTCGGTATCGGTGGTGAAGCGAGTGACTTGCGCGATGGTGAGCAGCAGGGCCGCCACGAGGCCAAGGTGGCTGACACCGCGCAGCAGCCCACCCAGCCTGGGGGCGGACCGGCGCAGCATGCCGCCCGCGACCCCGATGAAGATCGCAAGCATTGCCAGCGCCAGCAACGGTTGGGTGGCAAGGTAATCCGTCAGATCGGAAATGTAGGCGGACAATTCCATGTGTAGATCATATCACTTCCCAGCTTGCCTGGCGCTGACTGAGATGCGGTCACAGGCTTCAGGCGGCGCGGCCGGCAAGTTCCGCATCGAGCAGGGCATCGACCCGGGCCTTGTCGGGGAAGCCCTCCGCGATCCAGCGGTCCTCCACGCTGCGCAGGATGCGCGCCACCTCGGGCCCGGCGCCGACACCCTTGCCGACGATTTCGCCACCCTTTAGCGGGAACTGCGGGATAACCCAGTGATCCAGCGATGACGCATCGGCGCCGGCGATCAGGAGACGGTCGAGCGCCCCTTCGATGCCGAGGCGATAGGCAAGGGCGCGCGGCTCGACAGGCTCGTCCGTGCGTGCGGCGGCTGTGGCAAGACGCTTCTTCTGGGCACCCGAGAGGCGAAAGCGCGATGCCACCTGTTCTGCCAGCAAGACTTGTGCCGGAAGCAGGGCCGCCAGCCGCCTTAGCGCATCGGGAGCGATGCCCTGGCTCTTCTCGGCAGCGACAAGCGCCGTGAGGGCCTCGGGATCGGCCTCGGGCAGGATGACGGCAAGGACGCCCAGTTCGGCCATGCGGCGCAGGGTCGGCGAGGGGTCGGCCAGGCCGAGCAGGTTCATCGTCTCCATGCCGATCCGCTCGCGCGAGAGGCCCTTGAGTGTAGCTGCCAGCTCGGCGCAAGCTTCTTCCGCTTGCCGATCAGCAGGTTGCGACCCGAACCTGGCCTGGAAACGGAAGTAGCGCAGGATGCGCAAGTGATCCTCGCGGATGCGCTGGCGGGCATCGCCGATGAAGCGGACGGTGCGCTGCCTGAGGTCGTGAAGACCACCGAAGAAGTCGAAGATCTCGCCGCTTTCGGGATCGGCGTAAAGCGCGTTAATGGTGAAGTCGCGCCGTGCCGCGTCGTCGCGCCATTCGCTGGCGAAAGCCACGGTGGCGCGCCGCCCATCGGTGCTGACGTCATGGCGCAAGGTCGTGATCTCGACCGGACCGCCGGGCAGGACTGCCGTTACGGTACCATGCTCGATGCCGGTGGGCACGTTGCGCATGCCCGCATCGTCGAGTCGGGCGATGACATCCTGGGGTAGCAGCGTCGTTGCCATGTCGATGTCCTTGACCGGCAGGCCCAGCAGTTCGTCGCGCACCGCGCCGCCGACGAAGCGGGCATTGTCGCGGCCAAGTACCTCGACCAGTTGCACGATATCGGCACGCCGCATCCATTCGGCGGCGAGACGGTCAGTCATTCCAGTTCAGCCTGTAGGAGAGATTGTGAAGAATCGCGCCGGTCACGCCCCAGATGCGATGATCCTGCCCGCGTTCGGACCAGACGATTTCGACGAACTTGTGCGTGCGGTTTTCGTATTCCACGGTTCGCGTCTGCTGGTTGGCCGGATCGAGAACGAAGTCGACAGGGACCTCGAACCACTGTGCCACTTCGGCGGGGTTGGGCCTGATCTCCATGTCGGGTGGCACGACGCCGACCACCGGGGTAATCTCATAGCCGCTTCCGGTGCGGTAGAGATCGCTGGAGCCGACCACGCGCACTTTGCCGGGATCGATGCCCAGTTCCTCGTTGGCTTCGCGCAGCGCCGCCTGCACGGCCGTCTCGCCCGGATCTATGCGTCCACCGGGAAAGGCGATCTGGCCGGGATGGGCGCGCATCGTCGAGGGACGATGAAGCAGGAGAATGCCGGGCCGCTCGCGCTCGGTGATCGCGATCAGTACAGCGGCAGGCTTGAACTCTTCGATGTGGACGATGCGCGGGTCGTTCCACAGCCGCGACGGCGTGCCGACGTGGCCACGCTCGAACCGGCGCGAGACCTGCTCGAACAGCACGCTCATGCCGGGATCAACGAGAAGGTCGCGCCGCCGCTGGTCACCGCTAGCGCGTCTTGCTCCAGCGCGATCTCCACCAGCTGCGCATAAGTGCTGCGATTGAGCCGGGCCTCGGTGCCATTGCGCACGCCCAGGTAGAGCGCAGGCGTATCGGGATCGCCGTGGCTGCGGATGGGATGATCGGGGCCGGCGATGACAAGATCGTCGGTGTTCAGCCGAAAGGCGATGTCGCTTCCTTCGCGCTTGAGGTCGACGGCGATGAAGGCCGCGTCCTCGACCTCGATGCTCAGCTTCTGGCTCGGCGTGACGAGCCAGTGCTGCCCGTCCTCGTTGCGCGTCAGCAGCGAGGCGAAGGCGCGCACCATGGCCGGGCGGCGGATCGCGCTGCCTTCATGATACCAGCGCCCGTCGGACGCGATGCGCATGTGGCTGTCTTCGATATGCGACGGCTCCCATTGCGAGACGGGCGGCAGCTTGCGGGTTGCCACAAGCTCGGCAACTTCGGCCAGCGAGAGGCCGGAAAGTTCGGGAGGCGGTTCGTATGGCATCGTCGTGCGATGCCAGATAGGGCTTTTCGCGCCAAGGTCCAGTCGGCGCAGATCCGGGGATCGATCAGCGCAGCCAGGGGCCGAGCATGCCGCGTGCCGGAAGAACCGCCGGGTTCTCGCAGCGCACCAGCAGTCGGCGGGGGTCGAACGGGCCGGGCAGGTCCCAGCCGGCGGTGCCTTCGTTCGAGAAGCCCCAGAAGCGGCCATAGTATTCCGGATCGCCGACCATGACCTGCGGCAGCGGCGCGCGGCCGTCGATGCATGCCATGCTCGCCGACATCAGCGCCTTGCCGTAGCCCATGTTCTGAAGCTCGGGCAGCACTGCCACCGGGCCGACCATGATCATCGGATGCGCTCGGCCGTCGGGGTCGGTCAGCGCGACCGGCCAGCACTGGATCGAGCCGACCAGCATCTCGCTGGAATCGAGCGCGGCGAAGCTCAGCGCCGGGAGCCAGTCCACGCCGTCACGCACCTTGTAGGCGGTGCGTTTGTGTCGCTCGGGTTCGAACGCGCGGTCGAGCAGGGCCTCGACGAGGGCGGGTTCGACATTGTCGAGCGGGATGATGGTGGCACTATCGGACATGGCGCGCGCCGATAGGAGCGACGCGGCCATTTGTCGATTCAATTCACTTCGTGACCGGGCTCAGTTTCAGCAATTTGCCGGAATCGCGCTGTCTGCCGTCCTCCAGCAGCCAGATCGTGCCGTCCGGGGCCTGCTCGATTTCGCGAATGCGCTTGTCGAAGGAATAGCGCGCTTCCTCGAATCCCTTGTGGCCATCGATCCGCACCCGCACGAAGCCGGGGTCGACCATGGCAGCGATCAGGGCCTGGCCCCGCCAGGCCGGGAAGGCCTCGCCGGTGTAGAAGATGAAGTCGCCCGGCGCGATCACCGGGTTCCAGCTGATTGCGGGCGCAGCCAGGTCGGGCCGCGTATCGTGGCGCGGGATCGGCCTGCCGTCATAGTGGTCGCCGTTGGAGACGAGGGGCCAGCCGTAATTGCGTCCCGGCTCGACGAGGTTCAGCTCATCCCCGCCGGCCGGACCGTGTTCAAGGTCCCAAAGCCGCCCTTGGGAATCGTAGGCAAGGCCGAGCACGTTGCGGTGCCCGTAGGACCAGATCTGGTTGGTCGGCGCGCCCTTGTCCGCCCATGGATTGCCGGGGGCAGGGGAGCCGTCGGGCAGAAGCCGCACGATGGAGCCGAGGTTGTTGGTCAGGTCCTGCGCGGGAGTGAATTTCTGACGTTCGCCGGAACTGACGAAAAGGAACTGCCCATCGGGCGAGAAGGCGAGCCGGTGGGAGAAATGGCCGCGGCCGGCGACCTTGAGGCTCTGGCGCCAGATCACCTTGAGGCCATTCAGCGTGCAGGCGGTTTCTTCCGGGCAGGCAAGCGTGGCCCTGCCGACAGCCGCGCCGCGCGTGTCGCCTTCTCCCGCTTCGGCCCAGCTGAAGTAGATTTCCCGTCCGTCCAGCGTGGGGCCGCTCTGTCCCGGTGCAAAGATCACGTCGCCCAAGCCACCCTGTCCGCCGTAGTCGACTTTTGGCAGGCCGGTGACCCGGCCCATCCGGCCATCGGCCAGGCGCAGGCGCATGGTCCCGGCCTTTTCGGTGACCAGCAGCGCGCCTGTGGGCTCGTCGAAGTCCATCGCCCACGGTTCCTCGAACTGCCCCATTTCCTCGATCGTGAAAGGGCGCTCGCCTTGTGCATTATCCCCGGTTGCGGCCGCGCCGCAGCTTGCGAGGGACAAGGGGAGAAGGGATAGCGTGGCAAGCACGTTTCGAATGAGCATGGACACCTGCGTGAGTAAGTTGGTCTCGGGAACAGTCCGCAGCGGCGGTATCGTCATCGGTGTCGACGAAGCCGGTCGCGGTCCACTTGCCGGTCCGGTTGTGGCCGGAGCCGTCCTGCTATGCAAGCCGCGCCCGTCGGGGCTCGACGATTCCAAGAAGCTCTCGAAGGCCAGAAGGTTGCAACTCGAGGAAGTAATCAAACGGCGGTGCCAGTGGGCTGTCGGCGTGGTCGATGTCGAGGAGATCGACCGGCTCAATATCTTCGGCGCGACGATGCTGGCGATGACGCGCGCGGTGGCCGCGCTGTGCGACAATATCGGCACAGAGCCGGACGAAGTGCTGGTCGACGGCAACATGACGCCGCATGGCCGGCGCGAGGAATGGCGCTGGAAGGCGCGGGCGATCGTCGGAGGCGATGCGCTGGAGCCGTGCATTTCCGCTGCCTCGATCATTGCCAAGGAACACCGCGACGCGATCATGCGGGGACTTGCGGCGGTCCACCCCCAATACGGGTGGGAGCGCAATGCCGGATATGGCACAGCCGAACATCTCGAAGCCTTGCGTCGACACGGCCCGACCGCTCACCACCGTCGCAGCTTTGCGCCGGTAGCCCAGCTGGAAATGCGGCTCTAGCGCGGCCTCACGCGGACGGGCGCCCAAAGGCCTTGGTTTGCATTGCGCTGGCGTAGCCGCGTGCAGCCGCTTCGGCTTCTTCGGGCGTCATCTCCGCTTTGCGCACCAGCCCGCTTTCTTCCATGTCCTTGCTGGTGTTGACCAGAGGATAGGGCTCGTCCGGCACGGGGACCTTGAGGAATTCGCAGAGGCCCTCCCAGCCTTCGCCAAGTCGATGGACCAGCAGGCGTTCGGGCGGAAGCGCCGCGATCACTTCGGCCTCCCATCCGCGGAAGTATTCGACCATGAAATCGTGGTCATCGATCCGATCGCCGAAGGGTTCGAAGATCGCAGGTTTCAGGGCCTTGTCGAATGGTGGCTCGCTAAACTTCGCCTGATTGCCGGGAGAGAGGATCGTGCGGGAGACCGATCGGAACCAGTCGTCCGCATCGCGGGTCGAGAGGATGACCTTGGCCTGCGGATAGTAGGTGGCCAGTTCGCGCCAGTAGCTGCAGGTCGGGTAATCCACCGTCGAGGCAAATCCGTCGAAGATGGTGTCCCAGTCCGGATTGCCCGCCGTGACGTTCATCCACAGCGGGATTTGGTGACGTGCATCGGACATGATCTCGATCATGTGGAAGCAAGGGCCGAAGCCCAGATGTTCCAACGCGAGCTTGAGTGACAGCGTGCCGGTGCGGCCCAGTCCCGCGCCAATGACTTTCAGTGCCATGTCGGTCGCCTCCCCGTGGTTCGACAGGGAGCGAACATACTGCTGGGATGGGCGGGTAACAATTTTTTATCCACGAATCCGGCGAGTCGCAGCCACCATATCTAGAGTCGCGGGGCGTCTGGCAGACTCAATATGCGGTGTCGGATTCGTTTTGTTCTCCTGTTCCAATTCGTGAATCGGCAGGAGTCTCCACGAGTCGCGACTTGACGGCGAGTCCGGAAAGACTCAGTTTACGGCCTTTCCACAGCTGATTTGCGGCTGAATTGCACAAGGGACTTCGGAACGGCCATGGGGCAGGTACTCGTCAAGGAAAGAATTCGTGCGCGCGCGCCTGCGCCGACGCCGAAGGAACTGCTGCCGCTGGGTCAGATCATTCCCGGTGACTGCATCGAGGCGATGCGTACCATTCCCGATGCCTCGGTGGACATGGTCTTCGCCGATCCGCCGTACAACCTGCAGCTGGGAGGCGATCTTTCGCGACCGGATGGCAGCCACGTCGATGCCGTGACCGACGACTGGGACAAGTTCTCCAGCTTCGCCGCCTATGACAAGTTTACGCGAGACTGGCTCACCGAAGCGCGCCGCGTGCTCAAGCCGGAAGGCTCGCTGTGGGTGATCGGTTCGTACCACAACATCTTCCGCCTCGGCGCGATCATGCAGGACATGGGCTTCTGGATCCTCAACGACATCGTGTGGCGCAAGGCCAACCCGATGCCGAATTTCAAGGGGACCCGCTTCACCAACGCGCACGAGACGCTGATCTGGGCCTCGATGGGCGAGAAGTCGAAATACACGTTCAACTACCGCGCGATGAAAACGCTCAACGACGAACTGCAGATGCGTTCGGACTGGGTGCTGCCGATCTGCGGCGGGCAGGAGCGGCTCAAGAAAGGTGGCCGCAAGGTTCACCCGACGCAGAAGCCCGAAGCGCTGCTCTACCGCGTGATGCTGGCTACGACCAACAAGGGCGACGTGGTGCTCGACCCGTTCTTCGGTACCGGCACCACCGGCGCTGTCGCCAAGCGCCTGGGCCGCGACTGGATCGGTTGCGAGCGGGAATCCGACTATCGCGATGCGGCCATGGAACGCATCGAGATGGCGCTGGAACTCGACGAGTCGGCGCTCAAGACGATGCAGTCCAAGCGCAGTGCACCCAAGGTTGCCTTCGGAACGCTGGTCGAAACCGGCTGGATTGCGCCGGGCACGCAGATCTTCGACAAGAAGCGCCGTTTCGCAGCTACCGTGCGCGCCGACGGTTCGCTCGTCGCGGGCGATGCCAACGGCTCGATCCATGGCGTGGGTGCCCAGCTTCAGGGCGCGCCCTCGTGCAATGGCTGGACGTACTGGCATCTTGAGCATGAAGGCGAGATCAAGCCGCTGGACTCGATCCGCCAGCTCTACCTGCTTGCCACCGAGCCGTGATCCGCACTTTCGTCTGACGATATCGCCGTGCTGAAACGTGTTCAGCATGGCTCCGCAAGTGGCTAAGGGGGCGGCATGACCAAGCAACTCTACATCCGCCCCATCGCCCTTGCCGACAACCCGCAGAGCGAGGAAGGCGAGGCCGTCCGGCTGGGGGGCTCGATGGCCTGGGCCAGCCGCTTTGCGGTCATCGTGCGTGAGAACGGCAAGGTCCTCTCGCGCACCCGCGCCTCGGTTGCCGAGATGCCCGGCGTCATGGCGCAGCTCCCCGCCGAGCTGGGCGCGCAAGCCGAGACGCAGTGGGCGAACCTGCGCAAGGTGCATGCGCCGCTGCAGTGCGGCCAGCGCACGATCCGGCTCGATCAACCGCAGGTCATGGGCATTCTCAACATCACGCCGGACAGTTTCTCGGACGGCGGCGAGTTCATGGACAAGCCCGAGATCGCCCTGGACCACGCCTCGGCGATGCTCGAGGCCGGGGCGGCGATCATCGACGTGGGCGGTGAGTCCACCCGGCCCGGCGCTGCCGCAGTCTGGGAAGGCGACGAGATCAAGCGCGTGGTCCCGATGGTCGAGCGACTGTCGGCAATGGGCGCGGCGATCAGCGTCGACACCCGCCGACCCGCGGTGTGGGACGCCAGCCATGAAGCCGGCGCGCATATCTTCAACGATGTTTCGGCGCTGCGCTACGATCCGCGCAG
>Ga0098035_1000537_pt1 | contig 19000 bp, 10 predicted proteins | sample 3_EtaG_FD_75046 | JGI IMG/M metagenome (GOLD analysis project Ga0098035, IMG submission 75046) | Marine viral communities from the Subarctic Pacific Ocean - 3_ETSP_OMZ_AT15126 metaG | ecosystem: Environmental > Aquatic > Marine > Oceanic | place: Pacific Ocean | collected 2015-01-07
ATATTCTTCTTCGAGAGCTTTTAAATTTTCATTATATGCTTCGAGGGCTTTAATCTTTTCTTCACCTTCTTTCTTGTGAGTGTCGTTAAGAATCTCTATTTCTTTCTTATAACTCTCACGCTGGCCCTCAAAAGCATCTATCACCGCGCTCATAAATGCGGCATTCCTCGTCAGCGCATAAAGCAAAAGCCCTACAATCACCAATAGTGCCATTATTGGAAGCCATGCGTGCGCTTTAATCCACACCCACCCCTTCTTTAGGGCTGTTTTAATAGCCAACCATTTCATTACTTAACCCCTTTTAGTCTCGCCACGGTATCAACGACGCCCTGCGTCCCGATATAAACTACGGTAATCATAGTCCAATCAGCCGATGCAAGATCGGCAAAAGCCAATAGACCGGTAGCCGTAGCCCACGCTAACAGCTTGCGAGAAACAACTTTATTTAATCCTTTGTCTAGCAAATGTTTCATAGAGTTCTCCTTTCTACATAATTAGTAAAGGAAAACAAAGATTACATTTAGATTTCAACGTGAGCGTAGTTGCCCTTTTTGTCTATTATTATTTGAGTGTCCACGCAATCTTTTAAATTATCGAGATGAGAAATCAAAATAACTGTTTTAAAATAAGACTTAATCAGCTCTAGGATGCGAACAAATCCTTCCATATTGTCAGCGTCCAAAGCGGTTCCCGGCTCATCAAGAATAAATATATCACCCTTGGGGAGATTAGATACGCTCAACAACGCCAGCCGAATAGCCATCGCAGCAATCGTCTTTTCTGCGCCAGATCCCATCTCTAACGGCCGCGGCTCGTGCTTAGGGTGCTTAATAAAAATGTTAAGACGCTTGCCGTCATCTTCAAAGAAGGCTTCAAAAGAAACTATATTAGCCAATACCTTTGCAATCTCATCATTAATCGCCGGCAGCTGTTTCTTGATGATATCATAAGCAATACCATTAGAGTGCATGCAGCGCATATAAAGATCATAAGCGGCATATTCTTGCTGAATATCCTTCATCTCTTTTTGTTGTTCCGTCAGGTTGTGTTGTTTCTGTTCGAGGGATCCCTTTAGTTTATAATATTCTAAAACCATATTCTGACATTCTTTGTCCTGCTTAATTAAAACTTCAATCGAATCTAAAACATTCTGACGTTGTACCGCGAAGTGCTCAAAGTTTTCTATGGTCTCACGATTATCTTTGTACTCTTCTATCTTTATATTAAGATCCGCGAGATCGCTGTGGTATGATATGATATTGTTTTTCTCTCGGGCGTACAGCAGTTGCCGATCCTTAAGGGCGTATTCCTCTTCTGAACGAGAAGTAACAAGCTCATCATATCTCTGTCGATTAGATGAAACATTCGCAGGATCTAGCTCTCTTAAAAAGCCCTTAAGTTCCTTGGCTGTGGTGAGATTCTCCAGGATCTTGTCTTTTAAACTCGGAACCACTTCCTTGGCCCTATAAGCGTCATGAATAAACTTGCAATGCGAATACTCACTACCACAAGGCACTTCATCTAGCAACTTGAGTTTAGTGCTTTTGGTGTTATAATCCTTTTGTAGTGATCTCGCCTCATTAACAATCGTATCCAGTTTGCTTTGTTTTATATTTATCTCTTCTTGCTTCTGTTCCAGATCATCAATGTCGAACTCATCAATAAATTTATTTAAATTTTCTATATGCGTCTTAAGCTCTTGTATGCGCTCGCCGCGCTTTTTATTAGCGTTCTCTGCTATAGATAGTTTTGATTTCAGCTCTGCTTTCTTTTGCTCGGCTTCGATAATATCAACAACCTCTACGGGAATGGAAGCAATCAAGTCATTAACTTCATTTAGTTGAAAATTTTTTGTCTTAATCTCTTCTCTTACTCTTTCGCAGCTTTCTTCCTGTTCTGTAAGCTGTTCATTGGTCTTCTTGATCTCCTCTTTGACTGCATTTATATCCTCTTCAAAGTTGCGATCCCCGATCCTGCGGAGGACCCCCTTCAAATCGGCGCTGTCTTCCTTTGCAAGCTTGTATTTCTTCTCAAACACCTCCAGGTCCAGGAACTTGGCTAAAATCTCTTTACGGCGCGTTGAGCCCTCTTTAATGAAGGATAACGAATCTAGCTGTGACGCCATTGACGTTAAGAGGAAATCCTCTATCGTACCGAAATGCTTGCGAATAGCAGCATCTGTTTTCATCCTGGTGGTATCATTGAGGCTGTTATTCTCGCTCATGATAGGATCAAAATAGTCAAAGTCTAAATCTGTTTTGGCTTCATCTGTAACTTCGCCCTTTAGCTTCTTAATATACTTCTCCGACGATCGGTTGATTGTATATACCTTGTCGCCTATTTGAAGCTCAACCTTCGCACTACACTTGGGTTTATGCTGGTTGATTACATTTAAGTTCTTGCGCTCGTTTTTTGACGTGGTATTGAACATAGTATAAAGTAGCCCATCGATGATACTAGACTTCCCAGAATAGTTTTTCCCAAATATTCCAACGATACCATTGAGCTTTTCAAAATCAATTCGATTATTTTCACCATAGTTGAATAAGTTATCCCATTCAAAGTTGTTTAGCTTCCAATTAATATTTCTTGCTACATCTTCTGTAGCCTCGGCCATCTTATTGTATTTCTGATTTAGATTATTAACGCGCTCCATCATTTCATCAGTCGCTTCATAGTCTTTAAGATACTCTTTCATCAATCTTTCTTGCACAGAAATATCTCGAAGGTTCTCCTTGAAGAAGCCGTTGCCGTTTACATTGATACTCCCCCTCTGTCCTGCCGCCCTATTCAAGAAAGTAATGCTTTCTGGCTTAAAGCGGTGCTTGGCAACCTCCACGGCCCTCTTCATGACGTTCAATGGTAGGTTATTGTTGCTTACAAGCCGTATACGGGCCCCAGAGGGTATTGTGATGCCTCGGGGCATCCTGCCCTTCGGTGTCAGTTCTATGGTCACAAAAGGCTTTGGGTTAAGCAATTTTATGTGCCTGACAGAGAAATCGTCCTTATTATTGATATCCCATATCAAAAAGCCCTTGTCGTTCGTTTCTCCGTGGTTTTGCTGTACGATTGATCCACTATAGCGCACACGACCTTCAGTATCGAGTATCTGATCGGTCTTGTGAATGTCTCCAAGCATGGCATAATCATGATTGGCAAAAATAGAAACATCGTGATCGCCATGCTCCATCACCCAGCCAATATCGGTTTGTACTCCTGCTATTGATCCGTGATAAACTGCAATATTAACTTTACTAGGATCTGACGGTTCAACCCAATTGTCCTCATCGAATATAGAAAGCACATTCATTGTTAAGTCTGAGTTCATTTCAACCTCGCCTGAATTCTTTAACAAATGAAGACGCGGATGCTGAAGCGCATCAACAATTGGGGTGATGGCATCCTGCCGCGATGAGTTGCGTAGATTGCCATCGTGATTTCCCAAAATTACGTAGGTCGGCGCAATATCTGCGAGAGTTGATAAAAATGTCGAACACATATCAACAAACTCTGGAGATATTTGTGTTTTGGTGTGGGCGATGTCTCCGCCAATATAGATGAAATCTACCTGTTCTTCTCTAAGAGTCTCATACATCTGTTTGAATACTTCGCGATATTCATAATGATATTTTAAATTCTTAATGTGAACGTCTGCGCAATGCGCAATCTTATACATACATGGGTTCCTTAAGCCAGTATAATTCGTTGGAGTAGTTCTTCGAAATTCATTCGAGGTGCACTATTTTTTCTGGTCTCGAACTCTTCTTTCGGCATCTCTCCAAGATCTTTATACGGTTCTATATCTATCTTATACAATTCTACGTCATATGTCAAGAGGTTTTTGATAATTTCGAGTGCTTTTCTTTCTGCGTCGGGGTCGAGCGCAATATATACCGCGGCGTCTTTCTGTACAATCTTTCTGAAGAGACATGAATCCACACGCAGAGTAGACCCCAACAAAGGAACACTATTGCGGCCAGCCACAACGGCATCAAACACACCCTCCACTAAAACTATGTCTGAGGTCCAATCAATAGAAAGATCATTAAACACCACGTCTCTGTCGACAGGTGGGTTTTTATATTTTGGATAGCCGCCACTGTAGGTGCGGGAAATAAAGTAATCAACGTTTCCATTTTCATTAAACGAAGGAATGATGATTCGATTTTCGTACTCTCCTGATGAGCAGTATCCTATCTTCCACCAAATAATGTCTTTCTTTGTTATACCTCTCTCTTTTAAATACTTCCTCGCTGGAAAACCTGTCGGGGGCATATCTCTATTTGCAAGAGAAATGTATTCTTCCGGAAGAGGGATTACTTGTTCCGGCTTTTTCTTCTTCTCAAAGTGCTGCAGCAAATCCCAACGATCTAAATCGTTGTAATCTATTTCATTATCAACTCGCAACCAGTTTTGACGATGTTTATACTCTCCAAATTTTCTAACAACATGATAGAGGTTGCGGCCTCTGGTGTCACATACCCAACATTTATAAACGTTTTTTGATAGATTGATTGAGAACTTGGGCTTGTGATGATTGCAGTAGGGACAGTTAAAGAGATATTCCCCGTTAGTTCTCCGACATGAGCCAAGTATCTCTCTTAAGATGAAAAGCTTTTGTTCTTCCATAAAGTATGCCCAGCGCGCGCAATGATTACACTATCAGCCCTATCATAATAGCCGGGCCTTGGATTACCATGCTTAGTATATTCTACCTCAAACTCAGGCATCTTGTCAAGTATAAACTTTAAAACTTCTTCTTTGGCCTTTGTTCCGCGTGGGATTTTAATCTCGTTGAGTTTTCTTGCTTGGCTGGCGCCCACATATTGAGGGTCCATATGAAAGGCATCTCGGATAGCTACTGATGCCATCCCATTAAATCTCTGTAAAACCGCCATAGTTTTTCCACTGGATCCTCCGCCGCTGAAAAACACAAAGGGCTCTTCTATCCAAATTTCTCGAACTACTGTCTGTAGATAGCGGATATCTGCTAAAAACTTTCTAAACACATCTATTTTTTCAAAGAGTGATTTGTGTTTTCGAAGGTCGCAATGTTCGCAAAATATTATTTCTCCATGCTTATCAACGCAAGTAACACCAACAATGCTTGTACTAATATCAAATCCGAGAAACACTACATATCCAATTTAAGTTTAAACGTAAAATCTCTTTCTTCCGTCTTCTTAACCGGAGTGGCCAGCTTGGCAATTCCAATTAAATTTTGTTGTCCATCGTATATGCCTATTTGACTAATATACGTTGTCTTTTTAAAACTTCCTGTAGGGTCATTATAATCTGAATACGTGGTATTTTTAATACTTAAACTATCATTTTCTCGATATCCGGTCGAACCTGTTTGAATTAGAAGTGATCCGGCCGTAGAAACAAACGTTGGGTTGTTCGAATGATTAAGTTCGTTCTTTCTGGCATGGGCCATCATTGTTATAGTTGGGGTGGTCGTTGTTCCCTTGAAACCTAAATAATAACTTGAACTAGGGGAGTTCGTAGTGCTAGGTGCGTCACCTGGGGTAGCGCCGCGGCGTAGGCCTGCGCCAAAATATATCCACTTGGGCCCCCCGCTAGAAATACCGTCATATGTTTCCGAGGCCATGGTGCTGTTTAAGGACCACGATCCGGTCAAAATAATAAGCCCCTCATTATATAATATAATACCCGCTACTGAACCAGAGCCGTCACTACCTTGCGCTTCAGCTGAACCAGAAACCTGAATGAGCTCCCCGTTTCTATTTTTATCTTGTAGCTCGGCCGCCAAAGTACCACTGATATACGTCCTTAAGACTACTGAGCCTTTTTTGATCGAAGAGCCATAAAATATTGACGGAATAGAAATAAGTCCAACATCGGTTGGGATCCCGGTTTCTCCGGGCCTGGCGTTGCCTTCCAGTACCACGCCAGATCCACTACTCAATATATTTCTCAACGAAGAGGAGGCCGCATAATGGGGACTTAATGGTTTATAATAATTTAATGTGGGCACCATAGCATAAAGATGAGTTATGGACCCTGAAGATTGAAGCACTTTCGGGACCTGGGACGCAGGGCCCGTCACCTCCTTGGTGCGACGTGCAGTTGCGGCAAGAAAAAACTCTCTAGAAATAGAAGCTGTAAGTGGATAGGTTGACGACATCACATCGCCAACATCATTATTATTAAATGCTGAAATGCTTACTGTTTTAAATCCGATACGAGTACCGTCTTTAACCACAAACGGTCTGATGAGAGGATTAATCTTTGTGTTTGAAGCGTCGCCATATTTCGCATCCGGGGAGGTACCGTTTGCCACGGCAGCTTCAAAAACAGGAAGTTTGACGCCGAGTTGTGAGGCCACCTCGTCAGTCGTTGGCCCCAGGCTACCGGTGCGATCAACATTTTCTTCAAATATAGAAATACATCCGCCTGCCGGATGACAACTTAAATCATTATCATAGAATGCCCCGCTAACAGGAACCTTCTTGTTGTAATAAGCTATTCCTTGATATATATTAAATTCGACCTGCGGATATGACTTTATTGAGTTAACAAAAATATCATTATTTTGAAATTTAAATACACACGACATAGTTATCTACCTTATTAATTAGGTAGAATATTAATAATCCAATCGCACTCTTAACGTAAGCTCGTTGTCGGGCGATTTCTTAAGAGGCTCAGATAATTTCGCTGTTGCTAATAATTCATTATCAGCCGAATACAAGCCTATTGTCGTAATATAAGAAACCGGAGTATCATTAGAATTATTCTTAATCACCAGCTTGCTTGAACTAAGATATGTCGGATTAGAAGAGTAGTTAAACTCGTTGTTGTTTACGCGACAAAAATAAATTGTTGAATTAAGTTCCGTGGTGTTGTTAAAAGAGATGTTCACAATCCTATTTCTAAAGGCGTCGCTAGAGGCACTAATATAAGAGCCAGTCAGAGCCTTAGTCATAGTCGAGGGCTTTATCGTTGGAATAAGGGTTCGTGAAGAAAAAGTTGTTGCTCCTCTGAATAATGATGCCGTCAGAACAACCACCCCAGCCTGATAATAGATTAAACCAGCCGGCGTTGTACCTTCGGCGGGGGCCGGGGCGCCACTATTAACATTGGCATCGCCGGAGCCGCTATAAAGAATAGCATATTCTCCCGCTGGAGAGTTTACCTTATACTTGTTAAGAGCGTTCACATCTTGTACCAGTACCTTGGCGCTCGGCGCAATCGAGGTCCCGCCGGACATCACAGTCATAGAGAAGCTACCCTTCTTGATCTCATCTTTTGTTAATAGTCGCGCTAAATTAATAAAAATACACTCTTTTAGCTTGGTGCCGCCGGCAAGATCGCCATCCTGATCAAACTGGCGAACATTACCAGTAATGTCATAACCAACCAGCACTTGAGCCATTTGATTATAAACGTTAATCTTCTTAGCCTGTTGAGGATTTGCGGCCACTGTCGGGCTTGATGCCGACAAACCAGAGTTCGAAGAGAACCCTAGAGTTAAATCAAAAATATGATTTGCTGAGGAGCTTAAATAGGGATAGTCGTATACCGACTGAAACATTCCATGAGAAAAGTTTTTAATATTATATTCCGTAGTACCATTGTTATATGTTCCGGAAACAATTGTGCCTGTCACCGGGAGCGCTTCATGAAGCATTGATCTTGTAGAGATTACATCATTATTTAAAAGTGTTTTGAAAGTGCTAGCCATTTTATTATCCTATATTTGTTTTACGTATCTAACCGGGACTTCAATTCTATAGCCGGTAGTTATACCAGTTATAGCAATAAACGTATCGATATATCTATAAGTTTCTCCAGAAGACGAGCCGTCCATGCTCCCGAGTGCTTGAGAGCCGGCCGTTCCCAAAACATTAAAAAGATAATTATTTGTTTTCAACGTGATTGAAGAAGCTATCCTGAATGCAAGATTAGAGCCTCGGGGGCCGGCGATGTTGGTCGGCGTCGTAGTGGTCATGATGGTCACGAAGCCACTATCTCCTTGAGTTAAGTAATACGTAGCGATGTTGTCGTCATCAATAAAGCTTAGATCTGCAGTCGCTGGAGCATTCGAAGCAACCAAAAAGCCAAGCCTATTGTCCATTTCGATCAAATATTGTGTTTCTAGAAGGTCCGGATCTATACCCAGTTCATCGGAGATATCGGTTGTGTCTAGTCCTTGATCAACTCGAATTTTTGCAGAACCTGCACCACTTTGACCCGCAGCACGAGAACCATTTAAGATGCCATTGGTGCTAATAGACGTGGTAGAGTCTGTTCCGTTAATCGCTTTCACCGTAGTGTCGTCCACCGCAATAATAAATGTATTTTCACCAGTCCCGGTAAGATCAAATTGTTCATATCCAGTACCATTATACACCTTCATCGATGGCAAATACAGTAAATCATCGCGCGAAATACTTAATAATTTTGACTTTACCGAAGAGGCGTTGTTTGTAAACGCTTCTAAAACCGGGGTTTGCAAAATTTGAAGGTCATAATAAGTTGACCCGCTGGGATTGTTTTTATCATAAAGGCCGTAATTTATCTCATCATCAGCCAAAGCAAACTTGGTGATTTTAAAACTACCGTCTCCCTTCGCTAGCCGCATGCGGCCAGTATCTGTTAAAACGGCATCTAAAATAATGTCGCCCGAGTTGTCTAAAAATGCCATAGTGTTATTCCTTCTTATTAATTAGTCTTTAATTTTAAATAAATCCTATAGTTAGCTTTGTTCATCCGGATTAATGACCGGCCGTTCTTCTAGTCGCACATTTAAGTCCAATTTTTTACCTGTACTTTTTGATGTTAATCTGATCTTGAATGCGGTTTTATTGGTATTGTTGGCGTCATATGCAGCCCCCCAGAGTCCTGACCAAGCGCTTTCGCCTCCCGTAGACTCGGCGGCCTGGTTGGCCCCCAGTACAAGGCCATGGCCGTTTGTAGCCGGATTCAAATCCAGGGCTTCGGCCGCTGGTGCGTTAACGATAGTATCAGGAATAATTTTTTGTGCAAAAGCCGCCCCTACATGAAGATATTTGCGTAACGATTTGCTAGGCCTGTTAATAACATCAACATGGTTTGAAATATAAAAAACTTCTACTATAGGAAACATCCTGCCATTATCATCTACTATCTCTACTTGATAAATGGGCGATGGGACCGAAAGGCCGCCGTGATAATCTGTACACCTAATAGTATAATAATATTTCGTGTTTGGTTCTATGTTATCGTCCCAGCCTAGGCCCATAGCTCTCTGCCCTTCGGTTCCTGGTATGAGGCCCTCCACGGTTGCGTGCGGTGCCCCTGCAAAATCAGCATAACTTGTTGGCTTCTCAGTTCTTCGATAAATCTCAAATGTTATCTCTGTGTCATCAGAGCCGAACACAATCGGCTCCGTGTATTGGTCCGCGCTATCTTTAGCCAGCCGTTGCTGAAAGTCTCTCTGGAGTCGATACCTCTCGCGATCTTCCACATCGTTTATAATAAACTTTTCAGGAATAAATGAATATTTCACATTTTGTGTCTGCATTAAAAATCGTATCTTATTATTAATACCCTTAAATGGCACTATTTCTACTTCTGGAAATACCGGGGGCAGATCTCTTACCTCGGCTGTCGCAAATTCAAAATAGGGAGTTTCTATTATTTTAGCAGAAACAAACTGATGTGCATAAAAACTTTTATCTGTGCCTATAGCGCATGCGGGAATATTTTGATAGCAATACTCATTTCCAATTACTAGGTTATACGCATATACTTTATATTTATATTTCGTGCCATATTTAACCTGCGTGTCAACATATTTAATTTTGTTTAGTGATTTAGTATTTGGGAAATAGAAACTTTGGATGGCGACCGTTTCGGTTCCATCAGTTGCGATTTTGTGCTTGTCCACTTTAAAAGCCAAAGTCTCAGTATAGGCCAGTTTCCCATTTATCATTTGTAGATATGATCGAGATTTTTCTTGTATAACATCCGCAAAGGCTTGAAAGATGTTGTCAAGGGCCGAGTTGGTGCCTTGGGTATGCGATGGGGGAGAGAGCGCCGCGTGCACTGTTTTATAATCGGCGTTGTCGGAGGCCTGCTTCGGGCCGGGAGCGTTTCCGGCACGTGCATTGTTGGTGAAGCCGGTGGCGAAGGAGCCGTTATTAATGCGCCCGCCGCTGTTCATACCCTTTGGCCCTACGAGAATACCCTTTTGGCGCGCGATACCGGCCTGCTCAGATTGCCCTACTACTGGAGATGGCGTCGTCCAGGTTGTTGTGGCGCTATCGCCATCAGCATTGGACACAACGGCGTATTGCGATTCGGTGGGCACGTACCGAGGAGTTTTAATACTTACATTGGCATAATTAAGCATCTTTGCGACGTCTAAACATCGAAAAGATTCGCGGCCGGTGGAATTTGCAAATTCGTTGTTGGGCCCCCACGAAGTGGGTTGGCCATTGGCATCCCGAACCCAATCAAAACCATAGTATGTATTATAAGCGACAAACTCCGAGGGGTCAATAGTGCCCCATTCCTGGCCGGCCTGAGCCCACGAGCCGCCGCCGGCGGTAGCAACCCCAACCATGCTGCCGGGCACCTGTTCGGTTACCTGTGTACAGAATTGAATCTTTTCTGTAAAGCAATCCCGTGGTATGCCGGCACATGCCGATAAAGACCAGCCGTAGGACCAATCGTCGTTGGTGCCGGCGATGCCGTCGGTGCCGGGAACGCTGTTATATCTGCTTAAATTCATTAATATTATATTGTTAGTAATGAAGTCAATTGTGCCGCGGCGGCCGGCGGTGCCCCCGGTCCCACTACCTAGCTCTAAATCGTGCAATTTGTCCATTAAATCGTGTTTTTCGCCTATAAGATCTGTATCGAATTCTATTGTTATGCCAAAAGGAAAACTCTCATAATCTTCATAGCGAATAAAATCAGATTCCATCATCTCTTTTGAAAAGCCAATATGGCTATTCAGCCACTTAATTCTTCTTCCTCTCCAATCAGAGGGCACATCAGTTGCAGCAAATTTTCGAAGATAAGAAGTTTCAGTGGGTCCATATCCTGTTTGATTAATTTGCAAATATGAGGAGGGCAAATCGAATTGGCCCCATAAACAATTGACTCTTTTGTAGGTAGTCCTCATTTTATCAGAGATGTCTATCTCCTCAACTTCGGCCTCGGGACCAGTATAGTCTATATGATTATAAATCATATAAGCATTCGGTAAAAGCCTCTCGTCATAGACTGCAGCGTTGTCGGAGCCCGTCTTGGCTATAGCTAGTTCATAACTTTTAGCTAAATAATTGTACTTTGGTTCTATCTTTGCTGTTTTAATCGCAACCCCGCCAAGCTTGTTTATAGGTTCATTAATCCCATATGGGGTTTTGAATTCGTGTGCATGGTCTTTAAAAAACGCCGGGCCTGCATAATCAGCGGTTTCTTTTTGCCATATGGCATCATGAGAGGTTATTCCTCTCCAATTGAGCCACTCTTGCGGGTGCGCGACGCCCTGATTGTCACACCAAGCTTTCCAATCCCCCGGGGCGGCGGATAAGCTAGTCCAAAAACCGTTCGATGGGACGGTCGCGTTCGGGGTACTTGGCTGGGAGTTAATTCCCCAATATCGGGCCCAGTTTTCCGGACGCGTCTTCAGCTTATAAAAATCACTGGCTGGCGCAAGACCTCCTAGGGTGGCACCGCGGCGCCAGGAAGTTTCACCTGGCTTAATATTGATAAGTTCCTTTCTAGACAAATTGGTCATAGTACGCGTATAGTTGACTTCCGGAGCAGGTGGCGGCGTGTAATGATAATATGACGCCGGCATAGAAGCCGAGGCATTGTTCGGAAACAGCGGTGCCCCAAACCAGTGTTTTCCGGAGAGCGGTTGGACGTCGCCGGCCTCGTTCAAGCCAGCGTCGTTGCTGACGAGGAGGTTCCAGGGCGCGTTCGACGATCCCACCAACGGCACCGAGCCGCCGGCCCCCGCGGTGTCCTGAGCAGTCGGGCCGACCTCGGGGTGAAGCCATTCAGCCGCCGGGTCTGAGCCGTTGTGTCTATTAAGGTCACTAGTGACCAGCTGACCGGTCCCATCGCTAAATTTATCACCTATTCGAAAACCTATACAATTCTCTTCATTGTTTATATTCATGTTTTCTATTTCTATCTCGGTAGGTTCGAGTCCAATATACTCAGCCGCGGCATTGAGATATCCAAAATCATTATAGTCGCTCGGTGTCAATCCACTTTTAAATGACCAATAACGCGCGCCTGCTGCACGAAAAAAATCTAAGTAATATTTCTCCTTTCCAATAGCAGCGCTCCCCTGTGGTGCTAGGACGTGATATTCCTTTCTTAGAGAGCGATGATTTTCATAGAATTTCTCATCGGCCGCGGCATTAGAATCAATCCTTTCCGCCTTGGACACACCGACCAAGCACAATCTATTAACTAAAAGATTTCTTTTACCCATTTGTTTTTCCTATAATAAATAATCTGCATTTCACTTTTAACTCTAATAAGTTGTTCCACCGCCGCCGCCCATGCCGGTACCAGGAGTCGAGCCGCCAGGCGAATCGCCATTAGCTGCAATTAATTTCTCCATGATAGGATCGATCGGTTCTGCGACTATAATTTCTGAATCGTATGAATTGGCAAACTCAATTGAATCAAAAGAGGTGTTGATATTTTCTACGAGGGACGTATTAATGCCGGTGAATGCTATGGTGCCCACAGAAACTGGCTCCGGCAATCCCAAAGAGATGCCGGCATCGCCAATAATAAATATTTCATTATAAATTGGCATTTTTAAACCATCAAAATCTGCCAAATATGTTTCATGCTTTTTAAGACGACAGACCAAGGCTGCACTTCTGGCCCTAACGCTCGCAACAACCCCTTCGGTAAGAGGAGCCCAGACAGGCTCACTAATTATCATCTTCTGCCCAGTATAATAATAAGAATCCATATATTCTACCATATACACAAATCCATATTTTGCAGCCAAAAGAGGAGCATCTTCTGGGTGAATAGTCTGATCTGAGGCAGCTTCGGCCACTAGCGCCATTTCCGTGGGAGACGGAGGAGGTGCCGGAGCAGCTGCTGGATTTCGGAAAGTGCGGCCGGAGGAGAGGCCACGGGCTCGGGGTGCTGTTGCATTTCTTTGACTTATTTGGGCTTGGATTCCGGCCGTTGACATGTTTCCTTTAAAAAAGGTTTTTCCGCTAAAAGTTCTCGATGCGGGAATTTTAGGGTTTGGTTTTCCATTAAAAAAGTCTCCTTGAAGTAGAAAATTCGAAACCGAAGAAACATTAGCAACCAACTGCGTCGTTAAATTTGATGTAGAGCCTCCTCCGCCGAGCTGTAGAAGATTTATAGCATTGCTTCCGCTCAAGGAGGCATTAATTGCTTCAAGCTCGGGGCCTGTAATAAATTCTGAAGTTGTCGAGATTACAGAACTTGCATCCAGGCCTTTTCTGAAATCATCGCTTACTTGTTGATTGGTCTCCGGAATGGCAAAAACGTTTGCCACAGGATTTACCGGGACGCTTTGGAACACCGTTGCTACACAGCTATTAAAATGCATTAAAGAATTTTGGTTTTGCACTACGGCCTGATTTGATTGCTGTAAAACAGTATTATTGGTATTAATGTTTATAGCAGTACTGATGAATATAGGTGAATTCTTATACATATTTGCGCGCAATAATTCATAGAACCCTTCGGCTATAATATTTTTAGTATGTTGATCGTCCGCATAAAGATTTAACGGCGATCTTCCTGGTAACTTCAAAAAATTTGGAGTAAGGAACTGTACCGATGTTGTGATACCGTTATCTTTAACGGCTTGATTGTCCACTATGTCCTGCCAAGCATCAAAACTAATTTGCTTCATGGCTGGCTTCGGACCTTTGGCCGGCGGCAGCAAATTTAAGAAATCCAAACCATAGTTTTTCAAATTATCCGCATCTACCGGCTCCAAAAAGAACTGTCTAATTGTAAATAATCTTTTCCCACCAGATGTAGGTGCGCCGGGCGCTTGAGATAGTGTTGTTTTAGAACCCTTGGCGGCACCGAGGGAGTTCCTCAGTGAAGACGAAAAATCTTTAAGAAGCTTTATTAAAAATGTTACCCCGGTAGGACCCGTAGTTAGAGGGTTGGTGGCTATAAGCAGCTGCGCCTGATTTTCGCCATCCATGATACCGGTTAAAAACTCTATAGCATTAATATATCGATTTATGCCGCGGACCCACGGACTAGTGGCCCCATTAGTGCCATAAGTTGCTAGAATCTTTTGTGAGAATGAAGGTGTATAGAGATTGGTCAAACTATTATAATTGCCCTTTAAAAGCGACCTGGTTAAAAACGATTCTAGTTCAGTAATGACAAAATCTAAACCATTTTCTCCAGTTAAGATACTCATAAGCTTGTCTTTTGAATTATCTTCCACGGTTATTTCAAAGCCGTACTCGTATAGGCCAGTGGTAATACCTTTTATTTGATTATCTTTGATCACATATTGAAAGGCGTTGACCTCCGAACCTAAACTCATTCGTTGTGGCTTCCCTACAGCCTCAATCTTTTCATCGAATATTCGAAGAGGAGAGTCGCCACCGGTTAAGCGATTAAATATATTAGGTCCATTGATTCTACGCCTTATAACACTAGTTGATACCACCGTGCAGCTTGTTAATTTATCTGCTTTGTTCTTATATAACGGAACGTATTTGGCTTCATTCTCTAAAGCGCGCAAATAATCAAATCCAAAATATAAAGATAAATCATTATTTTGATCTTTCGCATAATACAAAGGCGAGAGGTAAGTTGGGTTCTGGTTTCTAATTTTTTCCAGGGCTCTTAGCTTGGAGCTGGCACCTTTGTTTAAAGCCGTAAAGGTATTAAGCTTATTAAAATCAAAATTGGCGCGCGTGATTCTACCAAGATTACGCTGATCGGTTATTTTAGAATTAATGATTTTCTTTACTCTTAATAACTGTCCGGAATTTCGGCCGGACGCGCCGGTGCCCGTACGCCACCTAGCCGCTAAATCCTGGTGGACTTCGCCTGTCCATATTCTATTGTCGGCAGACCCGGTGTAAAATAAACTTGTTTGTAAATTCAAGCTTGATTTTTTAATAACCATCTCGGAAGCAATTTTGCCCAAAGTCACATTATCGGCCGTAATAATAGTTAAATCTCCATCTTCGTTTGAATCAATAAAGGGCACCGCAAATATGCTTAAATGATCCGGCGACGACGCAGGGAGTTCGAACGTCTTTCTATACATTAAATCAGTTCCGTAAATATCGCCATAACTTACGGAGGTGTTGTCGAGTAGAGCATCGGTAGCCACGTCGCCCAACATTGCTTCTCCAATGCCATAAGTGCCACGGTCTACTAGTGTGTTATTGTTGTTTGAATTCAAAAACTTTTTAAGGAAACTGCGATCAGTAAAGACATTTTTTGCCACATTCTCGTCACCGGAAACCACAACCAAAACGCCCAAACTATTATTAAGCGCAGATCTGGCGGCCGCAGCAGAAGAAACAGATGTATTGCTGCTAAAAAACTGCTTTAAAACAAACTCTAAATCAATTTTTAATTTATCCGCTCGATTATATAATGTAATGTTTTTAATATATACAGGAAATGTATCTGGGCTTTGGCCGGAAATATTTGGCATTATTCTTCACATATGTCCTCTTCAGGACCATACAAATCTCTGATGAAGTAATCTCTCGTGCTGACAACACCAGACCCAGGCGTGGAACCCAAGCCAGTAAGATCTGTTATGTCGGCCTGTTTCAACAATGCGCTATCTATTTCGTTGTCTGCGTTAATCGTCAAGAAATATTGTACCTCATCTTTAGTATAATTGGTTTCCGAATTGTTATTAAATATAAGCGGCTTCATAGGACCGTCTGGAACTCCAGACGTGCTCTTGGATAAGAAGACTTCAATATCAAAGTTCTCTTTGTTGAAATCAACATTGTGCTCGGTTATTTGAACAATCAAATCTTCCGGATTAATAACTATATACCTTCCATCGCCTGTGCGAATAGGAGTCGTTATTGCCTGAATATTGTGAGTGTCTGTGGCTTCGGTTAATACCTGATCAGCGATCTCTGGAGAGCCAGCCATGGTGGCTGAATTCCAATTAGGGACTTCAGCAGCATAAGTTGTATATTTGACAGCTATATCAATTTGAGGAATTTTTTCATAACCGGCTGAGCCGCTATAATAAGAAAGGCTAGAGGATACCTCTCCTTGGTGTGTGGTGACCTCCCAAGCGGGCTGCTTATCGGATGTTAATCGCGATCTTCCCAATGGTTTAGATAGAAAATCAATCCTATCTTGCACATATTGTAAATCTGAATCGTTGTACAAACTGACATCCATAAATAGCGGGTCGGTAGGGTCCGGACCAGTCGCGTCGGCGGCCTGAAGTTTTTGCCTGATAAGCTCAGCGGCAGCATTCTGTGCTGTCTGAATGCCAGTAAAGACGTTGAGAGTTTTAATAGAAGGGGTATTGTCTTGAATTCTGGGCTCAATGTTGTTTTGGCCCTCGCTAACCGTCACTTGGGTAGCGGACGAGCCATCACCACCAGTAAAAGCAGAGTTATATACCACCCCCTCATCAAAGAAAGAATAATAAACCGGCTTTAGTAGCCCCTTTGAAAGCTTAAACCTCCCATAAGGGGTTAACTTAACTTCTAAAACTTCTTCTTTTTTGTCAAAAAATTCCATTAATCTTGCCTATGTTATTATATCCGGCGGTCCTTCTAGCATATCGGCCGCTTCATTTTCTATCTCAGGGTCTACAGAACCACTAGAAGCATATTGTATTCCCATATCCATCTTAACTAGCTCGACGAGAGAGAAATAATCGTAAGGCCAGTTATAAGTATAGGGGGTATCAATACTATTTGGCACTGTCGATATATCATCTGTTAGATTTCTCACCTTGTACCTATTATAGTTGCTTGCGGCTCTTTGTTTCACCTTAAATACCATCCAGCGTATTTCAGAATTAATTTGTCGTTTATCGCTATCAAAGAAATCATCTGCCAATAATGAATGCTGAATAGCTACCTCTTGAGACTGCAATGATTCTCCTGTCACATCGGGAGGCAGGTTCTGCCATATGTCTGCCAAATCTTGTTGAGAAAACACTTTCTCAAATTCAAAGACAAACATTGCGAATGGATCAACTGTCGCATGGCCAATATGAGTAGTTATAAAGTCAAACTTTGGAGGAAATACATATTTTTTCATGGCCCGGCAGAGCTTCAAAACATCTGGATTTACCTTGATGCTGGTGTCATCGCCATTTAATATTCGCATGGCGCCATTTCTTTGCCGCTTGCTAAATCTATAGAACTTTCTTCGACCATCAAGACCGATAGTAAACGGAACCGCTACGACCGCTTCTGAGACGGTTTTTTTATCTCTTATTTTGCCGATGCGCCGAGTGGTGGAAGTCTCAAATTTACAGACATCAGCCAGAGATAGTATATTATCTATGGTAGAGCCGTTATCGATACTAGACGAAATGGTTGTCTCGGATGGGCTAATTTCGAGAAAAATACCTTTATTTCCGATCGGAATAGAGCCATATTGGTGCCACATTCCCTTAGTGGCTGACAACCACGAGCCTGTCGCAGCCGACGTCGATGAAGATAGCGGAACCGAAGCCGAGACATTAGCAAAATTTAAAACCGGTGTTTCAAATTTACTTTGTATAAGCCACTTTTTATTTGGACTAAACGTGCCTGGGATTACCGCACTCACTTGTTTTTTTAGATCCACACTGGCACTGATCTGCTGAGCCAAATCTTTCCAAACCGCATTTGGATCATTGATGTGCTGCGTGTTCGTGGTGGCGTAGAGGCTCTTATATTCCCCTGTCCTAGTATACACTATGTCTGTGTTGGAAAAAATGTCATCTAAAGTTGGCTTTCCATCATACGCTGGTCTAAAAATGAATGTTGCTTCGCATGATCCATAATAATAGGGAGGAACTGCGTGTACAAATGATGGTATGCATTTCGGGCCGGCGGCATCGTAGCCGGTCGATGCCGAAATGGGACGCCCAAAGGCGCTAGGGCGATTATACATATCAAAAGAGCCGGTGTCTGGGATGTCGCGGCCATAGTCGACCGAGTGGTTTCCGCCGGGCAAGACGGTGCGATAAAGTTTAACCTTCATGCCATATGCTGATCCGGACTTAACCTCTTGAAATTCATCTTCCCGCGCAGAGACAAAACTACTAAGCCCTCTCTCTGTCTGGAAAAAATCTATTGTTTCACAGGCAAAATTGTCTACAGCTAGTTGATAATTGTCCTCCTGGGCGCCGGCCCAAAGCACCCTATTCCATTCGTTTGCGGCGTTGGCGACGGTATTCTGTGGTAAATCATTGTAGGGCGCGAGAGCATAGCTAGAAGAGATGCTCCCAGAGCCAACGCCGCGATCATAAATATAGCCGAGACTTTGGGGGACGCCGGTCCACGACCGGAAAGACACGCCAGGATCACCTTTTAATACCTCTGTAGACATATACGCGCGCGGATTTAATATTGCTTCGAAAGGCAACTTCTGAAAATAATACTGCTCTTTGAGGCCTCCCGCGCCGGCGGCCTTGCTGATCCATTTGCCGCGCGGCAGATAATTGCTACCGGTCATAGTTACTGCTATTATGCTACAGCGTCCATAATATTCGGCGAAGTCGCCCCCAATAGTGCGGTCACGAACATCAGCAGACCAAGAACCCATAGCCTGCATCTGAGTTGCGGCGCCGAGGCCGGCCCACTCGTTGGAAACCGGGGCCCCCTGCCGATTGAAAGGATAATTAATCCACTGGCTGCCGGTCCACACCCTGGAGTTATCTCTTATTCTTCGAAGTAACCAGTCGCTTACCGCAATTCCAGATTTAATAGTATTAAAAAGTATTCCCGGGCCAATAAGCGGCTCTGTAAAGGACCGAAAAGCTGGCTTCGTTTCTGCCTGCTTA
>Ga0098035_1000538_pt1 | contig 18975 bp, 18 predicted proteins | sample 3_EtaG_FD_75046 | JGI IMG/M metagenome (GOLD analysis project Ga0098035, IMG submission 75046) | Marine viral communities from the Subarctic Pacific Ocean - 3_ETSP_OMZ_AT15126 metaG | ecosystem: Environmental > Aquatic > Marine > Oceanic | place: Pacific Ocean | collected 2015-01-07
TCTTAAAATGCTTATAAGGGCTGGAATGGATCACAAAGATATACAGGAGCTTTTTTCTCCAGCCATTCCACGATCTCATCACCCTTATCTAAAAGCTCCTGTATATCTTTGTGATCCATTCCAGCCCTTATAAGCATTTTAAGACCATCCTTTGAGAGTTCACCGTCTTCTGAAAATTCAATGTCCTTTAAATCATCCATAAAAATAGCCCCACCCTCACCTTCAAATGTTTTTCTTATGATAGTACGTGCCAAGGAAAGCTCACCCTTGAGGTCTTTAATTTCCTCAAGTGCATCATCTAAGGCAATATCTAGATCGCTATTTATTGTTTCTAATATTTTCACCTTATGTACAAGTTCAGATTTTGTCATTTTTATCAAGTAAATCTTCAGGCAGTTTATTAACATCCTCTGGGCTACCAATAACATATGTGTTAAGCCCTAAACTATTTAACGTGTCTACCAGTGGAGCTACCGATTTCTCAAAAGAATTAGCATCCCTGTTAAGTTTATTTGCGAAAACATCAGACTGGAAGCCACAATCCCAGCCATTGTCCTTTGCTGGTTTTTTTAGGTAGCTAGGTGGGTCAACGGGTGTGCTTAAATTTGAATTTGATGATTTTGCATACTGCTCCCCATTTGGACACTTACAGCGACCTATAATCATAGACTTGTAGTTAGCACCTTCCACGATGCTATGGGACATACTCATAATTTCCCTACGCCCACCACCCTGCTTGAAACAAAATATGTTATATATCAAACCAGTTCTACCACACATAGGACAATCTTTAGACCCTATCGTTCTAGCTGGTGTATATCTCTTTATAGCATTTAATAAATCGTTAACTCTAGGTAAACTCTGACATCCAGATAAAAGCTCATCTACAGCCTTCCTTAGTATCCACGGCTCAGTATCTGAAGACTTACTTAGATAGTGGTCAAATATTCCCTTGTTAACGTGAGGGTCTCTACCAAACCCAAAGAATAAATCCTTTAATATGTCCAGTTTATTAGATTGCATACTTCTCCTTTAATCCAGCTTCCCAATCATCCTGACCCTGAGTAGTGTCACGAAGTTTGAAAGTGTTTAGCCTGTTTTTGATTGCAAATGTGCCCTTCTTTTTCTTCTCTATCTCCCACTTCATATCCTTACCGTTATCCTCACCCCACCAGTTTATAAATGCTTCGTGGTACTGAGAGTATTCTGTAAATGTCCTTACTTCTTCAGCAAATTCCTTAAATCTTTGTGAGAGTTCCTTTTTATTATTATTTACTTGAGTATTAACTAGAGTATTCTTTTTATTATCTAGGAAGTTTACTTCAGGGGGGGTACTGTCACAAACTTCACCACCTATGGAAGTTAACTTCACCACCCTCTTTAAGACCTCTTTAGTACCCTCACGGTATATAAGCTGTCTCTCTATAAATCCTTTCTTTATCAGGGAGTTTAATATGGTTGACACCTGACGTTTGGTCGTATTGGTGAACTCTGATATAAATTCGTTATCAAAATAATACTTACCACCAGACAGGCAGACGTTACCTATATTGGCTAGAACCAGTTTTTCGTTAGGTGACAGGTTAAGCTTGTAGACAGCTCTAGTAATAATTATAAATGGTGGGGATTTAGGTCTACTCATCTGGATACATCCTTTCTCCACAGATAGCATCCATTTAATACTGCTCCACTCTCACAGTGTCATCTATACAGTTCTGGCACGTTTTTTTAGGAAAGCCAAGCTTAGGTATCTGGGAGTATTTAAAGACCCTCATAGACCCTTTAGTGCCTACGGGATAACGGAACTCATAAACGGATTGACAGTTAGGACATATCTTTAAATGCTTGGTGCAGTCAGATATTTGACGGTCAACGTCTTTATTATTACGTGGTAATATTTGATTGAAAGTTTCGCAGAAGGAAGCGAAGGGGTTTTTTTTCATCAAGCAACCCCTGTAACATATAGGTTGTCTCTGAATTTCTTCAGATTACCTAGGTGTATAAGTGCTTTCTCCTTCTCCTTGTGGGATTTCCAATGGATGTCCCAATATTTTATAGCTTTATTAAGTTGATCTGGTGTAGTTACTGCTTCTCCGTAGGTCTTACCTTTCATTTTACCGAATGGTATTAGAGCCTTAGAAATGTCTAACTGGGATGTCCTGTCAGTTTCGGTAGGCTTTGGAGAAGCATCTTGCGAGATTGCTGGTTTCACCCCAGTTATTTGTTTATCGTTTTCCTCCGATTGCTTTGGTAAATCTTCACCTTGGTATATATAAAACCCCAGCCCAGCTACTGCTATAGCTTTAGTTAAACAACGCATTCTAGCGTTTGCTACATCGGTTGCTACAGGGTTTGGAATAGCTTTGTTCTGGTAGTTCATAACAGCAAGCCACATAGAATATTTATTACCTTCAATAGTAAGCTCTACACGAACTTCCTTTGTACTACTATGGTCTAGGTCTTCTAAAAAATCCCAACTGGAATTAGGGTAGTGACACATAAGTGTATCAATAGCCCAAGTCCAAGATAGATATGTAAACTTGCCTACTTTTTCAGTATTTTGATTGACGTTAACTTTGGAAAGTGTTTCCCAGATTTGTTGCTTAGTTACAAGGGTGTTGACTTTTGGTGGCATATGCTTCTCCTTATTATTAAGTGTTCGTGTATATGGAAAGTATACTATATATCTGTTTTGATTACAAAGTAAAAAATATATGTTGTAATATTCTTTTTTAAGTGTAAATTAAATAAGTATGGAGAAGCATTTTTTAACACATTTAGGAGCACTTGACTCGCAAACGACGATAAATCATCCTGTCAACATTTTGGCAACATATGATGATTTTGAGGAGTTTAAGGATTTACCATATGTACCTGTGTTTGTCGAGGTAAATCCGTTGTCGGAACGAGAGGATTTGAACCTCCGACCCCTTGACCCCCAGTCAAGTATATTCTCCTCTGTAAGTTTTCCCAATTGTCAACATTTGTCCCCATTTCAATTTACAAATTTAATTATACTAACCATAACCAATAAAAGGAGAAGCATATGAGAACGCCTAAGATATATCCTAATAAACGTGATGGACTCTGGCATATAAGTTACTACGTTGATGGTAAACGTAAACGTAAATCTTTAGGAACTAGAGATGAGGTAACTGCTACCATACTTGCAAGTAAGCTTTCTGGTTTGCCTGTTATACCTACGGCAATACCTTTAGATGCCCCTAGTCTTAAATCTGGAGTATTATTTGTTGAAGCTGTAAACAAGTTCATCAAATCTAAATGGGGAATAAATGATGCTTGGATGCACAAGCCAAAACCTCAGTGTAATAAACCACCAACCTTATACCTATATCTCCTAAAACGGTTACAGTCATTTTCGCAAATTCATAGTGTAGACGAGGTGACTTATGATAACCTTCAGGGGTTTATAGCATCCCTCCGTGAGTCTATGAATGATCGTACTATAAACAAGCATATTGCCCGTTTAAGAAGGTTTCTCGGCTATTGTGTAAATATGCAGTATGTCAAGGTAAACGAAGCTGATAAGCTTGATACATATAAATCTAAGCCACCTATTCGCTATTCTTTCAAAGAAAGTGAAGTTAAGATGATATTAGAATACGCCCAGCCACGCTTTGCAGTATTCTTTGAGCTTATGCTTGAGACTGGATTACGTGCCTGTGATATGTGGAATCTGACTAAGGATAATTTTCCCAATGGAAACTTTATCCATATCATCCAAGAGAAAACTGGAGATGAATTAAACGTGCCAATTTCTAAACGTGCTCAGGAAATTGTTGGAAGCTTAGATCACGTACTATTTCCGTGGGCTGATAGAGTTTGGTCTCAAAGGAATGGTGAATATGACCAACGTGTACAATGTAGAAATGAGCTTAGAAGGTGCTTCGGGAATGGGTCTTTAGTTCGTGGTAAAGAATATTGTAAAACGCTTAATATCAGACTCCACACTTTCCGTCATACCTTTGCTATGTGGAAATTAGCTGTAGATACTCCCCTAGCTGTTATTAAGGATTTGATGGGACATAAGTCAGTTCGTATGGCAGAGTTGTATGCCCACTCAATGCCTAAATTAGCCCTTACTAAATGGGTCTAATCTGGTAGCTGTAAAACGGGAAAGGGGTGACTACGGTTGCCCCTTTTTTATTTCTTAGACAATACTTGCTCGACTGCTTCCAGACAGGCATCTGCACACGAAGAAATGATCTTCCTCTCCGTTTTTTCCCCAATCAGGGGGATGTCCACCTTCTGGTTTATGTAATCAACTATCTCGCCTTTGTTTTCTTTCAGGACTTTTATTACCATCTTTTCTAACATCTTATTCCTTTCTGTTTCATTCTACAAGTTGACATTTCTTGCTATGCTTACCCCTCTGGTAACATATAAGTCTTCTCTTGGGATGAGCATTCTTTTCTAGTGCTTCTAATCTTTGCTTTATATCCCTCACAGCTATATCAAGCTCGTTGTCTTCTGTGACGTATTTTATTACAGTCTTTATTAGAGTTGGGGTTAGTAGTTTTAGTATGGCTGGGAGCATAGGTTACTTTCTTAGTTTTTGTACTTGGAGATAAAGTGTAGTTAATCCCACGCTAATTCCTATCACAAGTGAGATCGTGGAAAGTACAGGGTTTATTACTCCGAGCCAATGGATCGTTGATGTGCCAACTGTACTGCCTATCCCTATTTCTGGATACTTACTAAGTGTATCTGTAATCATCTAAGCCCCTTCCCACCACGACCACGTTTTTTATTCCCCTTCCCACCACGTCTTCTGGCTTCTATTCTATGTTCTGGTGGTGTAGCTTGAAGCTCACCAGTATTTAAAAGTGATGTAAGTAAAAGTATCTTAATCATTTCTTTTTCAATCCATTCCCTGTAAGGCGTTGTAGTATTGATTCAATTCCAGCTATATACCCCTTGATCTCAGCCAACTCCATTTGGGTAGTTTTCTGCTGGTTAATTAGCTCTATAATTATGGCTTCCTGACGTGCAAAGGATGCTTCCATATCTGATTCCAATTCCTGTTGAATCCACTGGTTCTGCTTCCATATGTACCAGCCAAATGCCACCACCATAGATATAGGGAGTCCGTATTGATCCAGAAGGCTTAAATCCACTATTCTGCCCCCATATTAGCACCAACATAGTGATCTACTGTTCCACGTCCTTTATATGTGTTAAAATTTTTTTTCCAATATTGTGCACGTTCAGGCATAGTTGCAGGGATAGCACCGGGCATCCTACGGTAGTAGATTCTACAGAACGCTGAAGCCAAGGCAATATTTGAGAATACGCTGAATACCTTTTTATCTTCAATAAGTCCCAGCTTGTATACGGCTTCAATAAGTGGCTTTCTGTATGATATATAATTCTCCCACATATCTCGAATAGTGGCTGGTTCTATCTGCCAGAAGCTTACAGCAGGATTTCCATCCCCATATCCTTCAAGGGCACGGTAACCACTCTCTGCCATTCCTGTCTCGAAAACAAGGTTGTAAGCATCCATAGTGCGTGGAATACCAGCACTTTCTAACTGATGCAATACCTCATCTATAATTTCACCGATTGATTTTATCATTCTGGTTTTTCCTCTGCACTTACATACATTCCTAGTGACTTCATAAGAGCCGTGAATCCATCCATTTCTCCAGACAGATAGCTGATAGCATTTTGAACCTGTACAGGCTGAATATTTTTAAGCTGTGATATTGTATATGATGGTAGAGTATTTAAGTTGATTGCTTCACCCTTGCCCCATTTAACAAGTTGACCTCCTAATTTGCCACCCTTAGAGTCCCCTGCCTTTACCATACTTCCATCAGGAAGGTATTTAGTTGTTTTATATACATCCTTTGGTCTTCCTCCGGGTAGCTCCATATCATCAAGCCCTAACAGTTCATCATAACTTGTAAATGCACGCCCCTGCCAGTTTGTACCAGAGAAAAATTCTTCAAATATCCTGACTGGTACGCTTTGTTTATGCTTGACAGATCGTGATGGGTTTAATATGAATTTAACTGGATCACGGAAGTGTCCAACAATAGAGAAGTATCCTTTCTTTTTGTGTCCCTCCTTATCAGCTTTAATATCTAGTGCTTTATATACAGGAGTTATATCCACGTCTAACCATCTTAGGTGACCAGCTTCCCAAGCTTCTATGTACCTTCTCTGTAAAGCTTCTAAGGTGTCCTCATCATCCTCCCTATCTAAAGCACTCACAAGGAAATTAGCCAGAGCTGTAGCACCCATAGCCCTAGTGATAACCCTACCCCAAAAATGTCTGTACACCTCTGTTTCTTCTTTTGAACCAGCCTTTATTGCTTTGACCATTGTACGTACATTTGATTCAGTCCAATCTGGGGCTAGTAGTGCAAGTCTTGCTATATGCTGAACGCTTGGATTACGTCCCATACGCTGTAGATGTAGACCACCAAAATCTTCGTTGATTAAATTTGCAACTATCTTGGCACGTTCATCTGGACTCATATCTGGGTACTTCTTTAATAAATGCTGGTACTCTAATAATCCTGCCTGTGCCTTGAGTCCAGCACCAAACTTATTAAACAAACCCCGTGCCTGTCTTTCTTGGAATAATAAAACCTTATCCTTGATTGCCTTAGTGACTTTGTTTTTATCAAGTATTTCTCCAACTATGGTCTGCTGTTGTAGAACCGTTTCATCCCAGTCCTGCATCCTTCCAAGGGTTAAACCATTCCTAACTAGCAGTTCAATCTCTGGGCTTCTTTTTTTAATTTCTGCCAAGCCTTTCTTGTAGGCTGTTAAAGGATTCTTGGGAGCACCCTTTTGAAAGATAGCTCCCCCAAATAAATATGACCTCATAAATGCCTGATGGTGGAACAGTGAGCTTTGCAATATCCAAGCCTTAGCGTGTGCACCGAATTTAGTTATCTCACTGATTCCGGGGACTTTATTCAATACTGATGTGCCAAGTATTTTATTTAAATCGTTAGCTACCTCTGCTGGGGCATATATAGGTACACGTTCCATAATATTGCCATCCTCAGTAACAAAGAAGTTATTACTCCACGTTTCAGCTTCCTCTGGTGTAGCCTTACCAGATACCTTCCACGTTGAAAACCTTGGATTATCTATCCTTCTATATCCCGGTTTATCCCTGATGGTAAATAGTTTGTTCCCATCTGGATCAACTATTTCCATACCAGCCTTGATCAGTTTTTGGTTTTCAATAGCGTTAGCTATCTCCACCTTCAATATGTTTAAGGAATTGGATGCTCCCCCTACTTTAAGGTTAAAACCATTTGCCATACCTTCTAGGATGGTTTCAAATACACGCTGTTTAGCGTGACGGGTCTTTGTTCCAAACTTACTGAAGAAATCATCTGATGACTTATTTTCTATGTCCCAGACACGATTTACATAGTTATCCAATATGTTATTTATTTGACCAGCTTCTAGGGACTTCTTGCCCACCTTTTCAAATTCTAAAGCTATTTTCTTAGCTATAGCCTTTTGTTCCTTGGTCAGGTTCTTAGCTAGATCAACTATTTTTTTCTGTTCAGGAGTTAAATCTTTGTAATACTTTTTATAGTGAGTGGGATTACGTTTCAGGTCTAAATAGATCAGGATAGCCTTGTCTACATTTTGCCAGTCATTCTCAAATTTAGAACGGGATATATCCTTGAGTCTGGGGAGCTTTTCAACCGTGGACTGTATTTCATCTTGAAAGTCAGAAGCTTCTATTGATGCTAACTGTGCTTCCCAATCCTTTTCACCAAACCAGTCATCCTTCAATTTTTCAAAGGCTGATTTTATGGAAGGACGTTTGTCCTTCTTGGTCTTAGGCTTAGGGGCATCTTTGTCTGATACTATTTCAAATGATTCACCAGTCTCTGCTGGATTCTGATTGAATACTGATCTTATTTGTTCGGGACGAAATGCTATGTATGAATCTGGATTTTTTCTTGTAATATCTGCAATTGCTTCGTTAAAAGTTTTACCACCTCCAACCACAGTTTCTGGGTATGTATTGCCAAAATCATTTGTTATTACTGAATATACCCTCCAAGTGCCTTCATCTATATCTTTACCACCTAAATATGTCTTTCCATCAGTTTCCAACAACATCCAATTCTCATCATATAAATCAATCTCTTCCCCAAAGAAATTATCCATATTGTTATCACCATCAAATATGTCTTTAAACAGTCCTTTGCCAAGTTCATCAACTGTATGATGCGATACCTCAAATTCCCTTTTAACCTTATTTTCTGATCGTAAGCCTTCGTGCTGATTTTCATATATAATCCCATCATATCCCTGATCCTCTAAATATTTTCGCAATACTTCAAATCTAGTTTCATAACCTGTATATTGGGGATTAGGAAGTTTAGCCGTATCTATATCGTCCTTATTTTTTGTTAATAATTCCTGATGCACACCATAGGCGTTATCCCACTTGCCAACATCTCGCATTCGCAGTGGGTTTTTAATATTTAGATATACCGGGATTATTCTCTGCTGTGATTCTGGATCGCCACCAATAACTGTTATTCTATCGTGTGCCTGATCCTGTGTACCAAAATGGTAGCCAATATCACCTTTTTCAAATACTTTAAATTCGTCAACGCCATAAGTCCCGTGATATACGGCTTTAGGATTACCCTTGTCATCTACGACCTTGGTATCCTTGAAATATTCTTCCTGTGCTGGGGTTATTTCAAAGGATTCACCAGTCTCTGCTGGATTCTGATTGAATACTGATTTGATTTGTTCGGGTTTGAATGGTATGTAGTATCGTGCTATGTCCAGAGGTTCTCCAGTTTTATGGTGTGGCTTTCCTCTTAGCTCATCATCCCATATAATTCCATCATAACCCTGTTCAACAAGTTTGTCTAAATTTTCACCTGATTTCTTCCCTTCCATAACAAAATCTTCATATTCTTCAGTAGTTCTATAAATTTTAGGATTCTTAATATCAACATATACTGGTTTAACATTTTGACCTATTCGCCTAGTTGATTCAATATCCATATTTGCAAAGTCTGAAGCAACTTCTGGGGAATCTGTAAAATATGAGAATGGATAAAATTCAGCAAAATCTCCACTAGGACTACCGTGATATACAACCAACGGATCACCCTTATCATCTACGACCTTGGTATCTTTGAAAAATTCTTTCTGGGCTGGGGTTATTTCAAAGGATTCACCTTCACCAATAGGTGCTGTGTCTGGTACTTTTGTATCTCGGTAAGATTCCTGCTGGGTAGCAGATATAGGTATGGACTCCTCAGCGACCTGAGAAGTCTCAGGAGTTATTTCTTGCTGTTGTCCTTCTTGTCCCCAGCCGTATTGGTCTGAGAAGCTTTGGTTGACTTGGTCGATTTCACTACTGAGCGTATTGACCAGTTCGCTTGCAAGATCGGATCGTCTTCCTTCAGTAATCCTTTTTCTATAATTTTCGCCATTTTTGTCTATGCTCCAATCATTTTCTATTAAGTTTCCTAGGCTTGTAAATCTGCCCAATTCAACGTCTGAATTTACATCATTTAAGACATCATTTACAACCTCTTTTACCCTACTATAAAAGTCGTTATTTTCAATTCCACTTACTAATTTACCATTCTTATCATACTCTGCAACTGTACCTTTATTATCCCAGAAGAAGTTTACTGTAACAAAACCATAGTCCGTTGCCATCAAGCCTGTATCTACACCCGTTTCCTTTCTAATCCTATCAGTAAGTTCTAATATAACAGCCTCACTAAGGGACTGATCTATTTTAATACTGACAGCATTCGCCATTTTCTTAGATGGTGAGGTAAACTCTTTTGTATAACCAACTGCTTTTTGTCTAGTAATTAATCCTCTTATAGCAGAATATAATTCCACGCTTTTAACAGTCTCAGGATTGATAACATAGTTAAGCTGAAGCTCCTTCTTCACCTTGCCATTTTCATCCAGCTCTTTAATCACCTTTCCATCTTTATCTAATATAGGATTTCCATCAATATCACGCTTCAATACTGGCATCTTTCTTAAATATGCTTGACTTTGAGAATATAAAATCTCTGTTTGCGTTGAAGGTACAGATTCACCTTCATAAAATCCGGGTGCATCGTGTGTACTAACTTCGGGTATCTCTAGAGTTTTAGCTATAATATCACGACCATTTTCATCAGTAAGTACATCACTTACAGCCTTATGGTATTCTAACTGCTGTTCATATGGTGCATTCTGTATTCCATCTAAAACACCCGTAGATGGATGTGGAATTACTTCGTGGCTAATTCTTCCCTTATATTGATTGATAGCATCAGCATAATCAAAACCAGATTTTGATATTTGATCTGGAGAAAGCTGTACTGCTCTCATTTCCTTAAACATACGCTTTCTAAAATTCTTATAAGCTTCTGGAGATTTCCATTCTAAACCTTTAGGGGTTGATTTAACTACGCCTGCATTTTTAGCCTTCTTTAGCATTCCGTTATAAATAGAATCCCAGCGTGCCTTTGTAGCTGTCCAAATAGATGCCTGAACTTGATAGGGTTGCCAGCCAAGATCATCAGCTATTTTCTGAACAAGAGCTTCAATTTTCCTGTACTCAAGTTCTGTTGGATTATCCTTGTCAATACCAAATGCCCTCATCATCCACATATCTACAGTGACATCAGGAGTTCCACCTTCAATAACAGCTACTAAATTCTTATAAAACTTATCAGTTTTTAAGCCAGCCCATTCCTCACCATCCATAACCTTTTGAATCTTTGTAGACATTTCCCCCGGAAATCTGCCAGCCAAAGGCTCATCACCCCTGATGGCTTTATAGTATCCCTTAACCATCTGACCGAAGTTTGTTTTAACATCCATTTGTGGTGATGTTATTGCTATAATAGATAAAAGCTTTTTAGCTTCCTCCACATCCCCATCAGTTATATCTAAAAGTGCCTGGCCTGATTGTTCATACCAATAACGTGCTGGTTCACCTTCACTTGCCAGTTGTTTAACAAAGTCCCTGATTGTTGCATACTTTTGATTTGACAAGGATTTGGGTTTAAGCTTGGTTGGAACAATCTCAAAGGATTCACCTGTGTCAGTCTTACCTTCATCTATCTTAACCTTACTAGCCTTTTCATACATAGCACGTATTTCTGGCTTGATGGAGTTACTGCCGAGATAATCCTTAAAGAAAAATTTAATACGTCTTAATATTGTGGCTATAGGGCTATCCTTGTAAAGTTCTTCTTGAAAGAAATATTTCTTACCTTCCTTCTCAAAGTATTCCTGTTCTGTTAGTCTTCCCCCTTCATTCAGAAATTCTTGATAATAATCAGCCCATAGTTTTCTATCAGCTTCATTTAAACGTCTAAATGATTTCCATAAAATTCTTCTACTACCGTGGTTGGTTTTGCACCTTGGTATAACTTGACAAGCACGTTGCCGTTCTCATCAAGCATAGTGCTACCCCTTACCTGACCTGTCTCCGTGTTTGGGTCTACACCTTCACCCAGCCAGAAGTTTTTGATTTGTTCATCAGTCCAACCATTTCCACGAAGCTCCTGATTAGTGATTGTCCTGACTTCATCCGTGAACTGTAAGATGGATTTTTCTTCAAAAGCTTTTGGGTTCTGTTTTGCAAACCGTTCTGCCATATCCAAGGTTGCTTCATCAAATGAACCTGTCTTTCTTGCTTCTAATATTTCCTGACCAACCTTAGTTTTATCAAACTTTCCCTGAGTAATTTTATCAGCTATACCTGTAGTTGTAGTGACGGCTGTACCAGCAGTACCTAAAACCATTCCAGCGTAGACACTTTCTTTAAGCTGTTGCCAGTTTTCTTTTGAGAATAAATCCTTATCCTGACCAATCTTCTGAGCTATCATCTGGTTTATCTCCTGCATCCCTTCTGTACCACCCTCAATCAGTGATCCAGCAACAGCCTTTAATATTTTAGTCTTAACACCGGGAACACCTTTTAATATTTGATCTATACCCAATCTTTCAAGTGAAGCATTTAAAGCACCAACTATAATCGGGATATTGTTCCGATATACTTGGGGAATCTTCTTACCAGTTTGTTCTTCATAATCTAAAATGGATGTCTTGGCAGAACCACTTTCTACTGCAAGCATCAATGCAGTTCCTGCTGTTGGATTCATATATGTAGTAGCCATAAAAGTACCCATCAGTGGGGCGTTATGTGCAAGTGTCATCCATATTCTTGCAGGGTCTAAATATCCAAATACAGACTCTGGTTCTCTGGCATACTTTCCAGTAGGGGCTTGAATATCTAAAGACTCTGAATATGCTTTAATATTTTCTTCTACTTGTTTAGCAAGTGGTTCAATCACATCCGATGGCATAACCATCTCTATCATATCAGGTTGTTCAAACCAATCCTTAACAATACTTCTAACCATACCCGTTGGTGACTGTACGTTATATCGAATATAATTCTTCAACATATCAGGAATGGCATTTGCCACTTCACCCAACGCTGGTAACATAACTTTACCTATACCATAAGCCACCTCATCACCTATACTATCTACTTCTAGGTCTGGGGTTGATTTATCATATTCACCTGTGCCTATATTGTATAGCTTGAAACCAGCCTGTATTAGTCTGCGTTTTGAAGTTAACGTCTCTGCCATTTCTTTTAAGGCATCACTGTCTTGATTTAAATCTGGACTTACTTGGTCAGGTGTCAATAGTGTGTCTAAAATCTTTTTATCATCAACAATATGCCTAGAGCCATCCTTGTCAACCCTAACAACACCAAGCTCTTCAGATTCACCGTGTTGATTAATCTTTACCCTTTTATTCCTTTTAAACAGCTCTGGGTTTAGATGCTGACTTTTTGGAGTAAGTAGCTGATCCACCATAGTGCCCACACTCTCTGCCTGAGCTTCATAATTATAATCCTCTGGATTAAACTCAAAGGATGGCTCTTGTAATTCCACCCTGTATGGATCGGCTGGGGAGTATCCATCTATTTGTTCCCGATAGGCTGGATACTTCTTTAGAAAGGCAGTTATTAAAGTATCATCATCCAAATCCTGATAGGCATCTGGATGCTTTAAACGGATTGCATTTATAAATTGTTCTTCTGTCATTTATCTACATAGTCAGCTATACCAGCCGGGTCTTTGATTTTCATTTCTTCTGCGTATGCTTCTTCGGCTTTCTGTTTATACCACTGGTTAGTCCGTTTCTTATTTTCTTTATTGTACCATTTTTCTGGATTAGACTTAAACTCAGGTGGCACTTCTAATTCCCGGTTAACAAATGCTTCCTTATCTTGGGCTATATGGTTTTCAATCCACGCATCTTTTCCCCGATCCTCCTCACTTCCACCCCACCACTCTGAAACACTTTTTGAAATCTTATCAAAAACCCCCGATTTCTCAGTTTCAATTTTATCAGGAACTTTGTCAGTAGATTTATCTGAAGCATCAAGTTTATTAACTTCACTTTCAATCTGCTTAATTCTTTTATCCATAAGCTTTACAGAAGTAGTGTCTTTATTAACTTCAGCCCTTTGCCTTTGAAGTTTTATATTATTAAGTTGTGTGACTAATTTGTCTGGAATTTCAGCCTTTTTTGTTGAATCTATAACTGCCTGTTTCTGTAAGCCTTTTAGTTGTTTGTTAAATTCTATTTTCGCCTGTGCTAAAGTCCATATAGGGGTTTTGTTATCCCCAACCAAAAAACCGTGTCTATTATGTTTATTATCATATATTGTTGTTACTACTGGTTCTTTAAGTTTAGTGTCTGCCATTTTATTCAGTCCTCCATTCGGTAGTATTTACTGCACCTCCAACAGTGAAAGTCGGAGCTCGATATTGTTGTTGTAGTTTATATTGAGCAAATTCTTCACCCCACTGTTTATCTCTCAATCCCTTTCCAGCATCCCATTGACCCTCTGCAAAACCGGGTGAAGCTTGATATGCTGATATACCAGTCTGTGCTAAACTGCCAAGTAGTTGCATATTTCTTTCACCTCTTGATTGAATACCAGCCCTAATTCCAGCACTTTGCATTCCAGCACCACGAACACGGTCATCAACTCTGGATTGCATATTGAACATATTTTCTTCAGCCTGACGTTTTCTCATTTCCTGTGCCATTCTATTTTCTGCTGATATTCTACGGGATTGTTCACCTATATTTCTGAGCGTATCCTTTTGTACTTTCCTCCGAAGTTCTGAAGCAACTATTGAGTTCTCCATTCCCTGGCCAATAATACTTCCTTCAGCCCGTTGTAAATTCTCTGAACCAGTTTGACGGATGTTCCCAAGTACACGGTTCATTTGCTCACGCATCAATTGATTTTGAGCTGGGTCACCACCTTCCATAATCTCACGCTGGCGTTTTATATAGTCACGCTCATTTTCAGTAACCTTTGATAAATCACCTATCTTACTTGCAAGACCTCTTTGACGCCCAGCTTGCTTTTCGCCAGAATACCAGTTCATTCCAGCCTTTGCAATTCCAGACCCAGCCATCAGTGCCCATAGTGGTAGTGGCATCTTATACCTCCCTCTTTATAGTATGGATGAGTTCACGGTCTGCATCCTGATTTGTTATTGTTTCTATACTTTGATTCCAGAGCATCCAGTGTTTATCGTGCATACCGGGATTGAGTTTAGCAGAGGAAACTGCTACTGCATAATTACATAAATCATTTCCATACATTTCTGGGATGCTTAAATCTGTGATATGCTGTGTTGGAACATCTCCACCATTTGGGGATAGGCTTGCATCAAAGACTATTTGTAGTGATCCAGAGCTTGGAGCTTGATTGGTCAAAAGATATACATAACCAGCAGTAGTTTTTACATTTCGTATAAAATACCCGGTAGGAGTGCCATCACCTACTGTGTTATCAGATTCCCAAGCAACTTCACTTTCTTGAATTGGATGCAAAGTAGTACCGTTATATTTTACGTGTATGATCTGTTTATAAGTGGAGTATAATAAAAAAGTACCATTTTCAGTTCCGTTGGGCGTAAAGGTCAATGTCTGCTCTAATATATTACAGGAACGTGTAAGCTCACGTTCTGCTTCCTTTATAAGTTCAATAAGCAAAGCCTTATCGTCATCTACGAATAGTAGGCATCTATCTGCTAATTTGTCAAATGTCATAATTTTATCCTCATTTTATGGGTCTGAAACAGTTGCCGTTTCACCCCACGGTTGCCATAGTATATTTGCTCTACTCTGAACATAACCAGTTGGGTCTTCACCCACCCCAGTTTTAAAGGCATACATATGCACTTTCACATTTAAATCCATTGTAGTTGGGTGTAATAACCCATTCCAATCTCCACCATCAGAGTTATTTATTCCACTACCGTGGGAAGTTCCTATTTCTATACTATGCACTGGAGTAAAGAATGTATTATTGCCAGTATTACTAGAAATACCTCCAGCAGGGAAATCCCCATCATCGTGAAGATCAGCTAAATCTATTCCAAATTGAGAGCTAGCCCCTGTTACTTGATTAACGTGCCCAGAATGAACATAGAGACCATTTGAAAATACATACTCTTGAGCTAGGGTTGCTTGACCTCTAGAGCCTGATTCAGATGTTGTATATTTATTCCTTGTAGCACCCTGTTTAAAACCTGAATGATTTAAATCGTGTGTACTTTCACCCGAAAAATTGTCACAATTTGAAGCGTTATTAATTCTTGATATTAAATGACTCTTAATAAAACTCTGGCAGGCATCGTGATGGTAGTGAACTGTATTACCTCCTTGGGTATATTTAACAGCACCAGAAGATGGCGTTCCAGTATTGGCGTGAATATGCCCAGCTAGAACTACATAGAATAAAAAGCAGTCATAATCTCCAATGCCAAGCTCTTTATATGGAGCAGTGCCTTCTCCACCATTTTGAGCACATTGATCTGAACCCTTATTCCATCCCACGGCTGTACCATAAAAACCTGTGTCGATTGTAAATGGAGTATTTCCATTTACAGCTACAGGTCTATACATATTTTCTGTGTCTATTAGAGTTGCTGTATTCGTTGATGAAGTACACGTTCCAAAAGCATCACTTAAATTGCAGTACGTTGCAATTTTAAGTGCAACAGCCGTAGCACTATCACTGGCCAATATTAGAACTGGTACAATTTCATCAAATGTTAAATTACTATCCCCATCTGCGTCTGGCACACTACTGCCACCAACACTTATCCATACTAGAACTTTTGCAGTTCCCCCTGCACCAGATTCATAAGCATAAACCGTAAACCATTTACTGGTCAGATTACCACCACTTTCAGCTACACACGTAACTCTAGTTTGATGAACACCAATAGTAGCTTCATCAACCTCCAAATATTGTCTTCCAGAATTATCATCACCATCACTTCCATCCCAGAATATTGTTGGAGTAGGATAAGACGGTGGTGTTTTATCTACAGCATCATAGTCTTCATCAGCATAGAATGGATATGTACCCTCTGGTGGAAATTCAGGGGTCTCACCATCGTTATCTGGTATATTATTAGGGTTAAGTCTCCAATTTTTAGCATATTCCATATTTACATCTGTATCATTCATATTCCTTACATTCACAGTAAGTAGTCCACTTACAAGTCTATCTGCTGGTACTGTAAATTCTTTTTCTTCAGTGAAGATAGTAGCTTCACCTCCGGGGATTTCTCCACCACCACCTGATCCACCCCTAGGCATCTAAGACCAATCTCCAAAAGATTCATCATAATCTTCTTCAGGTTTTTCCCAGTGTGATCCAACCATAGCATATCCCTGTTCAAAATCATCTAGCATAGATGCTACAATTTCCCCTGTTACTTCTGGTTTTATTCTAAGTGGGAACTTTGCAATACCAGTTTCAGTTGTAGTCCCTGAACTTACATCTACACCTCCTGTAGCTTTTATTGCCCTTTGGAAAGTGTGAAAAGAACCAGTCCAAGTAGGAGCTATACTTTCATCAATTCCTACCCCATTGCTATCCTTGGTAAGTTTTGTTGTAGAAGCTGTATGGACTTTAGTTTCGAGTTTGTTACTGACAAATTCAAGACCGGGGTCTGTACCTAAATCAACTGATATATTTTGGTTACCTGTCCCCACATTCCCTGTTGAAGTGATTCCGTCACCACCAGTTATAGCCAAAGCATCTAATTCTGTTTCTGTATAGTATTGGTCGTTGTGCAAATGGAGCTTTGTGCCAAGTAAAGTAGCATTTGCCCCTCCAACTAAAACATCTAACTGACTGCCAGTTGCACCTGTATCGTGAGAAGCAACAGTATGGACTTGGTCGTGATGATCATCGGCATACACATTGGATAGTAGTTGGTGGTCTGATGTACCCTCATTTGTTATATTTGTTACATATGTATCACCCTCACCTTCTGCAACAGCCGTACCAGTACCAGCTTTACGTTCTGCAATCTCTGTATCAAGGTCACGCCTTAAATCGTCAATAAGCTTTTGGACACGAGTTATACCTTTTTCTAAAACTTTATCAATTGGTTTAATTCCTATGTTAGCCAATTTCTACCTCCATCCTTCTAATTTCTACAGCAGTTTGAGTGTGCGATGTTGAAAGCTCAATCATAAAATTTCTACAGCGTACATTGGGTTTACATTTATACCAGTCATCATCTGCACTATTGTTTGCTGGAATTGTGATAGTTTTGTCAACGGTAGAAGCATCACCATCTGTGTATATTTTAGCTGTTATGGTATCAGCAGATTTATACCTCATATTGAGCCTTCTCAAAACACCACTTCTATCTAAATCCCCCATAGGAATCCAACCAGTAGTACGCTTGAGTGCTGTGGTTTCACTTCCCCCAGCATCCAGAGTTCTCATATATGATGTAGCTCCGGCATCAATGGAATAAACAACTAAATTTTCATCCACTACTAAATGATGAGCATCGCCTGCTCCAAAAGCCATATCCATTTTAGACCAGTGTTCACGACCCTGTTTTATTTGAGTTAAATCCAATACATAAGTGGTATTAACTACACTTCCAAATCTGCATAACAATCTGTTTTTCTTAACATCCACTGTCAAACGGGTTTGATCTAAATTTGCCGTTCCTTGATATACATCCTTTATAGTTTGGGTTACGGGTATGGCTTGGAAGTTTGAACCAAGATGATATATATGGTCACTCCCTGCAAAAAATACACCAGCATCGTGCTCAACTATTGAATCTGGAGCTATACATCCAATATTGGGTTCTGATTCTGATAAACTCCAGCTAAGTGGATTAGCTGATGGAGTTGATATACGGTAGATTCCTTTGGTTTGAAATACTACAAGGTCACCTATAAGTTTGGCTAGACCTTTGATTTCACCACCTTGAAGATCAGGTATTGCTATATAATTAGTGATTGGTATTACATCAGGCTGACTAAGTTCTGAAAACATCACCCAGTCGTTATGTATTTCATTTTCTGCTGATGGATTTAAAGCAACACCAGCTACATATTGTCTTCCGTCCAAATTGACTGAATATGTGAAGTTAACGTCTAGGGATGTCTCACCAGTAGGGTGAACTATACCATCCGTATCATCAAGGTCACGATATGAAAACCTGTGAGTAGTTCCCTCATCTTGCCAACCATAACTTCTGTTAATATGGACTGTTTGTGTAGTTGATACAGCAAGTCCAGAACCTGAATTTCTAAAAGCATACTGATAATTATTTTTAACAGCCTGAGCACCAGCAGAACTCCCACCTATTTGTGTCACCCATCCCTGTGCTGAATCTTCAACCCCAAGATCGAAGGATTCTGATGCTACTACATCACTGCCGTAAGCTATATATCCACTCGATGGACAATATATATTTTGTGCAACGACTAAATTATTAATATATAAATATGGGGGGTCTCCTACTTCTCCATCTATACTTACCGTCAAATATAGATTATCACCATTTGTATACCCGGCTATGCTACTCAGTACAATCTTTTTATTAACAA
>Ga0098035_1000540_pt1 | contig 18956 bp, 13 predicted proteins | sample 3_EtaG_FD_75046 | JGI IMG/M metagenome (GOLD analysis project Ga0098035, IMG submission 75046) | Marine viral communities from the Subarctic Pacific Ocean - 3_ETSP_OMZ_AT15126 metaG | ecosystem: Environmental > Aquatic > Marine > Oceanic | place: Pacific Ocean | collected 2015-01-07
AGTGGCGGAAAAGAATATGTAACAAAAGAATTGGGTTTAAAATCTCAAACTGCTACTTCTCTTACTGGTAAGGATAAAGATTTTTATGGAAAAGAAGCATCAAAAGCCGCTGATGATTATTTAGTTAAGACAGGAAAAGTAAAAGTAGGAAATTATTTTAGACAAGAAGGTGGAAATTTCATACGAATTGATAAGGAAGAAGGAGAAAAATTATATAAAACTGGTGATCCCAGCATTAGCAGATCAACAATAGGAACTAAAAAAACTGAAGCAATGAAATACGGAATGACTGGCGGAGCTATGGGATCAGGAGATCCTACTGGCATTATGTCATCAATTCCCATTTCAGCTAAAATGCACGAAACACAAAAAACAATTCAGGCTATTGCTTTGGGAGCAATGTCATTGGCATTTCCTCAAACGGGAGTTGGAGCTTTAGGTGGATTTGGTTTAAGGGCAACGGCAGCGGATGCCTTGAAGAATAGAGGTCAAAAAGGATATAATGAATATATGAAAAAATTTGAAAAAAAACAAGCAACTGTTATGGGAAGTAAAAGAGCTACTTTAACTAGTGGAAAGACTTTTATGACTGAAGAATATTAGTGATCCGAGCTGTAACGGGAGTAAGATGGAAAACAAGAGTAGGAGAATATGTTAAAAAAAAGGCACACATACATGAAGAGCTTGATGATAAATATGAGATTATAGGATTTGTAGAGAATGATGAAATTGTTGGTGGATTATTATTTAGCGGATATGACGGACACAATATTTGGGTTCACTTGGCTTTGGATCATCCAAGAGTTTGCAAAAGAAGTTTTATCAAAATGTTATTTGAATACTGCTTTAATACGGCAAAATGTGGTAGAATAACGGCAATGTGCAAAAATGGATATGAAAGGAATGAAAGATTGTTAAAGGGAGTGGGATTTACAAAGGAAGGCGTAGTGAGAAAAGTTATGAAAATTGATGATGAATTTGTTGACGGAGCAATATACGGAATACTGAAGGAGGACTGCAAATGGGTATGAAGCCTGAAATAGAAATGCCACCAGCAATAGATCCTGAAATAAAGGCAAAGGAAACTGCGGCAGAAGAAAAGTTGGGAAAAGAGAAAAAGAAACTTACCAAATTGGCATCTTCAGGAAATTATGGAACAATAATGACTGGCGGAGCTGGTGTTACAGAAGAAGCTGAAACTTCTGCGACTTTACTTGGTGGAATCTCATAATGGCAACTTTTGAATATGTAAAAAAGCGTATTGAAAAGATGGAATCCCAGCGGTCTAATTGGAATGACCATTGGCAAGAAATTCTTGACTATGTAATGCCAAGAAAGGCGGATGTCAGTCTTATACGATCAAGGGGATCAAAAAGAACGGATGTCTTATATGATTCATCAGCAATTACGGCAAATAATCTTTTGGCGGCAAGTCTACAGGGAACTTTAACTTCCCCGTCATTGCCGTGGTTTTCATTAAAATTACGGGATGAGGATTTGAATAATGACAGGGAAGTACAGATATGGCTGGAAGATACGGCTCGTAGAATGTATGCGACTTTCAATGATTCAAATTTTAATACGGAAGTACACGAATTATACTTGGATTTATGTTCCATTGGTACTGCCGCAATGTTCATTGAGGAAAAACAGGAAGGTGTTGCAAACAAGGGTATTCATTTTAATACACTTCACATTGCAGAATATTATATTCAGGAAAATATATCAGGACAAGTAGATACATTATACAGAAGATATAAATTAACGGCTCGACAGGCCGTACAGGAATTTGGAGAAAAGAATCTAGGTGATAATGTAAATACAGCCTATAAGGAATCACCCGATAAGGAGTTTAGTTTTGTTCACGCAGTAGAACCTTCAAAAGATTATGAAAAGGCTACAGGAAAAATAGCAACAAAATTACCCGTTCATTCGTGTCATATTTGTGAAGAGGACAAGATGGTTGTACGAACAGGCGGATACAATGAATTTCCATATTTAGTTCCTCGATGGGCGAAGGCTACGGGAGAAATTTTTGGAAGATCACCAGCCTATAATGCCTTGCCTGACATTAAGACTTTAAACAAGGCTGTGGAAATTGGATTGAAGGCTTGGGCGAAAGCCATAGATCCGCCACTATTGGTTACTGACGATGGCGTAATTGGAAGGATCAGGATGACACCAGCGGGAGTTACAGTTGTTCGTAGCGATACAGCTATCAAGCCATTGCAAATTGGATCAAATTGGCAGATTACGGATTTAAAGGAAAATCAATTACGGACAGCAATCCGACAGGCATTTTATTCCGATCAACTTCAATTACAGGAAGGCCCACAAATGACGGCTACGGAAGTTCAGGTTCGTTATGAATTAATGCAACGACTGCTTGGCCCGACTTTGGGAAGATTCCAAACTGAATTTTTAAATCCATTAATTGAAAGATGTTTTGGTATTATGTTGCGTGGCGGAGTATTGGTAGATCCTCCACGGGCTATTAGCGAATCTAATATGGATATTGAGTATGTCGGCCCACTTGCCCGTTCTCAAAGAATGGAAGAGGCTGTGGCTGTGGAACGACTATATCAACTGGCGATGAATGTGGCACAAATAGATCCGAGTATTATGGATATTATAGATCACGAACAGGCAATTAGAATGAGGGCAAGACTGTTAGGCGTTCCTAAAACTATTTTGCGTAGTGAAGATGATGTCGCAGAAATGAGAGAGGTAAAGGCACAACAACAACAGCAAATGATGGAAGCTCAACAACAGCAACAACAAGCTGATACAATGGCTAAAACTGGTCAGGCGGTTGAAAAAATGAGTTCACCTCAAGCACAAGAAATGATGGGAGAAGCAATGGATCAAGCTGAATCATTAAAAATTCCTACATAATGACATATGAATCAGATATTAAGAGTTTAAAAAGGGCTTATTTTGAAGTTTTCAATACTATTCACGGAGAGAAAGTTTTGGATGATTTAAAATCAGCCTATTTTAATACGGATTCTTTTAATGAGAATCCTCATAAAACAGCCTACCAATGTGGACAAAGATCGGTAGTGCTGCGAATCATCAACTTATTAAGTGAAAAAAAAGGAGGCTAAATGGCTGATGAACAGACCACGGCAACAGAAAATCCCGTAGAAGAAACATCTATACTAGGATCTGAAGCAAGTGATAATCAAGACTGGCGAACAGGATTTGAAGAAGAGGTTAAGAATGATCCAACGATTCAAAATATAAAGGATGTTGAATCTGCGGCTAAAACCTTAATTCATCAACAAAAAATGCTTGGAAGTAGAATACCAATTCCTAAAACGGATGAAGAAAAAAGTGAATTGTATGGTAAGCTAGGCAGACCTGAAAAGTCAGATCAGTATGAAATTAGCATACCTGATACGCATAACCAATATTTTCAAGATGAAAACATCAAGAATTTTAAGGCTGTAGCTCATAATATTGGATTGAATAACGATCAGGTACAAAAACTTATTGATTATCAAGTTGAATCCATAAATTACCAGACACAACAGGCTCAAAGCAATCTTGAATCAGGAAAAGGCGAAACTGAATCCTTATTGCGAAAAGAGTGGGGATTTGAATATGATAAGAATGTCAGATCCGCACAAAGAGCTATGAAGGTTTATGGTGATGAGGAATTAACGGCTTTAATGAATACGGAAGCTGGTAATCATCCAGCAGTAGTGCGATTATTCGCAAGACTAGGCAAGGAGGTTACGGAAGATATGGCTAAAAATACGCAAAATAACAGATTGGCCGTATCACCGCTTGATGCTAAAGCAGAGATTGAAAAGATATTTTCTGATACAAAGCATCCTTATCATAATGCTGGTAGTCCTGAACATTTAAACGCTGTAGCAAAAGTAAAGCAATTACACGAAAAAGTTTATGGCAATTAAATAATTTTTTTGCTATAATTGTTTTATCAAATTCGCCCCATAGTGGAGAACGAATAGGTAGCCGTGATCGGCTTTAAATATTCGATTGATCGTATCGTCTTACGATAAGGTTTCCCGAAAGGATAAAAGCCGATATTACGGAATATGGTATTTATCATTGGGATATTTATCCTCTATTCTTTCACTTTGTAAACTATGGAGATAATATGTCTGTACAAATTACAACGGCTTTCGTTGAACAGTACAAAGCAAATGTTATTCACCTAGCTCAACAAAAAGGTTCTCGATTAAGAGATGCTGTCCGAACTGAAACAGTTACTGGCAAATCACATTTCTTTGAAAGAATTGGCTCAACTTCAGCACAGAAGCGTACTTCACGTCATTCTGATACACCAAGAATGGATACACCTCATTCAAGAAGAAAAGTATCAATGGATGATTACGACTGGGCAGATTTAATAGATAACGAAGATAAAGTTAGAATGTTAATATCGCCTCAGTCTGAATACGCACTTGCTGGTGCGTGGGCAATGGGTAGAGCTATGGATGATGCCATTATTGCTGCGGCTACTGGAACGGCTTATAGTGGAGTTTCTGGTGGAACGTCAGTTTCTTTACCATCAGGTAATAAAGTAGCACACGGATCTGGGGGTTTAACAGTTGCAAAACTTTTAAATGCCAAAGAAATCCTAGATGCGGCAGATGTTGATCCAGACGAACCACGATTTTTCGTGTGTGCGGCTGGACAATTAGCAGATTTACTGGCGATAACTCAAATTACGTCAGCAGATTATAATTCTGTAAAAGCGTTAGTCAGCGGACAAGTAGATACCTTTTTAGGGTTTAAATTTATTGTGTCACAAAGATTAGGACAGGACAGTACACCATCTCGACAAAATATTGCGTTTACAAAATCAGCAATAGGACTTGCTCTCGGAGCAGATATAACGACAAAGATAACTGACAGAGCTGACAAGAACTATGCAACACAGGTATTTCTATCTATGACAATCGGTGCAACTCGTATCGAGGAAGAAAAAATGGTAGAGATAGCTGCTAACGAATAAGGAGTAAATAAATGGCAACAGTAAAAAGTGTTGAAATAACAAATCTCGATACTACGCCCCGAACTACTCTAGAAGCGGCTAGTGCGGGAGGAAAACTGCGTGTTTGGATGGATACTATCGCTGTGGGAACGGGTGATCTTGACAATGATGATGTTATTGTTATGGCACAAGTTCCGTCAAACGCAAAAATAGTTAGCTTACGAATATATAATGACGATCTAAATAGTGGGTCTGGTACTCACAATGTCGGCTTATATAATGGCCCACAGGCCTATACGATCAGCGGCACAACTACTGATGCCGCAGCTGTAATTGACGAAGATTGTTACGCAACTGATTCAGATGCGTTTCAAGCGGCAACTACAGTAACAACAGGGGTAGAAGAATACCTTGTTGAAGTTCGTGATATAAATAAAATAGCTAACTTTGTATGGGAAGATGGAGGGCTTTCGGAAGATCCGAAAGTTCCTTTGCGTATTGCAATCACTATGTCGGCAACAGGAACTGCCGTCGCTGGTGACATTACGATGGTCGTACTATACGCAGTCGACTAATCTAAAAAACTATAAGTGAAGGGCGATTGAAAAACTATCGCCCTTCTGCTATTATTCTGTTATTATTAGGAAAATATGGCTACAGAAGTTTCAATATGTGCAAATGCTTTAAGAAGATTAGGTGATGATCCAATCGTATCATTAACGGATGATACGGAAAGAGCTAGATTATGTAATGCTTTTTACAGCGAGGCACGGGATGATGTTTTGCGATCACATCCTTGGAACTTTTCTATCACTAGACAACAATTATCGCAATTATCAGCAACACCGCTTTATCAATATTCCTATCAGTATGCGTTGCCTACAGATCCTTTCTGTTTGCGTGTCTTGGAAATGGAATATTCCGATTATGTATTTAAGATAGAGCATCTAGCTGGTACGGGAAGAGTTTTGCTAACCGATGAAGGAACGGCAAAGATTATATATATTGCTAGAATAACAGATACGGCTCAATTTGATTCACTATTTATTGATACCTTAACTGCAAAATTGTCTGTAGATCTTGCCTATCCCGTTACGGGAAGTGTGCAATTACAACAAAATATGCAGAAACTCTTTGAATCTAAACTTCGGGAAGCTAGAAGTGTTGATGGGCAAGAGGGATTCCAAGATGATCTTGTATCGCCAACATTTACAGACTTTCGGAAGTGATAGATGGCGAGAGTACATCCGTTTCAAACAAATTTTACTGCTGGGGAATTAACACCGAAGTTAGCTGGTCAAACAGATTTTAAAAAATATGCCAATGGTGTTGAAACACTAGAGAATATGACAGTATTTCCGCAAGGCGGAGCTACGAGAAGATCAGGTACACGATTTGTTTGCGAAGTTAAGGATTCATCAAAAATTGTACGATTAATTCCTTTTGAATTTAATATTACCCAATCCTATGTTCTAGAATTTGGTAATCTTTATATTCGATTTTTTAAGGATAACGGACAAATTACCGAAACTGCAAAAGACATTACAGCAATTACAAAGGCAAACCCAGCAGTTGTTACATCAAGCTCACACGGATATTCAAATGGAGATCACGTTTGGATTAATAGCGTTGTTGGAATGACAGAAGTCAATGGAAGAAGATTTACAGTAGCTAATGTAACAACTAATACTTTTGAATTATCTGGTGTAGCTTCAGGAAGTTATACAACTTATGATTCTGCTGGAACAGCGGCTAAAGTTTATGAAATAGCTACTTCCTATACAGATTCCCAAGTGTTTGATTTGAATTTTACCCAATCAGCGGATACGATGTATATTGTTCATACTGCTCACGAACCAACAAAACTAACAAGAACTGGTCATACAGCTTGGACTATAGCGAATGTTGATTTTCAGGTTGGCCCTTTTCTTGATACGAATACAACAACTACAACTCTGACAACAAGTGCCACAACAGTAGGAACGGGAAGAACCTTAACGGCATCGGCAAGTTTATTCGCATCCACGGATATAGGAAGATCGGTAAAACTAGGAGATGGCTGGGGAAAAATTACAGCTTATACAAGTGCTACAGTAGTTACTTGGACTATTACTGTAGCCGCAACTGGATCAGGTAGTATAACTTGGTCTTTAGGAGCTTGGTCGGATACGACAAGTTTTCCCCAAACAGTATCATTCTATGAACAGCGATTGGTATTTGCTGGAGCTACGGATTATCCCCAAACGATTTGGGCATCCCAATCTGGTGAGTATGAGAATTTTGACGTGGATGATGCAAGTGCCTCTGATGCCTTTATCTATACGATTGCGGCTAACAGGGTAAATCTTATACGATGGCTGTCACCCGCAAGGGATTTGATTGTCGGTACGGCTGGTGGTGAGTTTCGTGTAGGCAGACCAGCGGGTGAACCATTAAAGCCTGATAATGTAACAATTACACAACAGACAACTTATGGCGGACATACAACACAGCCTATCCAAATTGGAAATGCGGTTATGTTTGTTCAAAGACAAAAGAAAAAAGTAAGGGAGTTTGCCTATAAATTTGAGGATGATGCTTATGTTGCCCCTGATATGACATTATTGGCAGAACATATTACAGGCGATGGAATTGATGATGTAGATTTTGCACAAGAGCCTGATGCGATTTATTGGGCAGTAAGAGAAGATGGCGTATTATTAGGTATGACATATCAAAGGGAAGAGGATGTTGTAGCTTGGCACAGGCATATTCTTGGCGGTAGGGATGTAGACTGTACCATTACTGTATCGGATTATGACAATATTGTAACAGGAACAAAATTAAAATTTACAAAATCGGATGGCACGACAGTTACTTTTACTTCCGAAGCATCAAGCGGAGATGCTCCTGATGAAACTTTAGGATGGAGGCCTAATGAAAGCAATGACACGACAGCGGATAATATCTTTACAGCGGTTAATGCACACGCAGATTTTACTGTAGCTAATCCAGCAGCAGCCGTAGTAACAATTACAGAAACTTCACCGAATGGATTAGGTCTTTTGACTGTTACAAGCACGGATGCTGTAAGACTTGCTATTGTGAGCCAAAGTGCCTCAAAGGTTAAAAGCGTATCTACAATTTCTGAAACAACAGAAAATCAGGTATGGATTGTTGTTGAAAGAATAATTAATGGCTCTACAGTTAAATATATAGAATATTTGGATTCAACATTAAGTATGGATTCAGCATTGTCTGGTACTATAGATGGTTCTTCTACAAGCGTAACTTCATTAGATCATTTGGAGGGGGAGGTAGCACAGATTCTAATAGAAGATGCCGTCTATCCCACCCAAGCGGTATCAAGCGGGGCTGTTACAGTAAGTTTATTAAGTACAAGCCCTGATAAGAGCATAGAAGTTGGTTTAGGATATACATCTACGCTAAAGACAATGAAAATTGAGGCGGGAGCTTCGGCTGGTACTGCACAAGGAAGAAAAAAGAGATTTAACGAGGTCTTGGTCAGATTGCTGTCAACAACGGGTGTGACGATTAATGACGATCAAATGCCCTTTAGAACATCGGCTAATCTTATGGATGAATCCATTTCTCCAATTACAGGAGATAAGAGGGTGATAAATCTAGGATGGGATCGGGAAGGCCAAATTACAATTCAGCAAACCCAACCTTTGCCTATGACAATTCTTGGCATAAGTGGTACATTGGTGACAAGTGATTAAATGGAAGATGTAGAAAAACAGAATAGGGAATTAAAGAAGGAAAACAAGGAAGTGAAAATACACAATAAATTTTTAGAGGAACGGCTTGAGAAATGGGCTGACAAGAATTTTGACTTACGGCAAGAATTAATGAAACAAAATCCCGTTAAGAAGGAGATGAAATAATGGCTTTTTGGATACCAGCAATGATAGCGGCCAGTACGGCAATTTCCTTTATGGGAAGTTTGCAGACTATCAATAATTATAAAGCCCAAGCCGCTTGGGATAAATACAAGAATGATATTGACTTATCCTATAAGAAGGCATCAACCTATAAAAAAACTGCCCGTCTATTGAGTGAACAAAGGGCTGGTTGGGGTGTAAGTGGAGTAGCCTATACGGGATCACCTCTTATTGTGGAGAATGAATCCTTAAAAGCTATGGAAAATGATATGTTTTGGCTTGAAAAGGGAGCTTTTCTTCGTGCTACGGAAATTGATGTTAAGTTGGCTGGTTTGATAACAAGCGAGTTGTATAGGGCTGGAGGCTCATTGCTTGAAGGCGGATTAAGTTATCAATCATACCAAGAAGGATTATAGATGGTAAAAATACCTAGATATAAAGAGCAAGATGTTAATCTTCCTACTGGTCAGACAGACTTGACAAGCTCTGCCGTAGGATCGCAAACATTAAGCGGTGTGGCGGAAAGCGTTAGAAAACTTGTTTCGGATGTAGGGGCAAAAAGAAATGCCCTCGCATATAGAATGAGGCGATTGCAAATTACTACTGATGTACAGTTGGGTGAAAGACTTATTTTTAAGGATACGCAGACTTTTTTTGATTCATTGATGGACAGGGAGGATTTTTTAACTCCTGACCAATGGTTGATAGAGTATGATGCCGATATTCCAAAATTAGAAAAGAAATATAAAAAAATGTTTGACGAAGAAACTTGGACTGAATTTCGGCCTTATTTTGAAGGTCAAATATGGGAAACTCAAAGTGCAATTAAGGGTGAAATTTATAAACAAAAGATAAAAAATGCTGGAGTGGCCTTTAGTCAAAGCAAGGAAACCTTTATGGACAAGGTGGATAAAGCCGATAGTGTTCAAAAAATTGAGGCTCATTGGGAAAGTTATAAGCAAATACTAAATAAGAATTTGGCTACTGATTATTTCCCTCAAGATTTTTATACCGAACAGTTTGTTACTGCTGAAAACTTTAAGAATATGTCTATTGCTTGGTTGGCCGTCAAGGAAGGCGAATTTATGCAAAATCCTTTTGGGGAGAATGAAGTGGATTGGAGTGGCGTTTTAAGAAACTTAAATGAAAAGGTGGATGGGGAATATAAATATATTTCTGATCTAGATCCTGATATTCGCAAGGAAATGATTAAAGAAGCAACTGGAAACTTTAATAATCAGGATGCCGCACATACGAAACAGTATTCCTTATATGAAAAGGCTACCTTTGATGAGCTTGGAAGTCTGCTTCTAAAGTATGAGGCTGGGGATTCGGCTTCTGGTAAGAATTTCTTATCAAAGGTAAATGATTCCAATTTACGAACAGAAACAAAAAGGGCAATGCGTAACTGGTATATTGCGGCAACTAACAATCTTAATCAGGGCGGATCTTACCAAGAGAATACGGATGCAAAAGCCATTGCAACAGCGATGGTTATGTCGGGATACATTGATACGGAAGAGGAAAGAATGATAATATTACAACTTGGAATTGATGGTCATTTAAAGAGTTCTTCAGTAATATCCTTGATAAACAATTCCATAAAAGTAGCTGATGCTAAAAATTCTTGGAAAACCACGCTTTATAAAAGAGCCGTTAATACCATAGCTAGTCAATTAGGAGGAGGCACGGATTTCCTAGAGGCACTTCAAATGATGATGACAAGCGGAGGGGATATTGGGGCTGAACTTATGAAAACAAAAAATGCAGCGGCTTATGAGGCGATTAACGCTTTGGATATTGCCTTGTCTTTGGGTGAAAATAAGAATTATGATTATATAGAAATGCTGACTAATGTTGAAAGCGATGTTTTTCTGGTTGATAAGATTGTCAAAGCCTATAAAACTTCACAGGAAGATGTAGAAAAGGCAAAACTGGAGAATATTACTGATACAGTAATTAAAAACGAAACTTTTGAAGGAAAATGGATATGGAATCCATATAAGTTTTTTACGGATAAGAAGGAAATGGAATTACCAATAGAATATTTAAGACGGGAAGATGAAGAGCTTGTTCAATATTTAAAAAGAATACAAAAAGAAAATAAAAAAATAGATCCAAGTAGCAGACTGCCAAGTTCCTTGACAGGAAACTGGCTTGAAGGAATAGATTTAACAGACTTTATGATTGTTCCTGAATTGGAGGAATAGTGAAGATTACAACATTACAACTCAAACAGGCTGGTTTCAGGGATGATGACATTATCAGTTTTGTTGATCTGCAAAGACCATTGCTTAAAAGTGCTGGGTTCAGCGACTATGAAATTTATAGTGCCTTTGGCATAAAAAATCCTAACAGCAATGTTATCAAGGGCGATCTTATTGATGATGGAACGAATGATAAGTTTCAAGCTCTGATAAATCAAGATCTTACTAACTGGCCATCAGATTATGACAGATTCAAGGGTGATTCAGTAACAACATCAAATAAGTTTAATGCCAGTAAGGATGCCAATAAGGTTTCTGTCAAGGATAGTGAACGAATTTATGAAGATGATTCACGAAAAGAAGAAATTTCTAAAATTGACCAACAACAGATTATTGAAAAAATAAAGAAAACGAAAGAGGAATTTCCTGAAAAAAAAGATCAGCTAAATGCTCTCGATCAATGGCGTAAGGATAATTTTCCAAATGTTATGAAAGAAGATTTTTTATGGCTGGGAGATCAAGATTCGGAAATAGCTTATGAGGCTCTGCAAGGAACTTTATGGAAGGAAGAGTATAGAGGGGATCTGTATGCTCCTAAATTTTTAGATACAAGAGTGTATCAATATTATTCCGCCTCTATATTTAATCATATTGCCAATAGACTAAAATTGCACGATGATGAAATTATAAATCTTATGGAAATGGCTTCTATGTTTGCATCAATGGAAAGCGATAATAGATCTATTTTTAATTCAGATGGATATATGGGGTTGTGGCAATTTGATAAGAAAAGTATGAAAACAGCCATAAATAGATTCAAAAATATTTATGGTATTTATGATGTAGATATTCCTGAATTTATTATTGAAGCAGAAAAACATCTTGATATGACACGGCTTTTTCCTGATGAACAGGCGGCTTTGTTTTTGGCCAATCTTTCAGAAATTCCCCCTAGCGAAAAATATAACAGGGAAGGATCGGACAGGCTGTTAAAGTTGGCCGCCCAGGGAAATGTTGATGCTATGACGGAACTGTATCTTAATTATCATCACGCTATGTATAAAGAAAACGATGAGGGGGTTCAGGAAATTGCGACAGATGAGGCAACATTAAAACGATGGAATAGGATTCAAGGATTTTTTAACAGGCCACACGAGTATGAAATGCCACAAGTTGCTATGTGGGCTAATGATGCTTGGTTAGGATGGGATGTAATAGAAAAAATTGAAAAATTTAAAATTGGAAGAGATTTGGTTGAATGGTCAGGCGGAAAAGGATACCACAATGTTTGGTCTAAAGGAAAAGCTCCTTCTGTATTTGGTTTGAGTAATTTAGTGGAGAAAAAGATGCTGGAAGATCCCACCAAACCTTTTGAAGAAATTATGAAGGAACAGTTTATGTGGGAAGGTCAGCGTTTTTCAAGGGAAATTTTAGCAGAGGCAACGACATTGGTGAATGACATACCATTTTTTGCCGCTGGTTGTTTTGCCGCTTCTCCGACATTATTAACTCCAGCCGCCCCCGCTTTCCCCGTGGTTTGTATGGCTGGAGCATTTGCCTTGCCTGAATCATTGAGGGATGCCTATATAAGAACACTAGAAGAAGAGGAAGTATCCGATATTGGACAGTTTTGGGATCAAATGTGGTCTATTAAAACGGCTAAAACTGCTGGAAAAGCTGGTTTAACGGGAGCATTAACAGCTACGGCTGGTAAGGTCGCTACCAAGATAGGTTTCAAGACGATTCCCAGACTTGGTGTTGAGGTTGCAACTATGGTTAGTGTCGGATCTTTCTTGGAAGGAAGAGTGCCTTCACGGAAGGATTTTGTTCACGCCGCAATTCTGATCGGTGGTTTTCATTCCGCTACAAAAATTACAACCAGTACCTTAATGAAAATATACCGAAAATTCGGCAGAGGCCCTTATGATGTATTGAAGGATGCCGCAGAAAATGCGGACATAAAGAGGGATCTGATTGATGGCAAGATTCCTGAAGAATATGAAAGTGCAAGTGATTCCCTGATTACAGGAATGGAAGATGCAACAGGAACAAAAATACTTAATCAACCTAAATTCGCCATTAATGAGGAAGTCAACATAGATCCCAGCAATCAGGTAAAGGGAACTATTGTTCAAAGGGATGTCGTTAAGGGCGAGAAGGTGTTGATTGTTGAAGTTGGAAAGGGAGAAAATAAATATACTGTTCAAATACTGGAAAAAAATGCAAGAAAATCAGAAGTGGATTCAAGAGAAACAAAGACAGTAGAGGAAAAGGAAATAAAGAGAAACATAACAATTCTAGAAAAGAAACTTAAATTAGCAGAAGAGAAAAAAGCAAAATTTGTTGAAGAAAAAGAACCACCAGAAGTTAAAGAAAAAGAAAAGAAGGATGCGGAAGTTGAAGAAGAGCTTTTAGATATTCCTACATTCTTACGAAAACAAGCTGAAAAAATAAAAGAAAAACCAGCAAAGAAAGCTCCAGCAGAGAAAAGTGAAGCTGATAAACTCCTAGAAACATTGCGGGAAAAAATAGAAAAGCTGGAATCTGAAATTAAAGATCCAAATACTCCAAAGGAACGATTAAAGGAAATAGCTGAAGAGCAAAAATCAATTAGAGAACAATTAGAATCCATAGACAAAGAAGCTCCAAAAGAAAAGGATTTTGAACAACAATTAAATAAAACTATTAATGATCTTAAACTGGAGATTGAGAAAGAAAATGAAAAGCTAATTGTAGAAAAAGAGAAAACTGTTGAAGATTTTAAAACAAGGCAAGAAGAAGGCGAGTTTAATAAGGATATTGTAGAGTTTGAAGAGCCTTTGACAGATTATAAATCCTCTGCCGTAAGTGCGTTGGCGGATGCAAAGAAATCACACGGGGGAGGAAGTATAAAAATAGTTTCCAATGATGGTCTTGTAGCATCAGATGGCAAACTTCTTTGGGTAAATAAATTCTATCCCAAGCTCAAGAAGGCGATTGATAGAGTAAAAATTACAGAGAAGATGGGTAATGCTTCTGAATTAATCAGTAGAGTTTTTAAAGGATTTAATAAAAAATATAAGAATATAGAGATCATATTCGGCATCAATAAAGACGGGGCATCAGGGTTTAAATCGGATGTTCTGATTGGAAAAATTAAGAACGGCCCGATTATAGCCTTTATGCGTAAGGGATATACGGAATTAAAACGATTTACGGACAAGGATGGAAAAGTAAAAGAGGCAAAGGTTATGGCGATGAGAAATGACAAGGGCATTGCCTTTCTTCATCCCGAAACAGGACAGTTGCTTGGTATGCTTATGCCATTAAAAATAAATAAAACCATTGAATCCCAAGCTAAAACTTACTTGAGTAAATATAAGCCTAAAAAAGACGGAAGTGGCACTTACTATGATAGGTATTCCTCTAGGGATAGTGAAACTTGGGGTGAAATGCCTGAAGATCCAGCTAATCCTACTCCTCCCGAAAATAACTCTACTTGGCGTGGACTGTTTAATTCTGCGAGTGGACTGGATTCCATTGATCTTGTTGAGATCATTGAAACATTCTTGGGAAAAGTTCCTGAAGCTAAAACATTTGGACTATCATATTTTCTAGAAGGACTGCGGGGATTTTTCTCTCCAGATCCAGCTAGGCCTAGAGTTGTCATCGCTAGAGAATTGATAAATGATCCATCTTTTACAAAAAAAGAAAATATTGTTTCGTGGATGAAAACAATAGCCCACGAATTAGGGCATTTGATTGACTTTCTTCCTGAAAAAATGTTGAAAAGGGGGAATATTCTTGGCTCTATTGCAACATTAAAGGGCTTTATGGATACTTGGATTTCAGGAAAGGCTGACGGGGCAAAGGCATTAACAAAAAAAGAAATAAATGCTTTAAAGAAACAAGCTGAACAGATAGCAAAGGAGAATGAGAAAAAAACTGATGTTGAGATAGAAAAGGATTTAAAGATTAAGCCTGATACAATAACTAAAATTCTTACTGATCCAAAAATAAGGGAATGGATAGATCCTGAATTTTACGAAGCGTTTGTCAGATTAAGTAGTGCGTTAAAAAAACTAATTTTCAAGGATGCTCTCAAGGGTATGATTAGTACCCATATTAAGGCTTTGGTTGATCGTATAAATGGGAAACCAGTTGAGAAGAATCTTTCTAATGAGGCCGCTAAAATATTTACAGAATTATTTAACAAGGAAATTACTAAAAGAGGATTGGTGAACAAGGAATGGATTATCAAGGAATTAAAGGCTTTGTCAATGCAATGGAAGCCGTGGAATCGTAGAACGGCAAAAAAAGGATACAGGGATTACAGGGATGGGCCGAGAGAGCTGATGGCTGACTTTCTAATGGCTTGGCTGTTAAGACCGCAATGGACAAAGATTAATGCCCCAAGATCTTTTGAGATGTGGGCGGAATACATATTCAAAAAGCCCGAACTTAAAAAAATATATCTTGACATTCAATCAAGGATTAATGCTGGTAAAAATTCTAGACTTGCCGAAGTCAATGTAAAAATAGAAAAAAAATTCATTGATGCTGAACACAGAATTATGGAGGCATTGGAAAAAAGATACAAAAATGCTTGGCAAGATGAATTAGGATCTGAAGTTTTGGATTCACTATGGTGGCTTTATAAGAGAAGGGGATTGTTGATGACAAGGGGATCATCTCCCAAATCACCTGACCACGTTAATGTAATTTATAAGTGGCAGAGAAACAGATATAAGATGGGGCATCTGGTACAATATATTAAGAGTATTAAAAGGGATATTACAGAGCCTCTTGCAAAAAGGGGATATAACCAGCATACATTCGGAAGGTTTTTGCTGTTACGATACTTGTCTGATCCTAAAGGAAAAAGAAAGGACTTGATTAATATGCTTGGTATTGCGTGGGTGGAAAAGGAAATTCCTAATTTCAGATCCGCCAATGAGTTATATGAGGCAATGGTTCTTGAACATCCTTATCTTGATGTATTGGCGGAGAAATTTTATGAAATAAGAGAAAAATTAACATTCCCTCGTTTAAAAGAATCAGGTGTTTGGGATAGAGAATTTATGACGGATGTTGAGAATAACAAAACATATGTAACGATGAATGTCGTTGATTTCATTATTAAGAGAATTGAAAAGTATGGCGGGGAAACAGTATCCACATCCCATTTGAAAGAAGGAAAGGGATCTTTCAAGGATATTCAGAATGTTTTTACAGCTACAGTTGAGAAAGATCTGGTTCTTATTGCTGAATCATATCGAAATGAGGCTGTAGGAATGACGATAGAATATTTAAACCAATATAAAGGTGAATTGGAAAATCTATCAGGACTTCGATATGAAGATGGAACTCCTATGAAGGAAAGAATTATTGAGCCTGTAGAATATAATTATACTTATCCAAAAATCAAAGTAAAGGTCAGGGGGGGTACAAAGACAGTTTCAACAAAGGTTAAGACAAAGGTTAAAAAGCCCCCAGCGGGGATGGAAGTCATAGGGTTTATCAGGGATGGTAAGGCTGAATACTGGTATATTAACAAGGTTTTAGCGGATGGCATAAAGAAAAATCCTTTAGAGGTTGGTATAGCGTGGAGATTTATGAATAATACAAACATCATCTTTAAGAAAATGTTTACGGAATATAATCCTCCTTTCTGGTTGTTTAACTTTGGTAGGGATACTCACAGAGCCGTAAGGAATCTTCCTCACGCAAGGTATTTTGATGTTCTTGGGCCGAGAGATTTCAGGGGGAAGAAAAAGTCTATCATATTAGGAAGGCGAGGATATTTAAAACACGTTTTTGGAGGTTTTATTCCAGCGATTAAGTCAATATTCGGTGATGGTACAGAACTGACAAGAATGATGGAAAGAGAGGGTTATCTCATATCTGTGGATGAAGGTTATCACGGGATGGCTGGTACGGAATGGATGAAAATGAAGGAAAATAAAGGAACATTGGAAGATCATCAAATGGAAAGGATGTTGAAAAAATATTCTCAAAGCGGAAATTATGGAACATTTTTTGAACACACCTTTGTTAGATTCTTTGATTGGATTGGCAATCTAGGAAGGATAGTTGAAAGGATGCAGAAGATTGGTGGAAAAACATATACTGATAATTTGATTGAAAGAGGTGTGATTACAATGAGCAAGGAAGAACAAACATTATTAATCCAAGCCCAAGTAGGTTCACCTGACTTTTTGCGAACAGGAAAAATGCACGTAATTCTCAATGGATTATTATTATACTCTAATGCCATCAAGGAAGGTTGGCGTGGCGATGTTGAGGCATTTAGACAAAGGCCAAAGGAAATCTTTACCAAATGGGTTATGTATAATGCTATGCCTAAAGTAATGATGAAGATGGCTACACTAGGAATTTTCGGTATATGGACATCAACTATAATGAATGGCGTATCCGAATGGGATAAGACTAATTATATTATTCTTCCTGTAGGAATTACTCCTGATGGTCGGGCTGTATATATTCGAGTTCCACAAGATGAATCAGCTAGGGTTTTTTCAGGACTATTATGGAAAATAATGAACATTGAAGATGGTGGATTAAAAACACCAGTAGATTTGTTGGCTTATCTTGGAGAGGAAGCTCCATCTACTGCTCCTATTTTTCCATTGATGGCAGATGTATTAGAATATATGGGCGGATGGAATCCAACGGATGAGTTTAGGCATACAAAAGCCATTAATGAACAAATATTTGATGCTGGTGGCAAGAGAAAGTTTAAAGAATTTATGAAGTTTCTATTCAATAATTATGGAGGCTCTTCCGTTTATCGTTTTGAAAGCAATAATCTTCGGGAAATTACATTGGACTTGGAAAAGAAATTAAAATATCCAATAGCGGGAAGAATGTTGGGAAGGTTTCTAAAGATAGGCCATCACGTGAAATACTATGAGCTTAAAGAGGATTTTTCTGACAAAAGGAAAATGAAAGCTAAATATGCTCTAGACTTCAGGGATGCTATGGAATTGATTACCCAAGATAAAACTCACCTATTGAATAAAAGGCATCAAGAGGCTATGAAATGGTTTTCTGAAAATATAACAAGTGATGCAAGAATACAAAAATATCTTATTTCAAAAGGGGCTAATGCAGAAATCATAGATATGTTGATTGCCGCCCAAGATACCCAAGAAAGATTGCAAATTATACGATCTATGTTAAGTTTAATGCGTGATATAGATCTTGATCCATTTATGTTTATGGATAAGGAAAAGACTGATATAATACCCTTATGGGAAATGAAATAAATAAATGACAGTATCTTCGACAACACTAAAAAACAGTTATACGGCATCATCCAGTCAAACGACCTTTGCGTATGCCTTTAAGATCTTTGCGGATGGAGATCTAAAAGTATATGTAAATGGTACTTTAAAGACACTTACAACACACTATACAGTTACCAATGCTGGTGTGACGGCTGGTGGAAATGTTGTATTTGGAACAGGATTGACATCAGGCGATAAGGTCATCATCCAGCGTGATCTTGCCTTGACACAGTCTACGGACTATGTGGAAAATGATCCGTTCCCAGCGGACAGCCACGAAACTGCTTTAGACAGGCTGACATTCATCGTACAACAGCTTAACGATGGTGTTGAATCAAGATCATTTAAGTTTGCAAAGACTGTTACGGATGCGGGTACGATAGAGATCAATCTTGATTCTTCAGACAGATCAAGCAAGATTCTAGCTTTTGATTCAACAGGCGGATTATCCGCTACACAGGAAATAGGAACATTTCAAGGAAATTGGGCGGCTTCCACCGCCTATGTTCTTCGGGATATAATCAAGGACACGGACAACAATAACATTTACATCTGCATAACGGCACATACTTCTTCTGGTAGCGTTCCAATTTCTTCTAATACGGAT
>Ga0098035_1000541_pt1 | contig 18876 bp, 19 predicted proteins | sample 3_EtaG_FD_75046 | JGI IMG/M metagenome (GOLD analysis project Ga0098035, IMG submission 75046) | Marine viral communities from the Subarctic Pacific Ocean - 3_ETSP_OMZ_AT15126 metaG | ecosystem: Environmental > Aquatic > Marine > Oceanic | place: Pacific Ocean | collected 2015-01-07
GGGCATGATCATGCTGGTGGCCGCCGGAGAAGCGCTGGCCGCCGACGGCGAGATCGTCAAGGGGCGCACCACGGTCGATTCCTCGATGCTCACCGGAGAGAGCGATCCGCGACCGGCAGGCACGGGCGAGACGATCCATGCCGGGATGATCAACCTGGGCAATCCGGTCCGGGTCCGGGTGACCGCGGCGGCGCAGGATACCGCGCTTGCCGATATCGCCCGCCTCATGGACGAGGCCGGTCAGTCGCGTTCGCGCTACGTCCGCATCGCCGACAGGGCGGCGCGCTACTATGCACCGGCAGTGCACAGTCTTGCCTTCCTGAGCTTCTGCGGCTGGATGCTGGCGGGGGCGGGTCTCTACAAGTCGCTGCTGATCGCAGTGGCGGTGCTGATCATCACGTGCCCTTGCGCGCTGGGCCTTGCGGTACCGGCGGCGCAGGTCGTTGCTGCCGGCGCACTGATGAAGCGCGGCCTGCTGATCAAGGACGGCTCCGCGCTCGAACGTCTCGCCGAAGTGGATGAAGTGCTGTTCGACAAGACCGGTACGCTCACCCTTGGCGAGCCGCGCCCCGTCGACCTCACCATGCTCGACCCCCGGCAGCGCAGCATTGCGCTCGCGCTGGCGCAGGCGAGCCGCCATCCGCTCAGCCGCGGTCTGGCGAGCGCCCTGCGCGGCGAAGGCGTCGAGCCGGCCACGCTCGATGCCGTCAACGAGACGGCAGGGCACGGAATGGGCGGGCTCTGCGCGGGAGAAGAGGTCGCGCTGCTGCGTCCGGAAGTGGAAGCGGGCGGACTCGCCGTCGACCTGCTCGTCGGAGGGGCGCGCAGGCGCATCGGCTTTGCCGATCCGCTCCGCCCGGACGTGCGCGAGACGCTGGAGCAGCTTCGCGCACAGGGCATCGTCTCGGCCATCGCCTCGGGCGACCGGCAGGCGGCAGTGGCGCAGGTCGCGCGCGAGCTGGGGCTCTTCGCTACCGCTGCCATGCGTCCGGCCGACAAGCTGGCTCTGCTGGAGCGCAAGGCGGGGCAGGGCTGCAAGGTCCTGATGATCGGCGACGGCCTGAACGATGGCCCTGCACTTGCCGGTGCCCATGTCTCCATCGCTCCCGGCGGGGCGAGCGACGTCAGCCAGCAGGCTGCCGATGCCGTTTTCGTGGGCGACAGGCTCATGCCGGTTTCCATGGCGATCCGGGTGGCGCGTGCCACCATGCGGGTGGTGCGGCAGAACTTCGCACTGGCCGCCATCTACAATCTCTTTGCAGTGCCGCTGGCGATTTTCGGATTCGTGACGCCGCTTCTTGCCGCCATCGCAATGTCGGCCAGTTCCTTGATCGTGGTCGGGAATTCGCTGCGACTTGCGCGCGCGGCCGGTAGGCAGGGCGCATGACCATTCTTGGCTTCCTCATCCCGCTGGCACTGCTTATGGGCCTCGTCGGGCTCGGCGCCTTCTTCTGGGCGATGAAAAGCGGGCAGTTCGAGGATCTCGACGGTGCGGCCAACCGCATCCTGATCGATGAAGACGACGATCTTGATGGGGACAGCAATTCGTGAAGCGCCAGCTTGCCCTGTTCGCCGCTCTGGCCTTGTTGCCCGCCATGATCGGCCCGCTCGAGGCCGAGGCGCGTGCACTTGTCGCCCCGCTGTGCGGGGGCGGCGCGGTCTCGATTCCGGTCGCGCCCGATGGTCCTCCGGGACCGGTGCAGGGGCCGTGCTGCGCGAAAGGGTGCCACACCGGGTCTTCGCGCAAGCGGCTTGATCGAACGCAATGACGAGCGGCGCCGCTGCGGCGAATGTCCCCGGCATGTGGACATATCTGCCAGACCTGCTCGCGATTCCCGTACCGCGCTACACCAGCTTCCCGACGGCGGCCGAATTCGACGACCGCGTCGGCGCGGCCGATCTCCTGCGGGTGCTGGAGGGAGAGACCGGCGAAGTCTCGCTCTACGTGCACATTCCTTTCTGCGAGAAGATCTGCTGGTACTGCGGTTGCAATACAAGCGTGGCCAACCGGCGCGACCGGGTGTCGAGCTACCTCGACGCCCTGCACCGCGAGATCACGCTTGTTTCAGAACACCTGCCCAATGCCGCGAAGGTAACGCGCATCGCCTTTGGCGGGGGCAGCCCCAACGGCATTCCGCCGATCGACTTCGTGCGGCTGGTCGATGCATTGACGTTGCAGTTCGCCGCTTCGCGCCCGGTCATCTCGATCGAGCTCGACCCGCGCACGATGGGCCCCGAATGGGCTGCGGTGGTCGGGGCGGTGCGGATCGAGCGCGCCAGCCTTGGCGTCCAGACCTTTGCGCCCGCGCTGCAGGAGGCCATCGGCCGGGTGCAGCCGGCGCAGATGATCGAGGAAACCACCGAAATGCTGCGCGCGGCGGGGGTGGCTTCGCTCAATTACGATCTCATGTACGGTCTGCCCGGCCAGACGATGGCCGACCTGGAGGATTCGCTGAGGCGGAGCGTCACGCTCGGCGCGGACCGCATCGCCCTTTTCGGATACGCCCATGTCCCGCACCTGATCGCGCGCCAGCGCAAGATCGACGACAGCGCGCTGCCCGATGCCGAAACGCGCTTTCGCATGGCCGCGTTCGGTTACGAATATCTTGTCAGCGAAGGCTATGTTCCGGTCGGGTTCGACCACTTTGCGTTGCCCGGCGATTCGCTCGCCCGCGCGGCACTGACCGGCATGCTGCGGCGCAATTTCCAGGGCTTCACCGAGGATCAGGCGCCGGTCCTGATCGGGCTTGGCGCTTCCTCGATCAGCAGTTTCCCGGAGCTACTGGTCCAGAACGAAAAGAATACCGGCCGCTATCGCATGATGCTCTCGCAGGATCGGCTGACCGCCAATCGCGGGATCGTGCGCAGTGCCGAAGATCGCCGTCGCGGCGCCGTGATCGAGGGGCTGCTGTGCCGGGGCCGCGCCCATGTCGATCCCGACCTGGCGCGCGAGGCGTTGCCGATGCTGGAGTCCTATCTTCAGGCCGGGCTGTGCGAGGCCGATGGCGACGACCTGGTGATCCGTCCGGGCGGCCTGCCCTATGCGCGCTCCATCGCGGCACGCTTCGATCCTTATCGCAAGGATTCGCTGCGGCGGTTCAGTTCGGCGGTTTAGCGGACGGCGACGCTGCGCGTCAGGCGCGGGTGTCGAATTCCACGCCGAACAGGTTGCCCTCCGTCCAGCGTACGAGGCCCCAGAGTTCGCGGCCGTCCTCAAGCTGGGCGCGCACGATTGAATTGGGTGCCGGCGGATCGCCCGCGGCGGCAGCGCTGAGACCGCGCGAGGAAATGTCGCGCACGATCACGTCGATCGTCTGGCCACTGGCATCGTACAGCGTGAATCGCGTGCACTGGTTGCGGCGGCGTTCACGCAGAATCGGTGTCGGCTTGAAGCGGCTGGTGTCCATGCTTCGCCTCATAAGCCGGGGATGGTTAAGGGATGGTACCCTGGAGATGCGGTGCGCAGGCCGAGTTGGGCGCCCCGGATGCGCTTTTCTGAACTTCGATTCCAATATTGACCCTGGTCAATGTCGGGTGGCGCGACCTGCGACAGTAAGGGGGTGCCGGTCTTGTACCGCTTCCCTCGGGAAAGGTGCGAACCGCTTCTCCCCAACTTCGGGCGACCCAGCCTCGTGACGGGTCGCCCTTTCTTTTTGCCCAGGAGCCTGGCGGGAATCCGGTTGACGCGCGTCAATGCGCGCGGCGCAGCGATGGCCAGACTGCCGAAAGCCCTGAGGCATTGCGCAGGAGCGTGGCGGGCAAGCTGGGAGTTGAAGTGATGCAGCGCGATGACCTGGTCATCATCAGCACCGAAGATTACCTTTGCGAACCGTCCAACCTGTTCGACAACCAGCTTTGCGGCAGGCTGCTGGCAGCCGCGCCGAGGTCGGGGCAGGATGCGCAGGGCAACCCGGTATGGATCTATCAGGACCGCGCATGGCCGGTAGCCCACTGCGCCTCGTTCCTCGCCGGTGGCGCGCTCGCCGGAGATGCGGCTCGGGTCCACCTGCGACCGGGCTGCCGGGACGTTCACGCAAGGATCGACGAGATGGACGCGAATGGGGTGGCAGCTTCGCTGTGCTTCGGCGATGCCTTGGGAGCCGATAGCGCCATCTTCCATGCGGCCCCGGACAAGGCGCTGGCGCTGCGTCACCTGCGCGCCGTGAACGATTGGCATTTCGACGAGTGGTGCATGGCGTACCCCGGTCGCCTCATCCCCCAGGGCATCCTGCCGAACTGGGATGTGCAGGCAAGCCTCGAGGAAATCGACCGGCTTGCGCGCAAGGGGCTGCGGGTCATTGACCTTGGCGCGAACCCGGTCCTGCAGGGCCTGCCGCCGATCTGCGATGACCATTGGCGGCCGATCTTCCGCGCGCTTGCCGACAATGACATGACCGTGGCCTGCCGTCCCGGAACTGGGAATGGCGCGCTCGGCACCGGAAGCCTCCCCGGCGCCTGGGTTGCGGGGATGCCGCTGGCTGCGGCGCAAGTGCTTGCCGACTGGCTGCAACTCGACGCGCTGCATTCCTGTCCCGACTTGCGCATCGTGATGCCCGAAGGCTCGATCGGCTGGGTGCCGTTCCTGGCCGCCAGGGCCGACCTGATGGACTGGCGCAGCCCGGCATGGGAGCGTTCGGGGCGGCGTGCGGTACAACCTTCGTATCTGCTTGCCCGGCACTTCTGCCACACCTTCCGGTGGGACCCTTCGGGGCTTGCGAACTGGGCCGAAGTGGGTGAGGACAACATCGCCTTCGCGGCAGGCTATCCGCGCACGTTCGGGCCATGGGCGGACACCGCGGCGCAGTGCCTCGAGCAGCTCGGCGACATGCCGGAGGCGGTGATCGACAAGGTCACCCATGGCAATGCGATCCGCTGGCTGCGGCACGAGGCGCTGTTCGAACGCTTCTCCCGGTCCGAAGTCACTGTGGGCGCATTGCGTGCCCGGGCCGCGGCCAAAGGGCTCGATACTGCCCATCCGTAGGCGATCCGGTAAGCGCGGGCGTCCGTTATTTCAGCCAGAACCGGATTGCGAGCGAAACGAACCCCAGCCCGGTTACGCTTCCGGCCCAGATCAGCGCCATCCAGCCCAGCCGCTTCCAAAGCGGAGCTTCGTCGGCGTCCAGCCGGGTTCGCTTCATCAGTGATAGCCTTCGTGGCCGACCTTGCCGCGAAATACCCAGTAGGCCCAGCCGGTGTAGACGAGGATCAGCGGCAAGGTCAGCGCGACGCCGACCAGCATGAAGATCTGGCTGCGTTCGGGGGCGGCAGCGTCCCAGATCGTCACTTCGCCGGGAACGACATAGGGCCACATGCTGACGCCAAGACCCGCCATGCCGAGCAGGAAGATGCCAAGCGCGAACCAGAAAGGCGCTGCCTCGCGCCGCTTGGCCAGGGCACGGAACAGCAGGAAGGCGAGGATGGCGGTGAGCAGCGGGACTTGCGCTGCGAACAGGACGTTCGGCATCTCGAACCAGCGGGTCCAGTAGTCTGCGTCCAGCAGCGGCGTGTAGAGGCTGACGCAGACCAGCAGCACGAGCGTTGCCACCGCGGCGCGCCTTGCCACCTTGTAGGCATGGGCCTGCGGCGCGCCGTCCAGTTTCCAGACCAGCCAGGTCGCGCCGAGCAAGGCGTAGCCTGCCACCACGCCGAGGCCGGTCAGAAGCGTGTAGGGCGTCAGCCAGTCCCACCACGACCCGGCATAGGCGCGGTTCGATACCTCGATACCCTGCAGGATCGCGCCAAGCGTCATGCCCTGCGACATCGCAGCGACGAGCGATCCGCCCGAGAAGGCAAGGTCCCAGAACGGCCGGTGCGCCGGATCGCGCCAGCGAAATTCGAAAGCGACGCCGCGAAACACAAGTCCCAGCAGCATGGCGACGATCAGGGGGTAGGTCGCGGGCAGGATGATGGCATAGGCCAGCGGGAAGGCGGCGAACAGGCCGCCGCCGCCCAGCACCAGCCAGGTCTCGTTGCCGTCCCACACCGGCGCTATGGAATTCATCGCGCGATTGCGTCCCTCGCCCACCTTGAAGCTGGGGAAGAGGATGCCGATGCCAAGGTCGAAGCCGTCCATCACGACATAGGCGAAGACGCCGAAGGCGATGATGAAGGCCCAGATGACGGTGAGGTCGAAGTTGACGTCCATCGTGCTTACTCCCCCTTTCCGGCGGGATGCTGGTGCGGCCCGGGTGTGATCCCGGCGGTGCGGACGGGGCCGTCCTCAAGGCCGCTTTCCTGCGGGTGCGGCGCCTTGTCCATCAGCTTGAGAATGTACCAGGTGCCGATCGAGAAGACGGAGAAATAGACCACGACGAAAGCCAGCAGCGAGGCTCCTACCGCGGGCGCGTCAAGCGGCGAGGCGGAATCGGCGGTGCGCAGCAGGCCGTAGATCGTCCAGGGCTGGCGGCCCACTTCGGTGGTCATCCATCCGGCGATCACCGCAATGAAACCCGAGGGGCCCATCGCGATTGCCGCGCGGTGCAGCCAGCGCCAGTCGTAGAGCTTGCCGCGCGCACGCCCCAGCAGGCTCCACAGGCCGATGCCGAGCATCGCGAAGCCCAGCCCGACCATGACCCGGAAGGCCCAGAATACCGGGCCGACGGGCGGCTGGTCGGTTTCGGGAACGGTGTCGAGGCCGGCAAGCGGTGCGTTGGGATCGTGCTTGAGGATCAGCGAGGAGAGCTTGGGCAGCTCGATCGCGTAATCGACGCGCTTTTCCTTGCTGTCGGGAATGCCGAAGAGGATCAGCGGCGCACCCTCGGGATGGCTCTGGTAGTGGCCTTCCATCGCCATGACCTTGGCCGGCTGGTGCTCCAGCGTGTTGAGGCCATGGGCGTCGCCGAGAAAGATCTGCACCGGCGCGACGAGCGCGGCCATCCACATCGCCATCGAGAACATCTTGCGCGCGTGGGCATTGGTCCGCTCGCGCAGTAGGTGCCATGCGCCCACGCCGCCAACCGCGAAGGCGGTGGTGAGGTAGGCGGCGGTCACGGTGTGCAGCAGGCGATAGGGGAAGCTGGGGTTGAATATCACGTCGATCCAACTCGGCCCCGGCAGGAACTGGCCGTTCGCACCGATCTCGAAACCGGTCGGGGTCTGCATCCACGAGTTCACCGACAGGATCCAGAAGGCCGATACGAAAGTGCCGCCGGCCACCATGCAGGTGGCGAAGAAGTGCAGCTTGCGCCCCACCCGCTCCATTCCGAACAGCATGACGCCGAGGAACCCGGCTTCGAGGAAGAAGGCGGTCAGCACTTCATAGGCCATCAGCGGCCCGATCACCGGCCCGGCCTTGTCCGAGAATACCGCCCAGTTGGTGCCGAACTGGTAGGACATGACGATGCCCGAGACGACGCCCATCGCAAAGGCGACCGCGAAGATCTTGAGCCAGTAGCGGAAGAGGTCGAGGTACAGCGCCTTGCCCGTCTTCAGCCACAGGCCTTCCAGCACCGCGAGGTAGCTGGCAAGGCCGATGGAGAAGGCCGGGAATATGAAATGGAAGCTCACCGTGAAGGCGAACTGGATGCGTGCCAGCAGCAAGGCGTCGGCGTGATCCCACATGGATCTTTCCCTCCTGTCCTTTCGGTGCCGGTCCGTGCTGTCCGGCTGCAGTGTCGTGACGGTCGCGGGGCGCGCGTGGAATTACGCCCGGCAGGATGATGCGATCAGGTAGTGCGGCCTGTGCGGCCGTTCTGGATGGGGCGCTGCAAGCGCGCCTTGCGCCAGCGCTGGAAGGTCTTTTCCGACATGCCCACCTCGCGACAACTTTCGACGACGCCGCGACCTTGACCTACAAGAGCCTCGATTTGAAGGCATTTCTGCTCCTTGTCGGCAATGCGTCTCATAGCGAAGTCCCGCTTTTCCAGAGCATGTAGGCGGCAACGACGAAGATCAGCCCGGCAAACACCGTGGTCAGCGCGCCCGCGCCGGACAGGCGCCTGGCCGCCATGGTCCCCCCGACGCCGCCGATTATGCCGCCGGCGATGAACACGGCTGCCAGCAGCCAGTCGACGAGGCCCGATGCGGCGTAGTTGAGCGCGGTGGTGAGGCCGAAGGCCGTCACGGCGACGAGGCTGGTGCCTACCGCATTGATCATCGGCATCGAAGTCGACGCAACGAGGCCGGGGACGATGAGGAAGCCTCCGCCGATCCCGAAGAATCCGGAAAAGACGCCGGTGCCCAGACCGAACGTGACGACCTTGGGGGCATTCTCGCGATTGCACTGCGCCCCGGGTTCCCCCTGGTTGCGGCGGCCGCGGATCATCAGCACGCCGACCGCGATCATGACGAGCGCGAAGAGGAACAGCAGTTTCTGCCCGTCGATCGCCTTGCCCAGCGTCGAGCCGAGGAAGGCGCCGAGGATACCCGAGGCGGCATAGACCGCACCGCAGCGCCACTTCACGTTGTGCGCGCGGGCGTGCTGGACAAGGCCGGTGGCGGCGTTGACGGCAACGGCGAAGGCGCTGGTGCCGATTGCCACATGCGGGCTTTGCACACCGACGAGATAGACCATCAGCGGCACTGCGAGGATCGATCCGCCACCGCCGACGAGGCCGAGCGTGAAGCCGACGAGAACGCCCGACAGAGCGCCGAGCGCGAGGTGGAGCGTGTCGATCTGGACGGGGTCGATCATGGCCTGCGATCCTTTCGGCTACTGCAGCGGCACCGGCGGGACGAGCCACTCGCGGCCCTTGAGCATGCCGTGCCAGTAGATCGGCGGCAGTGCGTCGGCCTTGAGATGCCAGGCGAGGCGCGAGGGCCGCGTGCCGTCTATCAGCCAGGTCGGCAGGGTCGGTGAGACTTTCCCGCCGTAAGTGAACTCGGCCAGGACGATGTGGCCGCGATCGACCGTGAGTGGGCAGGAGCCATAGCCGTCGTAGGCTGCGACCGGATCGCGGCCGTCGAGCGCGGCAAGGGCGTTTACCGCAACCACCGGGGCCTGCTTGCGCGCCGCCGCTGCGGTCTTGGCATTGCCGGTATTGCAGCCGTCACCCAGCGCGAAGACATTGGCGAAGCGGACATGGCGCAAGGTCGCGGCGTCGACTTCGGCATAGCCGTTCGCGTCGGCCAGCGGACTGGCCGCGACCACACTGTTGCCCTCTTGCGGCGGAACGACGTGGAGCATGTCGAAACCGCGGGTGACTTCGCCGTCAGGGGTGCGGAAGGTCGCGGTGCGGTTCGGCCCGTCGACGGCGACGAGGTTCGACTCGAAGTTCAGGCCGATGCCGTAGCGCTGGACTGTCTCCATCAGCGCGGGCACGTATTCGGGCACGCCGAACAGAACGCCGCCGGCATTGTGGAATTCGACCTCGATGTTCCCGAGCAGGCCCTGCTTCTCCCATTCGCTGCACGACAGGTACATGGCCTTCTGGGGGGCGCCTGCGCACTTGATCGGCATCGGCGGCTGGGTGAACAGCGCGCGCCCGCGCTGCATCCGCTGGACGAGCTGCCAGGTATAGGGAGCAAGGTCGAAGCGGTAGTTCGAGGTCACACCGTTCCGGCCGAGCGTCTCTTCGAGCCCGGCGATCCTTTCCCAGGCGAGGCGATTGCCCATGGCGACGATGAGGATGTCGTACGTGACGCGCATGCCGCCTGCGAGCTGGACCGCGTTGGCATCGGGATCGAAGCCGGATACGGCATCGCGGATCCAGTCCGCCCCGCTCGGCAGTACGGCGGCGGTCTTGCGCACGGTATCGCGCTGCTGGAAGACCCCGCCGCCCACCATGGTCCAGCCCGGCTGGTAGAAGTGATCCTCGCGCGGTTCGACGATCGCAAGGGAGAGCTCGCGGCGGCGCTTGAGAATCGAGGCCGCGGTGGCGATCCCTGCAGAGCCCCCACCGACGATCAGCACCTTGTAGTGCGGCGCTTTCGCTGCCGGGGCCCGTGCAAAGGCGGCCCTGGCGACCTGTGCGGAGCGGTTGCCTGTGCGGCAGTATGCAAGCACGGGGGCAGGAAGCTCGCGAAGGGCGGCAGCAAAATCGGCGGCTTGGTCTTCGGCCGTCACGCCGCCGCCGACGGGCAGGTAGCGCATGGCAATGCCTTGCGCGCCCGCCGCATCGGCCAGCGTGGCGAAACTCGGCTGGTCGGCTTCCTCGCCGTCGGGGCGATTGCACACGATGGCGCGAAAGCCCAGCGTGGCGAGCGCCTCGAGATCGCCGGGTGCGATCTGGCCGCAGACCGAAAGGCCGGGGGCGATTTGCCGAGTTTCCATGGCTATTACTCCGTAAGGTCCGGGGGGCGGGCTATTTCGATCCGCCTTCGGTTAGGCGGAAGCCGACCATTCCTGCCACCATCACCAGCACGAAGACGGCGGCGGGGACGGGGTTGGTGACAAGCGACGCGACAGCAGGCCCCGGGCACAGGCCGCCCAGGCCCCAGCCCACGCCGAACAGGGCAGCGCCGCCGATCAGCCTGGCGTCGATCAGGCGCGTGCCGGGCAGCGAGAATTCCTCGCAGGCAACCGGTGCGGGCATGCGCCGCTGGACCAGCCACGCCAAGGCCATGACCAGTACCGCGCCGCCCATGACGAAGGCGAGAGTGGGGTCCCAGTTTCCGGCCACGTCGAGGAAGCCGCGCACCCGCGAGGGATCCATCATGCCGGAGATGGCGAGGCCGGCGCCGAAGAGCATTCCGGAGAGAAGCCCGATGAGGTGACGCATGTTACCAGCCTCCACCGAGGGCATTGACCAAGGCGACAGTCACCATGCCCGATGCAATGAAGCTTGCGGTCGCCACGATCGAGCGCGGCGACAGGCGCGACAGGCCGCACACGCCGTGACCGCTGGTGCAGCCGCTGCCAAGCCGCGTGCCGAATCCGGTGATCAGGCCCGCCACGGCCAGAACCGCGTAGGATGGCGGGAAGCGTGCCTCGATGCCGCCCAGAGCGGTGGCCATGATCAGCGCGCCGATCGGCAGGCCGGCGATGAACAGGGCTGCCAGTATGCGCGGTGCCCCCGAAGCGAGGCCGAGCGTGCGCGCGGCAAGGCCGCTGACACCGGCGATGCGCCCGGCACCGAGCAGCATGACCGCTCCGGCCAGTCCGATCAGGATGCCGCCGATGAAGCCGTGGAGCGGCTGGGCGTGTGGGAAGAGTTCGGAAAGCATGTCCCGGGCCCTCAGATCGCGTTGATGGGGATCTTGATGTAGCTGACCCCATTGCTTTCCGGCTGCGGGAAGTGGCCGCCGCGGATGTTCACCTGCACCGAGGGCAGGATCAGATTCGGCACCGCCAGGGTGCTGTCGCGGCTGGTGCGCATCTCGACGAATTCGTCCTCGCTAACGCCGTCGTGCACGTGGACGTTGCCGCCGCGCTGTTCTTCGACGGTGGTTTCCCAGGCGAAGGTGTCGCGGCCCGGCGCCTTGTAGTCGTGGCACATGAACAGCCGCGTTTCGCGCGGGAGACTGAGCAGGCGGCGGATCGAGCGGTAGAGCTGGCGCGCATCGCCGCCGGGAAAGTCGGCGCGGGCGGTGCCGTAGTCGGGCATGAACAGGGTATCGCCCACGAACGCGGCATCGCCTACGACATAGGCCATGTCCGCAGGGGTGTGGCCCGGGACGTGCAGCGCGATCGCGGGGATCGAGCCGATCATGAAGGTTTCGCCGTCGGCGAAGAGATGATCGAACTGCGAGCCGTCGCGGGCGAATTCGGTGCCGGCGTTGAACAGCTTTCCGAAGACGTCCTGCACCCGCTGGATTTCGCGACCGATCGCCAGCCTCCCGCCCAGTTTCTCCTGCAGGTAGGGCGCGGCGGAAAGGTGGTCGGCGTGGGCGTGGGTCTCGATAAGCCATGTCACTTTAAGATTTTCAGAAGTAACATGGGCGATGATGCGGTCCGCAGAAGCGGTCGAGGTGCGACCGGCAGCCGCCTCGTAGTCGAGCACGGAGTCGATGATCGCAGCTTCCCGAGTGGCGGGGTCGGCGACCACGTAGCTCACCGTAAACGTGGCTTCGTCGAAGAAGGCGGTAATGGCGGGGCGCAGGACCGGGTCGGCTCCCGCGGCTTCGATCTGCGCAGTGGCTTTGGACAGGATGGCTTCAGACATTGCGATTCTCCGATTTTCAATTTATGTAAGTATGTAATTCAGTTGCGTCAAGCAGACAATCACGATAGTGAGCAGCCCATGGAAGAAGAGACCCGTCCGCACTGTTGTCCGCTGCGTATCGGCGACACGGTACCCAACTTCACCGCGCGGACCACCGCGGGGCCCGTTGCGATGAAGGACTTCGCAGGGCGATGGCTGGTGTTCTTCTCCCATCCGGCGGATTTCACCCCGGTATGCACATCGGAATTCGTGGCTTTTGCGCGGGCGGCGGATCGTTTTGCAGCGATGGACTGCGCGCTCATGGCGCTGTCGGTCGACAGTCTTTATGCCCACTTCGCCTGGGTGCGGGCAATTCGCGATCGTCACGGCGTGGAAGTGCGCTTCCCGATCGTCGAGGATCCGACTCTGGTGATCGGCCGGGCCTATGGCATGGTGGCGCAGGACGCGCACGATGCCGGCGCCGTGCGCACGGTCTTCGTCATCGATCCGGCGCAAGTGGTGCGCGCCATGATCTGCTATCCGGTGGAAATCGGCCGATCGGTGGAGGAGATCCTGCGCATCGTCGCCGCTCTCCAGGCCGCGGATCGCGAACAGGCGCTTCCGCCCGAGGGGTGGATGCCGGGCCAGCCACTCCTTGCGCAGCCTGAGCCCACGCTCGATTCGGTCCTTGCGGCCGACGATCCGATGGGCTGGTTCCTGCAGGAGCGGAAGTGATGGCCGGCGAGCCGCCCATCGATCTGCTCAAGGCAATTGCCCATCCCTTGCGCTACGCCATCCTTGCTGCAGTGGCGGAAGGCGAGCGCAATGTCGGCGAGATCGAGGCGATGACCGGGATCGGGCAGCCGACTCTCTCGCAGCAGTTGTCCGTTCTCAGGCAAGCCGGGCTGGTGACTTCGCGGCGCGAGGCCAAGCTGGTGTTCTATGGCTTGGAGCAGGGCGCGATGGCGCAGGCGCGCGACAGTCTGTCGGCGCTGGTCGGCAGCGACGAGGCCTTGCCGGTTGCTGCACGTGCCCGGGAGGGAGCGATTCGGCGAAGCGGCGGCGCGGCGGTCTTCGCACGTCTCGCCTGACTTGCCCCTGACCCTGAACGGCACTCCAGAATCAGAAAAGGCGGCCTGACGGCCGCCTTCTCCTCCTCTCCAAACCCGTAAGCGCTTCCCGCCTGCTTCGCTGCGGCGGGTCAGCGCGAAGCCTTTGCCGATCAACCGCCCTTGGCGTCGCTCTCGGCTGCGGCAGCAGCCATGCGGTCGCCCTGCATGTACGGGATCGGGTTGACGGCAACGCCGTCGACGCGGACTTCGTAGTGCAGGTGGGGGCCGGTCGAATTGCCGGTGGTGCCGACGTAACCGATCACGTCGCCCTTGTGGACGACCTGGCCGTCGGCAACGTTCAGGCGCGACATGTGGCCATAGCGGGTCTGCAGTTCACCGCCGTGTTCGATCGAGACGAACAGGCCGTAACCGCCGAAAGTCGAGGCGCGGCTGACGACGCCGTCGGCCGTGGCGTGGATCGGCGTGCCGGTCGGAGCAGCAAGGTCGACGCCCTTGTGAGCGCGGCGGCCACCGAGGATCGGGTGCTCGCGCATGCCGAAGCTGCTGGTCATGGTGTCATGCTCAAGCGGATCGCGCGAAGGGATCGACACGGCGGCGATGCTGGCACCGCTGGCAACCGACGGCTTGGCCTTGGAAACGGCGAGGCCGGTTTCCTCGTAATTTTGCCAGGAGCTGAAAAGCTGGCGGAACTGTTCGTCCTCGCCGCCGCTGACCGACTGGCTTGCCGACTGCGACGCGCGGAGCGGGGCGGAGATGTCGGCTGCAGCTGCACTGCTGTTTGCCATCGCGGGATGCGCCGCGACGAGAAAACCGCCTGCAACCAGGACACCGGTCACTGCGCGGAACTTGGCGAAAGACTTCGTTACGACCACTCGCAATACCTTTTTGTCCGCCGGCATCCATATTTGGACGCGACGCTTTTCTTGTCTGACGCAGGCCACGAAATCGGCCCGGTCAAAGTTAAAATGGAGATGGTCGGAACCCCCCGCCGTCTCGCGAGTTGCAGTTATGCTTACCGTTCGCGCTCAGGCAACCCCTGCATAAAGATCGCGCGATAAACCGGCTGCGAGACGCGCCGAGTCGTTGAACGGAGGCTTTGGCAGCCCTCGAAAGTGGCGGGAAACCAAGGATTTCCACAATCCGTTAACCGGTTCGTTTAACGTTTCGGCGCGTTCGACGAAGTGTTTTGCGCCGAAACCGACATGGCGAATCTCGTCGTCAAGTATGCGACTCAGGATCTTTGCGCCGGTCTCGTCACCGGCATTGCGGACGCGCTCCAGCGTTGCCGGCGTGACGTCCAGACCGCGCGCTTCGAGCACCATCGGCACGACGGCCAGCCTTGCGGCGACGTCATGACGCGTCTCGTAGGCAGCGTCCCACAGGCCGTTGTGAGCGGGCAGGTCGCCATAGTGGCTGCCCAGCGTGTGCAGGTGCCGTTCGATGAGCGCAAAGTGCATCGCCTCGTCGGCGGCGACGGACAGGAAGTCGCTGACGAACGGTTCGCCCATCTCGCCGCCGAAGCGCCCGACGATGTCGAGCGCAAGGTCGATGGCGACGAATTCGATGTGGGCGAGCGAGTGCCACAAGGCGATTCGCCCGCGCTGCGATCCGCCCTTGCCGCGCTTGGGCATGCGGTTGGGCGGCAGCAGTTCGGGCGCATCCGGGCGTCCCGGCACATCGGGCATCGACACGTCGAAGGCAATGGCGAGGCGGCCAAGGCGCCAGTCGCGCGCGACCTTGCGCGCGGCCATGACCTTGGTGCGCGGATCGCGCTCGAGCAGCGCCGAACGGATCGCGCGTGCAATCGATTCAGACATGCCTAAAGCGCCTTCGCGGCCTCCAGTACGGCCTCGACGTGGCCCTTGACCTTCACCTTGTCCCAGACCCTGGCGATCTTGCCGTCCGGGCCGACGAGGTAGGTCGTGCGGACCATGCCCATGTAGGTGCGGCCGTAGTTCTGCTTTTCGGTCCAGATGCCGAGCGCGTCGGACAGGCCGTTTTCCTCGGCATCGGTTGCCAGGGGGGCGGTGAGGTCGTGCTTGGCGATGAAGTTCTGGTGCTTCTTGGCCGAGTCCTTGCTTACGCCCAGCAGCGCGACGCCTGCCTTGTCGAATTCGGGCTTGGCCGCCGAGAACTCGATGTTTTCGGTCGTGCAGCCGGGGGTGTTGTCCTTGGGATAGAAGAACACGACGAGCTTTTGGCCGGCGAAATCCGAGGCCTTCACGCTGCCGCCATCCGGGATTTCCATGGCGATGTCGGGAAAGGCGTCGCCGACGCCGGGGCGGGTGCTCATCTGTCAGTCTCCAGTGTTTCGCCAAAGGCGGCCTGCCAGGCCTGTGCGACTTGCGTCCGCGCCTGGCCCAGCGCCATTTCGAGTTCGTCCCACGCCCCATAGCCGCAAGCGCGCACGAGCGCCATGCATGCCGCCTCTACCGGCACCTGCGAATCCGGTGCCAGCAGGCGGGCGGCGACCAGGAAGCGGGTGAGCACATCGTGCGCCGCGATCAGGTCCGCCGGCAGCAGGCCTGCGTCCGCCAGTTGCACGATGGCCTCGCGCAAGTCGGAAACCAGCCCCTTGCCTTCGCGCAGCTGGGTGAAATGGACGAGGAATTCGAGGTCGACGAGCCCCCCCCGTGACAGCTTGACGTCAAGCGGGCCCTTGCCGGGTTTGTGCTGGGCCATCGTTTCGCGCATTTCCAGCACGTCGCTGCGCAGCTTTTCGGGGTCGCGCGGGCGTGTCAGCACGTCATGGACAAGTGCGTCGATTTCGCTGCGCCCTGTGGCGGAACCGAACAATGCCCGCGCGCGGCACAGGGCCATGTGCTCCCAGGTCCAGGCCTGCTCTTCCTGATAGCGTGCAAAGCTGTCGAGGCTGGCTGCCGGCGGGCCTTGCGCGCCGGAGGGGCGCAGCCGCGTGTCGACCTCGTAAAGCGCGCCTTCGGCGGTCGGCACGGAAAGCGCGGCGATCACCCGCTGGCACAGGCGATTGTAGTACCGTGTCGCGCCAAGCGGCCGCTCCCCGTCCGATTCCAGCGAAAAATCGCCGCTGAACAGGAATACGAGGTCGAGGTCGGAGGCGTAGGTCAGGACGCCGCCGCCCATGCGGCCCAGGCCGAGGACGAGCAGTTCGCTGCCGGCAACCTTGCCGTGGGTCTGCTCGAATTCCTCTATCGCGGCGCGGGTGAGGACATGGATGGCCGCTTCCGCGATCCGGGCAAGGCCGTGGCCGATCGCGATCGGGTCGTTTACCCCTTCGATCAGCTGGACCCCCAGCGCAAATCGCTTCTCGCCCACCTTGCGTCGCACGGTGTCGAGGATCCGTTCATAGTCGTCGTCCGGCTCGAACCGGGAAAACTGCGCGATCAGCGTCTCGACATCGCCCGGCAGTTCGAAGGCGCTGGAATCGATCAGTGGATCGAGCAGGTCGGCCCGGCGCGTCAGGGCATTGGCCAGCGGCGGGGCCAGCGAGAGGATGCGGGCAAGGCGCTGCAGCAGCGCGGGCCGGGCTTCCAGCAGGCGGAACAGGTTGATCGCGGTCGGCAGGTTGTTGAGCAGCTGTTCCCAGCGCAGCAGGGCGCGTTCGGGTTCGGGAGCGGCGGCCAGCGCGGCGAGCAGGTCTTCCTGGATCGCCTCGAAGGCATTGCGCGCGGCATCGCTGCGCAAGGCGCGCATCCGGCCCGACTGCCATCCGGCAATCCGCTCGACGAGCGCTGCCGGATCGGCGAAGCCCATCTCTTCCAGCCTTTCGACCAGGCTGCGCTGCTCGGGTACTGCGACGCTGGTCGAAGGGCCTTCGGGCGTATTGTCCATTATCAGCGCGTCATAGCGTTCGCCCACCGTCTCGGTGATCTGCGTCAGTTCCGCGATGAGCGCCTGCCCGTCCGGTAGTCCATCGAGCCGGGCCACTTCGTCTAGGGCTTCCGGCTTGACCGGCAGGCTGTGGGTTTGCTGGTCGAGCACCATCTGCAGGCGGTGTTCGACGGTGCGCAGCCGGTCGTAGCATTCGCCGAGGATTCGCGCTTCTTCGGCCGGAATCAGTCCGGCATTGGCCAGCGCGACCAGCGTTTCGCGGGTGCCTCGCAGGCGCAGTTGCGGATTGCGGCCCCCGTGGATCATCTGGTGGGTCTGGGCGTAGAACTCCACCTCGCGAATGCCGCCCCGGCCCTTCTTGAGGTCGAAACCGGGCCCGACCACTGGCCCGCCGCGGGCATTGGCGCGAATCTGCGTCGTAAGGCGCCCGATCTCGGCGATGGCCCCGAAGTCGAGGCTCTTGCGCCACACGAACGGCCGGATCGCGGCAAGGAAGGCCTCCCCGGCAGCGATGTCGCCGGCACAGGCGCGGGCGCGGATGAAGGCGGCGCGCTCCCATGCCAGCGCCGAGGATTCGTAATGGGTCAGCGCTGCATCGATGGAGATGGCCAGCGGGCTGACTTCCGAGGCCGGACGCAGGCGCAGGTCGACGCGGAAGACATAACCGTCCTGAGTCACCTTCGCGAGCGTCTCGACCACTGCGCGGGCGACGCGCTGGGCCGCCTCGCCCGGTTCGTCGCGCTCGCGCCGGGGCAGCAGTTCGGGATCGAACAGGAGGATCGGGTCGATGTCCGAGCTGTAATTGAGCTCGCCCGCACCGTGTTTGCCCAGCGCCAGCGCGAGGAACCCGGCCGGCTGCGCGTCGGGCGCGCGGCGGCGGATGCCCTCGGCGATCGCCGCATCCAGCGCCCGGTCGGCAAAGGCGGACAATTCGCCCGTCACCTGCAGCAGTGGAAATGCTCCGGCAAGATCGCCGATGGCGATGGCGAGGGCGAGGGCCTGCTTCTCGCGGCGCAGCGCGACACCGACATCGGCGATGCCATCGCCGGCCGCCTTGGCCCAGGCCAGAGCCCCCGCGCCGTCTCCGGAGGCAAGGATTTCGGTCAGTTCCGGCAAGCGGTCGAGGGCCCCGGACAAGTAGGGGGCATGCGCGCGGGCGCGATCGATCGCTCCGGTCCAGTCGACTGTCATGTCCCATCCCTGCCTGCTGCCCGCGCCGAGGGCAAGTGTGCCGGGCGCGACATGGCCGATCGGTTCATGGCGCAGGCGCCTGCTTGTGAAAGCCATGCCGGTCTGGCACGTGTTCGCCATCCCCCCAATCACCCAGAGGTCGCAATCTTGAAGCAGAGAGTCTTTATTCTCGCCGCGCTGGCGCTCAGCGCCTGCAGCACGCCCTATGCGGGGCCGGACATGCCCAAGGGCACCGCGCTGCCGCCCCCCGAAGAGACGGCCCCGGCAGCCAGTCCGCAGATTTCGGTCGATACGATGAAGGCAATGGTGAAGACCCTTGCCTCCGACGAATTCGAAGGCCGCGCATCCAGCGGCGAATATTTGGACAGCTGAAACTGTAACGGGATTGTCCAGGACATCGACCTCTACTACGCGCTTGGCCGCGACCTCGCCGATGGCGACTGGTGGCGCCACTTGGCGCGAGGGCGACGAGTTCCGCGCCATCCGTGACAAATCCTGTGCCCCCGAAGGAGGCTGCTGACTTGACGTTCCAATTGCCGCCGGAGTGGCATCCCCAGGACTGGATCTGGATCGGCTTTCCCCATGACCCGGTCGAGTGGCCGGGCTTCCTGGGCGCCGCGCAGGAGCAGATGGCCCGCTTCGCGAGTGCCGTGGCCGATTCCGGGCAGGAAGTACGCCTGATCGTGCGGGACGAGGCCAATGCCGCGCGCGCGGCGGCGCTGTGCTCTGCAAGCGTCAAGCTGGAGATGCGGCGCTACGGCGACGTCTGGCTGCGTGACACC
>Ga0098035_1000544_pt1 | contig 18819 bp, 17 predicted proteins | sample 3_EtaG_FD_75046 | JGI IMG/M metagenome (GOLD analysis project Ga0098035, IMG submission 75046) | Marine viral communities from the Subarctic Pacific Ocean - 3_ETSP_OMZ_AT15126 metaG | ecosystem: Environmental > Aquatic > Marine > Oceanic | place: Pacific Ocean | collected 2015-01-07
AATTGTCGGTGATATTGAAGACGAGCATGATGAGAAAGAAGGCCCGCTGATTGTCGTCGGGGCGAATGGCATGCTTGAGGCCGACGCACGTGCCTCGATCGAAGAACTCGAAGCGCTCGTTGATATGGATTTGCTTCCCGAAGAGGAAGACGATGAAGTGGATACGGTCGGAGGACTTGTTTTTCAGCTTGCCGGCCAGATTCCCGCGCGCGGTGAAATAATCTCCCACTCGGACGGGCTGGATTTTGAAATCATTGACGCGGACCCCAGAAAAGTCAAAAAGGTGAGAATTCGCCGCCGCCCACCGGAAGCGGAACTGGCTGAATGACAGCCCTGAATAGCTGGGTCTCAAACCTATCTGGATTCAAGAAATACCTTCTTGCGTTTGTTTTGGGAACGCTCATTGCTGCCGCACTGCCCCCGCTTAACCTCATCTTCCTGCTGCCAGTTAGTTTTACCGGCCTTCTTTGGATATTGGGCACGTCAACAACACGCAGACAGGCCTTTCTTGCAGGATGGTGGTTCGGCTGGGGACAGTTTATTGCCGGCCTATACTGGATTGGTGTCGCCTTCACGGTGGATGCAAAGACGCATGCGCTTTTGATGCCGTTACCCGTTCTTGTTCTTCCGGCGATTCTCGCTATTTTTTCCGGCTGTGCGACTCTCGTCACGCATATGTCCAAGTCTCATTCGCTCGCAAGAATATTTATCTTCAGCGGCGCCTGGATGGCGCTTGAATATGTCCGGGGCGTGATTTTCACGGGCTTCCCTTGGAATGTTATTGGCTATAGCTGGAGCGGCATTCTGCCCGTTCTCCAATCAACGGCGTTTATTGGGGTTTATGGCCTAACCCTACTCACGATTTTTGGAAGTTCCCTACCCTCACTCTTTGGGGAAGCCAACACCTCCCGAAAAACGGCTGCCTTTCCACTTGCCACCGCCGCCGTGATTTTCGCCATTCTTTATGCTGTTGGCATCGCACGCATTCCGTCAAGCGCTACAGAAAACTTCGACGACGCGACCTTGCGTATTGTCCAGCCGAATATTCCGCAAAGCGATAAATGGAAACCGGATCTCCTCCTTGAACATTTACGCAAGATCGTCAGGCTTAGCCTTTCAGAAGAAGGGGCTACCCCAAGATACTTTATCTGGCCTGAAACGGCTGTGCCTTATTACCTGACCACAACAAAGCAGTTGCAGAAGGAACTGGCGCAGATTATCCCCCCGGGCGGGGCCATCGTAACCGGCGCCCCGCGTCGCGATCCGGTTGTCCAGCAATATTGGAACAGCTTGCAGGTTCTGGGGGAGGCCGGAGATATACTGGATGTTTATGACAAGCAACATTTAGTGCCTTACGGCGAGTATATGCCCCTTCGCTCAATCATGGTGGCGACGGGCCTCTCCAAAATCATTCCTGCCCTCGATCAGATGTCGGATTTCGCGACACCGGACAGCTCTGCTAAAAAAGTGATATTTGTTCCGGGCCTGCCACCGGCACGTGCGCTGATCTGTTATGAGATTGTCTTTCCTTGGGAAATTGCCTCCGAAACAGCCTTTTCCTGGATACTCAACATCACCAATGACGGATGGTTTGGGACAACGTCGGGCCCCTACCAGCATTTCGCCATGACGCGCACCCGCGCTATTGAACAGGGCGTCGCAGTCGTGCGGGCGGCAAACACAGGAATATCGGCAATAATTGACCCCTATGGCCGGGTTCCAGCAGAGCTCGCCCTCAATGACACAGGATACCTCGACGGAGGGCTGCCCCTGCCGATCCCAGAACGGACGCTGTATGCACGCCATGGTGAGGCTATCCCGATAGGCCTAGTATTCGCCTTTTTCGCGATTGGAATTGCATTACACCGCCGGCTGCGGAAAAACACGGGCTTGCCTTCTTGACTAGGTTTTTCTTTGACGATACTGATTAAAAAACAACTTGAAGGTTTAGAAGTGCGAAGTGTTAGCACGTTAAGTTTATTTTCGAACCGCCAGATATTATGAGGGATATAGATGCCAAATCATCCGGTGGATGTGCATGTAGGTAGTCGGCTTCGAATGCGCCGGACGCTGCTTGGTCTTAGCCAGCAAAAACTGGGGGAAAAGCTTAGCCTTACGTTTCAGCAAATCCAGAAATATGAGCGCGGTGCAAATCGTATCGGTGCAAGCCGCCTGTTTGAACTCAGCCGCATTCTAGATGTAAAGCCCGCTTTCTTTTTCGAAGAAATGCCAACCGGAAGTTCCTTGCAAGTCGCGGGCATTCAGGACCCGGCTGATGAATTCGAGCATGAATTTCTCGGAAAGCGCGAGACACTGGAACTTGTCCGTGCCTACTATAAAATCGATAATATGGAAGTTCGCAAACGTGTCTTCGATGTCATCAAGGCATTGGCCGCTGAAGAACTGACCAAAGACACAACTGGGTCGAAGATTTAAGCCAGAACGCAGATTTTCTTGACCGTCACTTCGATTTTGATAGAGTGCGGCTGATTTTCAAATCGGGTGGTCGGCGCCGTCCCCTTTGGCCTCCACTAGGCGCCATTGACTAAAACAAGAGGATGTTCGCGTGCCAAGCAAAAATTTTCTTTTCACCAGTGAATCGGTATCGGAAGGGCATCCTGACAAGGTTTGTGACCGGATTTCAGACAGCATTGTCGATTTATATCTTTCGGAAGACCCGTTTGCCCGCGTCGCCTGCGAAACGCTGACCACAACGAACAGAATTGTGCTCGCCGGTGAAGTTCGCGGGCCGGCCAAGATCACGAAATCCCTGATTGAGGAAACCGCCCGTGCTGCTGTCAAGGACATCGGATACGAACAGGACGGTTTTCACTGGAAGAATGCGGCAATTGACGTGTATTTGCATGCACAATCCGCCGACATCGCACAAGGGGTGGATGCTGCGGGGAACAAGGATGAAGGGGCTGGCGATCAGGGTATCATGTTCGGCTATGCGGTAAATGAGACGGATGTCCTGATGCCCGCACCTATTTATTATTCCCACAATATTCTAAAAGCGCTTGCGGACGCCCGCCACAGCGGCGCGGAAAAAGGCTTGGGGCCGGATTCGAAAAGCCAGGTCACGCTGGCCTATGAAAACGGAAAGCCCGTGCGCGCGACCTCGATTGTTGTGTCCACACAGCATGATGATGGACTGGATACAGACACTGTACGGGAGATCGTCCGCAACTATGTCGTCGACGTGCTTCCAGACGGCTGGATGTGCCCAGAAGAGGAATTCTATGTCAACCCGACTGGCAAGTTTGTTATTGGCGGTCCGGACGGGGATGCAGGTCTGACAGGCCGCAAGATCATCGTTGACACCTATGGCGGTGCCGCTCCTCACGGCGGCGGTGCATTTTCAGGTAAGGATCCGACCAAAGTCGATCGCTCTGCGGCCTATGCGTCTCGCTATCTCGCCAAGAATGTTGTCGCGGCCGGCCTTGCAGACCGTTGCTGCATCCAAGTGTCCTACGCTATCGGTGTTTCCAAACCGCTATCGCTTTATGTCGATCTTTACGGCACAGGTCAGGTTGACGAGGACAAACTCGCAAAGGCCCTGATGCAGGTTATGGACCTGAGCCCGCGCGGCATTCGGGAGCATCTTGGCCTGAACAAGCCGATCTATGCACGAACCGCCGCCTATGGCCACTTTGGGCGGACGCCGGATGCGGATGGTGGTTTCTCCTGGGAGAAAACCGATCTTGTGGATAGCCTGAAATCCGCGCTTTCCTGAAAGCCTGATTATGTCAGACCGGCAGGTGAAAGGCGGACGTATCCTCTATGGTCGGCGTCGGGGAAAGCCACTGCGCAAGGGCCAGAAACGTCTGATCGAGTCCTGCCTGCCGGAACTGGTAATTCCTCTGCAGGCGGACCTGATTGATCTTCCCAGCCTCTTTACGGGATCATGCCGCGCGTATTGGCTGGAAATCGGTTTTGGCAGCGGAGAGCATCTGGCCTGGCAGGCGAATGCCAATCCGGATATCGGCTTTATCGGATGCGAGCCTTTCATCAATGGCGTCGCGACCCTGCTTGGAAAACTTGAAGAGAGTGGCGCCAAGAATGTACGGCTGCACAACGACGCCGCAGAGCAGTTAATCGAAAAACTGCCTGACGCCAGCATTGAACGGGCCTTTATTCTATTTCCGGACCCATGGCCGAAAAGCGGCCATAAGAAACGGCGATTCGTCTCAAAGGAAAATATAGAATCTCTTGCCCGAATCATGAAACCCGGCGGGGAGCTTCGAATCGGCACTGATCATGAGGATTACGGTGCCTGGATTCTATGGCACATGCTGAAATCTGACAAATTCACCTGGATTGCCGAAAATTCAGCAGATTGGCGGGAACGAGGCGCGGATTGGCCACCAACGCGCTATGAGATGAAAGCGGTCGAAAAAGGGTTGCGGCCTGTCTACTATCGATTCCGTCGCTGATAGGCCTAATCCATGGCGCCAAAGTAAATAAAAAGCTTGGCTTTGCTGGCATCTCAGCTATTATAGGTGTATACATACTGTTCGCTCACCGTCAGGATGAGCATTTGAACGGTGGGCCTCTGGCCCGCTGTTTTTTTATGGTTTGTCACAATTGCGAGAAGTACCCTGAACGCGATCGAGAAAATAGAAGATCTGATTACGCCGCCCCTGAATGATATGGGCTATGAAGTAGTGCGTATACGCCTGACTGGAAACGATAAAAAGGTACTCCAGATTATGGCGGAAAAGCCTGACGGGACCATGACTATCGAGGGTTGCACGGAAGTGAGCCAGATGGTTTCGGCGTTGTTGGACGTAGAAGACCCCATACAAGGTGCCTATGATCTTGAAGTCTCTTCTCCCGGTATCGACCGGCCGCTTACACGGCGCAAGGATTTTCAGCGCTGGTCAGGATTTGAGACAAAAGTGGAGCTGGAAGAGGCTGTTGACGGCCAGCGCCGATATCGCGGGACGCTGTTGGGCCTCGAAAACGATATGGTCGTAATGCAGCTGGATGACGGCAGCAGACTGGAACTGCCTTTCTCGGAGGTGAGGAAGGCAAAATTGATTTTGACAGACGAACTGATCGCAGCGAGTACCCGTCGCGATTAAATCGTTAACATGTTTTTGGACGGACATTTGGTCATGGAAAACGCAGCTAGTTTAAACCGCCTGGAATTGTTGCAAGTCGCAGATGCGGTTGCGCGAGAAAAGGTCATCGACCGGGACATCGTTCTGGAAGCAATGGAAGAAGCCATCCAGAAAGCGGCGCGCGCCAAATACGGTCATGAAAATGACATTCGCGCCAATATTGACCGGGGAACGGGAGAAATTCGTCTCGCCCGCATCCGCGAAGTTGTCGAGGAAGTCGAAAACGAGGCGACTCAGATTACGGTTGCCGATGCCCAGCCAGAAAAAGAAGGCGCGGCTGTTGGCGACCTGCTGGTGGATCCGCTGCCGCCAATCGATTTTGGCCGCATTGCCGCCCAGACAGCAAAACAGGTTATCGTACAGAAGGTCCGGGAAGCGGAGCGTGAACGCCAGTATCAGGAATACAAGGATCGCGTCGGAGAGGTTGTCAACGGCATCGTCAAACGTGTCGAGTATGGCAATGTGACGGTTGATCTTGGCAAGGCCGACGCCGTTGTCCGCCGCGATGAAATGCTGCCACGGGAAACCTTCCGGCAGGGTGACCGCATTCGCGCCTATATTTATGATGTGCGGCAAGAACCGCGCGGTCCGCAAATTTTCCTTTCTCGCAGCCATCCTCAATTCATGGCCAAGCTGTTCGGTCAGGAAGTGCCTGAAATCTATGACGGCATCATCGAAGTGAAGGCAGTAGCGCGCGATCCCGGAAGCCGCGCGAAAATTGCTGTTCTTTCCAGCGACCCGAGCATTGATCCGGTAGGCGCCTGTGTGGGTATGCGTGGTTCTCGCGTGCAAGCGGTGGTCAACGAGTTGCAGGGCGAGAAGATTGATATCATTCAGTGGTCGCCCGATCAGGCAAGCTTCATTGTCAATGCATTGGCACCCGCGGAAGTCGCGAAAGTCGTGCTTGATGAAGATGCAAACCGTATCGAGGTTGTTGTCCCTGATGACCAGCTCTCCCTCGCCATAGGCCGGCGTGGACAGAATGTCCGGCTTGCCTCACAGCTTTCCGGCTGGGATATCGATATCCTGACCGAGGAAGAGGAAAGCAACCGGCGCCAGGCTGAGTTTACCGAACGCACACAAAACTTCATGACCGCCCTTGATGTGGACGAGACGATTGCCCAACTATTGGCTTCTGAAGGATTTACCTCCGTTGAAGATGTCATGTATGTGGATGTCAGCGAAATCGCCGAAATCGAAGGTTTCGATGAGGAAATCGCGGCAGAACTCAGCAATCGGGCCCGGGAATATGTCGAACAGACAAATTCCGAGCTGGAAGAAAAGCGGCAGGAAATGGGTGTCAGCGATGACATCGTGAATTTACAGCTCCTGACGCCTGCCATGATTGTCGCTTTGGGTGAAGCCGGTGTTAAGGAACTGGATGACCTTGCAGACTTGGCCGGCGACGAACTCATTAGCCCGGAAGACGGAATTTTACGCGAATTCGGGCTGACGGCAGATGAAGCGAACCAGATTGTAATGGCTGCACGGGCGCATTGGTTCGAAGACGAAAATGCCGTTGTGGACGAAGAAGCCGAGGAAGAAATTTCAGCCGATTGAGGCAACAGGCGGAGAAGTAGACTTGAGTGATCCGCAGCGCCGGTGTATAGCCACTGGACAAATACGGGAAAAAGAAGCACTACTTCGCTTTGCAATATCGCCTGAAGGTCAGTTGGTTCATGATCTAGGCTTTAACTTGCCTGGGCGCGGAATCTGGGTAAGCTGCGATGCGAATGCAGTTGAACTGGCAGTTAAAAAGAAGCTGTTTGGCAAGGCGGCGAAGCAGTCTGTGGCTGTACCGGAAGATCTGGTGAAGGCAATTGACCAGTCCCTGGCGCAACAATGTCTGTCCCTTATTGGACTCGGACGTAAAGGCGCACTGGTGACTGTTGGATTTGCCAAGGTCGAGAAGGCGCTGAAATCGGGTAAGGCGACATTGTTGATCGCCGCCTCCGATGGAGCTGAAGATGGACGACAGAAGCTCAAGCGGATCGCTGGACCGCGGCCAGTGATAGAAATATTCAGCGGCGCCGAGTTAAGTCAGGCGTTGGGTTTGGAAAATGCAGTCCATGCCTGTCTGACAAGCGGTGCCCTGTCGAAAAAGATTTTGACGGCGGTTTCCCGACTAAAACAGTACCGGGGCCAAAGCAATTTAAATACCGAAGTGTCGGAGTAAGAATGACTGAGACAAATGACAAGGATGGGCGTAAGGCGCTTAGCCTGAATAAACCGTTAGAAGCGAAAAAGTCTGCTGGCGGCAATAGTCAGGTCCGTCAGAGCTTTACCCATGGCCGCTCCAAGACGGTGCAGGTGGAAGTGCGGAAAAAGCGCAGCACCCTTGGCCTTGGTAGCCAGAAACCGGCTGCGGCCAAACCTGCTGCGCCGACGACCGCGAAGAATACTCTTCATGTGGCGAAACCTGCGCCGGGCAAGAAAAAATCCGCCGATACGCCAAAATCCAGCGCCTCGAAAGAGACGGCAGATTTTCTGACAAACGACGAGAAAGCAGCGCGCATGGCGGCGCTAGAACTTGCCCGTGAGCAATCCCTGCGTGATGCAGCGGAGCGAAAGGCCCGCGAAGAAGCCGAAGCCAAAGAGAACGCGCTAAAAGCAGCCGAAGAGCCCCAAACCGAGGACGACTCAGCGAATGAGGCGGAAGCTTCTGCCGAACCCGTTAAAAAGCCGAAACGTCGCTCCCCTGAAGAAAGACGACGTGCCGAAGAAGAAGAGGCCCGGCGGTTGTTGGAAGAGGCAAATGCGACAAAAAATGCGCAGGTTGCCGTCCATCGCGAGAAAGTCAAGTCATCTGCGAAGGATGAAGAGATTCGGCGTGAAGCGAAGGCACCACCACCTCGCAATTTGCGGACTGTTGAAGGGGATGCCCCGGCGGGCAATGATCTCGCCGGCGGACGCAAGAAAACGACGAAGAACGCACGTGGCGGCGAAGAACGTCCCACGCCCACCCGCAAGCCCAATGAGCAACGACGTCGTTCAGGCCGCCTGACCATCGGAGAGGCGCTTGATGATCGCGGACCGAAACAGCGGTCCCTCGCGTCTATCCGTCGTGCCCGCAAGAAGCAGCAACAAATGGCTGAACCGCCGCAGAAAATTTTCCGCGAAGTCACCATTCCGGAAGTTATCTCCGTGCAGGAACTTGCCAACCGCATGTCCGAGCGTTCGGTCGATGTCATCAAGGCCTTGATGAAGCTTGGGATTATGGCGACAGCCAACCAGACCATCGATGCCGATACGGCTGAACTGGTCGTTGATGAACTTGGCCATAAAGCACGCCGAATTGCCGAGTCCGATGTTGAAATCGGCCTGGGTGGCGAAGAAGAGGATTCTCCCGAGGATCTACAGCCCCGCGCCCCGGTTGTGGCCGTCATGGGCCATGTGGACCACGGCAAAACATCTCTTCTGGATGCTCTTCGCAAATCTGATGTCGTTTCAGGCGAAGCAGGCGGGATTACCCAGCACATTGGCGCGTATCAGGTTACTCTCGCGTCCGGCGAGGTCATCACCTTCCTGGATACACCAGGTCATGAGGCCTTTACGGCCATGCGTATGCGCGGTGCACAGGTCACTGATATTGTTATTCTGGTTGTTGCCGCTGACGACAGCGTGATGCCTCAGACGATTGAGGCCATCAAGCACGCGAAGGCAGCCGGTGTGCCCATTATCGTCGCCATTAACAAATGCGACAAGCCAGCAGCAGATCCGAACAAGGTGCGGCAGGAATTGCTCCAGCATGAAATCTTCGTCGAGGATATGGGCGGCGACGTTCTGGATGTGGAAGTGTCCGCGAAAACCGGTGCCGGCCTGGACAAATTGCAAGAAGCAATTCTTCTGCAGGCTGAAGTGCTGGAACTCAAGGCGAACGCAAACCGCTCCGCTCATGGTACAGTTGTCGAAGCGAAGCTGGAAACCGGTCGTGGTATGGTTGGCACGGTCCTAGTGAAGCGCGGCACACTGCATGTCGGCGACTATTTTGTGATGGGCCCGGCGATGGGCAAGGTTCGCGCTCTGCTCGACTATCGTGGACAGAATGCCCAGGAAGCAGGCCCCTCCGTCCCGGTCGAGGTTCTGGGTATTCAGGGCACACCAACAGCAGGTGATGATTTCGTTGTCACCGAGACCGAAAGCCAGGCGAAGGAAATCGCCACCTATCGTCAGCGTATGGACAAGGACAAGAAGGTTACGGCTACGGCGCGTGGCACGATCGAACAGATGTTCAGCGCCATCAAGGAAGGCACCGCCGATGAACTGCCGGTCGTGATCAAGGCGGACGTTCAGGGTTCTGCGGAAGCGATTACCAGCGCCCTTGAAAATCTTGGCACCGATGAAGTTGCGGTGAAGGTACTCTTGTCCGGTGTTGGCGGTATTACCGAATCCGACGTTTCCCTTGCAACGGCATCGCGGGCGATCATTATCGCCTTCAACACACGCGCCAACAAGCAGGCGCGCGAAGAAGCCGAAAGCCAGGGCATCGATATCCAGTACTACTCGGTTATCTACAATGTCATCGACGATATGAGGGCAATGCTTTCGGGTATGTTGGCGCCGACCCTGCGGGAGAACTTCCTCGGCTATGCGGAAATCCGCGAAGTCTTCAATATTTCGAAGGTCGGGAAGATCGGCGGTTGCATGGTTACCGAAGGCAATGTCAAGCGCGGTTCCAAAGTACGGTTGCTGCGGGATGATGTGGTTATTCACGAAGGAACGCTGTCGACACTCAAGCGCTTCAAGGACGAAGTCAAAGAGGTTAAATCCGGTATGGAATGCGGAATGGCGTTCGAGAATTATCACGACCTGAAGGTTGGCGATTTCATTGAATGCTTTGAGGTCGAAGAAGTGGCCCGCGAACTCTAGGGCCCCTTTGAACAGTATCGCGTAAATTCGCGGGAGAATTTCTCATGACACAGTCGAAACGAGGTCCCAGGACCGCGAGCAAGCGGCAGTTACGCGTTGGCGAAGAACTTCGTCATGTCATCGCGGAGATTCTCTCGAGGGACCTGATTCACGATCCGGATGTTGCCGGCGCGTCCGTCACGATCTCGGAAGTCAAGCCAAGCCCGGATATGCGGAATGCCACTGTCTATGTCACCTCGCTTGGCGGGGTGAACGAGGAAGCGGTCATTGCCGGGCTTAACCGAACGGCGGGCGTCATTCAGGGAGAGATGGGGCGCCAACTCACCATGAAATTCACACCGCGGCTGGTTTTCAGGAAGGATGACTCCTTCGCATATGGGAGCCATATCGACGAGCTTATTCGCAAGAACCAGTCCCCAGAAGATTCAAAATAGAGTCCTAATGGCACGAAAGCGTCGCGGTCTCCCCATCCATGGATGGCTCAATATTGACAAGGATGCCGGCCTGAGTTCCGCACAGGTGGTAGGCCGTGTCAAACGGATCACGAATGCGGCCAAGGCTGGTCATGCCGGGACTCTGGATCCCTTCGCAACCGGCATATTACCCATCGCACTTGGTGAAGCGACAAAAACAGTCAGTTATATTACTGACGACAGCAAGGACTACCGCTTTACGGTCCGCTGGGGAGAGAAACGCAATACGGATGATATCGAAGGGGCGATCGAGTCAACATCCAACGGACGACCAACCCGCGATGAAATTCTGGCAATACTTCCTGCCTTTACCGGCACTGTTCGGCAGCGGCCACCCGCCTTTTCAGCAATCAAGATCAATGGAGAGCGCGCCTACAAGCTGGCGCGTGCCGGTGAGGATCTTGATATGCCGGAACGCGAGGTCCATATACAGACCTTGGAGTTGAAGGAAATCGTGGATAGCGATCACGCCATTTTCGAAGTGACCTGCGGAAAGGGCACTTATATTCGCTCCCTCGCCCGCGATATTGCGGTAAAACTGGAGACTGTTGCGCATTTGTCAGCCCTTCGTCGGATTCGTGTAGGTCCTTTTTTGGAAAAGGATGCGATTTCGCTGGATAAGTTGGCAAAGCTGTGGCAGTGTCCCGCAGAATTTGTGGACTTGCTTCCCCTTACGACCGCGCTGGACGACATCCCGGCACTGGCCGTAACGGAACCACAGGCAGAGCGCTTGCGGCACGGCAATGACGTAGCAGTCCCAAATCAAGCAGACGGTTTTGTCTGTGCAATGGACGGAAACATCCCGATCGGTATCGCGAAAATCGAGGCTGACCGGTTATTTCCTGTCCGGATTTTTAATATTTGAACCTAGGAGAACCCGATGTCGATCACTGCAGAACGTAAAGCAGAGCTGATCAAGGAATATGCGACAAAAGAAGGGGACACCGGCTCCCCTGAAGTACAGATTGCCATTTTGACCGAACGGATCGGCAATCTCACGGATCATTTCAAAGAACATAAAGGCGATGTGCATTCACGCCGCGGACTGCTGAAAATGGTCAGCCGCCGCCGTCGTCTGCTGGATTATTTACGGAAAGTCGAAGAAACGCGTTATCAGGAAACAATCAAACGCCTTGGAATTCGTAAATAGAAATAAGATGCGCGGATCTGTCATACGGACCGCACACCCAACAAACGCCGGTGTCTGCCTTGGGCTCGCCCATTGCACATCGGCGTTTGCCGCATTTAGGAAGCCTCGTTTTTCATAAGTGCAAAATTTGAAGCTGATAAAAAGAGAAATAAGGACTGAGACATAGGGTCTCAGATTAGGCAGGACGGCATGGGGCTGTTCCTGCGTTGGAAGGAAAAAAAATGTTTGAAGTACATCGCAAGGAAGTGATGTGGGGCGGACGTCCGCTCGTATTAGAAACTGGGAAAGTTGCCCGTCAGGCTGACGGCGCAGTTATGATCACTTATGGCGGAACGCAGGTGCTATGTACCGCCGTTGCCGAAAGAAACCAGAAGCCGGGATTGGATTTCTTCCCGCTGACGGTGAACTATCAGGAAAAAGCTTTTGCCGCCGGCAAGATCCCGGGCGGCTTTTTTAAACGCGAAGGACGCCCGAGCGAAAAAGAAACGCTCACCTCGCGCTTGATCGACCGGCCCCTGCGCCCGTCTTTCGTAACAGGTTTCAAAAATGAAACGCAGGTTATCTGTACTGTTCTCGCCCATGACATGGAAAATGACCCAGATGTCGTCGCCTTGATCGGCGCTTCTGCGGCACTGACCATCTCCGGCATTCCGTTCCTGGGCCCGGTTGGCGCAGCGCGTGTTGGCTTTGTCAATGGAGAGTATATCTTGAACCCGGTTGCTACGCAGATGGAGGACACCAAGCTTGACCTCATTATTGCTGGCACATCCGAAGCTGTTCTGATGATTGAATCAGAGGCTCATGAACTCAGCGAAGAGGAAATGCTGGGCGCGGTCATGTATGGCCACCGGGAAATGCAGACCGTGATCAATGCCATTATCGATCTCGCCGAAGTTTGCGCGAAAGAGCCCTGGGACTTTGCCCCGCAGGAAACCGATAAGGACCTTGAGGCAAAAGTAAAGAACGCTGCTGAAGCCGCCCTTATCGACGCTTATAAAGAGCAGGTCAAACAGACACGCTCTGATAAAATTGCGGAAGCGAAGGCAGCTGCTATTGAGGCTCTTGAGGAAGAAGAGCGTGAGGCCGCAGCCGGTATTCTCAAGAAAATCGAGAAAAAGATTGTTCGTGGCAACATCATCGCGACCGGCGCACGTATTGATGGCCGCGACACCAAGACAGTTCGTCCCATCATCGCGGAAATTGGTTCCCTGCCGCGTAGTCATGGATCAGCCCTGTTCACCCGCGGTGAGACTCAGGCTCTTGTAGTGGCTACACTCGGCACCGGACAGGATGAGCAGATCGTGGATGCGCTCGAAGGCGAATATCGCGAAAACTTCATGCTGCATTATAACTTCCCGCCCTATTCGGTCGGCGAAGTTGGCCGCATCGGCTTTACGGGTCGTCGCGAAGTCGGTCATGGCAAGCTTGCCTGGCGGGCAATCCATCCTCTGCTGCCAGCCAAGGACAAATTTCCATACACTTTACGGGTAGTCTCCGAGGTAACCGAATCCAACGGTTCTTCCTCTATGGCGACTGTTTGTGGAACGTCCCTTGCCCTTATGGATGCCGGTGTTCCACTGGACCGTCCGGTAGCCGGTATTGCGATGGGTCTCATCCTGGAAGAAGACGGCAAGTTTGCCGTTCTTTCTGATATTCTTGGTGATGAAGACCATCTCGGTGACATGGACTTCAAAGTTGCGGGTACCGATAAAGGTATCACTTCCCTGCAGATGGACATCAAGATTTCCGGCATTACGGAAGAAATCATGCGCATTGCCCTCGCTCAGGCTACTGAAGGCCGATTGCATATCCTGAAAGAGATGGGCAAAGCGATCGACAGTGCACGCGATGGCGTTCGTGAAGGTGCACCGCGGATCACGCAGTTGCAGGTTCATAAGGACAAAATCCGCGATATCATTGGTACTGGCGGTAAAGTAATCCGGGAAATCTGCGAAGTTACCGGCGCGAAAATCGACATTGAAGATGACGGTACGGTCAAGGTGGCGGCGACAACGGCGGAAAGCGCCGATGCGGCGATCAACTGGATCAAGTCCATTGTTGATGATCCGGAAGTCGGTGTAACCTACACAGGCAAAGTCGTTAAAGTCGTTGATTTTGGCGCATTCGTGAATTTCTTCGGCAACCGGGATGGCCTTGTCCATATTTCCGAACTGGCGCCGCAACGCGTTGGCAAGGTTACTGACATCGTCAACGAAGGGGACGAAGTCCGCGTGAAGGTTCTGGAGATTGACGGCCGCGGGAAAGTACGTCTTTCCATGAAGGCCGTTCTTGTGGACGAAGAAAAGGCAGCAGCGGAGGAATAAAGCTCCAACGCCAGCTATATTCGAGATCGAGGGCGGAGCGGACACATTAGTCCGGCCGCCCTCGTTTTTAGATGTCTCTTGATGCTTGGACCGCCATGCTCTAAGTGTTAGGTTAGTGCTTAAGTTTGCAGTCATAGGAATTGTCTCGTGAAGCCGTTAAATTCGATTATTATGTCCGGCAAGGAAGTTCTTCCTCTCATCGAGGGGGGGAAGGGTATTGCTGTTTCATCGGGCCAGAGTTCTGGCGCCTGGGCGGCTGCCGGTGGCGTCGCGACATTTTCCGGTGTTAATGCCGATAGCTTTGATGAAAATGGCCATATTATCCCGCAGATCTATCATGGTCGTACTCGGCGTGACCGGCATGAAGAGCTGGTCGCTTACGGCATACAGGGCGGGATAACCCAGGCCCAGATCGCCCATGAACTTGCAGGCGGCGAAGGCCGTATTCACATGAATGTACTTTGGGAAATGGGCGGCGCGGAGCGAATTCTCCATGGCGTCCTCGAGGGAACCAAGGGTCTTATCCACGGGATAACCTGTGGAGCAGGCATGCCTTACCGGATTGCGCAGATCGCCGCAGACTATAAAGTGCATTACTACCCGATTATTTCTTCGGCACGCGCCTTCCGTGCGCTGTGGAAACGGGCTTATCACAAATTCTCTGACTGGCTCGGCGGCGTCGTTTATGAAGACCCGTGGCTTGCTGGTGGACATAACGGTCTCAGCAACAGCGAAGATCCATTAGTTCCCGAGGACCCCTACCCTCGTGTGGCGGATTTACGGAAATTGATGAATGAAATCGGCCTCAATGACGTGCCCATTATCATGGCCGGCGGGGTCTGGCATGTCGAGGAATGGGAGCATTGGCTGGATAATCCAGAAATTGGACCGATCGCGTTCCAGTTTGGCACCCGGCCGCTGTTGACGAAAGAGAGCCCGATTTCCGACGCCTGGAAGAAAAAGCTCGGAACTCTGAAAAAGGGCGACGTATTTCTCAATAAATTCAGCCCGACGGGGTTCTGGTCATCTGCAGTCCGTAACGATTTCCTGGACGAGCTAAAAGCCCGTTCCGAACGTCAGGTAGCGTTTTCCAATGAGCCGGTAGGTGCGCATAACACATCGTTCGGTATTGGCGCGCGCAAGCGGGAGGTTTATCTGACGGCAGATGACAAGGCCCGCGCAGAAAAATGGGTCGCGGAAGGCTATACCGAGGGGTTAAAAACGCCAGATTCGACACTCATTTTCGTATCGCCCGGGAAAATGGCTGAAATCCGTAAGGATCAGATAGACTGTATGGGCTGCCTCTCTCAATGCTCCTTCTCCAACTGGGCGGAAGGGGAAAAAGGCAATACAGGGCGTAAAGCCGATCCGAGAAGCTTCTGTATTCAGAAAACCCTGCAGGATGTGATTCATTCCGAAGCGAATATCGAGAATAACCTCATGTTTGCCGGACATGGTGCGTATCGCTTTGCCACCGATCCATTCTATGCAAATGGCTTTATCCCAACGGTAAAGCAGCTTGTAGATCGGATAATGACAGGAAAATAGCCAAAAATCGCGGAAACATACAGTTGCAGATTTGAATTATTAAAATAAGTACTATATATTTGGTAATGCTCTTCAATGGGAAGAGCGAAGACATATAGAGTATAGCCAATGGTGCATTCTGAATTAGTGGATTTGGAGACAAAACTGAGAGATGCTCAGTTGCGGCCCACCAAACAGCGTCTGGCGTTGGCGCAGTTGTTATTTTCCGATGGCAATCGTCACATCACGGCAGAGCGTTTGCATAGCGACGCCATGGAAGCAGGTGTCGCGATTTCCCTTGCCACTATTTACAATAATCTGCATCAGTTTACGACCGCGGGCCTCCTGAGAGAAGTTGTCGTGGATGCAAGCCGTTCCTATTTCGACACGAACGTCGCGCCCCATCATCATTTCTTTCACGAGCAATCCGGTACGCTGGAAGATATTGCCACAAGCGATCTGACAGTTGACAATATTCCACCGCTCCCTGAAGGGACTGAAATTAGCAGTGTCGACGTGATTGTGCGCGTAAACTCGGTTCGCGGCTAACTTCATCCGGCTTTGGCAACAATTTCTTCTTTAGAAGAATTCTAGTTTATTGACAGTCGTTTTCTCGGGACCTATATTATTTTGGTAATCCTGTTCTGTCTTGAACAGACTTCATCCAAAATTTCATTCCAGGAGGACTTCATGTCTCTAGCGGGAAGCAAAACCGAACAAAATCTGAAAGATGCCTTTGCAGGTGAATCCCAGGCAAACCGCCGCTATCTTTATTTCGCGCAGAAAGCGGACGTCGAAGGATACAACGATGTTGCAACGGTTTTTCGCTCCACAGCGGAAGGTGAAACCGGTCATGCGCACGGTCATCTGGAATATCTTGAAGAAGTAGGTGATCCGGCAACCGGACTGCCAATCGGCGGCACTGCTGACAACCTCAAGGCTGCTGTGGCTGGTGAAACGCACGAATACACCGATATGTACCCGGGCATGGCAAAGACCGCCCGTGAAGAGGGTCATGACGAGATTGCTGACTGGTTCGAAACACTCGCAAAGGCCGAAAAAAGCCACGCGGGCCGTTTCCAGAAAGCCCTCGACAATCTAGACGACTAATCCGGCTTTTGGATCACATTACGGGGTAGCGGATATAAATTCGCTACCCCTTCGTCTCTCACCTACATTCAGGGGAATATTATGCGCGAAGGAAGCCTGGACGCGCCGACACGGCACATTATTGACTGGAATAATCCCGAATTTTATGACGAACAGAAACTCGATGACGAGCTGCGCCGGGTGTTCGATATATGCCATGGCTGCCGTCGATGCTTTAATTTGTGCGACTCCTTCCCGCGCCTGTTCGACCTGATCGATGCCTCTGAAACAGAAGAACTCGACTCTGTCGCGTCGGAGGATTTCAAGCCGGTCGTTGATGCCTGCACGCTCTGCGACATGTGCTTCATGACCAAATGCCCCTACGTACCGCCGCATGAGTTCAATCTCGACTTTCCGCATCTGATGCTGCGATATCGCGCCGTGGAAAAGAAGAACGGCAAGGACAAATTCGTAAGCCGGGAACTTTCAAAAACAGATCGAAATGGTAAGCTGGCGGCCCCTGTCGCGCCCCTTGCCAACTGGGCAACAAAGACATCAAACGGAATGACCCGCGGGATTATGGAGGCAACACTGGGCATCGACAAGAATGCCGCCCTGCCAAAATACCAGTCAAAGACTCTGGTGGCCCGCGCCAAAGAAAGCCCGCTGGAAATCAATAAGGACGCCCCGGCTTATGGCCGCAAGGCTGTCATCTACGCCACCTGCTTTGGCAACTACAACAACCCCGCCACCGGTGAAGCGACCCGCAAAGTTCTCGCGAAGAACGGCATTGAAACAGAAGTGGTTTATCCCGGCTGTTGTGGTATGCCACAGATGGAACAGGGAGATCTCGCCGGCGTCGTAGAAAATGCGAAGAAAGTTTCCGCCGAACTCAGTAGCTGGATCGATAAAGGCTATGACGTAATTGCTCTCGTCTCGTCCTGTGCCCTAATGTTGAAGTTTGAATGGCCCCTCCTCGCCCCTGACGATGCGATAATTGAAAAACTGTCCAAGGCCACCTTTGATGTTGCGGAGTATGTGATGGAATTTGCCAAGAAGGAGGGCATGGCCGAAGGCATGCAACCAATTGGCGACAGCATGGCCATGCATCTTGCCTGTCATGCCCGGGCCCAGAATATGGGCGCGAAGGGTGCAGAGGTTCTGCGTCTTATTCCGGAAGCCAAGATCACGGTGGTGGAACGCTGTTCCGGTCACGGCGGATCCTGGGGAATCATGAAGGGGAATTATGAAACGGCCCTGAAAGTCGGAAAGCCGGCGGCGCGGACAGCCCTTAAATCCAACGCGAAATATATTGCGTCGGAATGCCCGCTGGCGGCGGAGCATTTGATGCAAGGAATTGAGACTCTCGAAACCGAGGGAACTGACGGAAAAACCGCCTTACATCCGATAGAACTATTGGCCAAATCCTACGGCCTGTAAGAGGAATGACTGATATGACTGCCGTTAAAAAACGTGAAATTACGCCTGAGGATATTCTGCCACTCGCCGAATACCAAAAAATCCGAAAAGAACATAAACAGAAGCTGATTCCCATCAAGAAGAACCGCCGGGTTGAAATCGGCCCGTTTGCGACATTCTATTTTGAAAACCACGACACCATGTGGGCTCAGATCCAGGAAATGCTCTATATCGAGCAGGGCGGCGATGAACAGCTGCAGGACGAGTTGGCCGCCTATAACCCGCTCATTCCAAATGGATCAGAACTTGTTGCAACTTTCATGATTGAGATCGACGATCCTGTCCGCCGCGACTTCATGCTTCGCCAGCTCGGCCATATTGAAAAGTCTATCTATCTCTCGGTTGACGGCGAGAAAATATACGCGGTGCCTGAACAGGAAGTGGAACGCACGACGGAAGACGGTAAAGCCTCCTCCATTCATTTTCTGCATTTTCCGTTGACCGACGCCCAGAAAGCCGCCTTCATGGACCCGGCGATCGAAGTCCAACTCGGCGTTGAGCATGAAAATTATGGCCATATTGCCTTGATCAAGGGCGACACCCGGGCCGCGTTGGCCAGCGATTTGACCAGTTAAATCAAGGGCTAGCGTATTTTCTCGTTCTCATACACGCCATAGAACTGGCTGGCCATAAGCCAGCCGGTGATGCCCGCAATCTCAATTTCACACCAGCGCGCATCGCATTCTTCCAACTTACCGACAACGCCGGGTTCCGCGAGCAGGACAACCGGGCTGCTTTCATCCGGGTCTTCATAAACCGCACGCACGTCCCCCGTGATGATC
>Ga0098035_1000546_pt1 | contig 18809 bp, 14 predicted proteins | sample 3_EtaG_FD_75046 | JGI IMG/M metagenome (GOLD analysis project Ga0098035, IMG submission 75046) | Marine viral communities from the Subarctic Pacific Ocean - 3_ETSP_OMZ_AT15126 metaG | ecosystem: Environmental > Aquatic > Marine > Oceanic | place: Pacific Ocean | collected 2015-01-07
TGATCCCGTGCACGCTGGAACTGGGTGGCAAGAGCCCCAACATCTTCTTCGCCGACGTGATGGCCGAGGACGACGACTTCCTCGACAAGGCGCTCGAAGGCTTCGCCATGTTCGCGCTCAACCAGGGAGAGGTCTGCACCTGCCCGAGCCGGGCACTCGTCCACGAATCGATCTACGACCGCTTCATGGAAAAGGCGATTGCCCGGGTCGAGGCGATCAAGCTGGGCAGCCCGCTCGATCCTTCGACGATGATCGGCGCGCAGGCATCGAACGACCAGCTCGAGAAGATCCTGTCCTACATCGACATCGGCAAGGGCGAGGGCGCCAGGGTCCTCACCGGCGGCGAACGCTTCGTGCAGGAAGGCGAGCTGGCCCAAGGATACTACATGCGCCCGACCGTCTTCGAAGGGCACAACAAGATGCGCATCTTCCAGGAGGAGATCTTCGGTCCGGTTCTTTCCGTGACGAAGTTTTCCAGCGATGAAGAGGCGCTCGAGATCGCCAACGACACGCTCTACGGTCTGGGCGCCGGCGTCTGGAGCCGCGACGGCACCCGTGCCTACCGCTTCGGTCGCGGTATCCAGGCGGGCCGCGTGTGGACCAACTGCTACCATGCCTACCCGGCCCATGCGGCCTTCGGCGGCTACAAGCAGTCGGGCATCGGGCGCGAAACCCACAAGATGATGCTCGACCATTACCAGCAGACCAAGAACCTGCTGGTCAGCTACAGTCCGAAGGCACTCGGTTTCTTCTGATGTCCTCGGTTCGGGCCTTTGCAGGCTTACCGGTGTCGGTCCCTTCTCTCCACCAGCCCATGACCGGCACCGGAACCCTTGCGCCGACGGGTGGCCGCCGGGCCACGCGTCGCCCTTTCGCGCCATGAGCCTTGCCGTGCCCGCCCGCATCCTTGCCACGCCCGAGGGCGAGGCGTGGATCGAGCGCTTGCGGGCGAAGCACGGCGATCTCATGTTTCACCAGTCCGGCGGTTGCTGCGACGGATCTGCGCCGATGTGCTTTTGCGCGGGCGAGTTTCGCGTCGGCGGTCAGGATGTACTGCTGGGCACACTAACGGGCGATACGCAGGTCTGGATTGGCGCGGCGCAATTCGAATACTGGCGGCACACCCAGGTCACCATAGACGTCGTGCCGGGGCGCGGATCGGGCATGAGCCTCGAGGCTCCCGAGGGCGTGCGTTTCATCATCCGGTCGCGCGTGTTCAGCGATGCCGAGGCCGAGGCGCTGGCGGCGGCCGGAGAGCCTCGACGCGGGGATGCGCCCCCGGGAAACGAGAGCCGATAGGACCGAAAGAATTGGCCCGAATTTCCTTGGCGGCCGGCTGGCATGGCCTTAGGAATCCGGGAGACCGGCACTCGCTCGCAAGACAGAAGCGAGGCCGGCGGGAGACAGGCGAATGGACATGGAAGTGCAGCATGGCAAGGACCGGCTGGTGGCCAGCACCTCGCGCGCGCAGGACCCGGTGGCTGCCGTGGCCGAACTTGTCGAAGGGCTGGACGGCTGCGAGTTGGCCGGCGGCCTGCTGTTCTGTTCGCACCGCTACCCGCGTGACGACCTGGCCCGCGAACTGGGCCGCTCTTTGCCGGGGGTGCCACTGGTCGGCTGCACCAGCGCCGGGGAACTGACCGATCGCGGTTACGATACCGACAGCCTTCTGCTGATCGGCTTTCCGGCCTCCAGCTTTTCGATGGCGGCGCTGCGCTTCGACGATCTCGATCATTTCGATCCGCAGACGGCGCAAGGAGCGATCCGCCAGCTCGTTTCCGGCGCGCGGCTGGATCATGGCGCGGCCGGCGACCTGCATCAGGTCGCGCTGTTCTTCGTCGATGGCCTTTCGCACCGCGAAGAACTGCTGACGATGACGGCGCAGCACGCCCTGGGCGATGTCCAGCTCATCGGCGGGTCGAGTGGGGACGACCTATCCTTTGCAGAGACCGCGGTGCTGCACGAGGGCGAATTTCATTCCGATGCCGCGGTAATCGCGCTGCTCACCAGCCGGCGGCCGATGCACGTCTTCAGTGCCAGTCACTACCAGCCCGGTCCGGCCAAGATGGTCATCACGCAGGCCGATCCGGAAACGCGCACGGTCTTCGAGATCAACGCGGCGCCGGCTGCGGAAGAATACCGGCGGCTTGCCGGAAGCCCGGCCGAGACGCTCGACGTCCACTTCTTCGCAGCCCATCCGCCCATGGTGCGCACCGGCGGGCAGTACCACGTGCGCTCGATCCAGTCGGCCAATCCCGACGGCAGCCTGACTTTCTACTGCGCCATCGATAACGGGGTGGTCTTGACCATCGGCGAGCCGGTCGACCGCATTGCCTGGCTGCGCGAACTGTTCGGCAAGGTGGGCGCGCGGGTCGGCGAGATCGATCACATCATCGGTTTCGACTGCGTGCTCAACCGGCTGGATGCCGAGGACCGCCAGATCTCGCGCGAGATTTCGGCGCTCTACTCCGAGTTCAACGTACTGGGCTTCAGCACGTATGGCGAGCAGTTCCTGGCCGCGCACATGAACCAGACCTTCAGCGGCCTGGCGATCGGACGCTGATGGCGATGGGCATGGCGGCGGATACCGGCGAGGTGGAAGAGCTGAAGCTGCGGATTGCCCGGCTGGAAAAGATCAATGCGGCGCTGATGGATCGGGTCGAGCGCTCGACCGACATTCAGGGCGGGGCGTTCTCGATGTTCGAGACGGCGATTTCGCTGGAAGCCATGGTGCGCGACCGCACGGGGGCGCTCGAGGAAGCGCTGGGCCGCCTCAACGATGCCAATGCCGAACTGGCCGCCGCACATGCCGCGGCCAGTTCGGCCCGGACCCTTCTGCGCGATGCGATCGAGTCGCTGAGCGACGGCTTCGCGCTGTTCGGCAGCGACGACCGCATGGTGCTGTGCAACCGCGCCTTCCTGAAGATCTTTCCCTATTTCGAGGACATCAGCGAGGCCGCGCCCGAGTTCTCGCAGCTGGCCTCGCACCTTGCCCAGTCGGGTGCGGCCCTGGCATCGCGCGATGCACCCGAACGCTGGCTGCAGGACCGGGTGGCGCGCCATCGCCTGGCGCAGGGTGCGCATGTGCAGGCGCTGTCGGATGGGCGCTGGATCCAGATCAACGAACTCAAGACCAGCGACGGCGGCACCGTCGGCATCTACACCGACATCACCTCGGTCAAGGCCGAGGACGCCCGGCAGCGCGCCCGCGAACTGGCCGAACGCAACCTTGCGCTGCAGGCAACGCTCGATACCCTGTCCGAAGGCGTCTGCCTGTTCAATCCGCAGCGGCGCCTGCAGGCCTGGAACGAGGGCATGTTGACGATCCTCGGGCTGGGTACGGACGCCCCGGGCAACGGGCTCGACAATCACGCCGCGCTCTCGGAATGGTGTATCCTCAATCTTGGTCTCGACCGGCCCGATGCGCTCGACTGGCGCGAGGGCGGGGCTGCGCAGGTGGCGACCCAGTGCATGATCGCCGAACGGCATTTCACCGTGCGTTCGGTCCCGCTCAAGAACGGCGGCATGGTCTTCACTTTCGACGACGTGACCGACCGCGTGCGGTTCCAGCGTTCGTTGACCGAGACAGCCGAGACGCTTGAACGCCGGGTCGCCGAACGCACGGCCGAACTCGTCGATCTCAACCGCCAGCTCGTCGAGGCGAAGAATGAGGCGGAGACGGCCAACCGTTCGAAGACCAGCTTCATCGCCGCTGCCAGCCATGACCTGCTGCAGCCGCTCAATGCCGCGCGGCTGTTCGTTTCGGCGATGGACGGGCAGGACATGCCGGCCAAGTCGCACAGCCTCGTGCAGCAGGCCTCGACCGCGCTGGACTCGGTGGAAGACTTGCTCGAAGCGCTGTTCGAGATTTCGCGTCTCGATGCCGGGGCGATCCAGCCCGAGTTCACCGATATCTCGCTCAACCAGATCCTGCGCGCCTTGCGGATCGAGTTCGCCCCGCTGGCGCAGGCCGGCAAACTTGCCTTCGACGTTCCCGAAACCGCGCTGTGGGTGCGCAGCGATCAACGCCTGCTGCGCCGGGTGCTGCAGAATTTCGTCTCGAACGCGATCCGCTATACCGAAGAGGGCCGCGTCGCGGTGGAATTGACCCTGAAGGGCGATCAGGTGGTCGTCACCGTACGCGACACCGGCCCGGGCATAGCCGCGTCCGATCGTGACGAGATTTTCGAGGAGTTCCGCCGCATCGGCAAGACGCAGAAGATCCCGGGCAAGGGGCTGGGCCTTGCCATCGTGCGCCGCGTCTCGACGATGCTCGGCCATGAGATCGGCCTGGAAACGGCACTGGGAGCGGGGGCGGCGTTCTCGATCCGCCTGCCGCGCGCCGAACCGGCTGCGCTGCCGGCCGAAGCGCGGCCTGCAGCCGTGAACGGCGCCAGCGAAGCCGGGGGGCTCGTTCTCGTGGTAGACAACGACCCGGCAATCCTTTCCGGCATGGAAGCCCTGCTGGAGAACTGGGGGCTCGATGTCGTCGCCGTCGGCGATCCGCAGGACCCGGCCGCGCTGACTGCCATGAAGCAGGGCCCGGCCATGCTGATCGTCGACTACCACCTCGACGACGAGGTGACCGGGGATGTCGCAATTGCCCAGCTGCGTGAGAAGGCGGGCTCGCAAGTGCCGGCAATGGTGATTACCGCCGATCGCGGCGAGGAGACCAAGGCGCGGCTTGCCGGGCTGTCGCTTCCGGTCCTGCACAAGCCGGTAAAGCCCGCTCAATTGCGGGCCCTGCTGCGCCAGCTCGAGGTGATCTGACCAGGCGCGGTTTGGCAGGGGCCTTCGACAAGCTCATCCTGAGCCTGTCGAAGGCTGGGGAACTTGGCGCCACCTGGCCGCGATCACCCCCTGAAACCGATTTTTCCCGCCATGATCACCGCCTGCGTGCGGCTGAAGACGTTCATCTTCTGCAGGATTGCCGAGACGTGGGCCTTCACCGTCGTCATCGAGACGTCCAGCTCATAAGCGATCTGCTTGTTGAGCCGCCCGGCGACGAGATGGCCGAGGACGACGCGCTGCTGCGGGGTGAGGCTGTCGATGCGCGCGCGGATGAGGTCTTCTTCCGCGGCTTGCGTATCGTCGACCTCCAGTTCGGGCATATAGATCTCTCCGGAGAGGACCTGTTGCAGGGCATCGACGATCGCGGCACGCTTCAGTGACTTTGGCACGAAGCCCGCCGCGCCGGCGGCCAATGCATCGCGCACCACGTTGCGGTCGCACACGCCCGAGACCATCACGACCGGTGTCGCGGGAAAGTCGTCGCGCAGGCGTTCCAGCCCGGAAAGGTGCGAGACGTCGGGGATGTTGAGATCGAGCAGCATCAGGTCGACGTCGCCCGATGCAGACAGCACCTGCAGGGCGCTTTCCAGGCAGTCCGCCTCGAGGATCTCGCAGTCGGGGAAAGTATCGTCGAAGATCGAGCGCAGGCCGTCACGGACCAGCGAATGGTCGTCGACGATCAGGACGCGGTCCGGTGCGGTGAACTCTTCCATGGTTCTGTCCCTGGCGACCAATATGCTCATGAAGTTAACCCGGGGAGGTTGGGCGCGCCAGTCCCGGACTGGCGCGCCGGTTGCCGTGCTGACCGCTTACTTGGGCAGCTTGAACACCCAGAGCATGCCGCCCTGGCTGATTTCCTTGAACGTCTTGGCGACTTCGCCGCCCCAGAGCGGAACCGCGCCGCCCCAGCCGGACATCACCGCGACGTACTGTTCGCCGTCCTGCATCCAGGTGATCGGCGAACCGACGACGCCCGATCCGGTCTGGAACTTCCACAGCTCCTTGCCCGTCTTTGCATCGAAGGCCTTGAGGTAGCCTTCCGGCGTACCGGTGAAGACGAGGTTGCCGTGCGTGGTCAAGACGCCGCCCCACAGCGGCGCCGCATTCTTGTATTCCCACACGATCTTGCCGGTCTTCGGGTCCATCGCGCGCAGGGCGCCGATGTGGTCTTCGGCGATCGGCCTGATGGTGAAACCCGCGCCGAGGTAGGCCGCGCCCTTCTTGTAGGCGATCGGTTCGTTCCAGATGTCCATGCCCCAGTCGTTGGAGGGCACGTAGAACAGGCCGGTATCCTGCGAATAGGCCATCGGCATCCAGTTCTTGCCGCCCAGGAACGAAGGCGAGGCGAACACCGACTTGCCCTTGTCCGGACCGGCCGGTGCGCCGGGGCGGTTGGCATCGACGTAGTTGGGACGGCCGGTCTTGAGGTTGATGCCGTTCGCCCAGGTCGTCTCCATCACGAACTTGTGCGCGCCCAGAAGCTTGCCGTTGCTGCGGTCGAGCACATAGAAATAGCCGTTGCGGTCGGCCTTGGCGCCCAGCTTCATCGGCTTGCCGTTCATTGTCGCGTCGAAGGGAATGAATTCGTTGACGCCGTCGAAGTCCCAGCCGTCGTGCGGGGTGGTCTGGTAGTGCCACTTGATGACGCCGGTATCGGCGTCGATGGCCAGGGTGGAACTGGTGTAGAGGTTGTCGCCCGGGCGCAGGTGGCTGTTCCAAGGCGCCGGGTTGCCGGTGCCGAAGAACAGCAGGTTGGTGCCCGGATCATAGGTGCCGCCCAGCCATGTGGCGCCGCCGCCCGTCTTCCACATGTCGCCCGGCCAGGTCGCGCCGGTCTTGCCGGTCACGCCGTTTTCCTTGCCGTTGAGCATGCCCATGTGGCCTTCGATGGTCGGGCGCGACCAGATCAGCTCGCCGGTGTCGACGTTGCGCGCCTGCACTTCGCCGATGATGCCGAATTCGCCGCCGGAATTGCCTGTGATGACCATGTCCTTGACGATCAGCGGAGCGGCGGTGGCAGAGTATCCCGCCTGATAGTCGGCGAGCTTCTTGTTCCACAAGACCTTGCCGGTTTCGCGGTTGAGCGCGATGAGGTGCGCATCGAGGGTTGCGAAGATCACCTTGTCGCCGTGAATCGCCGCGCCGCGGTTGACCACGTCGCAACACGGCATGATCGCGTCAGGCAGGCGGGCGTCGTATTCCCACTTCTTCTCGCCGGTGCGCGTATCGAAAGCGAAGAGACGCGAATAGGAACCGGTGACGTAGATGGTGCCGTCATATACCAGCGGCTGGGCTTCCTGACCGCGCTGCTTTTCCCCGCCGAGCGAGGCCGCGAAGGCCGGTACGAGCTTGCTGACATTGTCGCTGTTGAGCGTGTCCAGCGGCGAAAAGCGCTGCTGCCATGGCCCCAGGCCATAGCTGAGAACGTCGCCGGTGGATTCGGCATCCTTCATGAGGTCGGCGCTGGTCGGGCCGGCCGCATGGAGCGGTACGGCTATCGTACCGCCAGCCGCGGCGAGCACCGCGATGAGTTTTGAGAAACGCCGCTTCATCCTATCCCTCCTTGTTGCTTGTGCGCCGAGTTCAGGTGCCGGTAGTCGACCTGGTGCCCCCGGACGTCGACGGTCAGCCTAGTCGTTGGAGAGGGGCGGACAATTGAACCTTGGGACAAGACGGGAGGAGTATGCGCATCTTCGGGAAGCTGTCGCAGGGCGCGCGGCAAGGGCGGCCAGAAGCGGGCGGGTCGCGCGGATGTCGGGGAAGGATGCGGTTCGGGGGACGCCGGTCGCAGTCGGCGTCCCCGTCCCCCTGGTTCACGAAGCGGAGGGCTGGGCGGCGAGAGCCGGCTGCCACTCGACCCCGTGTCGAGCGAAGATCGTCTTCATCCGGCCGTCTGCGGCCATGGCCATGATCTCTTCCTCGAGGACGAAGCCGAGCGAGCGGCTGTTTTCCTTGACCGCGATGCCGATGTCCCAGCCCGGCGAAAGCATCGCGGGCAGCGGCCCCTTGCGCTTGCGGATCGCGGCATCGGGATGGTCGGCAAGCACGGCCTCGATCTGCGCGCGGCTGGCGACGGCGAAGTCGGCCTTGTCCTCGCCCAGTGCCGCGACCGCGGCATAGCCGCTCGGCAGGTGGGTCACGTCCCTGGCAAGAATGCCACCGAAGCTGCCCAGCAGGTAGAAGTCGGGGATCGAATCCAGTTCGGCCGCCAGTCGCCTGCCGCGCATCTGGACGGGTGTGGCCTCGCAATCGCCGATATCGGCCGCGCAGGCCGCGCCGAAGCTCTCGCGGTAATAGGGTGCGAGGAAGACGACGTTGTCCTCCTGCGCCATGATCTGGCGGTCGAACGGCACGTGCAGCATCACGTCGCAGCGCTGGAAGCCCAGCAGGCCGCCGCGCCATACGACGTTGCGCAAGTCGTCCGATAGCTCCTCGTCGGCCGGGAACAGCGCGATGTCGGCGCGCACGCCAAGATGTTCGGCCAATGCGCGGGCAAGTTCGACATCGATCCCCGAGGGCGTGCCGTCCCGGTCCCACGACCAGGGCCGGTTGTCGGCATAGAGCCCGACGCGCAGCACGCCCAGTTCGCGGACTTTCTCCAACGGGGCGGCGAGCAGCGGTGCCGGGCGCAGGGCGGCAGGCAGGGCGAGCGCGCCGAGCGCGCCCGCCATCCCGGTCAGGAACGACCTGCGGCTATCGCCTGCCACCTCTCAGTCCTCGGTGTGCTGGGTTTCCAGCCAGGCGCGGATCGCCCAACCGGCCTTTTGCCCCAGCACATCGCCGAAGGGCGGCATGTAGACCTTGCCGTCGTGGCTGGAGCCGTGGCGGAAGCGTTCGACGAACCATTCGTCTCCCGATGCGCCCAGTTCGAGATAGCGCAGGTCCGGCGCGATACCGCCGGAAATCGCCTGCAGGCCGTGGCAGCGCGCGCAGTTCTGGCCATAGGCGGATTCGCCGATCTCGATGGCCTTCCGGTTGCCGGTATAGGGGTTCTCTTCGAGCCAGTGGTCGTTGCCGCCCTCGATATCGGGCAGGGCGCTGGTGTCGACCGCCTGCGGCGTCACGTTGCCGTGCGCATGGAGGTTGCCGGCGATGGAGAGGGAAGCGATGGCTGCCGCGCCAAGCAGGGCCGAGCGGCCGATTGTCAGTTTCATGGTCAGTCATCCTCTGCGACTTGCGGCCTTGCGACTTCGGATTGCCTCCGGTTGCCGCCGCCTTGTTGCCGTTCTGGATAACCGAGAGCCGCGCGCCGCCCCAATTGGACTATGGTACCAGACCAAGGTGCAATTCCCTGCGGGCGGGCACGTGATAGGCTTGCCGTCATGGAGAGATGCCTGAACCGGATCGCGCTGGTCGCTTGCGCCGCGCTCTCGCCGCTCGTTTGCGCCGCACCCGCACTAGCCGGGGACGAAAGCGCCGCGACCAGGGCCTACGTCAGCAATGAGCGTTCCTCGACGGTCACTGTTGTCGACCTCGCCAGTGGCAAAGCCGTGGCGAACTGGCCGGTGGGCCATCGCCCGCGCGGCATCGCGCTCACCCGCGACGGCAAGTACCTGCTTGTCTGCGCCAGTGCCGACAACGCCGTGGAAATGCGCGATCCGCAGACCGGGGCGCTCGTCTCGGTCCTGCCCTCGGGAGCCGATCCGGAGCAGTTCTTCGCCTCGCACGACGGCAGGCTGCTGTTCATTGCCAACGAGGACGACGGCGCGGCCACTGCAGTCGATCTCGCCAAGGGTCGCCTTGCCTGGCAGGTTTCGGTCGGGGAAGAGCCGGAAGGGATCGCCGAAAGCCCCGATGGCAAATGGCTGCTCGTCACCAGTGAGGAGGACGCGACCGTCGCCTGGATCGACCTCGCCACGCGCGAAGTGGTCGAGGAAATGGAGACGCAGACCCGGCCGCGCCACGTCGAATTCACGCCCGACGGCGCCCATGTGTGGGTGGCCGCGGAAATGGCGGGTGTCGTCCAGATCGCCGATGTCGCGAGCCGCTCGGTAATCGCGACCATCGCCTTCGCCCCGCCCGGCGTGCCGGCATACAAGGTCATGCCCTGCGGCATCCGCTTCACGCCCGATGGCCGCACCGCCGTCGTCGCATTGGGGCGGGCCAATGCCGTGGCGGTGATCGACGTCGTCAGCCGCAAGGTGCGCGGCTACATCGCCGTGGGCGAGAGGCCCTGGCACCTGGCGATCCTGCCCGGCGGCAAGCGTGCGCTCGTCGCCAATGGCGGCAGCGACGACCTTTCGGTGGTCGACCTCGAGGCACTGGCAGTCACGGCGACGATCCCCGCGGGCGAAGGACCTTGGGGCGTCGCGATCGGCCATTAGCCCTCGTTCCAAAGTACAGGAACCAAAGTCCAATACCCGCCGGGGCACTCCCGGCCCATCATCTTCCCCAGTCGCAGGAATAGTCGACACCATCTTACCGAAGGGGGAAGGATAATGATCTCCAGGATCATTCTACGTGGCTCTGCCGCGCTGGGGGCACTCGCCCTGGCAAGCGCGCCGGCACATGCCGGAACGGGCGAAACGCTGCTCAAGCGCCTTCATGAAAAAGGCATCCTGAGCGATGACGAATACGCCGAATTGCTGGCCGAGGAACAGGCGCAAGCGGCTCCGCCGTCCAGCGCCGCGCCGATGGAAAGGGCACAGGAAACGCTCGATTCCAGCCGTATGGTGCGCATGACCGAAAGCGGGATCGGCATGGAAGTCGGCCCCGCCACGATCAAGTTCTCCGGCTCGGTCAACGGCTTCTATGTCCACGACAATCCGGATACGCCCTCTGCCACGACCAGCGTGGTGGGCGGCATCGCCAGTGTCGGCACCCGCAATTCCAGCGCGGTGCGCAACGGTCTGCTGCCCGGCTACCTGACCGTTTCGGTCTCGACCAAGCAGGAGGGCTGGGACATCGGCGCCTTCTTCGGTCTCTATCCCGGCATCAATTCGACTGCCTGGGGGGCGCTGGGCGCAAACAACGGGGGTCAGCCGACGGCGCTGGCGACGGCGGGTATCGATGCCCGCCAGACCTACCTGACATTCGGCAAGCCCGGGCTGGGCACGGTCAAGATCGGCCGCGACATCGGCCTGTTTGCCTCGGAAGGCATCCTCAACGACATAACGCTGTTGTCCTCGGGCACGCCGGGCAACAACGTCGCGCCGGGCAATACGACGCTGGGCCGCATCGGTGTGGGTTACATCTACACCGATTTCCAGCCGCAGATCACGTATACCAGCCCCAAGTTCTCGGGTTTCCAGGCCTCGGTCGGCGTCTTCCAGCCGCTCGATTCCCTGACCGGTCCGGCGCAGAGCAATGCCAGTCCGGGCGTGCAGGGCAAGCTGACCTATGACGGCAAGCTCGGCGGTATCGGCACCCGGTTCTGGGTCTCCGGCGTCAGCCAGAAGCACGACATCGCGGCAGGCGGCAGCTACACAGGCAAGGGGCTGGACCTGGGCGGCAAAGTCACGGCGGGACCGATTGCGGTGACCGGTTACTACTATACCGCCAGGGGCCTTGGCACGACGGTCTTCGGCCTCTTCGATACCGACGCCTTGGGCAATCCGCGCAAGAGCGACGGCTTCTATGCCCAGGCTCTCGCTACTTTCGGCAAGATCGGAGTCGGTGCCAGCTACGGCGAAAGCTCGCTGCACCATGCCAATGCGGCCGACGCGCTGGCCAATCCCGATCTGGTCAAGACCAACTCCAGCTATGTCGGACAGCTTCGCTACGGCCTGACGAGCTGGGTCACGCTTATCGGCGAATACGTACACTCGAAGGCCAGGGCCCACAGCGGCAACGCGGCCGAGAGCGATGCCATGGCGCTGGGCGGGATCCTCTTCTTCTGAGGCGCTTCCCGACCCCATGCGGCGTGCTTCCCCGCCGCACGGGGCATCCCGGCAGCCCCGCCTCCTACCGGGGCTGCCGGGATCTCCGGCTCCCTTTTTCGTCACCCGTAGGCAGGTCGCAGAGATATGGATGACTTTCGTTTCCCGGGTGCCATGCGTGGCCCATTCACCATCACCGCCACGGCGCTTGCGCTGGCCTTGCTGTCCCCGGGCCTCGCGCGGGCCGAGGAGGCCGCCGATGCGGGTGAAATTCTCGTCACTGGGCGCGGGCTTGAGGAAACCCCGGGGACGCCCGCCTATTCCACGGTAGAGATCGAGCGGAAGGAGATCCTCTCTGCGCCGTCCGGCCGGATCGAGGACGTGCTGACCTCGGTCGCAGGTTTCCAGCAGTTCCGCCGTTCCGACAGCCGTTCGTCCAATCCTTCGGCGCAGGGCGTGACCTTGCGGGCGCTGGGCGGCAATGCCTCGAGCCGCGCACTGGTCCTGCTCGACGGGGTGCCGATGGCCGATCCCTTCTTCGGCTACATTCCGCTTCCCGCCCTGGCTCCCGACCGCCTGGGCCGTATCCGGGTTACGCGCGGCGGCGGTTCCGGTCCCTTCGGTTCGGGCGCGCTCTCGGGCACGATCGAGCTGGATAGCGCCGCGACCGAGGATCTCGGCCTGGTCTCGGGCAGCATCATCGCCAACCAGCGCGGCGAAACCGAGGCGAGCGCCTCGATCGCGCCGCAACTGGGATCGGGATTCGTCGTCGCCAGCGCGCGCTGGGATCGCGGCAAGGGCTTCTGGACCACGTCGGGTGACGAGCGCGTTCCCGCTTCTGCCCGTGCGCGCTTCGATTCATGGTCGGCCAGTCTGCGTGCGATCGCACCGCTTGCGGGCGACGTGGAACTGCAGGCCCGCGGCCTCATCTTCGGGGACCGCCGCAGCCTGCGCTTCCAGGGCGCGGACAGTGCAACCGAAGGGCAGGATGCCAGCCTGCGTCTTGTCGGTCGGGGTGGCTGGAAGTTCGATGCGCTGGTCTATGTCCAGGCCCGCAACTTCAGCAATGTCGTCGTCAGCTCGACACGCTTCGTGCCGGTGCTCGACCAATACAAGACGCCCGCGACCGGGATCGGCGGCAAGTTCGAACTGCGCCCGCCGCTGGGCGAGGCCCATGTGCTGCGGCTCGGTACCGACTGGCGGCGCACTTCGGGGACCATGCAGGAAGCGGCGATAAGTGCCTTTACCGGCAAGATCACCGCGCGCCGACGGGCCGGTGGGCACAATACCGTCCTCGGCTTCTTCGCCGAGGACGACTGGACGCTGGGGCCGGTCGTTCTCACCGGCGGCCTGCGCGGGGACAGGACGGTCATTGCAGGCGGGTATTTCACCGAGAGAAGCCCCGATGGCCTTGCCGTCAGCGACGAGCGCTACCCGGACCGGGCCGACTGGACATTGAGCTACCGCGCCGGCGTGCTGCTCCATGCAAGCGAGACCGTTGCGCTGCGGGCCTCGGCCTACAGCGGGCTGCGTCTGCCAACGCTCAACGAACTCTACCGGCCCTTCACCGTCTTCCCGGTCGTCACCCTCGCCAATGCCGCCCTGCGCAATGAGAAGCTCGAAGGTTACGAGGCCGGGGTCGATTTCACTGCGTCACCGGGTCTGAAACTCTCTTTGACGGCGTTTGAAAATCGCATCGATAATGCCATTGCCAACGTCACCATCGCCGCCAACCTGCGTCAGCGCCGTAATCTACCGGAAATCCGTTCGCGCGGGATCGAGGCCGCAGCGCACTTCGCGACCGGTCCGGTCAGGCTCGACGCCACGCTGGCATGGAACGATGCGAAGGTCCACGGCTCCGGGATTTCCGGGGATCTCGACGGCATGCGCCCGGCGCAGACACCGCGTCTTGCAGCCAGCGCGACCCTCGCATTCCTACCCGCCGACAGGTGGAGCGTGGCGCTGACCCTGCGCCATGTCGGTGCGCAATTCGAAGACGACCTGCAGACCGACGTCCTTCCCGCGGCCACGACGCTCGATGCCCTTGTGGAAATCCCTCTCGGCGCGCGGGCCTCATTGATCCTGCGCGGCGAAAACCTGTTTGACGAGAAGATCATAACCCGTAACTCTGGCGGTTCGTTGGACCTAGGCGTGCCCCGCACGCTGTGGGCCGGGTTTCGCTGGGGTCTGTGATCCGGACCCTGATCATGAGGGCATTTGATGACGGTCGAGAAGTACAATCTGGGGGCCCGTTGGTTCCACTGGACCCTTGCGGTTCTCGTCATTCTCAATCTGGCGTCCGGCCTGCTGCACGAACCGCTGGAGAAAGTCGTCCAGCTTATGACCGTGCACAAGTCGTTCGGCCTGACGATCCTGCTGGTCACGATCGGGCGGATCGTCTGGCGCCTGCGTTGGAAAAAGCCCGAGCTGCCCGATCACGTTTCGCCGATGGAGCGCATGGTCGCGTCGACCACGCATGTGGTGCTCTACGCCCTGATGCTGATCATGCCACTGACCGGCTGGATCTTCTCGTCGGCGGGCAAGTATCCGCTCAGCTACTTCGGCCTGTTCCTGTGGCCCAAGCTGCCGATCAGCAAGGACGGCCCGCTCGCAGGTCCGGCGCACGAAGGTCACGAGATCCTGGGCTGGGTGATGCTTGCGCTGGTAGTCCTGCATATCGCCGCCGCCCTGCGCCATCACTTCGTGCTCAAGGACGGTATCCTGCGCCGCATGATGTGAAGACCGGCCTGGCCGCGGCACTGGCTGCGGTCGCGCTGGTGTGGCCGGCCCCGTCCCGGGCGGACGAGGCGCCGCTGATCACGGTCGTCGCGCCCGGCGGCGCGATCGATCTCGACGAAGCCCGGGTCATCGATTCCCGGGCGCTCGATGCCGCGGCCCGGCCCGACCTTGGCCGCGCGCTGGAGCGAAAGGTACCGGGCCTTACTCTGGGCGGGGCGACCGGCAATGCCTGGCAGCCATCGATCGGTTGGCGCGGCTTTTCCGCTTCGCCGCTTCAGGGCGCGGAGCAGGGCCTTGCCGTCTATCTCGACGGCGTGCGCTTCAACCAGCCTTTCGGCGATGTCGTGCTTGTCGACCTGTTGCCCGAGGCGGCACTGGCGCGCGCGCGGCTCACCGAAGCGAGCCCGGTCCATGGCCGCAATGCGCTGGCCGGATCGCTGCTGCTTGAAACCCACGACGGCACGACACTGCCCGGTCTGCGGCTCGCGCTCGACCGGGATAGCCTGGGCAGCATCGGAGGAATCGCGTCGGCCGGGCTTGGCGACGCGGATTCGAGCGTCCTGCTGGTAGCCGACCGGCGCGACGACGAGGGCTGGCGCGATGCCAGCCCCTCGCGGCTGGATCGGCTTTTCATCAGGGGATTGCACGCCGGGCAGGGCTGGGGGCTGGAGGTACAGGCGCTGGCGGCCCGAACCCGCCTGACCGGCAATGGCGTTTCGCCGGTGGAACTGCTGGCCGCAGACTACCGCGCCGTTTTCACCCGCCCCGATACGACGCGCACGTCGTTTCTGCGCCTTGTCGCAGCGCCATACGTCGAACTGGGAGCGAGTGGACGGATCGAACTGCGCAGCCATTACCAGCGCCTCTCGCGACGAAGCGCCAATGGCGATCTTGCCGACTTCGGCCCCTGCGACGGCAAATCCGGATTCCTGTGCCTTGGCGACGAAGAAAACGGCTTTTCCGAGCCCCTGCTGTCGGGAGGGCCGGCGGTTGCCGTCGATCCCGCCGTCGCGGATTACGCCGTCTTCAACCGTGGCCGCGAGCGTACGCACGGCGGCGGCTCGACGCTGCAATGGCTCGATGAGCGCGAGACCGATCGTGGCACGCGCCGGTTCGCCGTCGGCCTCTCGTGGGAGCGGCACCGCACACGCTTTCGCGCAGTCAGTGAACTGGGCGCGCTGGAGGAAGACCGATCGGTCGAGGCGCTTGGCCACGTACTCGCCTCGGCGGACGGCGCGATCGCCCCGGTCGACGTGGATAGCCGGATGAGCGACCTGGCGCTGTTCGCAAGCGCCGAACAGCCGCTGACACGTGCGCTCACTGCCGAACTGGGCGCGCGCTGGGCACGCAATCGGGTCGAGCTCGACGACCGGCTCGGCACCGCTCTCGATGGCCGCCACCGCTTCGCCCGGATCAATCCATCGCTCGAATTCGACTATGCCTTGCAAGAGAACCTGCGCGCTACGGCGGGTTTCGCGATGACCAGTCGCATCCCGACGCCTGCGGAGCTTTCCTGCGCCGACCCCGAAGCGCCGTGTACATTGGCCAATTTCTTCATCGCCGACCCGCCGCTCAGGGCCGTCACCGCGCGCAACTGGCATGTCGGTCTGGAAGGCGCGCCGGGGAGACTGGGCTGGCGCCTGTCTCTCTGGCGCGCGGATACGCGAAACGATATCCGCATGGTTGCCTCGCAAGTGCGCGGGCGCGCCTACTTCGCGAATCTCGGGCGCAGCCGCAGGCAGGGCGTTGAGGCGTCGCTGGAATGGCACCGCGTTGGCTGGCGCCTGAGCGCGGGCTACGCCTTCACCGACGCCCGGTTCCGCAGCCCGTTCCTGTTGTCGAGTCCGGCCAATCCCATGGCCGACGCGGAAGGGACGATCGCGGTTGCGCGCGGTGACCGGTTGCCCGTTACGCCGCGCCATGCGTTGAACCTCTACGCGGGCCGCGCGACGAACGCCTGGGAACTGGGCGCCGCCATGCGCGCGCGCACCGCGCAAGTGCTTATGGGCGATGAGGGCAACGACAATCCGCGCATACCTGGCTACGCCGTTTTCGACCTGTTCGGCAGGCTGACTCTGGCTCCGGGACTGGAACTGGCAGGCGAGCTGCGCAACCTATTCGACAAGCGCTATGCGACCGCAGGGACCTTCGCAGAAATCGAAGAGATCGACCTTGTCGAAGCCCCTGGTGCCAGCGACCCGCGCGCCTATGCCCCCGGCGCGCCGCGCCGCCTTACGGTTTCACTGCGCGCGCATTTCTAGGGGGGGTCAGTTGGACGGTAACTGGCCGGTCTGGTCCAGCCGCCGCCACACTTCGTCCATGGGTTCGATCACCGTGACAGTGCGGTTTTCGCCAAAGCGAATGCGCGTGCCATCCTCGACGGGCGTGATGAAAGTGACTTGTGTGGCATTGACGATGGCAGGCACCCTGTCGGTGGCGGTGAACTTCACGAACATAAACGGCTCTCCCACTTGTTTGCGCTGACGCTAGCCTGATTTCGGGAAGTTGCCAGCGGCATTTCACTGGCTTTGCGCAGACGTGCATTTTCCGATGCGGCGGGCGTATGACGGGGACGATTGCGTCACGGCGAGGCGGGATGCGTCATCCCCGCCGGCGCGGGGATGACGGGCAGGGACGAGCGGTCCCTCAACGTTGCTGCTTGAGGTAGTCGATGATGGTCTGCCGCTTGCCGGGGTCCTTGAGGCCGGGGAAGCTCATGCGGTTGCCCGGGACGAGCGCGCGTGGGTTCTCGATCCACTTGTCCAGCGTCGCCGCGTCGAAGGTCAGTCCCGAATTCTTCAGCGCATCGGAGAAACCGAAGCTGCCTTGCGCCGCCTTGGCACCATAGACGCCGTAGAGGTTGGGGCCGAGCTGGTCCGGAGCGCCCTTGACTGCGCTGTGGCAGACTGCGCAGCGCGCAAAGGCGGCAGGCGGTGCGGCCTCGGCAACCTTGACCGGCTCGGCCAGCGGTGTGGCAGCGGGTGCCGGTGCAGGGCTTGGCTTCGGGATCGGCGTGGACCTGGCTTCGAGCGTGGCTGACGGTGTCGGCTCGGAAGTACCGGTCGTCGGCTCCGCCTCAGGCAATGCGCTGGCGACGGGTTCGACCGGGGCAACCGTCGCAGGGGCTGTTTCGGCTGCAGCGGCGCTGACCGTTTGGGTCGGTTCAGGGGCGGCTGTCTCGTTGCCGCCGGAACAACCGGCCAGCACCAACGCCGACAGTCCCGCAGCAAGGTGAAAACGCATGAGATTATCTCCCGGATCTGATGTTGGCGCAGGTTTCGCACGGTCGCCGGGATGGCCGCTATTGCACTTTGGTTCCGTGCAGGACGCGGGAGGAGGAGGAGCAGGGCACGCGGGGCAGGACGGTCAATCCAGCGGGAATTGGTATTCCATACTTTCGGTCCGGTTGTGGACGCATGGTCTTCGGCGTTAACATGCCTCCATCGAATCCGGGCTGAAACCGGGCTCGCTTCAGGGATGAGCAATGGACAATGAGCACGAGTTGCGCCGAACCGTTGTCGGCGAAATGCACTTGCGACGCTGGCCTCTCCTGGAAGCGCCGTCCCTTGTCATCCAACTGGTCCGGGTGCTCGATGCCGGGGACCGTGAGGCTGAGCGCCTGGCGCTGGAAGAGCTGCCTCGAGGGGCCTGGATCGATTGCGCCGACAATCCGCGCCATGTGAAGGGCCTGTTCTCGCCCGGCGTTGCCTTTACGCTGGAACGGCACAGCGAGGCCAGCACGACCACCTTGTTCGTCAGGGATGGCACCCTCGAGGCGCTGTTCGCCCCGGCGCCGGGAAGCGACCTGGAAAAGGCGGTGGCCTGGGCCAATGCCCTGCCGGGCAAGTTGATTCGCGCGACCCGGCTGCTGCTGGTGGAGGACGAGGGCAAGGCGGGTGCGCTCCTGCCGCAGATCGGGATTGCAGATGACGAACTTGTATCCTGCCGTATCGGCACAGGGGAGGCGTTGGACGCCTCGGCTCGGATCTGGTCGGATTTTCGCCTGCGCGAGCAGGGCTTCGGCATCCTCATCGTGGCGGCCAACGGGATGCTGCCCGCGGACCTGACCCGCACCGTGCAGCGCCTGCAGGAACTGGGCAACTATCGCAATCTCGCGCTGCTCGGGCTCCCGGTCGCACGCGAAGGCTGGAAGCGGCTCGATCACATCGAGGCGATGCTGGGCAAGATGAACGGCGCTATCGCGCGGCCCGAAGTGACCGACGATTCGCTGCTGGAAGAAGTGACCAGCCTCTACATGGATCTCATCACCCACTCGGCCGAATGCGATTACCGGATGAGCGCGACCGAGGCTTATGCGACCATCGTCGAGGAGCGGCTGATCGACCTTAACATCCGTCCATGCCCGGGGCACCTGTCGCTGACCGATTTCACCCAGCGCCGCTTCTTCCCGGCGGTGCGTACCTGCGCTGCCCATCGCCGCCGCGCCGAGCAACTCGCCCA
>Ga0098035_1000547_pt1 | contig 18778 bp, 16 predicted proteins | sample 3_EtaG_FD_75046 | JGI IMG/M metagenome (GOLD analysis project Ga0098035, IMG submission 75046) | Marine viral communities from the Subarctic Pacific Ocean - 3_ETSP_OMZ_AT15126 metaG | ecosystem: Environmental > Aquatic > Marine > Oceanic | place: Pacific Ocean | collected 2015-01-07
CCATATCGAGCTGCCGCCGGAACTGATGATTGAAGCCGATTATGATCAGCTTTTTCGTGCCTTCAGCAACCTGATCCGCAATCCGTTAGATGCCGGGGCAACTGAGGTGACCGTCAAACTGGCCCCTGCAAATGATCAGAATAAAGAGGACGCGTTTGCTGAAATCCTGATCATGGATAACGGGCCCGGCTTACCTGAAAAGGCAATCAAAAATCTGTTTGTCCCGTTCGCCGCAACCGGCAGGAAAGGCGGAACCGGTCTTGGCCTTGCCATCGCAAGGGAACTGATTCTGGCCCATGAAGGGGACCTTCGCCTGAGCGCAACAGGACCGGATGGCGCCACGTTTTGCGTGCAGCTCCGGGTCATAATGTGAAGTTGTCGGCATCCGCTAAAGAATCAACAATAATAGATTTTTTCTATCAAATTTAAATTTACATTCGATTTCACCAAATGAATTTCATTTGGCATTGTTGGGTCAAGGCGATGCTGGACCAATATCCCGATCCCCGATCCGCTCCTGACCCTAGGTCTGGCATCGCCACCTTCTCTAGAATCACGGCCGTTCAAATTCCCGGCGCGCAGCATCGATTACCGGTCGCATAAAGCATCCTTCTGCATGATCGTTAATCAAGCCCATTGCCTGCATAAAGGCATAGACGGTCGTTGGGCCAACAAACTTCCAACCCCGTTTTTTCAGATCCTTTGAAAGTGCGACCGAAATTTCAGACATGGATGCAGTCTGCGGCTTTGCAACAGAATCCTCCCTTGGCTCGAACTGCCAGAAGTAAGCGGCAAGCGATCCTTCTAGTGCCACCATTTCACGCGCACGTTTGGCGTTGTTGATGATGGCTTCGATCTTGCCACGGTGGCGAATAATGCCCGCATCCCGAAGCAGCCGCTCAGCATCACGATCTGTAAACTCAGCAACAAGATCAAAATCGAAGTTATGGAATACGGTGCGGAAATTCTCGCGTTTGGTCAGAATCGTACGCCAACTAAGGCCGGACTGAAAACCTTCCAGACAGATCTTTTCAAATAACCGGCGATCATCACCAACAGGAAAGCCCCATTCCGTATCGTGATAGACATCAAATTCTGGTGCTGCATCACACCATTTACAGCGTGTTTTGCCGTCTGCGCTGATCGTTGTGGTTCCCATACTGCCCCCTCTTTTCTTAGTCCCGGAGATATCACGCCTTCAGGAATTCCAAACGTTCATCCATTCTGGCCGGGGTGATTTCAATGATTTCGGCCTCGACGATTTTTTCGATAACAAACGGGTCGGCATTCAGACGTTCCGTTAACTCTTCCATGGTCGTATTGTGCGCAAGAATTCCCCCTCCCCGACTGGGTTGGAGATTGCCGACCACCAGAAACACGCCCTCATCAAACCCCTGGCTGATCCATCGTTTATGGCCCTCCATAAACTGCGATGCCTTCGCTCGATTCTCCGAAAACGTCAGTAAAATGGTGAACATTGCTCTTATCCCTGATCATTTGGTTGCTGCATGGTTGTTCCGGGTACGAAGCGACCGCATCTGGCCATCCAGCCAGTCACACATCTGATCGACTTCGTACTGGACGAATTTTTCATCACCAAACGCATTGGCAAGCGCCGCCACACCCTGACTGCGCGCAAGCAAATGCATCGCCATACCGTCCGATCGTTCTGCAAAGCCAAGTCGTGTGAACTGCCGACCTAGCCAGACGCGAAAAAGGGTAAAAAGTCCCGCCGCGTCACTTTGCGCAGCATGATTGAGCTTTGCCAGTTCGGCAGAAAGTGTTCCGACCGGGCATCCGTAGCGTCGGATTTTTTCCCCGTTCACGATCAGAATATGAATGAAACTTCGAATGCGGGCGACCGGGTCTTCTCCGGTGGCTTCCCAGTGATCAAGCATCTGTTCGGTATTGGTCAGGCGCCGATTGATCACGGCATCAAGAATCTCGTCCTTGGTTTTGAAGTGATAATAGAAATTGCCACGCGATATGCCGACCTTGGCCGCAATATCCGCAAAGGAGGTCGGCTCGAACCCCTGTTGATAAAACAGCTGATCCGCAGCTTCGACAATCCGTTCGCGCGTGCCCTGTTCCACGATCATGTCTGTTCAACCTGAATGATGGGTGCTTGAAACCCGACTAGGACAATTGCCCTATTTGAGATTTAGGACAAATGACCTAATCTGTCAATCAATCAAATCGCAACGGGTTTCGGTGACAATCAACTTAGAAAGAAAAAGAAAACCCCGCACAAAGGCGGGGTATCATGGCAGGCTGGAAGAGTAAAATCAGTCGCGCCAGAAAGCCGGGAACAGCAGCACCAGAACGGTGAAGACCTCCAACCGGCCAATCAGCATACCGATCGACATCAACCACTTTGCCCCGTCTGGCAGGGTTGCGAAGTTACCGGACGGACCGACAATCGGACCAAGTCCGGGACCGACATTGGCAATCGCTGTACCGGCACTTGAAACCGCCGTAATGAAATCAAGACCCATTGCGCCAAGAGCCGCCGCCAGAACCACAAAGCAGAAGACGAACAGGAAGAAAAAGCTGAGCACCGATTCCGTAACGTCTTCGGAAAGCGGTTTCCGGTTATAATAAGCGATGAAAACACCATGAGGCCGCAGCATATGAGAAAGCTGAACCTTGGCGATTTCATAAAGTACCTGCAGGCGGAATATCTTGACCCCGCAGGTCGTTGAGCCGGCGCAGCCGCCGATAAACATCACAAAAAAGAATACCGTAACGGCAAATGGTCCCCAAAGGCCGTAATCGGTTGTGGCGTAGCCAGTCCCCGTCATCACGGAAATGATGTTAAACGACGTGTATCGAAGCGCATTCAGGAAGGCGACATCGTTTGTTTGCGAATGCCAGATGGTCAGACCCAGAATAATCGAACTGGCAATCGCAACGAACCAGCGAACCTGACCATCCATAAAAAGCGCCAAGGTCCTGCCACGCAGCATTTGAAGGTAAAGGATAAAGGGCAATGCGCCCGTTGCCATACCCAATGTGATGATCACATCAACTGCGGCATTATCAAAATGCCCGACCGATGCGTCCTTGGTCGAAAAGCCACCGGTCGCAATCGTCGTCATCGCATGGGCAATCGCATCAAATCCGGGCATACCCGCCCACCACAAAAGAAACGCCCAAATTATGGTAAAGCCCAGATACAAACTGGCGATACCAATGGCGATCTGGGTTGCACGCGGAAAAGCCTTATCGGACTTGTCAGAGTTTTCCATTCGGAAAAGCTGCATACCGCCAACACGCAGCATCGGCATGACGGCAATTGCCATCACAATGATTCCAATCCCACCAAGCCACTGCAAAAGTGCGCGCCATAGCAAAATGCCTGGTGGGGCAGTATCAAGTCCGACGATCACGGTCGAACCGGTCGTCGAAATCCCCGACATCGCTTCAAAGAACGCGTCCGTGTAGCTCATATCAAGGTCGGAAAACGCAAAGGGCAATGCCGATACGGCAGTCAGAACAAGCCAGCTTGTTGTGGTCAGGATAAAAGCCTGTCGCGATGTGATTTTGAGATTCTCGGTCCGGTTCATCATCACTAGCGCACCGCCGATGAACAGCGATACGGCCGACGCGGCTGAAAACACCAACCAATCCCGTTGCCCGTAATACATATCAACCAAGGCAGGGATGAACATCCCGATCGACAGGGTGCACAGCAAAATGCCGATAATGAAAAGGATTGGACGAAAATCGATCAATGAAAAGCCCCGTACCATGTTTTACGCCCGTTCCCATTGAACCGGGCATGACATGTCTTCGCGATTATCCCGACAAGCTGCACTGCATAACCGAAAAACCGGTTCGTTTGCATCATCTTCCGGCAAACGAAGCGGAATTCTTCGCACATGCCCTGCCAATGTCCAGCTTTTAAACGTGTGGCTCCTTGCTTGATCGTAATTTCATGCCTTCAATCATAGAGCTATGCGTATTAGGTCTATCAGCGTTGGCAGAGCTTGTTTAACGCCAATTCCGGGTTGGCACGGCCTGCCAACGCCGGTATATCGCATGCAGGTCAAAATTCATAAACCGAAAGACAAAGCGGAAATGTCCGAACTCGCCAAAACCTTCATCCTGACGATCACCTGCCCGGATACGTTCGGGATCGTCGCCGGTGTCACCAGCTTCCTTGCCGAAGAAGGCGCGTTCGTCAACAAGCTGGAGCAATTCGGCGACCCGCAGAGCAATCGCTTTTTCATGCGCGTGAAATTCGATGCCGGTCGTGCCCTACGCACAAAGGCCGAATTTGCCGATAAATTCGCCACCATCGCAGAAAAATTCACGATGCAGTGGGAACTTCACGATTTCCATCGGAAGCCAAAAGTGTTGCTGATGGTGTCAAAGTTTGGCCACTGCCTGAACGATCTGTTGCACCGGGTTGCCTCAAACAATGTGCATATCGAAATCCCGGCCATTGTTTCAAACCACGAAGACATGCGCGGAATCGTCGAATGGTACGGAATTCCTTACTATCACCTCCCGGTGACCAAAGAAACCAAAGCAACCCAGGAAGCCAAACTGCTTGATATCGTCGACGAACACGATGCCGATCTGGTTGGTTTGGCGCGCTATATGCAGGTTCTTTCAACCGATCTGTGCCGCGAACTTGAAGGTCGCTGCATCAATATTCATCACTCCTTCCTGCCCAGCTTCAAGGGTGCCAAACCTTATCATCAGGCGCATTCGCGGGGCGTGAAACTGATCGGGGCAACTGCGCACTATGTCACAGCCGACCTTGATGAAGGACCGATCATCCATCAGGCCATCGAACATGTCGATCATACGATGACGGCCGAAGACATGGTTGAAATCGGGCGCGATATTGAATCCGTCGTCTTCTCGCGCGCAATTCAGATGCATTGCGAACATCGTGTTTTCCGCAATGGCAGCAAGACCGTCGTCTTCCGTCGATAAAATACAGACGCGAAACCACAATCTCCCATCAAACCGCCAGCTTTAATGACTGGCGGTTTATTTTTTGATATAATTTACTACCTATGAAAGTAATTCGTTAATTCGGCGAAATGGCCGATAGAAAACATGAAAATTATCGAATAAATTATACTCGGGAAAAATAAAATTCCCCAAATAACAATAACTTGCAACGAATATCGTTGCCCTGAAACTACCTTGGGGGCTTTCCGTGCCGGGAAAGAAAATCTATTTCGCCGTCGTCTTATGCATTTTGCTCGTTGTCGGATTTCTGACCACGAGTTTTGTCAGCTTCTATGTCGCGCGACAATCGCTGGAACAGCAGATTTCCGAGAGCACCCTGCCACTCACCAGTGACAATATCTATTCGGAAATCCAGCGCGACCTGTTGCAACCGATCTTTATTTCGTCACTGATGGCGCAGGATACCTTTGTCCGCGACTGGACGCTTGGCGGGGAAAATGATCCCGAACAAATCATTCGCTATCTCAGCGAAATCCAGATGCGCTATGACACGGTCACTGCTTATTTCATCTCGGATAAAACCCGGAACTATTATCACCCGACCGGCATGATCAAGCAGGTATCCAGAGATGATCCGGCTGATTTCTGGTATTTTCAGGCCCGCGACAATCAAAAACCTTATGAAATCAATGTTGATCACGATACCGCAGACCGGTCGCGCCTGGCCGTTTTCGTCAATTATCAGGTGCGCGATTATGATGGCAATGTCATCGGCATTACCGGTGTTGGCCTATCCGTCAACTCTGTGACCCGCCTGATAGAAACCTATCAGAAACGGTATGGCCGGACGATTTACTTTGTTGATCAGGAAGGCCGCATCACCCTGCACGGCAGTGGCTTTGGCACGTCCGAAACATTGCATGATCGCGATGGCATTCGTATTCATGCGACGCAGATTCTGACGTCTCCGGGCTCTTCGATCACCTACGAGGACCATGGTGAAACCTATTTCGTCAACAGTCGCCTTGTTCCCGAATTCGGCTGGCTATTGCTGGTTGAACAAAAGGAACATATCGGTGATCAGCAGATTGAAACCACCTTCCTGATCAATATCGCCATATCCCTTCTGATCACGGCAATTGTCGGCATTGCCGCATATCTGACGATCCGCAATTATCAGAACCGCCTGGAAGAACTGGCATCGCGCGATAAGCTGACCGGTGCGTGCAATCGACAGGTTTTTGATCTGGTATTTGAAGGTGTGGCCAAATCCTGCAAACGCCGGGCAGAACCGCTTGGCATCGTCTGTATTGATCTTGATGAATTCAAAGAGGTCAACGATACCTTCGGCCATCCGGGAGGCGATGCAACGCTTAAGGAAGTTGCCACCACCATTCGCCATCATTCGCGGGAATCAGATACGCTATGCCGTTGGGGTGGTGATGAATTCGTTCTTCTTCTGCCCGGACTCAACCGGCAGGAAGCCATGACCAAGGCACGCGAAATTGCTGATGCCATTCGCGAACATCCGATACGTTTCGGGCGGGATAACATTCTGGTCACAGTCAGCGCCGGCATCACGGAATATCGTGATGGCGAGGAGTTTGAAACGCTAATCACACGTGTTGATAATGCGCTTTATACCGCCAAAAATACCGGACGGGATCACATCTCTGTTGCCTGAATACGGTGATTTCACAAACAAAAACGGCCCCCGAAATCGGGGCCGTTTTCATTTAGCATCCGTTATATCGCTTAATCCGCGATATAGGCTTCAGCGATCTGGACTGCGTTCAACGCGGCACCTTTAAGCAACTGGTCACCGGCAACGAACAGTTCCAGACCATGATCACCAAAGATCAGGTTTGACCGGATACGACCGACTTCGACGTCATACTGCTTGGTCGCGTTGATCGGCATCGGATAGACATTGTTTGCCGGATCATCGACCAGTTTAACGCCCTTGGCATTCGCCATTGCCTCTCGCGCGGCCGCCGGGGTCACAACCTTTTCGGTTTCGATCACGATGGATTCCGAATGGGTACGCTCGGTCGGAATACGCACAGCCGTGCACGATACTGGCAGGTTCGGCGTACCAAAGATTTTGCGGGTTTCCCAGGTAACCTTCATCTCTTCGCGGGTATAGCCATTTTCCTGGAAGCTATCGATATGCGGGATAACGTTGAAAGCCAGCGGATGAGCAAACACCTCAGCCGGAACCGGCTTGCCTTCAAGACCTGCGGCCAAACCTTCACGCAGTTCGTTCATGCCCGGCTGCCCCGCACCAGACGCCGCCTGATAGGTGGATACAAACACCTTTTTCAGACCAAATGCCTTGTGCAGCGGCCAAAGAGCCACGGCTGCAATCGCAGTGGTGCAGTTCGGATTGGCAATAAGCTTGGCAGTCTTGGCAAGATCACCATTGATTTCCGGCACGATCAACGGCACATCGTCATTCAGACGGAACGCCGAAGAGTTGTCGATCACCAGCGCGCCCTCGGCAATCTGCGGGGCGAATTCCTTGGCGAAATCACCGGAAACTGCAAGGAAGACAATGTCACACTGCTTGGCTTCTTCAACCGAAAACAGTGCGATGGTCTTAGTACCGTACTTAGTCTCCACGGTCTTGCCTGCAGAACGCTCGGATGCGAACAGGGTGAGTTCACCCACAGGGAAGTTGCGATCAAACATAACATTGATCAGCTCGACGCCAACCGCACCGGTTGCGCCGATCACACCGACATGGAGATTTTCGGCACTCATAATAATTGTCTAACCTCGTATAAAAATTGTTGTCATTCTCGACTTACGCGATTGCTCGCGGGCCGCGCATTATAGGGATTTCTCGTGCGTTGGCAAATGCAGCTTGCTGCATCGCACGCATACACGGCAATCTTGAAACTCAAACGCCACTCTAAACGAGTTGTTCCATTCATTTTTATTCGGGTTTTACGCAAAATTCTGCCCTTTGGCGTTTTTCCCGACATGCGGCAGCCAAAGGGCATCATTAGAGGGTGTCGGGCCAAAGCCCCCCATGCAACAGGTAATCGAAGATCAGAAAACGCAATGCTTGGCGAAGTCTGTTGCCTCGTTGGCCGTCCAGTCGCCTTTTGGCTTTGCTTTCATGTCCTCGCACCACTCCTTGCTGCCAACCTCTGGCGAACAGGCACCGAGCGCCCCGGTCACCATCAAAACCGACAGGCCAAGAACGAGTTTACGACCGGGAATGTTCCATTTTGCCATTTGCGTGTCCTTCATTGATTTGTTCCGATGAAAACGACTGCCCGTATCGGGCAAAACCACGGCAATACTGCGGGCATTCGTCACTAATGACCGAAATCAGTCCCGCCAGAAGGCTGGCATCAGAAGCACAAGAAATGTTTCAAATTCCAGCCGCCCAAGCACCATCGCGATATCAAGAATCCATTTTGCCGCATCAGGCAATGACTGGAAGTTCCCTGCCGGACCGACAATCGGGCCAAGGCCCGGACCAACGTTGGCAAGTGACGTCGCCGCAGCACTCATCGAGGTCACCAGATCAAGGCCGGTAAAAGCCAATGCGACACTGATCGCGATATAGCTGATCGTTAGCAGGAAGACGTAGACCGTTACCGCATTATAGATATCAGAAGTGATTTCATGTTTATCGATCCGGCTTACTATTACTGCCGAAGGACTGCGAAGCCGCATAAAATGGGCTTTAAGTCCGGTGAACACGACATAAAGCCGGAACATCTTGAATCCGCCGGCCGTAGAGCCGGAACACCCGCCGATAAATGTCGCAAAGAAGAACAGCATGATCGCCGCTGGTCCCCATTGCAGATAGTCGCCCGACGCGTAACCGGTTGTCGTGATCACCGAAACAAGGTTAAACGCAGCCATGGTCAGCGACCTGAAAAAACCGTCATCAGAAATATGCATCAACCTCAGTGTCAAAAGCCCGGTGAAAACGGCAATGACAAGCAGGAAAAGCCTTATTTGCTGATTACTTATTATCGCGCTGATATCGCGTTTGCGAATCAGAACGGCATAGGCCGTAAAAGGCAGGGCACCAGCAAACATGAAAATGATGCCGACCCAGTGCAGCGCCAAACTGGAATCGAATTTGGCAAATGAGAGATCGGATGTTGAATAACCGCCAGTCGCCAAAGTCGACATGCCATGATTGATCGCATCAAACCAGGTCATGCCAAAAATCCGGTACAACACCATGCAGATGACGCTAAGGCCGACATAAATCATCACGATTTGCAGGCACATGTCACGAATGCGCGGACTCAGCTTTTCCGAACGGTCCGAACTTTCCATCTGAAAGAGCTGCATTCCGCCAACCCGCATCATAGGCAATAATGCAAGCGCTGTAACAATAATCCCGATACCGCCCAGCCACTGCAGGATCGACCGCCAAAGCAACAACCCGGGCGGCATATCATCCAGCCCGGACAAAATTGTCGATCCGGTTGTCGTCAGCCCCGAAACAGTCTCGAAGACCGCATCGCAGAAACTGATATCAAGAGATGAAAACCAAAGGGGCAATGCTCCGGTCAGACTGATCGCGACCCATGAAAACACTGTCAGGACATATCCCTGCCGGGCTGTCACACGCGGGCCCATTTCAGACCGACAGGCAAGACATGCCATGCCACCAAGTCCGATACTGGTCATCGACGCCTGCGCGAAGATTTTCCAATCCGGGTTACCGTAATACAAATCGACCGCAGCCGGGATCATCATCGACACACCGATGATGATGACCATGATACCTACGACGAAAAAGATGGGTTGCAGTCGAAACAAGAACAGTGTCCGTGCCTAACTCGGGAAATCCGCTTTTACAGCCAAACGACAGCGATTGCATCCTGTTATCGCAGATGCATCATCACAGAAGGAATCAGAGCCGCAAATTTCCCGATATTGCGGGTCATTATTTTGCCGTTGTTTTCGACTGTCCTTATCAAAGCCATTCATGCCATTCTGTATCTCGATTGCATCGCCTCTGTCCAATCACCAAACCATCGAGGTCACTTTGAACCGCTTTTTTCGCCTGATTATCCTGCTTGCCATTCCTGTTGCTTTTTCACTTGCCGTCTATTTGCAGGACAAACCGGTTCAAGCGGCCGGGGATGACAAGCAAAAAAGCGATCAAATAGCGCTGGAGGCAGAAGGGCGCGATGTTCTGGTCATTGACGGTGATACAATCATGATTGATGGCGTCGTCGCCGATATTGCCGGGATCGATGCACCGGAACTTGGACAGCAATGCCTGCATAACGGTAGTTTATGGGATTGCGGCATGTCATCGGCCATGCAGCTTCGCAAATATTTCGCCATGGCCCCCTTCACCGTGCGCTGCTGGCCCGGTGATCAGCAACATTCTGGCAAAGGTGACGATTTCCCGATTGTCGAATGCGGCATTGGCGAACGCGATGTGGCCGCAGCGATGGTCAGTGACGGCGAGGCCCTTCCGATCGAAGGATATTCCCACCGATATGACGGTCTTTCGAAAGAAGCCGATAATGCAGGGATCGGCATTCAGGGCGGCGATATGATCCCGCCATCCGAATGGAGATCAGGCAAACGGCTTGATGGTGAAAGCGGACGCTGTCTTTTCGCCACAGTGGTCAATGGGCACTATGTCAGCACCCTGGACCCCCGCTATGAGAAGCTCGTCGCGGATAAGGCAAAATTTCTGTGTAGCGATGAACAAGCCCGCAAACAGAACCTTTCTTACGCGCCGATGCAAAAGTAAGCCGATCTGACCGAACGGTTTCTTTAAGTAACCAGCCCTGCACGGCAATCTGGCATCGAAATATTTGGAAAGCTTGGAGCGGGTGAAGGGAATCGAACCCTCGTATGCAGCTTGGGAAGCTGCCGTTCTACCATTGAACTACACCCGCTAAGCGGCGGTTTTATAGCCCGGTTTCAGGATGGGTGCAAGCCCATCCCCGATACCGGAATGATTTATTTAAACCTGTCATTCCTCTGTCACTTCTTTGTCGGAACCAGTCGCCAAACCGCACTGGCGTGGTTGTCCGACACCAGAATCGATCCATCAATATAATGCTTTACGTCCACCGGGCGGCCAACAACTTCGCCGTTGCTGCGCAGAAAACCGTCAAGGAACGGATTGGTCGCCACAGGTTCACCATTGCGAAATTCCACCCGCACAACCTTGTAACCATCCGGAATTGTCCGGTTCCATGATCCGTGCAACGCCACAAGTGCATCACCATCGTCAAAAGTAAGACCAAGCGCTGCATTGTGCGCATTAAAGGTAAAGGCAGGAAAGGTAACCTCAGCCGGTGGAGTTTCATCGGCAAACTGCGGGGAACGCGTATCGTTTCCGGCATACCAGGGATATCCGTAAAACAGCCCTTCGGCGGTAGCGTGGTTCAGCTCCTCGCGCGGAACATCGTCACCAAGGTTATCCCCGCCATTATCGGTAAACCACAAATCTCCGGTGTCGGGATGGAACGTCAGCCCTACGGAATTACGGATACCGCTGGCATAGATTTTGGGTGCCCCACCGCTGATCGGCATGGAAATAATCGTACCTTCCAGCCCACCAACCTTGCAGATATTGCACGGCGCGCCAACGGCAATGAACAGACGGCTTTGATCCGGCGAAAGTGCAACATAACGCCAACCATGATGACGCTTGTCCGGCAGGTTGGTAAACAGGATACGCGGGCGCCCCAACGCTCTCCCATCAAAATCTGAAAGATCATAGGACACAACCCGGTGCTGATCGGCGACAAACAGGGTTCCGGGCTTATAGGCAATGCCATTCGCCATCTTGAAGTCATCAGCAATCAGATTGACTTCCTCGCCCTTGCCATCCCCATCCGCATCACGCACGAAATAAAGCTTGGGACCACGCGTTCCGACGAAAATACCCTTCAGTTCCGGGGCAACAGCAATAGAGCGCGCATTATTTACCGCGGCGAATAATTCAAGCCTGTAGCCGCTTTCCGGCCTTAGCAGTGACATCGCCTTCGCGGTCTGCAGCGGCAAATTATCTGCCAATGCCGGAACAACTGCACCGAGAATACTCAGGACGCAGAATCCCAGCATAAAAAACAAATGCCCGGCCCATCGGACCGTTGATGACGGTTGACGATAGCAGGCCGGGCAATTTTGATTTTGCATCGTGTCCTCCTTTTCGGTCCAACGGGCCTTGAGAAAGATACGATCAGATCTTCAAGACCGATTAGCGGACGCGCTCGGATATCGGTGCGTTGACCGAAAGCTCCATATCCCACGGGAAATAAATCCACGTATCCTGGGAAACTTCGGTCACAAAGCTGTCGACGATCTCGCGTCCAAGCGGCTTAGCATAAACAGTCGCAAAATGCGCATTTGGCAGTTTTTCACGCACAGCCTTTGCGGTTTTGCCGGTATCGACCAGATCATCGATGATCAGCATGTCCGTGCCGTCACCTTCGATCCCCTTAAGCCATTCAAGATCACCGCGCGACTTGTCAGAGTAACTGCGAACGCAAACCGTATCAATCAGACGAATATCAAGTTCGCGTGCGATGATGGCCGCCGGGACCAAACCGCCACGGGTAATCGCAATAATGCCCTTGTACGGACCTTTTTCAAGCAGACGCCACGCCAATGCACGTGCGTCGCGATGCATCTGTTCCCAGGAAACCGGGAAACCTTTGTTATAAGCAGCTTCGCTCACAAGCTTTCTCCTGCGCAAAAAACGGATCGCCTGCTGTCTGTCATGCCAAATCATGAGAAAGACCGGACAGCGGTCGATATTCTTCGTAAATTTAAGGCGCTTTCCTACGCTGAGTCACAGCCAAACACAAGGGGATTGCATTGGTTGAAGGAAACAGCGGTACACCCCGGCGAATGGGTAGGGCCTAGTTGATTGTTGTGCTGTTTTCTCTCTGCATACCGTCACGAAACAGGGCAACAACAAAAACCGGATAGGTCAAAAATGCCAGCCCAAGAATTCCAAGCCAGTTAGCTGGTGCTAAGGCAAGGTAATTATATTCGATCCAGAACGCGCTAAATACGACGATTCCCATAACGACAACCGCATCAAGCAAAAGCAGCAATAGTACGAACAGTATCCGGCGTAATTTTTGTTTGCCTTCCACATCAGTCAAGCTTGATGGAATAGCCCGAATGGTACCGATTGCAGAAGCCAGCATGCGACACAAGAATTCAAATAAACCGACATGCTTTATCTGCCTTTCCTGTTTAGGGTGCGCTGGCCACCAGTGGCGCATTCCCCACATGACAAGAAGACGGAAGCCAAATACCGCAATCAAGGTCAGAAACTCCACCTTTTCGATATCAACGGTAAAACTACTCCCTTGCTTCGGATCTCTGACACTGGCCCGATCAGAGATGTAGCCCCGACCTTTCGTCAGGAGATTCTCCAACGCCATCGCATGCAAGTAAACCCCGGCCACACCTGTATCTATTGTTGGTGGCTGGATGACATCCTGAAAACCCTGAAGATTAAAGCCATACATTACAACGCGACTGGAAAACTGGCTTCGCCAGCTTCGAAGCGGTTCGGACTGACTTGAGATTGCTTCCTCGCCGTATGTTCGAGGTTTTGGTGCCTCGAACAAAACATGAGCCGACGAAATGGTATCGAAAGGTGCGCACAGAACATCCGAGCGCTCGCCAATACCCAGTACATAAACAATATTTCTGCCGAGCTGGTACATTTTTGACCCATCCGATGTTCCTGCGAACGGGCACCGATATGGACGGGGCGGTATTGTATCGCTTCCGACCTCATCGTTCAGGTCAATGTCGCTTATGCCTTGAGACCACCCCTTGTAGTTTGGTTGCTTGTCTGGCCAAACCAACCACATTGGACGTTCACGACTATATTTTTGCCATTCATCCTTAATATGTGGCTGTTCTGACTCCTCGTCACGATCAATCACATTTTCGCAGTTCCAGTTTTCGATATTCCTAACAACTGATTGATCAAATGCCTCGGGATCCCGTTTTACCGATGTCAGCAAAGACTCCTGACGCAGACACAGATTTTCATAAAGCGTCAACGCTGCAGATTTTCTCTGGCTTTGGTCCGCATTACGACTGTCATTCTGATTGGGTTTTTCAGGATAAAGGCTATATGTGATTCCCCGAACATCAGACTGACTTTTGGCATCCCCCCACCCGGCCACAGGAGTCACATAATCAGAGATTTCTGCCAGAACCTCGTGCTGCTCCCAGCTTTTCAACTCAGCCGCAGTAATGAAAACGGGAATCCCCTCATCCCAATATTTTCTAAATACCCGAACCAACCTATTCAGGCTTTGATCAAGGACATAATTCTCTGGATAAGAGCCAACTTTTTCTGTGTCTGTAGCGCTTAATGGAGGCCCGCGACGGTCACGCAGGGTGAAATCAAGAAAAACGGCAAGCGGCTTCTCATAGAATATGCCCTCCAATACTCTTGCATGCAGGCCATACGGGATCGGCCAACTTGACGCCATATCACGAAGCGCATCGTCATCGGCAATCACAACACCAATGGTGTCTGAATTCTCAGCGTCGTAAACAACGCTGGAGAATATGCGGTTAAATAACGCGTACGAATATTCATCAACCGGCTTTGAAAATTCCTCCGGTTCCATAAACATGAAAAATCCGGCTCCCACGACAATCGACAGTATCCAGACGATATGTCGTCGGCTCGGCAGAAGATGTAGTTCAGCCTTTCCCTGATCTCTTGAGTTCATAATGGATCAGTATTCGCTCATACCACTGCAAAGAGCGCGCTGCTGCGGGTAACGAAGCGTACATCCCATTACAAGTTCATTTGCACGCACCGTGTTACCGCTTTGCTTTACATGGGGATAAAGAAACTCGTAAACCTCAATTGGCCAACCGTAATAGTCTGCGACAGCCTCAATCCTTGCTACAGCCAGCTCCGTTTGCCCAAGCGAATCCTGTAAAGTTGCACGCTTGATCTCAAACGGCAGCGGCAGAAAACTCTCGCTTTCGACAAGGTCGATATTCTGAATCGCCTTTTTGGGCTCTCCCTGCTTTTCGCGAAGATTGGCAAAAGCCCAGCGGACATAGGGGTGGGTTGATGTTTCGCCGCTGACGGCCATCCGGGCTTTTTGTTCAAGAGCTCTGTAGTCGGGGGTGACTTCTTCGTTCTGAAGGGCGGCCATGATGTTGTTTGCCACATCGTACTTGCCAAGCGTTTCCCGGTTTTTGCTTACCATCGCCAAAAAGGCATCGGCCTGAACCGGCTGTCGACGCTCGGTAGAATATTCGCGCATATTGTAGGCAAATAACGCTTCGGCACGTTCTTTGGCTTCACCATGCCGATCTGCCAAGGTTTCCTGCATAGAGGTTAACGCATTGCCAAATTCGGTCAGGAACTGATTGAACAATGCATTGTCACTGTTCTTCCGAGTTGCGTCGAATTCTGCCTCCAACTGTTTTTCAAGATAGTTCCGGGTGTCTTGGAACAGATTGTCATACTGCTGTTCGTATTTGTCCAATACTTGGAAAAAACTATCCACCTCGGAGGGATTGTAGCCGGCACGCACCATAAGATCGACGCCCAAGTGATCTGCCTGGCGTTCATCAGCGCGATCCCACACTGGCAACAACAGGTCACGTGTCAGTATATCGCTGCCGTAAAGCTGGATTGCCTTACGGGCCTGATTGTCGCCAGCGGCTTGCGAAACAGCAACGTCCATTGCCGTCACCATATAGGGACGCAATGTCCGCAACAGGGAATCCGGGTTATGCTGTAAAAAAACATGGCTGTATTCATGCGCCAGAACAAACGCCAACTGATCCTCGGATTGAAGATAGTTAAAGACCGAATGATGCAGGAAGATCATCCTTTCGGGTAGCGCCATCGCCCCAGCACTAGCATTCGCCAAAAGGTATACCTTCGCCGGCGTGGCTGGCTCTGGCGCATTGGTGATTATCTTGTCGAGCACCGACTGAGCGTAGCTTTGCAGCCCTTCCAATGGTGCAATGCCTTTGGAATTTGCAAGAACTTCAAGTTTCGCCTTCCGGATTTCTTCTGCGCTAAATGACTTGGCCGTCGGTACCGAAACGGTATCTATGTATTTTCCCTCATCGGGAATGGAGCTTAAAAAAGGAAGATCCATTCCAGTCTGGTTTGTAACACATCCAGTCAGCAGAAAAGATGCCGCGAGCAGCGAAACATATGATTTTTTCATGGTATTTCCCAAAATGATCAGTTGTCGCAAACGACTTCGGTCCCGACACCACGACCAAGATTTCCAGTCGCAGTGGCTTGGCTAGCGTCGCATGTAATCTTGACCTTGCTGCTTTCCGCTTCGATCAGAACCTGATCCCCAGCAACCCAATAATCTTTTGGGTCACCTTCAAAACGGATGTGATGCATACGCCCGGCAACCGTTGATGTCCCGAAATATTGGACAATCTCCGGAAACTGATCCCCCCTACGTTCATCAAGCACCGGGTCCTGCGCCCCTGGTCCAGCATACAACTCGACCTTGTATTTTGGATATTTGACTTCTGCTTTGGACAAAACAAAATCTGCGGAAGCAACTGGATTTTCGCCCGCATATAGAAACAGAGTCGCCGCCAATAAAGCCAAATGCAAGATTACTCGCTGCAAAATTCTATCCCCCTTTTGAAATCTCCCCCAATTTAAGCATTCTTGCATAAACCAAACAAAAAACGGAACTACCCATAAGATTAGCTTAAAGCTACTCTTTAGAGCCAAACACCTTAGTATCATGCATCTTTCGGTTTTTTCTTATCCGTGCTTGCAGCAACACATCAAAATCTCTTGCCAGGTGTTCAATCGGAGTAGCCCAATCCCCCGGTGCTTCTTGCCGATAAATCCGCATCGTCGGGTACCACGGGCTGTCGACCCGCCCGACCATCCACCGCCAATCCGTTGTATAAAGCTGCAACATCCAGACCGGTACACCAAGCGCGCCGGCAAGATGGGCCGGGGCACTATCAATTGTGATGATCAGATCCATCGCCTTCATCAACGCGGCACTGTCACCGAAATCATGAATATGTTCACCCATGTCGGTAATCAGGGCATTGGCACCAAGTTTGGCTATGTCACCACGCCGTTCATCGACCTGAAAACTGTAAAAACAGGCCCCTTTCTGAGCCATAAGCGGCATCAACTTTTCAAGCGGGCAGGATCGGTCACGCGGATTAAGTTTGCCTGCCCATATCAGTCCGACCTTAAGCACCGTTCCCGGTGGCGGGCTCAGCCGTGCATGCTTGCCTTTCGGTGCACTCAAATAGGGTTCGTCAGATACGCGGTGTAATTCCGCTTCGTTGATTTTCATAACATGCGGCAAACTGAGCAACGGCACATGCAGATCAAAGGGCGGCAGTTTTGCGCCCTTTTCAACAATTGTTCCGACACCGGCAATCGTACGCATCACCGGGATCAATTCTGATCGGCATTCAAGGATAATATGCGCGGCCTTCTTCCCGACCATTGGCACAAAACGGGCAAACTGTATCATGTCGCCAAAGCCCTGCTCGGCGCGCAGCAGCAGTCTTTTGCCACGCAAATCAGCCTTGCCGTCCCATTCCGGAGCACCTTCAAGAGGACGGATCGGGTTATCGGCCAGTTTGCGGCGCGTTTCATATCCCGCCCAGCCAGCCTCATATTGCCCCATCGCCAGAAGGGCCAATGCCTTGTCCCAGTTGGCGTCGACATAGTCGGGATCAATCGCCAGCGCTGCATCAAAATGTCGGATTGCCTGCTCGAAACGGTTGGTATCTCGAAAAACAAGACCGGCATTAAACGGATGCGATTTGATCGAAGCATCAAGTTCGAGGGCCTTGTCATGCGCTGCCGTGGCTTCTTCAAAGCGCATCATTTCACGCAGGCAGTTGCCCATATTTGACCAAAGCCCGGCATTTCCCGGCCTTAACTCCGCCGCGCGACGATAAGCAACAAGTGACGCATCATGGCGTTTGCTGCGGCGAAGTGCCACGCCCAGATTGTTCCAGACATCGGGTTGATCCGGGTTCTGTCGAAGGACAGCACCATAAAGCGCAATCGCTTCGTCAATCCTGCCCGCCTGATGTGCTTCAAGCGCGCGCGCAAAAAGTTCCGATTTGTCAGAACGGTTAACCGCAATATCCGGTGCCGGTCGGGACGATAAACTTGCTGATCCGGGTTCATCGCCTCGCATTTGATCAAGGGCACCGATTTCGCCTTTCGGCAGTTTTGGACTGTCATCACCCGCGGGCTTGGTCACAGGGCTTTTCACCCCGGAAACAGCCATGGTTTTCCTGCCTTTTTTGGTGGCACGCGATTTTGTTATGGTTCTGGACTTAGCCATTCGGGTTCCCCGTCCCGCAAAAACTGCAGCATCGTGATCGGACAGCATCAAAAACACAAGCCACCATCACCATATGAATAGGCATGTTAGGACCGACGAAGTCAGCCTGCGATTCGCATCACGAGAAACACCGGTTCCCCGAACAGCATTATTTACTAAAAACTTGAATGATGCCGGACGATTTTATCGCATTTCGCAAGTTTCCGGTAATTTCAAACAAGCCTATTTTAATTATTTCGGTTATCCACCGCTTTGCAGTAGCTTTTTTGTGGGGTCCGAAGGAAAGCATCAAAAAGCTTCCCGTTCCCTAGGGAGTTTTACATCAGGGGAAGTCAGAAAGAATAAATATCGTCGCTTTGGCAGGTCCCCGAAATCACCATTCGGATGACAGCCGGAACGATACCAATCCTGATCGTTCATGCCACGACAGCCTCAAATGATCGCTGGCAGACGAGAGGATTTCGAGGAAACAAAAATTCATCAGGCTTCAAAGGACGGGAGACCTTAAATGGCCGAAACCA
>Ga0098035_1000548_pt1 | contig 18776 bp, 24 predicted proteins | sample 3_EtaG_FD_75046 | JGI IMG/M metagenome (GOLD analysis project Ga0098035, IMG submission 75046) | Marine viral communities from the Subarctic Pacific Ocean - 3_ETSP_OMZ_AT15126 metaG | ecosystem: Environmental > Aquatic > Marine > Oceanic | place: Pacific Ocean | collected 2015-01-07
CCTTGATGCCCGCTTAGACCCGGACGCCCCTGGCGCCGGCCAGTTTTACGCAGGGCCGCGCGACGAGGCGGAGGAACACTACCGCGACATCACGCCCGCGCGCCTGTTTTCCATCGCGGCCCATGAGACCAAGCATGACTTTGACGTGCGGTTTCCCACCCTTATTGCGGACTTCGAGGCGGCGGTGGAGGACATCCTCCCCGAGGCGGTTGACCAGAAGGTGCGCGACTACATGCGCAGAACCGTCCGCCACGAAAGCCAACAAGAGATGACCGAGGAGGAGGTGGGCAAGGAGATCGACGCGCGCCTGGGCGCCTTACGGGAAGAGCTTGGGGAGGCCGGATTCCGAGAGTGGGTTCAGCGCGAGGGCACCGCCGTGATTGCCGAGGGCACGTCGCCCCTTGCCCTGTTTATGGCGACCGACTCGGGCGCGGCGTTCCTTGAGTGGATCAAGGAGGAGCAGCCCGGGGCGCTGGAGCGTCTCCACGACTGGTTTAGCGTAAGGGTGCGGTCGGCCATTGGGAGGGCCCGCCCGGGGGACGCGCTGGGTATCAATGAGCGCGTCCTTCACCGGCTTTCCTCGGAGCTGGGGGCCCTGGCCGATGCGCCTGTTGAGGCGGACAGTTCGGCGGAATGGTGGCGCCTGGCAGAGGTGTATCGGGAGGCTCTCTTTATGACGGCGGACGGGTCGGGGCTTCCCGCCGAGACGGGGGCCGGTGGGGCCGTGTTGCCGGCGCGGGACGAGACCACTGTGCCTGACCCAGAGCCTGGGCCGTGTTGCCGGCGCGGGACGAGACCACTGTGCCTGACCCAGAGCCTGGGGCAGGGCCAATGCTAGAGACGGAAGCGGAGGCTCTTGGCACCCGCGCCTCAAGCATATATAGCGATCTGCAAGATGTCACCATCGGCTCCAAGTGGCGCCGTGCACCAGACGCGGGGCTCAAGGCCCACATGGAGGAAGCGTTCCCAGCCGGGCAGCACGACGGGGAGTGCTTGCGGTGTGCGACACAGATGGCCGTGCACGCACAGGCGGAAACAGGGAGCGGCGAGTATGTGGAGGGCACGGTGACTAGCCCCTTAGATGGCCGGGCGATCCACCACGCTTGGGCCGAGTCCAATGGGGTTGTGTATGACCCCGCTACGGGGATTGCGGCCTCCAGGGAAGAGTATGACGTGCTGGTGGGGCCGGTTACGGAGCTGCACCGAGAGCCGGGCGCGGTCCACGCGGGGCGCTCCACCCGGGCTGGTCGGTACGAGTTCCAGTCTCGCCCGCCCGGCGCGGCGCCGCGCAACAAGAAGGCCACCAAGAAGAAGGCCACGAAGAAGAAGAGGGGCGGCGGGGCTGCTCGCAAGCCTGGCGAACCGAGGTCGGCGGTCCCGGGCGCCACGGGGGCCAAGGCGCGGGAGGCCGATAAGGCTGCCGAGGAGCCTGCGAAGGAAGAGGAGCAGGCCGCAGCGGTGGCTAAGGTGAGGGGGGGTCGGCGCAAGGCCAACAAGAAGATCACCAAGAAGAAGACCACCAAGAAGAAGACCACCAAGAAGAAGACCACCAAGAAGAAGGCCCCCAAGGGCGCGGACGTTTACAAGGGCGACTTCTACTTTGAAACGAGAGAGGGTGCGGAAGAGTGGGCGAAAGAGAATGCCTGGCCGACTGAGTTTATACGCAAGTTTGAGCGAGGCTATGCCGTTCAGGCTGGCAATAGCGGCAGTTATGCGGGGTCGGACGGCAGGCCCCCGCAGCGTCCGCAGCGGCGGAGCAGTTTATCTGCAGCGATGAGGCGGTGGGGGGAGCAAGAAGAGGCCGCCGCTAAGGTGAAGGGGGCGGCCCCCACCCCTATTGAACAAGACCGGGCCGACGCCTTGGCCGAGATCGTTGCGGAGGCCGACGCACTGGCCGCTGGGCCCGCCGCTGCGGACGCCGAGGCCGAGGAGGTAACAGACGAGGGACGCCAGGCCGCAGCGGTTGAGGATGTTAGGGGCGGAAAGCGCAAGGCCAAGAAGAAGAAGGGGGGCCCCCGCAAGCCCAGAGAGTTGGGGCAGGGGGCGGCGGCAAAGACCAAGAAGAAGGCCAAGGGCGGGGGCCGCCCGAAAACGGCCGCGCCTAGAGCGCTGGGGCTGCCGGCAAAGCCCCGCCAGGTCCGCAAGGGTGGCCTGGAGGCCCGCAAAGAGAACCTTGGCATGAGGGCGCGCACCGTTCAGAGCGCGCTTGCTGACCAGCCCGCATGGGAAAGCCGCAGGGACGCGCTGATTTTCGCGGTCCAAACCCTCCCCAATCGAGAGCTGGCGAGGCTCCACAGGTGGCTAAAGGAGCACGACGACCCGCTCTTGAGCGGCACTGCGGCGGCCTTCGTAAAGAAGGCCATGGACAAGCCCCGAAAAAGGGGCGCGGCCCAATACGAGTACGTTGCGGTTATCCGCGATGCGGAGACAAACGACTCGGACACCGTTACCTTCCGGTCAACGTCGGAGCGTGGCGCGCGCGGCAAGGCGCGCGCGTGGATGGCCGATGTGGGCGGCGGCAAAGACCACGCGCTGGAGATTGTTTCGCTCGATAAGGCCCCCGACGTTGAAATAAGCGCCGATCCCTCAGAGATATCGGACCCCTTGCTGTCGCACCCAGAGGCGGCGCAAGCGGATCACGATTCGAGCGAGCCCCGCACGGTGTCGCTTGAGGACATTGATGACCTGGACGGCCTGGCGGACGCGAGGGCGCTTGATGCGGCGCCGGTGACTCTTGTTGAAGAGTCGCGGAGCGACGAGGGGGCAAGATACTCGTTTCGCATCGAGGACGAGAAGAAGACGTTCCGCCTTAGCTATAGGGTCGTGCTGGAGCGAGACCGCCCCGCCTTTGCGACTGCCCCCGATGGCAGCATACTGTCCAGCAACTACAGCCTGGTATTCTACGAATACGACGAGCAGGAGGGGACGAGGGGCGGCAAAAACTTCCATCTCGCCCCCGCCGGTCGTTACGCGCCGCTTGTGTTTAGGACGGTTGAGAGGGCCGTCAGGGCCGACCTTCTGGCGCGCATGTCCGCCATGCCGGGGCGCGCCATTACGGTCAGCTTCTCTGCGCTCTCCAGGAAGGGCGAGGGGGCGCGGGACTCGCGCGTGCGGCTTTACGACAGCATGGCGCGCAGGGTGATGAACACGTTTGCCAACGTGCATGCGAAGGCGGAGGTTGGGCCGACCGGCGGAATGGGCACCAACTACACCTACACGATTTCCCTGGCTGAGACAGAGGCCACACTGTCCCGATACATCAACTATGCCGCACTCCAAGACCTGGAGGCCACTTACGATGACCCCGATGTGCCGCCCGACCTTGACGACGACCTCGAGCCCCACGTGTTTTTCTCCGCCCCGCTTGTACCGGCCCAGCGCGCCCGTTTCGACGCGGCGGGGTTCGACGCCCCCGCTTACGGGGACATGGATATGGTGGTGCAGCGCCTCCAGAACAGCTTGCGGCACCTTATGATGACGGAGGCCGACGCTAAGCGCTGGTACGCCGATAACGCCTCACGGAAAACGAAGCGCCTATTTGGAGACCAGTTGCCGGAAGACGCGCTGCCCTACCGCCGCTCTCTTGTGCGCAAGCGCCGAACAGCCAGCGCGCTTGAGGACATCACGCAGCGCCGCATAACGCCGCTTATCAAGGGGCTGGCCAAGGCGGGGATACAGTTTGGGAGTGCGGCGGAGCTTGGCAACTTTAGCCACTTCCTGACGGTGAAGCACGCGCCGTCGCGGAACAGGTTTATCCGCGAGAACCGGGACCCGGAGAATCTTGCCGGCTCGGGCATGAAGGACGCCGATGCCGCAGCGGCCATGCGGCACTACCGCCGGCTGGACAACTACAGGGAGTACGAGAAGCACGCCGAGATGCTGTACGCCCTGCTTGCCGAGACTCGCCAGAACATGGTTGATTACGGGCTGATTTCTCAGGAACAGAAGGAGAAGATGGAGGCACAATGGGAGTTTTACGTGCCCCTGCGCACGCTTGATCTTGAGGAAAGCCTTGGGATCGGCGCGGGCGCTGACCTGCGCTCAAGCGAGTTTATGACGGCGCTTGGTCGCCACACGCTGGCCGATGACCCCCTCTCGTTTGCTATCGCCCAGGCCGGCCTAACGATTGTGCGGGGCGAGAAGGCCCGTGTCGGCCAGGCGCTTCTCAAGATGATCCGCCTGTTGACCAAAGATCAGCGCGCGGCCTTTGCCGCCATTGACATCCCCGAAAAGAGGCGCGGCTTACACGGGACAACGGGCTTTGTCAGCGACGAGCTAAAAGACTGGCGGCATTGGGATCGGCCCGAGGTGGTTGTGGTGCGGGAGGGGGGCAAGCTGCACGCGATCACCTTTAGCGCAGACCACGTGAACCTGGCGCGGGCAATAAAGGGCGCGAACGCGGTAGAGGCGGGGGCCGTCATCCACTTCTTTGGCTCTGTCAACCGCTACTTGGCCGGCGTCAACACGCGCTGGAACCCGGTATTCCCCATCTTCAACTCAATCCGGGACGCCGGGGGGGCCTTCATGGTCGCCGGGGTTGAGCACGGGTTCGGCTTTGCGTCGAGTGTTCTCGCCGGCATCCCCACGGCGAATGCGGCGCTGGCCCGTTACCACAACCTTGGGCGGATAGTGCCCGGGGGTAAGCCCCGGTTTGCCCCAGAGACCAACGACACTGACGCCCTGCTAAAGCGCTGGGTTGACGCCGGCGGGCCCATCGCCCACCTACACGTGGACTCCCTTGAGACCCAGTTTGCGGCCCTCCAGAAACAGTACAACGAGGCGTTGGGCGGCGGGCCCGGGAGGGTTCGTGTGGGTGCGCGCGCGGTTGGGGAGTATATCTCCAACGTCAACGATGTCTTTGAGAACGGTGCGCGCTTTGCGTTCTTTGCACGCGCGGTCGCCGAGCCCGCCGCCGGGGGGCTCGGCATGACCGACATGGAGGCCGCTGCCGCGTCCAAAGACCTGACCACCAACTTTGAGACGGGCGGGGACGCGCGCAGCTGGATAAACGCCTTTGTTCTGTTTGGCAACGCCGGCATCCAGGGACTAGACAAGGGGCTGCGGGTGGCCAAGCTGCCCGGCGCAAAGAAGGCGTTTGCTACTGCCCTTACCGCCCACACGCTAATCAGCCTGTCTAACGCCCTGATGGGCGGGGTTGACCCAGAGGACGGGGAGAGGCATCACGACAAGATCCCAGACTACATCAAGCGGCGGTCCCTTATCTTGATGAGCCCTGCCGGGGACGGGGATTATATTGCGGTCCCAATGCCGTTTGTGTACGGCTTTGTTGGGGCGGCGGGGAACTTTTTGGGCGACCTTCTTAGTGGGGCGAAGACGGCGAACGACGCAGCCGTGGCGATTACAGAGGCGTTTATCGACCAGATGAACCCCCTCGGGGGTGGCCCCGATGTCATGGACGTGTTCACGCCTACGGCGATCCGGCCTTACTTCCAGATAAAGAACAACCGGGACTGGAAGGGGGCGCAGATCCGCCCCGAGGATCACGGCCGCCCCGTCCCGGACTCCGAACTATACTTTGAGGGGGTTACCCCGACGTTGCGCGACATGATGCGGGCGGTAAACGCCATGACCGGCGGGAACGAGGCGCGCAGCGGGGTTGTAGACGTCAGCCCGGAGACGGTGGAGCATATGGCCGGGTTTGCCACAGGGGGCGCCGGCAAGGTGGTGCTGCGAACCGCGCGCGTCATAGACAAGATAATGCGCGGCGAGGAGGTCCCCTGGGAGGGTGTCCCGCTCGCGCGCCGCCTCGTTGGCAGCGCCAAGCCATACCACGTTTCGTCTCAGTACAGGCAGTACAGAGACGCCGTTGACCAGGCCGTAACCGAGTACAAGGGGGGCCACCGGACGGAAAAAGAGGTGGAGTGGATCATCCGTATGCTGCCGGCCAAGCGCGCGGTTGAGACGTTCACCCGCCGGGCGACGCGCCTCAAGGGCACCCTCCCAGAGGACGACCCGAAGATCGCGGAAATAAACGAACTCATCAGAACGCGGCGCGCCGCCTTCAATAAGGCTTTTATCCAGAAGGCAAAGGCAGCCGGTCAGTGGCCCCTGTCGCGCTATGCGCGCGTCGGCGTGTAAGCCGGGCCCGTACCCCTTACTCTTACCCCTATTTTCTTTTTATCCATGGAAAACAGAACAATGATCTCGCCCGGCTCAATGCTCAATACGAGCGAGGGGCTTTTCACGACCGCCACAAACGCGATGATGTCCGCGACCCTCGCAACTGACGCCGCGTGGCAGGTCCAAGTGGCCGCCGTGGTGATGGCGGGCCTCGTCACGATGGCTTATGTCCTCGGGCGCGGAAAGACCAAGGCGGGGGGGGCGGGCGAATGAAGCGCCTTTTTATCCTCCTGCTGATTATTTTGCCGGTAGCTTCGTGCGAGGCTGTCGGACAGTTCCTCGACCTGACCCCAGCGGCGGACAACCCAGCCACCGAGGCGGTTGACGAGTCTTCCACAACGGTTGCCGACATCCTGGAGGATGTAGACGCTCCTGGGATGGTCGGGGCGGTGACAACAACCCTAACTGGGAACCCCATGCTTGGCGCTGCCGCCGCTGCCGCACTTGGGGGGGCGCTGCTGGCTGCTGCTGGCCGGCGCAAAAAAAAGGCGTGACAGAATGGTTGATTGCGAGGCTGTCAGGCATACGGTGGCCGCTCTTGACCGGGCCGTTCGCGGCAACGGTAAGGGCGGCCTTACTACAAGGCTCGCGGTGATGGAGCAGCGCGTGGAAAAGCTGGAAGAAATCGCCACAGAAATAAGGTCGTTTAGGCGGCTGTTTCTGGTCGGGGTGGTGGGCCTGTTTGGGTCCGTGTCTTGGGACGCCGTTGCTTGGTATCTCCAGCACGCCGCCTAGACGGGTTTCGGTCTATATGCGTAATCCCCAGCCGCTCGACGGTGTGCGATAGCGGTTGGCGCGTGGCCCCCGCCAATAGGCGTATGTCCCACAAGCGGGCGCGCTGTCGCCCCCTCTCAATCAGCGAGACGCTTTGTGCGTGCGTTTTCCATAGGATTGCGACGTGGCGCTGAGACCACCCCCAGAGGGCCCGGACCTCTCGCAGCGCTCCCGGCCGTAGGTACGCCCGCGCGTCCGATGGAAGGGCCGGGCCCTCCCCCTTTCCGCACGAATAACACACGATGGCCACCCGCTCTTTGTGTTCGCAGCAGGACCGACACCAGTAAAGCTCCACCCCGTCCTGTATTGTGACCTCCGGGGCCAGCCGGATGTTTTGCCTTGCGGGGAGGCGCTTCGTTTTATCGCGCGCGGCCCGGCGCCTTCGCTCCCGCTCCCGCTCGCGCTGCGCCTTGGCCTGGTCGGCGGCGTCCGCGTCGGCAAGGGCGGCCGCGAGCGCGCTGTCGTCGTCGTTGGCGCTTAGCGGGCGCGTTATCCTTATCCAGCGCCCACTCACCACAATAAAAAGAGGGGCCCCGCAGCGTTGCCGCGCCGTGTGGCAAGTTCAGCGGTAGGAAGAAGGAGGCAACTTCCCGCTGCGGCGCCTACGCCTGTGGGGCCCCAACACATGAGCGCATACCATAACATGGCGGCGCAGGCCGCCGGGGCCTTGTGTCGGATCTATTGTCCTATCTCCTGGCGGATCGCGGCCGCCGTTTCTGCGACTTCGGCTGCGGCCGCAGCAAGCGCGCGCTTGCCCGCCTGCGTTTGCACCCGCCCCTTGCCCTCGATGGCGTGGATGCGCCTAAAGCAAACGCTTACCGCTCGGCGCAGGCCGTCGTCGAAGCCAAGACGATACTCGTCGCCCCCTTGCCGCTCGCGGGCGTCGGCGGAGTCGGTGGGGTCATCGTGGGGGGTCATCGCGGGGGGCAGGCGTGCGCTTGCTGCGGCCGCATCTCGTTCCCGCCGGTCGTGCGGCCCCCCCGGAAGCTGTCCCAGTCGCACAGCACAATAAGCCCACACTCGGTTAGCCGAGACCAGATTGAGTGCCCCAAAAACTCCTGCGCGCCGGCCACGTCGAGGTTCCCAACCAGGATCGTCCTTTTCATGCCCGAATACCTGCGGTCGAACAGCCTCACAAGCTCCGCCATTTCCCAGGCGGAACCGACCACCTCCTGGATCTCGTCCAAGATAAGCAGGCCGCACTCCTGGGCCCGCTTTATCGGCGAGGACGCACCCTTTTTATCCCAGCTGCGCTTCTCGCTGTTGAACAGGTCTCCCAGCGAGGAATAAACGTACACCTGCTCGCCGTATGGGTCGCCGTGGGCCCACGCCTTTTCCAGGTGCAGGGACAGTTCCACGGCCATCTGCGTCTTGCCGGTTCCCCGTGGCCCCAGCAGCGCGAGGCACCCGCCCGGCACAAGCAGCCGGTCCCTCGCCGCCGTTGCCCTCTGCTGGTTGGGCCAGTCGAGGATAAATCCCTCTTCGAGCCGGTCCACGCCGCCGGCCAGAGCCTGCCTGTGTCGGAGGGGGAACCCCCCCTCCGACCAGCAGGGCCTAGGCCATCTCCGGCGCTCCTCCGCCGGGCTCCGGGTATTCTCCTGCGCCCCTGCGCCGTCTAGTACCTTCTGTAGTTCGTTGCTTATGTGGGCCATGTGCGCCTCCTTTGGCTGCTGGTGGTATGATAAGTTTTTGATAGTTTCCATCAAGCGAATAACTGACGGCGGCCTCTAGGTCATCGGGCGCCATCTTGTCGATGCGCTCCAAGAGGGAAACGGCCCCCGCCCTCGAATACGGCGAGGCCAGGCGCTCCGAGAGGTGTGAAACCCACTGTCTCACCGCCCCAGACTTGGACCCCTCTAACAGGTGGCTAAAGTCCCCGTCCAGGCCGCCCAGAAGGTGCTTTATCTTCCCGGCCCCCGGCCCCCGTGGTTTGGGTTTTGGTTTTCTCTTCTCTTCTCTTCTCTTCTCTGGTAACGGCGATGTCACGGTGGCAGCGTTACGGTGCGCCGCTTGGCGTGACGTAGCCATGGCCCGGGCCTTTGCTGACCGCCCGTTATGGGCGGAAAACCGGGGGATAGTCACCCCGTCGTCGGACTGTAGGAGCCACCCCACCGCTATCAGCGCGTCGCCAAAGCCGGGGCGCTGTGCGTTTATGTACTCGACCGTAACGCCGGCGGCGCGGCCATCAGAGGTGTGCTGGTCCGCCCACGCCCAGAGCCAATGAAGCAGGCCGACCACCTCGAACACCGAGGAGCCGAGGCGGCCGGCCATAGCGATCACGGCTGGATCTGTGGCGAGGTTTGCCCGCATCTTGATCCAGTCTCCAGCCATATCATTCCCCCCCCCCGAAGAGTGCCTCTGCGGCCTCCTCGAACGAGGGCTCGCCCGCTGGCGGCCCCTGGTCTGCCTCGACCGAGGCGGGCTCAGGGGCGAGGGGGGCGGCCGGGGGCTGTGCCCGCGCCAGGCCCGGCGCGCTGGCCCCGGGCGCCGGACGGGCCACGGCCCGGGCAGCGCCGAGATCGAGCGTGACGGGGGCCCCTGTGGCCGCAGCGGGGGCCGCAGCAGGCTCGGCAAACGCCTTGGCCTCGTCCTCCGTGTAGACGCCCGTTAGGCCGCAGGCCACGCGAGCGCACTGGGTAATGGCCCGGTGCCGCAGCATCCGGTGGGGCTGCTGCGTCCACGGGGGGGTGTTGCGCTTGTTTTCCTTCAAGTATTCCGTCACCACCACGGGCTCGTCCCACCCCGCCTTGTTGATAGAGGCCGTGGCGGACACCAGGCGATCCTCCGCGTCGTGCTCGAAGTCGCAGCGGATTCCGCGCACGGTAGGGTCTTGGCTAATGGCCCGATACCAGCCATCAACGCCAATCACCGGGACGATGCCGCCCCCCCGTTTTGGGAAGGCGTATATCTCGTTAGTAAACGGGTTCAGGTCGTGCTGATCGGCAACGATCAGCAAGGCCGCCACCTGCTCGGGTGTGGCGTCCTTCTCGGATGGGAAGATCGTCTTCGCAAGCGTCTGGGAAAGGGCTCGCGCCTCCATTCCATACTTGCTCGCAACGCGCTCCGTGATGCTTCGCGTGATGGGCTCTGCCGCCGGCAGGCCCACGGTCATATCTGATTTTGTAGTCATATCTGCTTTCGATCACGCCGCCCCCATGGGCAGTCGTCAAAAAAATCACAGAACTTCTGTGAACACTTCCAGTGCGACGGGTCCGCCGGCAGGTACGTACCCGCCTGGATAAGCGAAACCGCCCGCTCGATCCGCCTCGTTAGGCGGGCGTGGCCACGGTCAGGAACCGCAGTCACCTGCGCTATCTTAGGGGTTTTCGTCTTGACGAGGACATCAAGGACGAGCGACGGGGGCTGTATGTCGTAAATCACGTCTGCCGCCATCGAATAAAACGCCAGCCCCAGGTCATCCTCGGCGTCCGTCGCCCGGGGCTTAGAGCGCCGCGTCTTGAGGTCGCGTATGACCCCCGACGACTCGATCAGGTCGGCAAACCCCAACAGCGTCACGGGAAAGCCGGGAACCTCTAGCTCTAGGCGCTGCTCCACATACATTGGCCGGAGCGAGGGGGCCAGGCCAGTATGGTGTAGCGAAGCAAGGGCTATCGCCTGGTCTTTGCCCGCCGCCAACACCGTTGCCTTGGAGGCCCGCTCCTCGGCCTCTAGCTCGAACTCGTCGCCGCCCACCTGATCCTCAAACGCATCAGCGGCCAGGTCGGGGATAGCCTCGGCGGCCAGCAGCTCTCCCGTGTCCTTCTTATGGTTGAGGTCTTGCTCGGCCGACTTGTGCGTGGCCGACCCAATCGCCGCCGGCAGGCCGTAGCCTGACCTCTCACCCTCTACGTACCGGCGCCTAAATGCCTCGCCGCACATCTGTAGCAGGCGCAGCCCGCTGGGGCTAAGTCTGTTTACGTCCATGTCTACTCCTCCCCCGCCGGCGCCCCGGCGTTCCGGGCCCGTAGGTGGTTGGCGTAGGCGGCCATTAGGCTGGGCTCGCGGATCGCCTCCCACGCCTCAGTCAAGCTGGCCTTCTTGCGCGCCGGGCCGGAGAGGTCGGGGCATCTAAACAGCTCGCCGTCCGCGTCGGCGGCCAGCACCGTAAGCGCGTAAAGGGTGCCGTCGCCTAGCCAAGCCGGGCCCCAAGAATACTCGCCATACACAACGAACCGGCCAACGACCTTGCCAACATACGAGCAAACGTTCGGCGTCATAAAGTTTGGGTCGCCGGAATACTCCCTGTCAAATGCGTCGGCGGCCAGCCGGATACACGCCGTCCGGGCCGTGTGGGGGTGGCGCGGGGAGGTCATTCGCCACCCCCCTCTGCGCTGGCGTCAAACGCAGCCAGCTTAGAGGCAACTATCGACTCAAGTTGGCGCCGGCGCTCGCCCAGGGCCGCGTCTGAAAGGCTGTCGGGGGTGGGCGCCTCGCCAAACACCTCGTCAATCGCCTCGGCGCGGGCAGAATACATACGGGCCGTGCGCGGCAGCTCGCCCACGATGCCTTGAAGGACACGCTCCATCGTCTCCACGCCGAGGTCGTCGCCTGCGACGTTCTGTAGCGAGAAGGAAAGCATGGCCAGCGAGTGAGTGCAGGCGGCCCCAAGGGCCTCGACTAGCGCCGACACGGTAAGCAGAGCGGCAAACACGGCGCCCTCGCCCTCCTCCTCTGCGAGAAGGCCGGCGCTAGACAGCTCTTCGTGGACGCTCCGGGTTGTTTCTGTTGCAAGGCCCGTGGCGGCGACGTGGCCACGGGACGCGGCTTCTGACGCCAGCCGAATGGCAACGTCAAGGTGCGCGGCGCCGAGGCCACGGTCGATCAGGGTTTGTTTTAGGCTGTCGAGGTTGTCGGGGCTGCCGGAGCTGCCGCCAAGCGACGGGCCCCACAGGGGGGGGCGATGGTTAGAGGTCATGTGTTGTGTTGTTGTTGTTGTGTAACTAGCCTAGCCGGCGTGGACGCCAGCAAAAAGGTGATTGTGTGGGCCCCGGGCCGCCCCATCGGACAGCCCAGGCCCCGCGCAAGGGCCGCTGGCGGGTGCCCGGCATGCCGCAAGGGCCACAGGATATACGCCAGAGTCTACGACTGCGGGGCCGCCGCGCCGTTTAGGGACGCGGTTAGGCTGGCAGCCCAGCGGGCGTTTAGCAGCCCAGTAGAGGGGCCGCTAACCGTCAGCATTACGTTCGTCTTCCCGCGCCCAAAGGCACACCTGCGGACAGGCAAGCGGGCGGGAGAGATAAAGCCCGGGGCCCCCTCATGGCACACTACGAAGCCCGACATAGACAACACAATCAAGGCGGCGCTAGACGCCTTGCAGGGTGTAGCCTTCGCTGACGACTCAGCCGTGGTGTGCATTGAGGGGGCCAAGCGGTACACGCGCCAGGGCGAGGGCCCTGGCGCGCTCATAAGTGTCAGCCCTGCGCCACCATAAGCCGAAGAAGGCGCTCCTTGTCCTCGTCAGAGGCAACAAGCCACACCTTCTTTTGCCGGTCCCAGATGCCGCCCGCGTCCCGGATCTCGTCGCGGATCGGGTAGGTGTTGCCTTCGAGCGTCAGGCCGGCGTCTCTGCGCCGGTTGCACTCGGCAATAAACTCGTCTTTGGTCAGTCGCTCGGTCATCGTGCGCCCCCCCCTTCGGAGAGCTTGCCCCCGCCGCTGGGCCCGACCAGCTTAGAGCAGGCGCGCCGGTGGCCGAAATAGCCCTGCGCGTAAAACAGGCCGCCGCAATCGGGGCAACGCTTCCGCTGGGCCCTGCGCCGCCGATTCGGCGGAGCGGGGGGGGGCACTACTCGGCGGGGACCGGGGTCGATGAGGGCGAGCAGGTTATCAGGAGAGACGGCCTGCTCCAGGGCGCCAACAAGAAGCTCCGTAAGGGCCGCTGGCCTGGAACGCCCCGACACGGTGGCGTATAACTTCAAGAGGCGTTCCGCCGAGACGGGGATGGAAATGGTGTACGTAATCATGTGTTTAGGTTGTTAGGGGGTTAGTTAGGGGGTTGTTCAACAGACTTGTCCAGCAGTTCGCGGATCTCTACATCTACGGCGCGGCCCGCGCAAAACTCGCGGAACGCATCGTCGCGTGATATTCCACGGGACTGTTGATCTTTGGTTATGCGGAACCGCTTGCCGGTGGCTTTGAGGTACTCGGCGGGCGTGTCCCACAGAAGACGCTCTTGCTGCCCCTCGTCCGGGGCGGCCTCGTCCGGGGGCTTGGTCTCGGCGGCGCTGTCAGGCGCGACCGTGTTGGGGGCCGTAGCGGGCTCAACCCGCAGACGCACCTTGGGCCCCACGTCACAACTATTCATTTGGTCCATCGCAAACAGCGCGTCGCGCTTGAACAGCGCAACGACATTGTTGCGCGCGCTCAAAGCCCTCGCCTTTGGCGTTGCCGCGTCGTCGCCGGCGAAAACGTCGGCGTCTACACTCCACTCGATAAGAGCGGCCACTCGGATCTGCATTGTAAGCCTCCTTGGCTATGGTGGTGGTGATGGCCTTACGCGGCCAGTTTACGCACGGCGCAAGCGCCGTGCAAGAACTATCTGTGCTGTTTCCTATTCGCCCCCGAAAGGTGGGGAGGGGCTGCTGGCAGCTTGCGAGTGCCGAGGTCAACCCCTCCCCGACTAATCAGTGCATAACGCCCCGATCAGTGCATACGGTCGGTGTATCGGTGGGCGGGGAGGTTCAAGCCTGGACCCCACTTCGCCCTTCTATCCAGGTTTCTGTTCTGTGGTTACGTCTAGGGAGACGACGCGGAGCAGCTCGTCCCAGTCTATTCCAAACGCCACGCAATAACGAGCCAGATCGGCCAGTAGGCCAATAATGGACGCGGTATCGTGTGCGCCGAGGTCGGCACGGCGCAGGAGAGACGTTCGATAAAACGCCAGCACCTTTGCAGCACGAACCCGGTCTTCGTCATGGCCGTCGCTCACCGGGCCCACACGTCCCGGGCGGCACAGTCGGCGTCTCTGCGTACCGCCGCCTCAACCTGTTCAAGCACCCACTTTGCTGGGTTGTCGAGCATCTCGCTAGACCTGTTGCTGTGCAGGGGGGGGACCACTACATCTGTTGGGGAGAGCCGAAGCAAAGCGTCTACCGGCGCACTGGGCCAGTGTAGGGAGCGGGAGGCCGTGTAGCCGGCGACCCAAAACTCCAGCCCATACATCAGGCGCCGGGTGAACGACTGGCTCAGCGCAACGGCCACCGCCGACACATTCAGCGGGTGGGTGGACACCCTAACGCGGGCCACCGTGTCCCAGTCTGCACCGCTCGGGCGGCCACACGAGACAAGCCAAAGCTCAACGGGGCGCACAAGCGCAAGAGATTGGACCAAGGCGATCACCGCCGCCTGGCGCTTGGCCAGCGCGGCATCGTCCACACAGGCCGAGGAGGACGGGTCAACCAGCACCCTTAGCAGCCCCCGATTGTTTTGATCGGGCTCGCGCCGATACATACAGTCGGGCCGACCCTGCAAGAACCGGGGTGTGGACACGGCCCCGCCAGCGGGGCTCAGGCTAAGCGCCCGCCCGGACGTGTTGATGTCTAGTTGGAACGCGATCTCTTCAACCAGGCGGCCGGCCTCCTCAAGCTCCGCTGGCCTGGCCCCCGACTCCAGCTGGCGTATAAACCCAGATTGACCGTACAGGGGGGCCCCATGCCAGCCGCGCTCCTCTTCTCCGAGGATGTCGCCAAACGGCTCGCACACAAAGCGCTTCACAAAGCCGAGGGCGTCCGACATCTCAAGGCGGACCTCCCTGGAAACGATCTCCTTGGGCGGCCGGTGAACAAAATCCGTAGTACCACACTCCGCAAAGCTCTCAGGCAGGCGATCCACCACGCCGAAGGTCTCGCCTCCGGCGGGGTGGGGCGTAACGTCTGGGTGAGTGTCGATAATCATTCAACACCCCCAGCGCGGCCCATGGGAAGGCCATTACCCACAGCGGATTCTAGCACCGCGCCGGCACGGTCTAGTGCGCTCCGAACCGAAGACGGCTCCAAAAGCTGGTCCCGAACGTTCTCGGGCAGCCTCGCCATGGCGCTTAGCCCAATCGCGGCCCGGGGCGTCATGCCCGCCATGACCCGGCGGAGCATCGCCAGGGTGTCACGGGGCGACAAGATCAAGCGGACCTGCTGCTTACAGATCGCCGTTCGGAGAGCCACGACCGCTCGGGCCACCGTATGCGACACCGCCTTGGCGGCTGCCTTATGCGCCCCCCACCACGGGTCAGCCATGGCGAGGCTGTGACATAGCCGTTTCTCGAAGCCGTCGTCATAAGGCCAGTCAATAAAGCTGGCGAACCTGTTAGTCGTCGCGCCGTCCAGTGGGTTGCGCCCAACGTAATCACTGTTGGCGCCGAAGCCCCATGTGTTCGCGTTGGCAATAAACAGATTGCCCTCGGGCATCCTTGTCGCCTTACCGCCAACGTCTACGTGGCCACCAGCCATAATGGCGTGGATCGTAGGCATAACCCTTGGGTCGTTGCCGTCGATCTCGTCAAAGATCAGGAGCGCGTTCTCCGTGTGAAGCCAGCGGTACAGCGGCGTCTCTTTATACACGCCGTCCGGGCCCTCGTAGCCCAGCATCTCGAACTTGTCGGTGCATGGGGTCTGCACAAACAGCTCCATTCCCAGTGCCTTGGCCGCGTTCTCGCAAGCCGTAGACTTGCCGCTGCCAGCAGGCCCGGTCAACCAGACCGTGTTGCCCGCCGCCAGCCCGGACACAAGCGAACCGAAGTTCCTGTGGTGGTCCGCCAGAGCAATCTCGGTCACGGGCGCACGGGTGGGCGCAACGCTTATCGTAACGGGCGGCTGCTCGGCCACCGCCTGCTTCACCAGCTTCCTTATCAGCGTCTTATCCAGGCGCGCACCGCCCGTGTAATAGGGCTCCAGCTTATCCGCCAAGGCCCGCATCCCAATGTCCTCGACCTCCTCGACATCAGGCTGCTTGGTCGGCGTAACCCGCTGGTCGGCCCGGCCAATACCCTCCAACTCCTGCCGGGCACTCGCTCCAAGGCAGTCAACCGCCATGTGATGGGCGTGACCGTCGATCATCGCCGCCCAGGAGTCAATCGTGATAAGCTTGCTACACCCGGGGCATTGGGCCTCGTCTTTCAGCTTGACCAGCTCCATTATTCCTCCTCCCTGCGGCCGCCAAGGCCAGGCAGGTCATCGGGATCGAACACAGGGGCCAGGGCGTCCAGCGCCGCCGTTGCCCGCGCTACTAGCTCGGCCTCTATCTGGGACGCGGTTTTGCCAGGAGCGGCGAACCCTAGCGTGCCGCGCCTGATCGCGTCCAAAAGCAGGCTAAGCCCAGCCGCCGCCACAGCAACGTCGCGGCCCGTCAGCGACAGGGTGCCAAAGGCAACGCCCTTCCTCCGGGGAATGTGCGTCCCCAGGCGGACGGAGTGTTGATGCGCCGCCACAAGGTGGCCCAACGGCCCGGGGGGCGCCCCCGTGATCCACTCGGCCGCCGCCGTCGCCCCAAAGGGCGCGCCCCTCGGGATCTCTATATCTTCGCCAAGCCCCTCGGGCAGCGAATCCGGGATAGTGTCCATGTGTTGTCTCCTTATAGACAGGGTAAAGTGTCGGCGCCAACCAAACGGGGAACATCCCACCACCGCATTAGGCGCCCATAAACAGGGCCGTGGTGGAAATCCAATCTTCTCTCCCTCTCCCCCCTCTCTCTTCACTCCGTTCAGAGAGAGGGGGGAGAGAGCCAATGCGTACGCCGGGCGTTGGGGCGGGGGCCGATGCTCATGCGTCCACCTCCTGCGGGGCGCAGGCCTCTTCCCACGCTTTAGGGGCTCCCCACTCGGCATCTTCCCTCGCATTGTGCTGGACCCTGGGCAGGGTCTGCTCGCGGAGGGCCTCGATCAGCGTAAACGCCTCGCTCGACTCCCAGTCCTCCGTCTCGCAGCACTGGTAGGCATAACAGTCTATGGCCTTGAGAATCTGCACGGGCTCAGGCGCGGGCAGTTGCTCCAGCAGAAACGGGCTGGGGTGGGCGTAGGGCTTGTACCCCTCGCTGGGGTACACGCCGGGTGCGTTGTCCATGTCCCCCACCGTGTCTGGATAGCGGGCGTGGATGCTCCGCTCGTTCTCATTCCAGAGCAACTGCCCCAGGGCTGTGGCGGCCACCTGATGCCACGCCTCCCGCCGGTCCGGCCAGCGGGACAGATCCCGAGAGAGGATGCTCTCGACCAAGTAGGCCACATGGCCTATGTCAACCATGTAGGCACTCATGCCCCACCTCCCTGTTCCTCGGGCATTCGGGGGAAGCAGGAGGGCCTCGCCTCCTCTTCCTCCTCTCCGGCCTCGCGCTCTTCGAGATCGACGGCAGCCTCTACAGCCCGGAGGAGGCCCGCCGACAGCCCGGCCGTGAGGCCATAGACGGGGAATGCCCGCGCGAACAAGTAGTGCATATCCGCTAGATTGCTCTCCTCGCGCCTCGCCTCGTCCTGTGCCTCAAGGGCCAGGATGCCATAGTGCAACGCCTGTGATATTATCAGTTGCCCACGGGGGCTGTTAGCAAACGCCAAGGCGGGGCCGCCGTCGTCGCCGTCTCCAGCGACCTGGTAGCCGTGCGTGTGTGTTGGTTTATTCGTCGCGGTCATCGCTGTCCTTTGCTGCTGGTTGTTTAGGTTTACCTGTGCGGATAACGGCAAACGCCGACTCCGCGTGTTTATCGCACAGCCCAACGGGCCATGAACGATTCCAAGGCGTAGCGCCCTGGCTGAAGATAATCTCAGAGGCGCGGCGGCAACGGGCCACCGCGCACTGGTCTAAGTCGCACTCTGTTAGGTTCATAGCGGCTTTGTCCTTCTAGTAAGGGAAGTCGCAGTCGGTGACGAACACCTCTGTCAGGTAGACGCGCCGCTTGGTGATCGCACAGGTTTGGCTGTGAAGAGCCCCAATCCCGTGGCCGCAATGAGGGCACCTCAACTTCCGTGCGGAGAGGCAGCCAGCGCACACACCGTCCTCGTTCAGCCACAAGCGAGCGTCCTTCCCGAAGAATCGCTCCCTACACCTGTGGCAGTCCTCGTAGTCAGTCCTTGCCGTCAGGGGGTAGGGCGGGGCCTCCGGCGCAGCCTCCTCCACCCGCCCGCCGCCGCCACAAGTGGGGCACTCGTTCCCCGGTTGTTCCGTGTCGGTGGGCTCAGCCCCCTTGGGCGCACTCGGAGCGGAGGCTGTGTCGGCGATAATCCCTGCGCCAAAAGGAAGAGGAAGGCTCATACCCACGCCTCTTCGTCGGCGTCCCACTCGTAGCCCCACTCCTCCATCTCATTGTGTTCCGGGTCATTACACCTGCACGTCCCATCGGGCCGGTAATGCGCCGGCATCAAGATCACGTGCGGACACGCCAACATTATAGAGGCTCGGTCCAGCACCGTCGCGGCCCATGAGACCAACTTGCCGCACCGGGCCACACCTTCCGCTTTGTCTCTGCTTACACACATACAAATGCCTCCTTTCAAGGCTGTAGATAAACTGCTCCGCCGCCTCCCCTCCATCTCCCTCTTCGCTTCGCTCAGAGGGAGAGGGAGGGGGCCAACGGGCCATGCGCGCTATACCAAGAACATCATCCCCAACACGATGGCGAAGAACAGCAACGTGCGCCACTCGTCACGGACAAAGGCCGCCGCAGTCAACACGGCGGCCTCCCACGGGGGCCCTACCCGCACAAACGGGTGGTCTCTCGGGCCGTAGCGGTGGACGTGCCCGTGTAGCGATGAGTCGCGGTTGTGCGTGGTGTCTTCGCCGCACTGTCCGCATTTGGGTATGTGGCGCTTCATGCTCCCTGTACCCCCGTGAATATTGCGAACTTCCACGCCTCCCGATCACGGGGGCCGTGAAAGTCCTGGTACTC
>Ga0098035_1000551_pt1 | contig 18707 bp, 19 predicted proteins | sample 3_EtaG_FD_75046 | JGI IMG/M metagenome (GOLD analysis project Ga0098035, IMG submission 75046) | Marine viral communities from the Subarctic Pacific Ocean - 3_ETSP_OMZ_AT15126 metaG | ecosystem: Environmental > Aquatic > Marine > Oceanic | place: Pacific Ocean | collected 2015-01-07
CCGCGGCGATCTGAGCAGCATCCCTGCTTTGCACGATGGCCAGCGTCTCTCCGGCTTTCACGGGATCGCCGAGCCGCTTGAACACCCGCGTGACCGCGCCGCCGGCGCGCGCCGTGACGATCGCCTCGCCATTCGGTGCCGCAGCCACCGTGGCCTGGGCGAGAATTTCCGAGCCAAGCCCGCCCGCGCGCACTGCTTCTACGGCGATATCGGCGGCCCGGATCGCCTCGGCAGCCATCGGCAGACGGTCGGTGTGAGCTTCGGCGCCTTCTTCCGTCTTTTCGGCATTTGGGGTGTCGGCAGCCGGGTCTGCGGTGCAGCGCGCGACAGAGAAGCCGCCGACCGCCGCGAGCAGCACGGCACCGGCCACACCGCCGAGGAGGCGTTTATCCTGGGTGATCATTCAACATCTCCGAATATCATGTGAGCCGGCCGCGACAGGTTGCGCTTCGCTGCGAGCCGTGAGGCAGTGGTTGAGGAATGCGGGATGGCGCAGGCTGTCGGTGATGACAGGGGGTTGCGATTCTCCGAGACAAACGCGGTCATTGGCCTATGTCCACAGCATCAGCCGCCGCAGCCTGGCGCGCCAGGGTAGCCTGGGCTTCCGCCCGGGCGCGGCGCGCCGCTATGAGTTCGCCCTGGGTCGAGGCATAAGCCTGCTGCGCGTCGAGCAATTCGATCAGCGAGGATTTGCCGGCCCGGTAGGACAGCTGCGCAAGACGCAACGCTTCGCGCGCTTGACCGATTCCGCTTCCTTCTAGAGCGGCGACCCGCGCCTCGGCCGCGTCCAGGGCCGCGCGCGCGTTGGCGATTTCAGCCTGCGTGTTGGCGAGCACGCTGTTGCGACGTGCCTCCGCTCCCTGCACACCCGATCGCGCGGCGGCGACATTGCCCTGATTGCGATCAAAGACGGGAAGCGGCACCGAAAGGCTGGCGATCAAAGCGCGGTCGCCGGTTTCGCGCAATTGGCGCACGCCAACACCGACGGACGGATCGAGCCGACCCTCCGCGCGGGCCTGGCGCAGCTCGGCATCGGCAATGACCCGTTCCGCTTCGGCAAGGCGTACATCGAGCGTCGCCATTGCATCGACAGTGGCTGGCGGGGCCAGCATGTCGCTCCCGGCGAGCTCTGTAGGAGGAACATCGACCCCAAGGAGCGCAGCAAGCGAACGGCGGGCGGCCGCCTCATCGGCTTCGGCCGCGCGGAGCGCCGCGGTTGCTTGTGCAAGCGCGGCCTCGGCGCGCAGGCCCCGCAGCGGCGGCTCCTTTCCCGCATCGACCAGCTCGCGTGCGACGCGCGACAGTTCACGTGCCCGGCCTTCATTTTCCCGCGCGAGCGCCAGATTGTCGCGCGCGGCTACGCCAAGCGCGAAGAGATTGCGGACCTGCTGGCCGAGATCGGCGCGAGAGATCGCGAAGCGGTATTCCTGGGCGGCGAGTTCGGCCTCGGCAAGCGTCATTCTCGCCTTTCGCCTACCGCCGAGGTCGAGTCTCTGGTTGACCGAAACGGTGGTCTCGGTGCCATTGAAGCCCGAATAGGGTCCGGTGCCCGCGAAATTCTCGACTTCGACGTCCAGGACTGGATTGAAGCGGAAACGCGCCTGTCGCAGACGGCCGCGGGCGGCTTCGACGTCGGCGCGGGCTGCGACAAGGGCCGGAGATCTTGCCTCAGCTTCCTCGAGCGCGCGGGCAAGTGTCAGGACTGCGGGTAACGGCCCAGTGCGGACCTCGGGCGGGACAGCTGGCGCTGGGGGGCCGGCAACCGCCGGGTCCGCCACCTGCGCTGCAGCGGGCGTGGCTGATGTGGCCACAAGCGCCGCAACCATGGCGGACGCAAACAGAACATGCATGTACGAAGAACTCCTGACAAACCGAAGGCGCGCGCCCGGGCTCGGCCGGGCGAAGCTTCAGCTGTCAGGCGATCGGAGGTCGGAAGGTGTCAGAGCGGGTCGGCGGAGAGAGGCTTGTGCCGTTTCGTGCCGGCACAGCGTTGACCGAAACCACAAGATCGGGCTCTGGCGCGGCTCCTACCGGGATTCCGATATGGTGACCGTGACAGCCGTGAAAATTGACCGACGCCTTGGAAGGGTCGGTCTGGCCGTCGTCGCTCTTCTTCGTGAAGCCCTCGCAACCGCCGATAGATGCAACAGCGCTGGCGCCCACGCCTAGCTCAGTTGCGTGCGCCATTGCCCCCGCCGTCACACCGAGAGCGAGGAAAAGACTGAGAATGATGGAGAGCCAACGATTCATCGGTCGAGCGTCTAGCCTCTTATGATCTGGAAAGGAAGAGGATAATTCAACATCTGCGAAGAATCACTTGGCATAGGGGCTCGGCGGTCAAAATGTTATGTTGTGACATTGCGTGTCTACCTGCCAGTGCCTTCGTTTATTGCAGTCCACCCTATTTATTGGGACGGACTGGTCGAACATATTAAGAATACTGCTTATCTGGTTCCGGAAGGATAGATGATCGATCGTACCGTGTGCTTGATACCAGTACTTCGCGTGCGGTGTTCGTCTTGTTGCATTGGCGCCATTCTTGAGCGAGCCAGTTCGGCTCTTGCCTGTCGCACGATTTGGAGTCCGCCACTTATGCCGAGCGCCGCCATCACACCCGCGACAATAAGATCAGGCCACGGCGTGCCCGTACCGAACACGCCAGCGGCGGCGAACACGACGGCCACGTTGCCGATTGCGTCGTTACGCGAGCAGATCCAGACCGAGCGCATATTGGCGTCGCCCGCCCGGAAACGGTACAGCATCAGCGCGACCGCGCCGTTGGCGACGAGCGCGAGCAGACCGACGCCGCCCATCCATTCGGCCTGCGGCAAGGTTCCGCTCCAAACCGCCCAGATGATTGTCACCATAACATAGAGGCCGAGAAGCCCGAGCGTCGCGCCTTTGACGAGCGCCGCGCAGGCGCGCCAGACCAGCGCCATACCGGCCACGCTTAGGCTGATCGCATAGTTGGCGGCATCGCCGAAGAAGTCGAGTGCATCGGCCTGAAGCGCCTGCGAGTTCGCGGCCAGGCCGGCCGCCATCTCGCCTGCGAACATCCCCGCATTGATCCCGAGCGCGATCCAGAGTGCGCGCCGCCAGCGGCGGTCGTTTGGCGCCTGCGTCGCCGCGCAGCATTCTCCACATCCGGCCATGTCGCCTCCTCGGATTCTCGATTCGGCTTTCCATATGCACCTTGTAGCAACTACAAGGTCAAGCGATGACTATCGGATTGACGATCGGCGAACTCTCGCGGCGGACCGGAACCAGGACGGAGACGATCCGCTATTACGAGAAGATCGGCCTGCTTGCGCCGCCCGGGCGCACGGCTGGCAATTACCGCGCTTACGGCAAGGACGATCTGGCGCGGCTCTCTTTTATTCGGCGCGCCCGCGATCTGGGTTTTTCGATCGGTCAGATCAGGGAGCTACTGGCGCTTTCCGACGACTTGTCACGCGACTGCGCGACCGTCGATGAGATCGCCTCCGCACATCTTCATGAAATCGGCCGCAAGTTGGCGGACCTCGCGGCCTTGCGGCGCGAAATCGCGACGCTGGTGGCATCCTGCCGGGGCGGCACGATCGGCGAATGCCGCATTCTCGAAGCCCTGGCGCCGCGCAATGGCGCTGCCTGACGATCCGCATATGCCGAGGTCTTCAGGCAAGGCGCGTGCGAAAATCCCACGGACAGTCTGGGCCCTCGGCTTCGTGAGCCTCTTCATGGATGTCTCTTCGGAGATCATCCACGCGCTGCTTCCCCTGTTCATGACCGCCACGCTCGGTCTCAGCGTTGCAATGGTCGGGCTGGTCGATGGCATTGCCGAGGCGACGGCCAACATCGTCAAGATATTCTCGGGCTATGTTTCCGATCGAATCGGTCGGCGCAAGCCGCTCATACTGCTTGGTTATGGACTGGGCGCTTTGTCGAAGCCGTTCTTCCCGCTGGCGAGCGGCGCCGCGTTCATTCTGGGCGCGCGCTTTCTCGATCGGGTCGGAAAGGGACTTCGCGGTGCGCCCCGCGATGCGCTCGTGGCCGATGTCACACCATCGGCCATCCGCGGTCGCGCCTTCGGCTTGCGGCAGTCCCTTGACACGGTCGGCGCGTTTCTGGGGCCGCTTCTCGCCATCCTACTGATGATCGCCTTCGCCAACAACATGCGGGCGGTCTTCTGGATCGCGGCGATCCCCGCGATCCTTGCCGTCCTCTGCGTGATCTATGGCGTCGAGGACCGCGTCGATGCCAGCGCGGGAACGGGCGCCCGCGCTCCGATCCGGATCGCTGAACTCAGGCGCCTGGACCGACGCTATTGGGGCGTTGTCGCGATCGGCGTGCTGTTCACGCTGGCGCGCTTCAGCGAAGCGTTCCTGATCCTGAAGGCCAATGCCGAAGGTCTCCCGCTCGCGCTCGCGCCGCTCGTGCTCGTCGCCATGAATCTTGTCTATGCGCTTGGGGCCTATCCGGCCGGGGCAATGTCCGATGCGTTGCAGGCGCGCTACCTGCTGCTGTGGGGTCTTGGCTGCCTCGTCGCGGCGGATGTTGCACTGGCATTTGCACCGGGCCTGCCCGGAGCCTTTGCGGGCATAGCGCTTTGGGGCGGCCATATGGCTCTCATGCAAGGGCTGATGGCCAAGCTCGTTGCCGATCACGCACCGGCGGAACTGCGTGGTTCGGCCTTCGGCCTGTTCAACCTCGCGACCGGCCTCGCACTGCTGTTCGCCAGCGTGATAGCAGGCTTGATCTGGGACCGTTTCGGGGACCGGACAACGTTCATGGCGGGCGCGAGCTTTGCGGCGGCAGCCTTTCTCGCCATGCTGTTCCGGCAAGAGCACTCGGTAGCTACATAGCTCAATTTTGAACGTGAAGCTTGGAAGATCGATGCCAAAGGTCAGGCCAGTCACTTGGCTTCGGCTCTGGGAGTCCACCGTCATCGTGTCTCGCGAGTATCGAAAACGAGATTGCCCTCACCAGCGAGCAGCTTGGGTTGCGGCGAAGTGGCAGAGTGACTGGAATTTTCCAGCTGCATCGCTCATCAGCTCCGCAGCATGCGCAAGCCTGAGGCGATGACGAGGAACTCGCTCACCTCATGCGCGACCACCACGATCGGAAGAGTGAAGGCGCCTGCAACGGCGCCGACGATCAGAGCGCCGATCACGATCGCCGACAGCGCGAGGTTCTGCCTGACGACGGCTTGGGTGCGCTTCGCGTGCCCCAGTGCATAGACGAGCTTGTCTAGGTCATCCGCCATCAATGCGACGTCAGCCGTTTCCAAGGCTACGTCGGTGCCGGCCGCGCCCATGGCGACACCGACCGTCGCTTCGGCGAGCGCTGGTGCGTCATTGACGCCGTCGCCCACCATCGCGACATGACCGCGCTCCTCCGCAAGGGCTCGCACCCTAGCGGCTTTGTCCTCCGGCTTGAGTTCGGCGAAGACCTCGTCGATGCCCACCTCTCTGGCGATGGCGCGAGCGGTGCGCAGATTGTCGCCCGTCAGCATGACCACGCTGCCGATGCCGGCCGCGTGCAGCGCTGCGACCGCTCTTTGAGCGTTAGGCCGCAGGGTATCGCGCAGGGCGAGAAGTCCCCAGGCGGTCCGCTCGTCGCCGACGACGATGACCGTCTTGCCGTCGTCCTGCAGTCGCGTGATCTCGGCCTTGAAGGTCTCGAGCGGAGTGCCGAGGCGGTCCTCGAATAGCGCGGGGCTGCCGATAAAGACCCGGCGCCCGTTCACGGAGGCCTCGGCGCCGGCGCCCGTCAGAGCTCGGAAGCCGCTCACCTCGGGGACCGCGAGATCGGCCTCGCGAGCGCGGCGCACGATCGCGCGCGCAAGCGGATGCTCGCTGTGTCGCTCGATAGCCGCAGCGAGTCCGAGCAGTGCGCCATCGTCCGCCGGGCCTCCGTCGCGTCGGGCCGTCAGCAGCACATCGGTCACTTGCGGCTCGCCGCTTGTCAGGGTTCCTGTCTTGTCGAGTGCGACGACGCTCACCTTGGCGAGATCCTCGACATAGACCCCGCCCTTGATCAGCACGCCATTGCGCGCCGCAGTGCCCAACGCCGCGACCATGGTGATGGGGATGGAGATCACCAGCGCGCAGGGTGCAGCGGCGACGATGAACACCGTCGCTCGCATCACCGAGTCCTGCCAGGACAGGCCAAGGACGAGCGGGAGGCCCAACGCGGCGAGGATGCCGAGCCCGAGATGTACCGGGCACCGAAGCGCTCAATGAAGCGCTGGCTCCGGCCCCTGCGCTCTTGGGCTTCCTCGACCATCTGGATGATCCGGGCCAGCGTGTTGTCGGCGTGGGTACGTGTGGCGCGGATCTCGAGCGCCGCCTCGCCGTTGATCGTGCCTGCAAACACCTGCCCGCCGGGCGCCTTTTCGACGGGCACGCTCTCACCAGTGACCGGAGCCTCGTTTACGCTGGACGTGCCGCTGAGGATTTCCCCATCAGTCGGCATGGCTTGGCCCGGACGCGCGATGAACACATCGCCGACGCGCAACTCCTCGACAGGGATCTCGACCTCCCTGGCGTCGCGGCGGACAAGGGCCACCTTGGGAGCGAGCGCCATGAGCGCTCTGATCGCCGAGCGCGTCTTCTCCTCGGTGTAGCCTTCGGCCGCCTCGGAGATGGAGTAGAGGAAGACCAGCATCGCGCCTTCCGCCGGCTGGCCCATGATCGCCGCCACTAGAGCAGCCACGGACATCAGCAGCTCGATGCCGATCTCTCGCTCGAAGATCAGTTCCTCGATAGCCTCGCGTCCGAAGAAATAACCGCCGACGAGGATCGACAAGACGTAGAGCGGCACCGCGACAATCTCGGTCGCCAGCGCCATGCTCGCGAGCCAGCCGACAAGTAGAAGGAGGCCGGATGCGGCGGAGGTCAGGACCTTGGCGTTCCGCCACGGCCTCGGCAGCGCCGGCAGCTCACGCCTCTCATCGGCCGGGAAGCCGACTTCGCCGAGCTGCCTTCGAATCTGTGCCGCCGACGTTGTGGAAGGATCGAAGCGGACGCGCACCTTCGCGGCCTTGGGATAGACGTCAATGTTGTCTATTCCCGGGAGGCCCAAGAGAGCTCGTTTGAGCGCCGCCGCGTCGTGTTCGCAATCCAGATTTGCCACGCGCCAGTCGGCGCTCTTAATTGTCGTCTTCATCGTTTGTCCTATCTCGACAACGAGTCGTTCGCTTGTGCGAGCGGGATGACCTCCCGGAACTTTCCGCCGCGACCCTGTTCCGGCGGTTCGCCGCCGCGCTCGACAACGACGTGTTCGAGCCCATGCTCGACAAGCACGTTCCGCAGACCTGCTTCGGCCTCGCGCCAGACATTGTCTGCATTCGCCGCCGGCGCGATTTGCAGACGCAATTCAAGTCTTTCCGGGTCGGACTGCGCGAGCTGGAAGAGCGTGACGCCGCGGACAGCCTCGATCGGTTGGCCGAGCGCCAGCGGAGGCAGCCTGACATCGCCGCCCGACGTCCGGAACGTGAGAACATCCGCGGAGCGACCCTGTACGCGGATTGCGGGCAAGGGGTTGCCGCATGGGCACGGGTCCGACCGCTGCAAGACGCTGTCGCCGAGATCGTAGCGCAGAATCGGCTGTACACGATTGGCGAGGTTGCTGATCAGGATCGTGTGCGACTGCTCGCCGGGAGCGACCGGCCGATAGTCGGCATCGACCGGCTCGAACGCCACCCAGTCGGCGTTGACGTGCAGCCAGCCTTCGCTGCACATGTAGCTGAGGAACATGCATTCCGACGCGGCGTAGCTGTTGCCGACTTTGGCGCCGAACACACGCGCTATTCGGCCGTACTCCGGTTGCGGCAGCCCTTCGGCCGAGAGGGCCAGCAGCACGGGATTGATATGGAGCCGCCCGGCCTCCTGTTCGTCGGCCAACATGGCAGCCATGCTGGCGTAGGGTGTGAGCAGCGCCGGCTGGAAGCGGTTCAGGCGCTCGACAAGCTCAGCCATCGGCATGTGCGCGGAGAGCACCTCTATGCGTTTTCCGCGCCGCTTCTTCAGGCGTGCCGCGGCAACGGCCGACGCGAAATGACCGCCCGTCGCCATGACCATCGCCAATCGCCCGCGGCGGGCGATAATCTTGAGGATGTCGGTCGGGCTGAGCCAGTCACCCATCCAGCGGAGCATCATGGCAGTCACGACCGCCATCGTGCGATCGTCGGTCAGGAATATCCCGCGGCGGCCGGTCGTGCCTGAGGTGGTCGCCAGTGTGTACTTTCCGAGGAACCGCTCTCCAATCCGACTTGGATCGTCGACAACTGCCTCTGCGGCTTCGAGTGTCACGTCGCGATCGGTGCACCACTCGTCGAAGCGCTCCATGAGCGTCTTCTTGTCGGTAATGGGAAGCTGCTCGGCGCTTTCAATCCGATCCGGCAGATCGCGGTACAACTCTCGATAGTACGGCGAGTTGGCCCGGGCATGGGCGACCATGTTGGCGAGACGGGCGTGCTGGCGTTGCGCGATAGCGCCGGCACCGCCCTTTCGAGCGCGCCACGCGTCCCAGATCAGGCCTATGACATGCTCGCTCATCGTCGTTCTCGGGTTCACACACCTCTGGCTACTTGCTATACGTACATCCTGTAGCCACTACAGAATCAACCCGCAATGATCGCCATCGGAGCTTTGTCCAAACGCACGGGCGTCAACATCGAGACGATCCGTTACTACGAGCGGATCAGGCTCATACCCCCGCCGCCCCGCACCGACAGTGGAAGACGCCTCTACGGAGCAGAGGACGTTCGGCGGCTGACCTTCATCCGCCATGCCCGGGACCTCGGCTTCGACATCGCGGCCATCAAGACGATGCTCGCTCTGCAGGAGGTGCCCGAAGCGTCCTGCGAGCAGGTGAGCCGGATCGCCGCCGATCAGCTCGAAGCCGTCGAGAGCCGAATCCGCCGGCTACTGGGGCTTCGGACCGAGCTCACCCGGATGATTAAGGAGTGCGACAACGGGAAAGTCGCGAACTGTCGGATCATCGAAGTCCTCGCCGACCCTCCCGGTCATCCGGACGGCCCATAGCGTCCTCGAACACCAGGATCGCAACGGCGCAGACAATCACCACGTCAGCGAAATTGAACGCGGGGCCAATAGTGGCCCTTTGTGAGAATCCAGGTAGCCGACGACGGCCAAATCATAGGCGGTCAAAGACGTTGCTGCTCAGCGCCGCCAAGTATTGCTTCGAGGCCGAGCGCCTGTTGCTGCTTGCTGGTGCCCGCAGAGCCAAACGGCAAGCACACAATGATCCCCGTCGTGATGGCCGCCAGGACCAGCGCCGGCCCGGAGAACCAGCCCCCGAACGGCAAGCCTTCATTCAACCGAGCCGCGCAAAGAAAAGGCGGGGCGATGGGCACCGCGACGCCGGGCGCAAGACTGCCCAAGGCAAGCTGCATGGTAACTTGGTCCAATCCGAGGGTGAAAGCCGCTGTTGCCAGCCCGATGATTCAGGGACATCTCGCATCACGATGCGCGAATCGCTCGATGGAGCGAGATTGAGCCGCTGATCGTCGGAATGACGAGCGTCTCCTCCACGCTCTGGAATCCGGCCGCGCGCATAAGGTCAGGGAGAGCCCCACGGGCATTCGGCTCAGTATTCACGCGTCCGTCGAGGTTCTGAATGACACCTCTGAAGAGAGCCCGCATGAGCGGCGTGCGTTGCAGACCATAGTCCGCAATGTGAACCTCGCCGCCGGACCCAAGCGCCGCATACATCGCGGCGAGCGCAGCCACCTTCTCTTCCATCGGTACTTGATGGAACACGAGACTGGACACGATCTTTGCCGGATGTTGCGCATCCAGCAGCTCCGCTGCTTGGCGCGCGAAGCCGACTTTCAGTTCGGCCGAGCCCGGCGTCCAAGATTCTCCTCCGCGCACGTGCCAACACGTCCGGGTCTGGATCTATCCCTATGAGTCGGGCCGACGGAGCGGCCTTCCCCAGCCGCACGAGCAGCGAGCCCGTGCCGCAACCAACATCGACGATCACTTCACCAGCTCCTGGACGAACCTGCGCGACGAGCGTGCTCCTCCATCGATGCTCGCGCGTGAGCGCGGCGATCCCGAAATCGTAGAAGGGAGTGAGCCAATGATACCCGGCGGCCGGCGTGTAGAGGGTTCTGTCCTCGGCGGCATTGTTCCCGGCGAGCTGGATTTCGGCCGTTTCTTCGTGTTTCGCGCTCAAGTGAGATTCCAAAATCCAGGCAATCAGGTGAATTGGCTAAATGCTACGGCGGAGATGAGAATGACACCGAGGGTGCCTCGGTAGATTACGAAGGGCCAAGCGGAAAAGCGCTCGAGCACGCGCATCAATCCCCAGATCGCGAAGAATGCCGAAACAGAGGCTACGACGAGGCCGACAAGAAGAATGGACCAGCCATCGAGAGAGAGATGGGCTTTGTGAAGTTCCCAAACTTCCTTGAAGCCGGCCAGGGCGATTGCCGGCAAGCCAAGCAGGAATGATAGTCGCGCCGCCTCTTCCCGTTTCAGACCGAGTGAAAGCGCAGCCGTCAAGGTAGAGCCCGAGCGCGACACGCCCGGGATTAGAGCGCCGACCTGCGCTATGCCGACGATCATTGCATCGATCAGAGACACATCTTCGAGTGTCCGTCTGTGTCGGGCGAAAATCTCCGCCAGCGCAAGAAGGATGGCCATGACGATGCAGGCCCAGCCAACGACTGTGAGGGTCCGCAGCGGAGACCCGCAGGTATTGAGCACCCCCGACAAGGACAGGCCCGCCAATCCGATCGGGATCGTCGCGAGGACAATCCAAACAGAGAAGAGGAAGTGTCGATCCCGGAAATCCCGATGCGCAACGGCGCGAAGCGAGTTCGTGGCCAATTGGCTCACGTCACCCCAAAAATAGCTGATGACGGCAGCCAGTGCTGCGAGTTGCATGGCTGCCGAGAAGGCGGAGCCTGGATCCTGCCAGCCGAGCAATGCAGGCACAATCCGCATATGCGCCGTCGAGGAGATCGGCAACAATTCGGTGATTCCTTGGACGACACCCAGTAGGGCGACCTTGGAATATCCCAGCGCCACGAATCCGGTGTCCACGCCATTCGTACAAGCTTCCGTCATACAGGTTCCTCTGTTGGCGTGTGGCGGTTCGAATGCCGGCGAAGGAGTTCAGTGCCCCGCGCGACTCGGCCGCTTCTGAAGCGGAGTCACCGACCTCACTGGCCAAAAGGCGCCTGTGATCAGCAAGATGACGCCGATCGTTATCATCGTGTCCGCCAAGTTGAAGGCCGGCCAGTGCCAACTGCCGACATGGAAATCCAGAAAATCAGTCACGGCACCTTGACGCATCCGGTCCAACACATTGCCCGTAGCACCGCCGGCAATCAGGCCGAGACTAATCGTCTCCGTTGGCTTTGGCGTTCTCATGGCCCACACGAGAAGGCCGGCCACGATCACCATCTTGATTCCGGCGATCACCAACGGGCGATCGAGGAACAGCTCGCGGAACATGCCAAAGCTGACACCCGTGTTGAAACCGAGCGTCAGATTGAAAAATGGCGCGATCTCGATCGTGCGCGGCGGCACCATCACAACATTGAGGATCAGCCATTTCGTGACAAAGTCGACCGCAAGAGCGGTCGCTAAGACACCAAATGCCAATGCAGCTCGTCGAAACAGTCTCGGGTCCGCCACGCTCAATTAATCCTTTTCTTTTCGGCCATTCCCCTCGGCCGGTGCATTTGTGCTGGTCGTGCCAAGGCGGAGTCGAGCTACGCTGGGACCGTTCCGGCGATCGCCGGCGCTCGAGGCTGATGCGCTGAAACGCCAAGGCCGCCAGATGGGCCGCCCTTTTGAGAAATAGTCTGACCGCGGTTGAGCAGGCGCAGGCCGTTGAGGACAACTAGCAGAGACGCACCGACGTCGGCCGCGATAGCACCCCAAAGCGATGCGAGACCAATTACTGTAAGGGCTGTGAACAACAGCTTCACGGCAATCGAGAAGGCAACATTCTGCCGGATGACAGCCAGTGTCGCGCGCGAATGGCGCACTAGCCAGGAAAGCTTCGACAAGTCATCCGACATGAGGGCAACATCGGCGGTTTCAATGGCGGCGTCGCTGCCCATGGCGCCCATGGCGATGCCGAGATTGGCACGCCCCATCGCCGGAGCATCGTTGACCCCGTCGCCGACCATCGCCACCGACCCGTAGCGCCGCACCAGATCCTCGACCGCCGCCACCTTGTCGCCGGGCAGAAGTTCCGCCCGAACCTCATCGATGCCCGTCTGCTTCGCAATCTCCTCCGCTGTCGCGCGGTTGTCCCCAGTGAGCATCACAACGCGTTCGATCCCGGCGCGGTGAAGCGCCGTGACGATGTCCTTCGCTTCCGGTCGGACAGCATCGGCAACGGCGACGAGCCCCCAGACGCCTTGACCATCGCCGACCGCGACGATGGTGCGGCCGGCGCTCGAAAGCGCATCTGCCCGCTGCAGAACTTCGGCTGAGTTGATGCCCCGCTCTTCAATGTAGCGGCGCGAGCCGAGCCACATCTCCCGGCCGCCCACTCGACCGGTGACGCCTCGGCCAGTGATGGACTGGACAGCCTCGGCAGGCTCAGCGGCGATCTTCAGTTCGGCGGCTTTCGCCAGGATGGCGCGGGCGATCGGATGTCCGCTGCGCGCCTCCAAGGCCGCGGCCAAGCCGAGAAGCTCCATTTCGCCACGGCCTCCAAGCGGCAGAATCTCGACGACCTGCGGCCGCCCTTCGGTGAGCGTGCCCGTCTTGTCCATGGCAATGGCTTTGAGGCGCGCAGGAGTTTCAAGATGTGTGCCGCCCTTCACCAGGACGCCCTGTTTCGCAGCGCCGGCAAGTGCCGCCACGATGGTCACCGGCGTCGAAATCACGAGGGCGCAGGGGCAAGCGATCACGAGAAGCACCAGAGCCCGGTAGAACCAGACGTCCCAGGCGCCGCCCAAGAGCAAGGGCGGAGCGAGGAAGATCGCAACGGCGAGTGCCATCACGACCGGCGTGTAGACGCGCGCGAACTTCTCCACCCATTGCTCACTGGGCGCGCGTCGGCTCTGCGCAGACCCGACCATGCGGATGATCTGGGCAAGCGTCGTGTCATTCGCCGCTTTGGTGGTCACGACCTCAATTGCACCCTCACCGTTGATCGTCCCGGCAAAGACTTCGTCGCCCTCTGCCTTGAATGCGGGGACACTTTCACCGGTGATCGGCGCCTGGTTGACCTCGCTCTCGCCGGCGATAACCCGGCCGTCGAGCGGCACCTTTTCTCCTGGCCGGACGATGATATGCGCGCCGACCCGAACCTCGGCCGCCGGGACGTCGTGCTCGGAGCCATCTTCGAGTTTGACGCGTGCTGTCGGCGGCGCGAGTTCCATGAGGGCGGCAACCGCCCGGCGCGCACGACCAAGACTCCACGCCTCAAGCGCCAGCGCCAGTGCCAGTGCAAAAAAGAAAGAGACAGTGGCAGCCTCGAACCAGGCGCCGATGCCAATCGCGCCCGCGACCGCAACCACCATCAGCAGATTCATGTCGGGGCGAAGTCGCTTGGCCGCGAGCCAAGCCTTGGGCGCGACGTAGCGCGCCGCGCAGAGCACCGCGACCGCGTAAAGAACTATGCTCGGCAACGGGGTCGAGCCCAGAGCGTGCTCGCCTGCCTCGAAGGCTGCGATGACGCCGCCTCCAAGCCAAGCGTGGACCGCAAAGCCGAGCGCCGTGAACACGCCGCTCGCGGTCGTCAGCCACGACTGCACCCGCTTGCGCCGCTCTTCGGCCTTCGCGGCCTCGCTGGTATCGCCGTCAGTCCAGGGCTCGGCGCGCAGACCGGCACGCGCCACCGCCTTCTCGATTCGGGCTTCGAGCACGGAATCCGGCGTGACGTCGATCGACATGCGGCCATTGAGGAGATCGAAGGCGAGCTTGTCCTCGCCGACCAGCGGACCGACCTCGCGCTTCAATGCGGCGATCTCGTCGGCGCAATCCATGCCGTGAATGCGAAACACGACTTGGCCGGGCAAGTGGGTCGGGATTGGGGGACTGAAGGCCTCTTGTCCCTCTGCGCCGCAGCCGCACGCCGAACGTTTGGGCACGGAGGCGGGCTGGACCGAAGCGGATGAGACTGTCTGCGGCGCCCATAGTTCGGCGCGCATGCTTGTTTGAGCCACGGCTTCCTCGATCGCGGCGGGCGCCGCCCGGTTCTGAGGGGCCACGGTCATCATGCCTTGCGCGATGTCAAAAGCGAGTTTGTCCTCGCCGACCAGCGGACCCAGTTCCCGCATGAGGGCCGCCACCTCGTTCTTGCAGTCGAGCCCCTCGACCCGGAACACCAGTGCCGGTACAAGCTGCTGCGCCGGATGCCCTAGGAGATGTGCTTGCATGCCGGTCGTTGCGACCGCGCGCTGGACGTCGTCGATCGTCGAAGCACTCGCCGACTGCACCTCCATTACCCCGGTCTGGGTGTCGAAGGACAACTTATCGCCACCGCCGACAAGCGGCCCCACCGCCGCACGAAGCGCGCGGACCTCGTTCTGGCAGTCTAAGCCGTCGATCTTGAAGCGCAGCACGCTTGACGTGCTCATCTGGCACCCACATTCATCATCGTGTCCTTCCGGTCCGTTCCTGCGCGGTTCGCAACGCAAGTTTCTTCTCACCCGAACGGGGAGTGCATACATCCTGTAGCGGCTACAGAATCAAGGCCGAATCATTACGAGCTGGCGATCGCAGATGCGCAACCGCCGTGACGCTGATCCCGCGCCGCGCCAAAGATGCCAACGCCGTCCGCCGCCGGGCGTCTCGACGGCCTCGCCAGTCGGTCGAGCCATGTTTCGCGAACTGCGAGGCACCCCGCAGTCGTTCGCTGGTAGTCGTGCTGCAAATTGCTGCAGGCAATGGCGTCAGGTCTCCCGTACCGCGCCTTTGCGATTGAGCCAGAAACCCGCAACGAGAATTGCCAGGGCCACCAGTTGCGCCGCTACGGTTTCGGTTGTGGGGAAAAGCCCAAGCATCTGGATGCGCGGTATGCCTGACAGCGGTACGATACCCAGGATTCCTGCCTCCTGGAGACCCGCTATACCCTTCCCCGCCAACACGACCGCCAGGATCGCGATGAGGATGGCGCTCCAGGAGAAGAACTGAGTAATCGGTAGGCGCGTGCTGTAGCGGAGCATGATCCAGGCCAGCACCGCAAGCAGCGCCGCGGCCGCAGCCGCGCCGCCCAGCATGGCCAGCCCGTTTCCTTGCGCCCAGAGCGCGGCATAGAAAAGGATGGTCTCGAAGACTTCACGATAGACGACGACGAAGGCGAGCAGGAAAAGGAACCAGCCCGAACGCTTCGACAGGGCGTGCGCCATCTTCTCCTTGATGTAGCGTTGCCATGCCTCGGCATTGCTTTTCCCGTGCATCCAGATTCCGACCGTCACCAGGATGACCGCGGCGAAGAGCGATCCGAAACCTTCGGTAAGCTCGCGCGATGCCCCGCTGATGCCGATGAAATACGTGGCGACAAACCATGTGGCCACGCCCGCGGCCAGCGCCGCCACCCATCCGCTATGAACGAAGCCAAGTGCTTCGGTGCGTTCGGTCTTGCGGAGGAAGGCGATCATCGCCACCACGATCAGCAACGCCTCAAGTCCCTCGCGCAGCAGGACGCCGAATGCGCCGAGGAAGCTTGACGCGCTGCTTGCACTTTCCGGCGCAAGCGCCGCCTCGGCATCGCCGAAGAGGCTGGCAAGCTCCTGGTTGGCGGCTTCGACCTCCGCGAGCGGCCGCCCCCTGCCGATCGCTGCCCTCAGCGCCCCCATCGCTTGTTCGATTCGTGCCATGAGCGCAGGATCGCGGGCGGCGAGAACGGGTTCGACGGGCTCAAAGCCGTCGAGATAGGCGGACAAGGCGAGGTCTGCGGCGGCCTTGCGATTACCTGCCGCATAAGCATCGAGACTGGCCTTGAGGCGTTCGAGGGTGAGAGCCAGCGACCCGCCCTCCCGCGTGGTAACCGCTTCGGGATGGCGGCGCAGATAGGCGGTCACGGCCTCCGCCCTTTGCGCACCGATATCGCCCGCGAGCGCCGCCGGCGTTGCGCCCACAAACGCCGCCATGTTGGGATAGCGTTGACGAAGCGAAGCATCATCGCGCCAAACCCTCTCGCCCCGGCGAATTTCGGAACTCGGATAGGCGAAGCCGCCAACGTCGAAAGCCAATGCCCAGCGGTCCTGGTCGGAGAGCGACTCGAAGCTCGCCATCGCCGTGCCGTCGAGACCTTGGGTGATGACCTGATAAAGGCCGAACAGACTGCGCTGATCGGCGCGAGCCTTGTCGCTGAATGCGATCGGCTGCGGATCGAGCCCGACCGAACCTGGGCCATGTCCGTCACCCGTCGCGCCGTGACAAGTTGCACAATTCTGAGCGTAGAGTGCTGCCCCGCGCGCCAGGTCCGGCGGCGCGGTAGGGGCGAGCGGCACGGGATAGGCAACGAGCAGGGCGGACGCGAGCGCCCTTGCTTGTGTCGCGACTTCATTAGGAGCCGCTTTGGCAGTGATCGCCGCGCGCAACGCACCGGTTCTGCGCAACAGGTCGGCTTTGCCGCGCTTTTCGGGCAAACTTTCGAGCCTGGTTTCTACCTGACCCGCGAACTCCACCATTTCCGCATATTCAGCTTCATTGCTGACCCGGCCGCCGGAGACTGCGCCGGCATAATCGACAGCGACGTAGTCGAGCAGCCGCCAGGCCGTCTGGACGTCTGCGTCGCTAGCGAGCGCCTGAGATGGCATGACTCCCAATAGGAGAGCCGAAAGAAGGGCTCCCCAGAAGTGACGAAAAACCTCTTTTGCGGTTTTTGGGCGGGGACTAACGGGACCATCTGTCAGGGGCATCTACGAGTCTCTAGTTAAGAATCATTCGCACAATAATCCTGTAGTCACCACAGGATCAAGCGCCAATGCATGTTGTCGTCCGATTTTCGGCTTGCACGGGATCCGCCCGCGTTGCGAGGGTCCAGCTTTTGACATTGGCTGTCATGCTGACCGGCTTTTGATATACGAATCGGAAGCCGGCTGGCGGTCACTGACAATCGGTCGGCCGGCGAACTGGAGTAGCGTCACATGCGCGCGAACATCGCGGCAAGACTTTCACCCGATTGGCTTCCGGATCTCGACGAGGAACAAGTCGTGGAGCTCGCAGAGCTTTTACGCCTCCTCGGAGAGCCAACCCGTCTGCGCGTGCTCCTGGCATGCTTGGCGCAATCCGGTTCTGTCGGGGAACTGGCAGAACGCACGTCGCTTGGTCGCTCGCTCGTCAGCCACCATCTGCGCATGCTTCGAGCGAGCCGTTTCCTTTCGGCCACCCGTAGCGGCAAGCAGATTATCTACGCCCCCGTGGATGATCGTGTTCGATGCATCTTGGAAGATCTGGTCGGGCACGTCATCGGGGTCCCGGAGGAAAAGGACGAGTGAGGCCTCGTAACAGTCTCAAGCGGTCATCCAACATCAGAGTCGGTCGATAACCAGCTTGAGTTTCCCGCGGACCTGCTCCGCCGCGCGTTTCAGCTCGGGATTGTCGATGGCCTGCATCGACGCCACGGGGTCGATAGCAGCCACCTCTGTTCGCCCGTCGCCGACGTCCTGAATGACGACGTTGCAGGGCAGCATGGTCCCGACCTTGTCCTCGATCTGTAGCGCCTCGTGGGCAAGCGTTGGGTTGCATGCCCCGAGGATGCGGTAGTTTCGGAAATCAATGTCGATCTTCTTCTTGAAGGTCTCCTTGAGGTCGATCTCGGTGATGATGCCGAAGCCCTCCTGCTTCAGAGCATCGGTCGCACGGCGAACGGCCTCATCGAAACCGACTGTGAGTGTCTTGGCGAAATAGTAGCTCATGGAAGATCTCCAGTGTAGCCCACGAGGCTGGCACAAACTTCGAAGGATTCCGCACAGATCGGGGCAACGTCTCAATCACGGCTTGAAAGGTATTCGGCCAGCGCCGTCTTGTCGGATTCGTTCAGCGTGCCGGCGATGCGATTCATCACCGTTCCCCGCCGCTCGCCGCTTGCGAAGCGATTGAGCTGACCGACTATATAGGGCGCGTGCTGGCCGTTCAGATCGGGAGCATTGGCCATCCCCGAACCCATCATTCCCATCATTTTCGGTCCCATCATGCCGCGGCCCATCATCCCCATCATGGGCATGCCCTGCCGTCCCGTCGCATGACATATCGCGCACGACGGCATGCCTCCAAAGAACAGGCGCTCGCCGCTTGCCGCCAGACGTCCGTCCGTCACCGCGTCCGGCTTGCGCGGCTGTCGGCTGTAGAAGTTCGCGACATCGGCCAAGTCTGTATAAGACAGTTTGGCGAGGTTCGCCGACATCACTTCGGACTTGCGGATGTCCTGCTTGAACGCCCGGAGTTCCCAATAGAGATAGGAAAGCTTCTGTCCGGCCAGTTTTGGAATGGTAGGATCAGCGCTGTTGCCTTCCGCGCCATGACAGGCGGCGCAGACTTCGCGCGCGATACGCTCGCCATGTGCGGGATCTCCCCCGATCGAGTCGCCATATTGCGCGTTCGACCAGGCAGAGGCTTTGGCCGGGCTCTGGGACATGCTCTGGGGGGAGCCGTCACAGGCGAGGAGCGCCGCGGCCAGCGGCATGCCGGCTGCAAGGGCGATGGTGCGCCCGGCCAGCCGCCTTCCCGGCGAATGGTTGTCGGTCACAGGCATCTCCATCGCGGCACCTCAAGCCGGGC
>Ga0098035_1000552_pt1 | contig 18698 bp, 16 predicted proteins | sample 3_EtaG_FD_75046 | JGI IMG/M metagenome (GOLD analysis project Ga0098035, IMG submission 75046) | Marine viral communities from the Subarctic Pacific Ocean - 3_ETSP_OMZ_AT15126 metaG | ecosystem: Environmental > Aquatic > Marine > Oceanic | place: Pacific Ocean | collected 2015-01-07
GCCCCAATCTCAGGTACTGCTGGTGATAACCCAGCCGCCGGATACTTCAAAAGCGCCGGCACCACAAACATCACATTGGCTTCTGGCTCTGACGCCGGCGGTCAAGGAAAGGGCTATATGGGTTCATCAGTTACTATCACCGCTTGTGTAATGAGCGACTTTACTTCTGCATGGTCGGTTGAAGGCAACTTGGCAACAAGTGGTTCCGATGGACACACAACCCCATTTAGCTAATTTAAAATTTAAATTAACAAGTGGAGATAAAAATGTTAAAGAAAGTAAAAAAAGTAACAAAGGCAAATGATAAAAAAATAGCAACTGCTGAACCAAAAAAAGCAGTTGCTACTAAAATAGCTATGCCAAAGCCAAAGGTAGAAAAGCCAGAACCAAAATCAAAAGCTGATCTTTTGAGAGAGAAAATTGAACTTAAGCGAGCAGAGCATAGTAAAGCTGCAAGCAAAGGTCCAAGAGCAGCAGAACCTTGCCGCCAAGAATTAATCGCCTTGGAAAAAGAACTTTCAGAACTAGTTTAATATAGTAGCCAAAGCTTTATACAAGACCCCCCAGTTTTCACTGGGGGGTCTTTCTTTATTATAATAAACTATTTATAGTGTAGGAGAATAAGAGAAATGGCTCAACCAACACTAACCCCGGCGAGTTCGACCCCGACAAACATTTTGCCATCATCAACGTTAGCAAGTACAGCATTTATATTTAGTTACCCATTTGGCATCTATTCATCGGATGGGCCTCTAGAAACTCAATACTTTGCTTCGGGAGCAGCAGACCAAGTAGCGTTTACTTATAAGAGGCTAGGCGGCGATGTTTTAGACATTGAATTAACAGAAGGAAATGTGTTTGCTGCCTACGAGGAAGCTGTTTTAGAGTATTCTTACATTATTAATTTACACCAAGCAAAGAATGCCCTATCAAATGTCTTAGGATCGGCCACAGCTAGCTTCGATCATAATGGAAATCCTTTTGCCGGCGATGCCCAGAATACTCAAGCGGAATTAAAGTTTCCCAAATTTAAACTTTCTTATCCCATGAGAGTCGGCGCTGGCCTTGCTCAATACGCCGGCACAAATGGCGATGTTCGTTATTATTCTGGAAGCTTTGCTCCCACCGCGTCACAGGCTGATTATGATTTACAGGAAGTCATCTCATCAAGCTTTCCTGATTTAATAACAGATAATCAGAGAGCCACAATTACAAAGGTATGGTATAAGTCAGCCCTTACAATGTGGCGCTTTTTTGCTTACTATGGGGCATTAAACGTTATTGGCAATTTATCAAACTATGGTCAATACTCCGATGATTCAACATTTGAAGTGGTTCCTACTTGGCAAAATAAAGCGCAAGCAATGGCCTATGAAGATTCAGTTTATACTAGGGTAAGCCACTATTCCTTTGAACTAATAGACAATAGATTGAGGCTCTTCCCGCCACCTGAATCTGGCTGGATGCCTGATAAATTTTGGTTTCAGTTTTATGTAGAAACTGGGGCCTATGATGAAGACTCGACAAGAAAAGACGGGATGACTGGTGTTAATAACATGAATACCCTTCCCTTTAACAACATTGCGTATACTAACATTAACTCTATAGGAAAGCAGTGGATCCGCCGCTATGCCCTCGCAATAACCAAAGAGATGTTGGGGCAGGTTAGAGGTAAGTTCGGCGGTTCTGTGCCGATTCCCGGCGATACAGTGAGTTTAAACTCCGCAGACCTACTGGGACAAGCCTCTGCGGAGAAAGACGCCTTAAAAACGGAATTAGGCACGATTCTGAACGAATTAACTTATGTTGAGTTGGCAAAGAAAGATGCCGAACTCGTGAAAACTACTGAAGATGTATTTTCTAAAGTTCCAATGCCGATATTTCAAGGATAAATAAATGCCAGATCCAAAAGATAAATGGGAACAACCAGCAGCACCACCCGGTCCAGTCTTCTTTAACAAGAAGGAGCGTGACTTTGTTAAACAAGTAACAGATGAGGTGGTCGACCGCGTTGTCGCACAGCCGGTAGCCTATTATCCTTTGAACATAGAACATTCAAATTACCATCCGCTCTATGGTGAGGCAATTGAAAAAACGTTTTTACCTCCTTTGAGGGTACACGCTTTGGTAACTTTTGAAGGAATAAAAACAGAAACTTCAGAGTTCGGAGTAGATAAAATCGCAACAATTAATGTCAAGTTTCACAAAAGAAGGCTCGGTGAAGATCAGGATCTTTTTGTAAGAGAGGGGGACTTTGTTCTTTATGGGGACATCTTTTATGAAATAACAGAATTAAATGAGCCAAAACAATTGTTTGGACAAATTGATTTTCGTTACGAAATAGAGGCAACATGTATAAGAGCAAGAAAGGGGAAGTTTGATGCCACCTAAAACAACACCACAAGTAGCTTTAAACCCGTCTAGTATGGAAACAGTCGATTTTGCTTTATTTAATTGGTTGAATGGAACATTGGACATTTACACCGACTCTAACGAGGGGCGTAGAAAAGTTCCAATCATTTGGATCACGGCTGAAAGAGCGTTTCAAGTAAAAGACAATAAAGAATTAAGAGAGATTGATTCAGAATCAATCATTTACCCAGCTATGGTTATTCAGAGAACTAGTGTGTCTAAGACAACATCGAATGAGAGGGTTATACCCGGTAACATTTTTCCTCAAATGGATCACAAACGTGGAGCGTTTCCCCTTTATCGAAGAATTGTAAGGGATAAAACACAAAACTTTCAGAATGCTGTAGCTAAAAATTATACTAATGACACTCAAGATACTTTTAAATTGCCTTATGAAAGTAAAAAAGTAGTTTATGAGACTTTGTACACTGGATACCCAGTTTTTGTAAACATGAATTATACTATTCGTATTAGAACTCAATACGTTCAGCAATTAAATCAAGTGCTCTCGCCCTTTCAAAGATTTACAGGTGGCATTAATCAGTTTTCAGTTAAGCATGAAAATCATAAATACGAGGCTTTTATTGAAGATGATTATTCAATTACAAGTAATTCTGCTAATTTAGGAGCAGAGGAAAAGAAGTTTGATGCCGAAATAAAAATAAAGGTTCTCGGTTACATTACTTCTGATGGTTTAAATCAAAAAACTCCTTTTGTTATTAGCCGTGAATCGCCAGCTACAATAAGGTTCACCAGAGAGAGGGTGATGCTCAATGAGAAAAACGATAATAACGACGATGGCTTTTTCAGGTCGTGAGCATTTTCACTTTTGAAAAACTATTTACATTAGACTATTTGTGTAAGGAGATTTTTAATCCATGGCAGTTTCAGCAAAGAATTTTAGATTTGTATCCCCGGGAGTTCGCATTGAAGAAATCGATCGATCCCAAATTCCCGCCGATGAACCGCTCGTCGGTGCTTGTATTATTGGCCGAGCAAAAAGAGGCCCAGCATTCACTCCGGTTGAAGTAAGAAGCTTCTCTGACTTTGTTCAGACGTTTGGAGAGCCTGTTGCTGGTGGCCAAGGTGGCGACGTATGGCGCGATGGCAATTATACTTCTCCAATGTATGGAACGTATGCCGCTCAGTCATGGTTAAAGAATGGCGAATCGCTAACTTACATTCGTATGCTTGGTGTTGATAGAAGTGACTCAACAGACTTGGCTGGCTGGAAAATTGGTACTGCTGATTTTAATAGCACGGCCAACGCCACCAAAGGCAGTTCTTATGCCTTGTGCGTATTCCCTTCAGCATCAAACATAGCCGCTGCCAATTTAACCGGATCGGTTGCCGCTATCTTTTACATGGACGCCGGCGCCCCTGTTTTACAGGGCACTAATATTCTAGGTGCGACTGTTACTGGTAGTTCTCAACTCATTAAATCTAATTCAGATAAAGAATTAGTGGTGAGCTTTAGTGGCTCAATTGCCAACGCGCCTTCAGGAACATTTGGGGTTTCTTTTACAAAGGGGAAATCAAACTTTATTAGAAAGGTTTTTAATACCGACCCAACCCTAGTTGGCCGCGACAGCGGTGATGGAAAAGTCGGGTACTTTTTAGGTGAAACATTTGAAAACACCTATGCTGGCTTGTTGAGCGGGTCGAACTCAGTGACAGGTGCCTACTTTGGAGCCATTGTCGGCTTGGGCGGCGTCGACGACGACGGTGACGCAGGAACCGACATTGTTGGTGGAGATGTTCAAAAGGGTGCTTTAGAGTCGACCTCGTATTCAAAGTCGGGATGGTTCTTAAGTCAAGATCTCTCAAGCGACACCGGAACATGGAGTTCAACCACTTCTACCAATTTATCCGCTGGCCGTATGAAGAAACTCTTTAGGTTTGTTGATCTTGACGCCGGCGCTTGGACACAGGAAAACATTAAGGTTTCACTATCCAACATTACGGCACCAAAGAATGAAGACGTGGACCCCTATGTTACGTTCAACGTGGAAATTCGCCGCTTGTCCGATTCAGACGATAACAAACAGGTTTTAGAGAGTTTTGAAGGATGTAATTTAAATGCCGATTCTGACAATTATATATTGAATCGCATTGGTGATCGTTATGTTGAATACGATTATGTTACCAAGCGTTTAATTGAAAAAGGGGCATACGCCAATAGATCCAAGTATGTTCGGGTGGAACTTAATAGTGAGTTCTCCGAAGGCTTTGCTGCGGAGTATGTTCCTTTTGGAGTGACCGGCCCCACTAAATTTATAAATACTGTTTACGCAGTCAGCACCGGACAGGTCTCGGGTGCTGGCGTCCTGCGTGGTGTTGGAACTTACGCATTCGGAAATGCCTTATCCGGCCAAGTGCTTTCTGGTTCTGAAGACTCCGGTGGCACGTTGATTAAATTCCCCAATGCCCCCACTCGCACGAACACATCAGGCTTGAACGATTTAAGGCAGGCTTATTGGGGTGCGCTACCCACCGACGATGGCGGCGATAATTTTAAGGCAGATGTTATTGATCTTTGTCGAACTAAGCCAAAGGGTGTTACATCACCCTACGACTCTTCAGACATTTTAGAGTATCAGTACGTTATTTCATTGGAAGATTTAACCTTCCAAGGTCAAAGCGGCACTGGCGCTGTCAATGTTGGCAGTTCATCTTACTTGGAAATAGATACAAGCGCTCGCGCTGGCGGTTATTCGTTAACCACAACCGCATCCCTTCCAACCGGCTTTAATGGCGGCCCAAGTGGAGATTTACAATCTTATAAAGTTGTATTGAATGCCGGCGCTGGTAATTTAACCACCCTGTTCTTTGGTGGAACTGATGGATTTGACATCACACAATCTGATCCGCTATCAAATGTCGCAATAGAAACATCAAATCCGCTAACAAGTTATGTATACAACACTTATGAGAGAGCAATCAACACGGTTAAAAATCCTGAAATTGCTGCTTACAATGTTATTTCTGTTCCCGGCTTAGAGCAGGAGTCTTTACAAAACACACTCATCACCAACACGGATGAACGTGCCGATGCTTTGGCAGTTATTGACATTGACAAGGGCTACGTTCCTTCTCATGAATGGCGCTATGGCGACGTCACAACCGAAGCCAAGCGTCAAGGTAATGTGAATGACGCCATTAATACACTCAAAGGTAGAAAGCTAAACTCCAGTTATGCGGCGACTTACTACCCATGGGTCAAGATTCGTGACAACATTAACGCCAAAGACGTTTGGGTTCCACCAAGTGTCGCCGCGCTCGGCGCGATGTCCTACACAGACCGCGTACAGGCTCCATGGTTCGCCCCTGCTGGCTTTAACCGCGGTGGCTTATCAACTGGCATAACCGGCGTACCAGTTGCTAATACGGCGCTTAAGCTCTTCAAGGACGACCGGGACCGCCTCTACGAGGTAAACATCAACCCAATTGCCTCGTTCCCAAATGAGGGTGTCGTTATCTTTGGTCAGAAGACACTACAGGCTGATAGAAGTGCTCTGGACCGTATTAATGTGCGCCGCCTGCTCATCTTCTTAAAGAGGGGCATCTCTAGGATTGCCAATAACACCTTGTTTGAACCAAACGTTCCCGACACTTGGACGACCTTTAAATCAAAGGCGATCCCGTTCTTGACGGACGTAAAGACGCGTTACGGCTTAACTGATTACAAGTTGATCTTGGATGAGACCACAACGACGCCTGACTTAATTGACCAAAACATCATGTATGCTAAGTTATTCATTAAGCCGGCCAGAGCAATCGAGTACATCGCACTTGACTTTATCATTACAAATACCGGTGCTTCGTTCGATGATTAATTTAGAGGAAAACTATTTAAGTTTAGGAGAGAAAAGATAAATGGCTACATCAATTCCAATTTGGGCAAACCCGTTAACAGAACCTAAGAGACAATATAAGTTCATTCTTAACATCTCTGGCATTCCAGCTTATGTAATTAAAACGGTAGACAGGCCATCGCCAACGATTGGCGAGGTCACGCATGACTTTTTAATTCATCAATTTAAGTACCCGGGGAAAATTACATGGGGAGACATTAATGTAACCATGGCAGATCCAATTGACCCCGACATGTCTAGAAAGTTATTATCCCTTATTAAAAACGCGGGCTATGTTTACCCGGGTGATTTTAGTCCCTCTCCGAGTGATCCTAACTACTACAGAAAGTCACTAGGCAAGGCCAACATGATCGATCAAATCGGTCAGGTCACAATTGACACCATGAATACAGAGGGTGAAACAATTGAAACGTGGAAACTTAATAATGTTTGGGTTAAGTCTGTATCATATGCTCAGGCAACTTATGGTTCTGAAGAGCTTATTGAATTACAGATGGCTCTGTCTTATGACTGGGCCGAATTAGAATCCTTTACTCCCATCACCGATTCTTAAAATTAGTACTGTAAACTAATTAAAGTAGATGGCAGATTTAGCACCGAACTTTACCACCAATGTTCTTAAGAGTATTAGCAAGTATACTGCTTTTAATGAACAGTCCCAGTTACACGATTTAGATTTAATTTTAAACGCACAACAACAACATCGCTTTGTTGTGTTAATGGATGACATTCCCCCTTTCTACATCAGTCAGGTGGATAGACCGTCTTACGACATTGATACCGTAGAGCACATTCTGCTGGATCATGTTGTGCGTTATCCAGTTAGAGTTAAGTGGAATCAAATTTCAATAAACATAAAAGAAATTTATGGTGGAAATACAGTTGGCTCTGTTGGTGGAAACATTATGAATAAGCTTTTGGCTCATTCGTATTACTATCCAGACGATGCGATCTCATCCCAAGGCTCCAGCATTTTAAGCGCAATTGTTAATCCACTCGGCACTGCTCGCGATTCATTATACGGAACGCGCAATCTAACAAAAGAAAATTTGACAAAGGCTGTGGGCAACATCAAAATTTTGTCATTGAAAGAAGACGGAACCGCTTTTGAAACTTGGACAATCTATAATGCGATGATCACATCTGTCAAGTTCAGCCAAAATAGTTATGGCGGCGAGGACTTAACAGATGTCAATCTTACGGTACAATATGATTGGGCCAAGTTACAACTAGGCTCAACTTTTTAAGAGGTATAAATGAGAGACAACGAAGGGAGAGCACAAATCCCCCCTGAACTGCTAGAACAATTTATGAAACAGCAGGAAGAAAAAATCACTAAACAAAGCCAACCAGCCCCCGCACCCGCACCAGTCAACCATGGTGGCTATCAAGTCCCAACAGACTTTATTGATTTGCCATCAAAGGGCGCGTTTTACAGCGAGGCACACCCATGGCATAACAAAGAGGAGGTTGAAGTGCGTTACATGACAACCCGAGAAGAAGAAATTTTATCTTCTGTAACGTATGCTGAAAACGGTGTCATGTTTGATAAGCTTATTGAAAGTGTGACGGTTGATAACATTAGAGCCACTTCATTATTGCCGGGAGATAGAAATGCCATTCTTATTAATACCCGCAAGAACTCTTATGGCGATGACTATCAATTCAACACAATTTGTGGAAAGTGCTACACTTCATTTGACCACACCGTTAAGTTATCAGAGATGGTAAATAAAGAATTTGACATGTCTAAGTTAAGCGCCAACAGGACAGTATTTGTGGAATTACCAGTTTCTAAAAGAAAGATTGAATTCAAGATCGCTACAGGAGAAGACGTTCAATTTATCAATAAACAGACCAAACAGCGAGCCAAACACGGCCTACAAGGTAGTGAAACAATGGATACCCACCGAAGGTTGATTGTGTCTGTGGATGGAGATTCAAATCCCGCAAACATTAATGCTTTGGTTCCCAACCTATTACTAAGAGATTCCAAGTTCCTCCAAAAGAAATACGACGAATACAAACCAGATGTGAATTTTGTCTATTCCCACGAATGTGAAGCGTGTGGACATCTAGACAAAGGAGGTGTCCCTGTTGGGATAAACTTTTTTTGGTTTGACGAGTAGCTACATCAACGGTGTTTATGAACAACTATTTACTATGGTGATGCAATCTAAGTTCACTTTTACTGAACTTTATTGTATGCCAGTTAATTTAAGAAATTGGATTTATAACCGATTAGTGAAGCATTACGAGGAATTGAATAAAACGTCGTAGTCTTCTAATTACTATGAGGGAAAAGCACGATGGCAGCAGGCGGCGAAAAGAAAGGTGTTGGAGCAGGCTCAAAACCAGCATCTACAAATAAAGCGTTCATAGAACGAGGAAAAGAAACTCTTAGCGCCATGCAGACTTTGACAGGCGGCGCAAACGATTTAGAGTCAGCCTTGGGTGCAGTGGTCGGTGCCGGCGTAGGCGTGACTCAGGCCATGGGCGACCTTGTACAAGGTGGCCCTGCCGCAGCAGGCATGTTGGAGAAATTGGGGACTGCCGGCACAAAATTAGTCGCTATTCTAGAAAAACAAAATAAAAGAATAGAAACTTTTAGAGTTAATTTAAATCAAGCCGGCGTCAAAGACACCCGCGCCTTTATTAAGGGAATGCGCCGCCAACAAGATGCTCTTTTAAGCTATGGTGTCACACTAGAACAACTCAATACTGCATCTTTGAAATTTAGAAACAGCTTAAACCTTCTTGTGTCGAAGCGCTTTCCTGCACAAGAGCGGTCATTGAGAAAGTTGACGGCAGTCAATGAAAGATTTGGCATTAGCATGGACACTTCTGTTAACTTTCTGAATAATTTAGATCGCGGCTTTTCTATGAACGCAAAGTCATCAGACAAGTTTTCTAGACAATTATTACAATTTGCTAGAAAGACGGGCCAACCCTTTAATAAGGTGTTCGAAGACTTCAACTCTAACATCAGCACGTTCTTCGTAGAACTAGATCCCCAAAAGGCACTTTCTAAATTTACTGTGTTTCAACAGATTGCCAGAAGAATGGGAACTGATGTTAGGGAATTAACTGCGCTGACCGATAAGTTTGAAACTATCGAAGGGGGAATGGAATTTGGCGGTAATCTCAATATGCTCCTTTCCAACCTAGGTGGATCGTTCGATGCTGTGCAGGCAACCTTGATGAGCCAACCAGATAGACTTCAATACATCACCAAACAAATTCAGCAAGTTGGCGGCGAAATTGAGGGAATGACTGACCTTGGCCAACGCGCAATTTTAAGAGAACTCTCGACGCAGGTTGGAGTCGATGTGGGCACCATCCGCGCCATGTTAAATAAAGAGAAGGGTGGAGATTTAAATAGATTTTTAAGTGAAAGTAAAAATTTGGGTGAAATGAATGCTGCCGAACAAAGAAAAATTGCCGATGAAAACACTACCAGAGAGCAAAAACAACAACAGGTAAGCGATCAGATGATCGGTAAATTTGCTTTAGCCGCAGAACGAGCAGCCCAAGCAGCGAGTCGCATGAGGGCGGCAGTTGATACTGATCTGGCCCGCGCTGGAAACCGCGTTCTAGACAAGGCTGTTCCTGCGATGACGGCTGCTACTAAGAAATTGGAAGAGGCCAGTGTTACTTGGAGCGCTTCAAATAAGACACTGGCTGAAAAGACGGCCGAAGCCATTTCGACGTTGGGCACGACCTCGACTGCATTCTCCCAAGCCTTTCTTCAGTCTTCAAAAACAATCGCAGGTGCAGTTGCTGGGCTACCAAACACGGCGACCAAACCGGCTTTGGTTGGGCAAAACCCATGGGGCCTACCAGCCATGAGTGTGGTCAAAGAAAAATAAAGGAGACCAGCTAAGTGCCAAATCATGATTTAACAATTAAGAAGACTCTACAGGAGGACAAGAAGCTAGCCTATTCTTCTAATGAAGAGCGTGAGTTACGCCTTAAGTATCCTTTTGCGAACATCTTCATCCAGTTTCCAACGACAGGAGACGGCGTTACTTTTCCGGCTTACTTAAAGAGCTTACAAGACAGTTTTACCCCGCACTTCACCCCGGTATCTGTGTTTGGTCGCATGGACGACATTCCAATCTATCAGTCAACCAAGCGCTCTTTAAGCTTTTCTTTAACGATGCCCGCCTTCAACGAGCCTCATGCACGCCAGATTCTTAAAGACATTAATACAATTATTAAAAATCTCTACCCGTCGTATGTAAACACGAATGCGAAAGACACTAGAATTCTTAACGCGCCACCGCTGATTAGAATTAAGTTCGCAAATTTAATTTGTGATTATACAAATCCATCCCGAGGACTACTGGGCTATGTAAATGGACAGATTGGCATTACGCACGGCTTAGATACAAGTGGCATGTTCTTGATTGAGGACGAGGGCGATGGGGTTATTTATGCTAAAACTTATGAAATCCAATTCAACATGAATGTTCTCCATGAAGAAACACCGGGCTTTGCTGAAGACGATCACTTTATGGGAAATGAAAATTTTCCCTATGCGGTAGACAGTTCCAGCACAAACTTTTTTAACGAACAGGTAGACGGTGACGCTAATACGGCAGCAACTGGAACTAAAGCTAGTAGATTGGCAGGCAGCACAGGTGGTAGTGGAGGCAAAGAAATGGCTAAGATCTCCAAGGCAATAACAAAGTAGGGTAACGGATAATGGCACTTTCTAGATACAAAAACATTAACGAATTTATCAATGCCACTCCCGGCTATAGAAAAACTTTTAAGAAACGCTATGGTCAACAGGGAATAAGACAACTCCCTGTTAATGAATTGAGCTACCCCACACAAGACGAATACGATCAAATTCAAACCATTCCAGTAACATGGAAGCTGGGTGATAGATTTTATAAATTATCCTCAACCTATTATAACAACCCTGAATACTGGTGGGTTATTGCTTGGTTCAATAAGAAACCAACAGAGCAACATGTAGAGTTGGGGGAAGTTCTTTTGGTACCTTTGTTTTTGGACGAAGTATTGAGCACAATGGGTCTATAAGATGGCAATTAAGAGTTCAGCTAACTTATTCTTTCCAATAAGTCCCGGCGGATTAGATAGGCAGCAGGTGCTGAATGAGGTGTTGTGTCCACAAATCTATCGTGGAACCAATGAAGCTACAAGGGGCGCGTTGGCGAGAGTCATCTACGATGACAAGTTCGAATTCAGTTCTGTGAAAGGGCTTGATCAAGACACTTATAAAAGAATTATTCAAGGTCGCGCAAACACTAGGAACAAGTTGTTTAGTATTCACCCCTCGTTTCACCAAGAGTTAGAACAATCTTATGGGTCCAACAATGAAAAGAACGCTAATTTACAAGCACAACACAATGAATACGTTCGTTTTATGTCAAACATTGGCACCAGTGAGATGGCAGCTTTAACTCCCTATGTTAAGCTTATTTATCGTTATCGTAAAAAACAAAATGATCCATGGACTGAAATGGTGGTTCCTTTTAAGTCTTTTACTTCGGAAGATGAATTTAAGCCCAATAGTTTATTGAAGAGTAAATTTAGCAGAGGCGACGGCGCGGGCATTCAGGGCGTCACGGTTGATCGTAAATTCCCGGGCCTTGGAAACATTTTGAGTGTGACCGTTAATGTAAATTACTTTTTCCAGAACATCAACATCCTCACCAGAAAGAATAAGCTAGGAGAAAAAGATTTTAGCTTTATTAAAGTAATGGCCTTCTTGGCACCCAAGTTTGAGGAATTGGTGTTAGAGTACGGTTATGGCGTTTCCCGTTTTACCGATCCGACCATCATCCCTCCTAAAATGCAGACTCAAATCCTAATGAAGGAAAAGAAAAGATGGGTTTTGAGATACAAGGGTCATGACTTTGGGTTTGAACAAGATGGTTCAATCAATTTAAATTGTTCTTACACAACTCAACAAGATCAGGATCTTTTTAACAAAAAATCTGATGTGGCAATTCCTAAAGATCAAGTCGAAATTGCCTCTTTGGAAGTTTCTGAATCTACAAAGAGCTTATTAAATACATACAGAACCCTTTTAAAGGTACAGGCAGAAACCGAAACAACATTAAGAGAACTAAAGACAACTGAGGCCAGACGCAAGTATGCCCCTAAAGTAAAAGGTGCTGCACAAAACAAGAGAGCATTAATAAAAATTCGTAAACAGAAAAAAGAACTGGGTCGGAAACTACGCAAAACCAACAAAACATTGAATTCTCTGCGAATTAAACTTGCGCCCTTAGTAAAACATAAATTCTTAGATACAATTAGAAGAAACAAAGACTTGTTTAAAATAAATTTTAAATCGACAGCGAAATCTCCCACTAGAGATGGGTTAAGAAACTTCTCACTAAAGTCAGAAATCTTTTTAGAGGAGGTAAAGGGTGGTGAATTGGTTTCTAGTAAAGTGGCCGATCTGGCTTCAAATTTTAAAACTGATCAATTCGAAAATAACATCATTCTAGAAGAGGGTCTACAGGGAAAAGACGATGAAGAGAAGCTATCCATTGTAGACAATACTGCGGGAACTCTTTTCAATGCACCTAAAGGTGTTAAGCGAGAAGGCAAAACCTATGGCGACATTCTATTTTTTCCACTGAGGGCACTTGTCGCCGCCGCCTATTCTGATTTAGAAGAGGACTATAAAGACCAAGTTCCTTTTGTTGGACTTGGAAATGTTGATACTAAGGCGTTGGGTCACGACTACTCCTTGAATTTAGGAGACATTTTAGTAAGCGTTGACCTATTCCAGAGATGGTATTATAAAAACTATACAGCTAAAAGTCGAATAACGTATGCTTTTGGTGATTTTTTAAACGACATTATGACAAAACTTGTTCCTGAAATTTTAGAGGGTTCCGCGAACCCCTTGTTTGGCGATACAAGAATCGGCACAATCAGGCCATTAAATTATTTAACAAAAATGAAGGGTAACAAGAAAGATGTCACTCTTTTTAGAAAAGTTTATACAACAAACAATAAAAACTTTTTTACTTCTTTGTCTGGAAAATTAAAGACTAATACTGACATCACTACCAAAAAAGACCTTAAGTCTGTCATCTTTTATACAAATTTGAAAAACCCGAGCAATCCGATCGGAAGTGTTTTCTTGAAAAAGCGTTTCAAGGGTGCCAAGCCTCCCTTTTTCAAAGAGTCAGAAGACATAAAACAAAATGCCCCTCACATCAAAATAGGCGCGGACCAAGGACTTTTACGCAGCATTAATTTCTCATCTCAGGACTTTCCGGGTCTTCGCACTGCCCTTTGGGCACAATCTTTGGTGAACTCTGCAGAAGTTCTTTTAAAGTATCGATACACCGCAAATGTGTCGACACTGGGCAACAATGTCTTCTTTAAAGGTGGGTTGTTCGCAATTCCAGCTAATCCTTTGGGGATTAGCAACGACGCATTTGATCCCGGCATTGTAGGATACTATGTTATTCAAAACGTTAAAGATACCATCGCAGTGGGAAATTACGAAACTTCTTTTATGGGAACGTGGATTTACAACCCAGCTAGCCAACTAGGCTTGTCTGGGACCGATGTTACTCAGCAGGACATTGACGATGATGAGCCACCAACGTCATTGCGTTTAAACGTAACGAGTTACATGGAAGACTTGTTGCGCTTAGATTCTAATGTACTGGCTCGGAATGGATTGGATAGAGAATTTAAGCCTGTGGGTAAAACAAAAGATAATTTACCGCCTCAGAACGATGACTCCAAAGACATTAGGGAGAAGGTTTGATGATAAAATTACCTTACGCTAATAATGATTCGGGAGTTAAAGACAACTACGAGAGTAAAAAGCTCTATGATTATTATTATCCCGATGACACTAACCAATTTGATACATGGTATACCAGCCCCTATTACGGGAAAGTGGACACGTTGGGCCGATCAGTGTACCCCAAAGAATCATTTTTAACCACGGTTTCTAGATTTGATGACGAATCACAGGTTATGTGCTTGGAGTTCGTAGCCAATGCCTTCAGAAAGATGCGAATGCACTATGAAACTCTCTACTTGGATGGCTATTTGGAAAACAATTCTGAATTCTTTAAGAACACTTTACAGCCTTTCCGAGCTTGGAACAGCCCAGTTGATCAGTACCAAGATCATCAGCAGTTTTTATACGAAGAATTCTTTGGCAACGTGTTGACTGATTTGGCACAATCGCCACTTATTACAAATTTCCACGACTTTGTAAAAATACTTCTAGATTACATCCGCTCAACGAATTCTCCCTTCACTCGTCTTGGGTTTCACGAGTCTCCTCAAATTTCCTCTTTTACTACGGGGCTTGTTATAGAAATTTTTGAGGGGGAGTACGGGAATGACTCACAAGCCTTTGAGTTTATTAATGATCCAAACTTTGAATTGTTTGAAGAATTGTGTACACGCTATGGATTTAAGGTAGACCGCAACAATCCGTGGAGAATCATAGCAAACATAGGAAGCAAGCACCTTCGGCCCTTTATTACAGAGTTGGGAATAGGAACTTTGGTGGTAAATAAGGAGACAGTTACGGACCTAGAACAGTTCTTCGACACTATTTATGAACGTTTAGATTTGACGGATTATTATAACGAATTCTATCAGTATTTAAAGGTCTTTTATGGGACGTTCCGTCAAGCATTCCCAACCTACAAACAAGAGACTTTTGGATTATCTAATTGTAAAAGCGTGTTCTTCTCGTTTAAAGAACGCGACCCCGCGACGACCCTCACAGAGCAGGAGAGGCTGGCCCTCTTTTACGATTTCAGAGTGGCGGAAAACGAACTAGAGGTGAGTGATAAAAGAAGAAATTTTCACCTTAAGAATGTTTTGTCCATCTTTAAAACATTTAAAAACAATCCCGGCGCAGCTAGCGCGGCAGACGCTTTAAGAAAATCACTAAACTACATTCAGTACAATTTGGGTACAGCGGGCTATCGCAACGTGCCCGTAGGAGAAATTAACTTGACACGACTGAACAACGATGGTATCATATCCTCACAGACACAGTTTGATAAGAGAACTGGTGAAGATGACGGATACCTCAATAATGATTTTTCAAGTACTTGATAATAAAGTAGAATGTGTGGGCTTTTACCACAACAAAAAATTTATAAAAAACGATGTCCCCTCCAACCTTAACCAGACTTGGGACGCCAGCCCTAATTTTCTAAGAAACGACGTAGAATACGCTAAATTATACGCACAGGTGGACACTATAGACGATGTTGTACTTCCCCCGCCCCTGCAGGAGGCGTGGAGGGGGTCCACCAAGCAGATGAAAGCTTTCATCAATTGCCTTCAGAAGTCTAAAGTAGATCTAAACGATCACTGCTTCTATGATTTAGTTCCAGACAGTTTTTTATTGAATTACTGTGAAAACAAAAATCAGATTACAAAATTTATTTTTGAAAACTTTAGTAAGCCTCCTAACTATTCTTTTTTAAATGAAGTCAATTTGTTGCTTACGAAGATTGGTAGTCAAAAATTAAAATTAGATAAAGACAATGTAAGTAAGCTTTTGGTAAAGAAGGGTGACTTTACAAGTATACAAAAATTTCTGAACTCAAGTGAAAAAATATGCTATAATTTATTTAAAAGTAAAACTGGAAGGCTTTCTACTAGAAAAAATAGTTTTCCAATACTTGCTTTTACCAAAAGGTTTCGTTCGATTTTAAAACCATCTAATCACTGGTTTTTAGAATTAGACTTTAATGCCAATGAGCTACGCGTTTTGATAGCTTTAAACGGAGAAAGGCAGCCGGAAGGCGATGTACATGATTGGAACATCAAGAATGTGTTCGGGGGAAACGGAACCAGAGAGGACGCAAAGAAAAGAGTGTTTGCTTGGTTGTACAATCCAGACTCGGCCGACGATTGTTTAAGCCGCTTTTATGATAAAGAGAAGATTTTATCTAAATTTTATATTGATGGTAAAATCACAACACCCTTCCAACGGACTATGGAGGCAGATCCTTTTCATGCTTTAAATTATTTAATCCAGAGTACTGCTTCTGATTTATGCTTAACACAGTCTCTTAAGATCAACAAGTTACTAGAGGGTCGTAAAAGCAAGATTACTGCGGTCATTCACGATTCAGTCTTGATTGATTATAATGAGGAAGACAAAGATTATCTTAAAGAGCTTGTTCAGTGTTACGGTGAAACAGACTTTGGTACCTTTAAAGTAAATGTTGACGCCGGCGTTAACTATGGGGAAATGAAAGGACTATGCAAGTAGTTGGTATTGGCACAGGCGGAAGTCAGATAGCGGCGCTATTAGCCAACAAGGCTCAATATGAGGCAGTGGCTGTAGATTCTTCGCTCAAGAGTGAATTAGAACATGTTAAACAAATCAAAATTGAGAAGCAAGAAACCTTTAAGGATTACGAAGAGAAAACAACTCTTGACTTAAGTGAACATCTACGCTATAATGATGTTCATGTGTTTTTGTTCGGAGGGGGAAAGACGACGGGCTGTGTATTAAAGGTGTTGGAACCCATTAAGGATAAGAAGATCACCATCAACTATGTTAGCCCAGAACAAAACTTTCTCTCTAACAAACAAAAATTACGAGAAAAAGCGACACAAGCAATTTTACAAGAATTAGCACGGTCAGGCATTTTTAAGAGAATAAATCTTTTTAACACTTCGGAGATTTTAAAAACGAGAGAGGTTTCCTTTTTGGAAAAAAAAGAGGTGGTGGCAAAGGAGATTGCCGATATTTTTCACATGATCAATTATTTTAAAAACACAGAAGGCATATTTTCAAATGCGGAAAACCCTTCAGAAATAAACAGAATTTGTTCATTTGGCGTGGTTAATCCACAGAATGGAGAAGAGACGTTGTATTTTCCCCTTGACACACGCCGGGAAAAGTGTTATTATTTTATTATGAATCATGACTCCCTGCAGACGCCGGGTTTAGTCGAGAAAATAAATGATCAATTGAAAAGAGATGATGCTTCTTGCTCATTCAAGATTGTAGAATCAGAATGGGAAACTAACCATGTTTATGTAGAAGCATTCACAAATGTAGTTCAAACAAGTCAAAACCAAACGGAGGAATAAATGGCTATTGATATTAAAAAAATGAGAAAGAAGTTGGCCGACCTACACAATAAGGGCGGCAACGGTAACACGCGGTTCTGGAAGCCGCAGGATGGAGAGAGTGTTATTCGCATTCTCCCAACAGCAGATGGAGATCCCTTTAAGCATTTCCATTTTCACTATAACATTGGAGACACCAAGGGGGGTTTTCTGTGTCCTAAAAAGAATTTTGGAAATGAATGTCCGGTTTGTGATTTTGTTTCCAAGCTCTATAATAACGGCGATGACGAAAGCCGCAACATGGCTCGTAAGATGGTGGCAAAGAGTCGCTTCTTCTCGCCTGTCTTGGCTCGCGGAGAGGAGGCTGAAGGTGTAAAGGTCTGGGGATACAGCAAAACTGTTTATGAGAATTTGCTTCAACTAGTTCTAAACCCCGATTACGGAGACATTACAGATCCACAAAATGGAACTGATTTGGTTCTGGTTTATGGAAAGGCACCCGGTGCCATGTTTCCCTCAACTAACATTACCGCACGTCGTCATCCATCGCCGTCCACTTCAGACACAGAGTTGTTGAAGGAGGTGCTTGACACCAATATAGACTTTGATAAGCTTTTTGAAGTGAAGAGCACTGAAGATGTCGGCGCGCTGTTGGATAAACACTTGTTAGGAGAAGATGGTGAAGCCTCTGCCGAACCGGCAGCTTCCACGACAAAGAAAGCCTCATCGGTAGATGAAGCCTTTCAAGACCTTCTTGCCAGTTAGGTTTGCTAGTAGTGGGTGCCCCTTCGGGGGCACCCCTTTTTTATTTGGAGTAATTTATGACAAAAACATCGGGTCGGCTTTCAATTGCCGACATGAAAAAATTAATTAATAAAAAAGCCGGCATGAGTGTCGCCTTTTCTTTATCAGACGATAATCCAACAGAAGTTTCTCAATTCATACCAACTGGTTGTAAGTGGCTGGATGGCATTGTTAAAAGAGGAGATTGGGGTGGTATTCCCGTAGGTAAAGTAAGTGAGATTGCCGGCTTGGAAGCAACTGGTAAATCTTACATGGCTGCTCAAATTGCCGGCAATGCTCAAAGGTTGGGAATTGATGTAATCTATTTCGACTCAGAGAGCGCAATCGACCCAGAGTTTTTAGCTAATGCTGGTTGCGATGTGGAGAAGCTGCTTTATGTTCAGGCAAGTTCTGTAGAGTTTGTGCTGGAAACGATTGAAAGTTTACTATCTAATAATGATAGCCAGATGCTTTTTATCTGGGATTCGATGGCTTTAACACCATCTATTAGTGATATTGAATCAGACTTTAACCCCTTATCAACGATGGCAGTAA
>Ga0098035_1000553_pt1 | contig 18656 bp, 9 predicted proteins | sample 3_EtaG_FD_75046 | JGI IMG/M metagenome (GOLD analysis project Ga0098035, IMG submission 75046) | Marine viral communities from the Subarctic Pacific Ocean - 3_ETSP_OMZ_AT15126 metaG | ecosystem: Environmental > Aquatic > Marine > Oceanic | place: Pacific Ocean | collected 2015-01-07
GCCTTGATCGCTGCCATTGCCGCCGTGTGATCGGCGATCGCCTGCTCTACCGCCGGGCCGACCTGCTCTGGGCGAACTTGCGAGAAACGCGGCAGTTCGGCGGTGGGCAGCAGGGGATTGGCAGGATCGGACATTGCATTGGGCTCCTTCGCCGTTTCGGCGAACAGGTGTGGCGGGATCGGCCCCGCGCAGAACGCAGGGGGCCTTACCCCGCCTAAATGTGCAGACTTGCCCGCAGTTGCAACGGTCAGGGGTGGCCCAAGCCGATCCCGGGCCGGTCCGCGCCAGGTGCATCGGCCGGATCGTCCGGCGCCTGCTCCTCGGGCAGCGCGATTTCGCACTCCGGCACGCGGAAGTAGCCGCGGTCCAGCGCCTGCGTGCCGAGCCGCTCGCTGGAGGTGAGGCTGACGAGCCAGGGCGAGGCCAGCAGACCGAGAGTCAGCGGCGAGAGCCACAGCGCCGTCACCGGATCGATAAGCGCGGTTGCAGCGAAAAGCAGGCCGAGGCCGATATGCTCGCGCAAGTCGAGGATCACCTCGCGCACCGGGATGCGGCGCGCCTCGCGGGCCTGGGTGGTCCAGCCCGAAGGAATGCCGAGCAGGAGGCCGAGAACCGCCTTGGTCTGCGTCACCATCGTCACCGGCGCCATCAGGATCGCCAGCGGAACTTCAAGCGCCACGGACTTGAGGATTCCGCCGACACCGCCGAATGCCTTGCGCCGCCCGGCATCGGACAGCATCCAGATCGTGCCCATCAGCTTTGGCCCGAACAGCAGCAGCACCGTGAGCCACAGCACACTGGGCGGAGCGGCGCCGACAAAGCCGTCGGTCCCGCGCGAGGCCGCCTGGGCGATGGCGGTAAGAATCAGCAGGAACCAGCCGGGCGAGGTAAGATAGGCCGAAGCGCCGATCAGCAGGTGGAGGCGGCTCGCCCAGTTGAGGCCCGAGGCGTCGAGCAGGCGCAGGTGCTGCAGGTTGCCCTGCATCCAGCGCCGGTCGCGAATGGCATGGTCGACGACGGTCGGCGGGAATTCCTCGTAGCTGCCGCCGATCATGACCATGTGCACGGCCCACCCGCGCCGCCGCAACAGCGCCGATTCCACCATGTCGTGGCTGAGGATGTGACCGCCGAAGGGAGGCTTGCCGGGCAACTCAGGCAAGCCGCAACTCTCGGCAAAGGCGCGGGTGCGAACGATGGCGTTGTGGCCCCAGAAGTTCGCCTCCGATCCCGACCACCAGAGCAGGCCGGCCGACGAAATCGGGCCATAGGCCTCGCTGGCGAACTGCATCCAGCGCTGGAACAGGGTTCGGGCATTGATGATCATCGGCACGGTCTGGAGCAGGCCGATCGATGGCCGTTCCTCCATGATCGCGGCCATGCCGACGATGGCATCGCCGCTCATCAGCGAATCCGCGTCGAGGATGAGCATGTTCTCATAGGCCGCGCCGAAGCGCTGGACCCATTCGGCGATATTGCCCGGCTTGCGCGCGATGTTCTTCTCGCGCCTGCGGTAATAGACCTTGATCTGCGCCTCGGCCGCCACTTCGCGCCACACGGCCAGCTCGCGCTTGCCGTGCAGCTCGTTCGAATCGCTGAGCACGAAGAAGTCGATCCACTCGCCCCCGCCGACCTCGTGAATCGACTGAGCCATGGCCCGTACCCGGCCGAACGTCGCCTCGACGCTTTCGTTGTAGACCGGCATGAGCACGGCGGTGCGGTGGCGAAGCGAGGATGCCGGGCTGGGAATCGCGGTGAAGCCGGGATGCTCGCCGCTGATCAGCTTGAGAAAGCCGAATGCCGAGCTGACGAAGCCGAAAGCGATCCAGCAGAACAGCGGCACGAAGAACAGCAGCAGCACGATCTCGAACGGATCGAGACCGTCGCGCGAGAAGGTGAAGCGCAGTTCACTCGATGCGGCAAGGCCGATGACCCCGGTCAGTGCAATCAGGAGCAGACGCTTGACGACCAGCCCATGCGGACGGGTTTCGACCTCTATCGAGCCGGGAGGATTGCCGTGCAGCCGCTGGACCGGCATTTCCAGCGGCGCTTCCTCGGGAAGCTCGCGCAAGGATGACGTCATGACTTCAGCACCTTTATCACAGTCTCGCTGAGCGCGGCATCGCCGCGCTTGAGGTAGAGCCGGAATTCCTTCTGGGCTGTTGCGCCGGGGCGCACGTCCAGCATCGCCCGCCAGCGGTTTTCTTGGCCGACCACGGGGTAGGCATGCGCGGAAATCAGCGCCTCGGCAGGCAGGTTGGTCGCCGCTTCCACGCCGCTGGAACGATCCAGTCCGGCCAGACCGGGCCCGACAAAGTCGAACACGAACTTGCGTCCGCCCTCGATAGCCGCAGCTCCGGGAATGCCCGCCGGTCCTTCGAACAGGTCGACGCAGCGCGCGGCAGCATCGGCGCTGGGATCGTTCGAGGTCCAGGTCAGGCGATAGGCCACATCGCGGCTGCCGCCCGCCTTCGCCGGTTCGTCTCCGCACCAGAACATCGCGATATTGTCGAGCGTCTCTCCGTCGGTCGGCATCTCGTAGAGCATGACAGCGCCGGCGCCCCAGTCGCCCCGAGGCTCGACCCAGAGCGAAGGGCGGCGGTCGTAGAACACACCGTCGTCCTGGTAATGGTCGAAGTTCTGGTCGCGCTGGATCAGGCCGAAACCCCGGCAGTCGTCAGCGCGAAAGGCGCTGAGCGTGGCCCCCTCCGGGTTCTCCAAGGGCCGCCAGACCCGCTCGCCATTGCCGGGCTGGATCGCCAGCCCATCCGAATCGTGGATCTCGGGCCGCCAGTCGCCGCGCCGGCCGGACTGGTCGTACCAGAACATGCTGGAGGCCGGGGCGATGCCCAGTTGCCTGATGTCGCGCCGGAAGAACAGCGAGGCCGTCACGTCCTGAACGACGCCCCGATCGCCCTTCATGCAATCGAAGACATAAGCCCCCGTAAGGCTCGGACCATCCAGCAATGCATGAATCCGCAGCCGCGTCTCGCCAAGCTGCTCGATCCAGAACTCGCGGAAAGCGGGAAACTCCTCTCCGGTCGGCAGCCCCGTATCGACGGCGATGCCGCGCGCGGAAAGTCCATACTGGTCGCGCGAACCCGAAGAGCGGAAATAGGAAGCGCCGATATAGGCCATCCAGTCGGAACGACCGTCGGCATCCATCACCCGGAAGCCCGAGGCATCGGCATCCTTGCCGCCGCGAAACAGCCGCGAGGTATCGACGATCTCGCGCGCCATGCCCGCTTCGAGGATATGCATGGTGACGGCATGAGGCGCGATCGCCTTGCTGGCCGGGAACAGGCGGACATGCCCGGCGATAGCCTCCGCCTCGCCGTAAGTCAGCTTGACCATCTCGTCGTAGTCGGAAACGGCATTTGGCGAGGCGGGCGGGGCGACGTAAGGCCGCGCCGCCAGTGCACGGGCGCGCGAAGCCAGCACCTCGTGCGAAAAAGGGCGCCCCGGACCAAGCCTACCGCGCGCCGCGAGCGCTCCCGCGGGCAGCAGGGCCGTTCCAAGAAGAGTCATGATCAGGCCGGACGCGCCGCGACGGGTCAGCGAATGGCCTTCTGCGGGCACATGATGAGGTGCTTGGGCACCGGACTGGTCAGACAGGGCACTCAACCTTCGCTGTTATCGCAAGCTCGGGCAGCAATACGCGCGGGACGACCGTTTGTTTCGCATTGGGCCGCCGTGGCGACGGCATCGGTCGGTCACTTCGGCTCGCCGTCCTGCGCAGGCGCATCGCGCCAGCCGGTGATGACCTGCATGCCGGGCTCCACACCCTTTGCAAATATCTCCGTGCGCCGGCCGTCGCTGCCGCCTTTGGTTACGTAGACACGGCGCGGTTCGCCGTCATCGCTCAGGAGATAGATGCGGTCACGATCGCGACCAACCGAGCCTTCGGGTGCGAATTCGAGGGCGGAATTGGGCACCAACAAGACGTCGCTACGCTCAGGAAGCTCGATTTCCAGCGATGCCGCCGAACCGGGCGTGACCCGATGGGCGGAATGTTCGATCACGAACACCGCCCGGCGCCCACCGGCACCGGATTCGATCCGCTCCAGTCTCGCGGAAAGCTCTTCCTCGGGGTTATCTTCCAGCCGCACGCTCGCCCTGGCTCCCGGCTGCAGTTCCGCGACTTCGTTGCCGGCGACCGGGACCGTGATCGAGAGTTGCTCCAGACCGGCGCTCAGCGCGAACAGCGGCACGCCTTCGCGCACGCGGCGGCCCTGCTCGACATAACGGGCGACCACCCAACCGTCGATCGGCGCGCGCACGACCGCAGCCTTCAGTTCGCCGGCGCCTTCCTTTACCCGCAAGCGCGCCGCGTCCAGCCGCGCACGGGCGGCGGCCTCCTCCTGCCGCGCCCTGCTTGCGTCGGCCCGTGCCGTTTCCAGTTCGTTGAGCGAGGGAACGCGTTTGTTCGACCGGCGCCACACACTCTCGAAGCGGGCGAGCCGCGATGCGGTTTCCCGCACCGATACCTGCGCCGCATCGAGTGAGGCCTGCGCAGCAGCGACATCGGCCCTGGCAATCTCCAGCGACTGCCTGACCGGATCGGCGTCGATGCGCGCTAGAACCTGCCCGAAACTGACCTTGCCCTTGGCGGGTCCGGGCACGGCCGCAACGATGCCGTCCAGCCGCGCCTTGATAGTGATGTTCTTCTGCCCCCGGATCGTCCCGCGCTCAGCCAGCAGGGGAACGAAGTTCCCCACCTCGACCGGTGCGGAATAATAGGGGCTGTCCGTCCCGGTCAGGAACCGCACCAGCAGCACGCCCACGGCGATCGCCGCCAGCGTCAGGAAGAAAAGGCTGAGCAGATGCCGCCGGGCGCGCTTCGGCGTCTTGCCCAGGAAGATATCGAGCGGGGAATGATGCGCGTTGTCACTCACAGACCGTCACCTCGGGCAAGACGCCCACACCCGGAGCAGGGGCCGCAAGGTCTGCCTCGCTCCAGCCGCGGCCCTGCGCCGTCCACAGGCGGATCGAAGCCGCGGCGAGATCCGCCCGCGCCCTGATCCTCGCTTCCTCGACGGCGAGCGCCGCTGCCTCCGCCACGTAAACCGTCGAGAAGTCCCCGGTTCCCGAGCGATAGGCAAGGCGCGCATCCTTCGCCGTCATCCGGGCGCCGCGCCCGCTGTTCTCCAGCTTCGCCTGTCGCACGGCCGCTGCCGCAACCGCCTCGCGGTCGCGCGTCATCTCGGCAAAGGCATCGCGCTGGGCTTCGCGATACTTGGCGATCGCCAGGGCGGCGGGCGAATCCGCTGGTGCCTTCTCGGTATCGCCGGAGAGTACGGCATCGAGATCCTCCTGCGTGACCTTCTGGCGCGTCATGTCCGCGATCAGGCTGTTCTCCAGTGCCAGCAGGTCGGCCCGGTGCGCCGCCGAAAGACGCGTCGTCCCCGCAACGTTCGCGGCGATATCGGGAACCTTCCCGTCATCGCCGAGCGTGGCCGCGAGCCCTTTGAGTTCCATGCCGGTAAGCCGCGCCAATTCGCGCTTGGCGGCCTCGAGCTTCTCGCGGGAGGCATCGAGATCGCTTTGCGTCACCGAAACCAAGGAACCGGCCAACCCCGAATCGAGGCCCGGCGCCAGTCCCGCCTCGCGACGAAAGCCGGCGATTTCCGCATTGTCGTTGAACTGCTCGAGCATCTTTGCGCGCAGGCCGAAGGTTTCCTGCAGCCGACGCACTTCGAAATAGGCGGCAGCGATGTCGGCCGCGACATGGGCCCGGCGATCGGCATGGCGATAGGCTCGGGCCTGGCTGGCCGCTTCGTCGGCATTCTTCGCGCTGGCATTGAACAGGCGCTGGATGCGCGATCCCAACTTTCTTGCCGCCGCATCGGCCTGGAGTTCCCTGGCCTGCAGGCTGAGGCTGTCGCAGACGAGCGATGGATTGGCCTTCAGGCCCCTTTCGACAAGATCGGCCAGAACCGGATCGCCTGCGGTCTGCCACCATAGCGGCATCCACTCCCCGCTCTCTGCCGCCGCGGCTTCGCTTCCCGCCTCGACCGGCTCGGCGGCCGGTTGCAATCCTCCCAGCTCGGCCGGGTTCGCGGTGCATCCCGCCAGCAGCAGCGCCAGCGCCATGGCCGCAAGGGTGGAACGGTATGAAGGGAGGTCCGACACGGAATTTCGCATAGCAGCTAAACCGCGAGAGGCAATTGCAACAAGGTGGAGATGACCGCGCGTCGACAACGGCCCACATCAGTCCGCAGCTGCAAGGAACCGGCTGAAACGATTGGGAAACGGGACCAGCCACAGATCGTTTGCGGCTGCCAGCCACGCAAGGCGCGTTAGTTCACGCGAGTTGCCCCCGCCCCCTTTGCCGGCGCCCTCGATAGCGATCCGCCCGACATTTCGCGTGACAGTTGGCCGGCGCGTGGAGCCATCGGTCAGGCACGTCGCCGGGAGGTCGGCCTGCCGGCACGGGCGGTTCGTCGGCGGAATCGGTCGTTGGGAGATCGCAGCGGCGGACGAAACAGCGGCTCGGCTGCGACCAGGCGGTCCAGAGAAGCGAGACGGTGACCGTGCCTTGCGCGAACGCCGAAAAAATGCCGCATCTCACGATTGCGGCGTGCGGCACCCCTGACCGAGGTGTGCCAGTGAGTTGATTCGTGGCCTGTTATCCTGGGACGCAGCCGCCTGCAGCGCGTTTCGGCACTGCAGGCGGCTGGAGCCCCACTTAGAAGTCTATCCGCGCACGCAGACCATAGCTGCGCGCATCGTTGAGGAAGCGGATGTTGAGCGCCGAACCGACCAGCGACTTCTGCGACACTTCCTTGTCGAAGAGGTTGCTTGCCCAAGCTTCGAGGCGCAGGTTGTCGATGGTCAGGCCAGCTCCGAAGTTCACCGTCGCAAAGCCCTTCTGACGGTCGGGGAAACCGGCTTCGAAGGCATTCTGGCGGGTCCCGTCCAGGAAAACGATGTCGCTTTCGTTGAACTGGCTCAGGAAATACGACGAACGGTAGTTGAGCAGGGCCTGCCAGTCGAAGCGAGCCGACCCGATGTCGAACCACTGGGACAGCCGCGCACTGACGTTCATCTTCGATGCCAGGGGCAAGCGGTTACCCACCAGGCTGATGAGCGGCGAGATGCCGCCCGCCTCGTCGTCCTTGGCGCGCACGTCCGCGACCGTGCCCTTGGTGATCTTGGTATTGAGATAGGCGGCGTTCACGTCGACACCGAAGTGAGCCGGCAGTTTGAAGCGCAGTTCGGCCTCCGCACCGTAGATGCGCGAAGCTCCGATGTTGCGGTTAACCAACGAGTACCCGTTACAGACGGCGGGAGTCTGGCTCGTGTCGAGGTTGATGCAGGTCAGGTCCTGGAACACCTGGTTCGAGTAATCGTAGTAGAAGCCGGTCAGGTTGAAGACTGCCCTGCGCCCCAGGAAATCGAAGCTGTTGCGGCTGCCGACTTCATAGACGATCAGCTTCTCGGGGCTGTAGGTCTCGGGGATGAGCGACCCGTTGAAGCTGTCGTTGAAGCCGCCCGACTTGTGACCTGTCGATACCTTGGCATAGACCATGTTGTCGTCGCTGAGGTCGTATTCGACGCCCAGGCGCCAGTCGACGAAGTTGAACTTCGAGCTACCCACCTGCTGGCCGGGAATTGTCAGGTTGGCATAGCTGAAGCCGCCATTGCGATCCGAAGGGTTGTTGGTGGGGCAATCGACGAAACCATTGTCGATGTCGGGACGATCGATGCAGGTGCCGTTCGGGTTGCTGCCATCGGCAATGGCGCCGATCTGCGCAATCAGCGTGTCGCGCAGGCCAGGGGTCATGGTACCCTCGATCAGGAACTGCGCCATGTCCTGGTTCGAGGTGATGCCGCTGACGTCGAAGTTGGGCCGGTCGAGCAGCGCCGGACGGAAACCCTCGGTGCCGATACGCGTCGCAAAGCAGCAGGTATAGTCTTCACCGCCGAGCGTGAGTGCCCAGTTCCCGCCGATGCCATAGCGCGACTTCTTCTCCTTGGTGTAGCGAAGGCCGCCGATGACGCGCAGGCGATCGGTCACGTCGTAAGTGCCGTCACCGTAGAAGGCGTAGCTTTCGCCGTTCACGTCAGGCATCACGAATTCGGTCGCCGAATAGCAGCAGTAGCCGCGATCCGAGAGCGCGAGATAGCCCACGGCCTGGTCTTCCTTGAAATAGAACCCGCCGACGTTCCAGCGCAGGCGCTGGTCGTCATTGGCGAAGAGGCGCATTTCATAAACCTGGCTCTTGGACTTGGCCTGCCAGAAGTTGCCGGAGAAATTGTCGTACTGGACCGCCGAGAGATCGCGGCCCGGATAATTGATGCCGTCGCTCGACGCGTTGACCTGGTAGAAGTCGACCGAACGATAGCTGCCGGTCAGCTCGGCGCTGAAGGTTCCGAAATCATAGTTGATCTTGCCCTGGACGCCCCAGAGCTCGTTCGTCATGTCGCCCTGGAGACCGCGATAGACGACGTCCTTGAGGTCCAGATCTTCCGGGCGCAGGCCGGTTGCGACGACTGCGCTGTAGATATTCGCGCCGGGATAGCCGGTGCCGGTTTCCTTGCCGTAGTCACCGACGAACGAGACGCTCAGCTTGTCGGTCGGCTCCCAAAGTATCGACAGACGGCCTGCGTAGTTTTCCTCGAGACCGGCCGGCTTGAGACCGCGCGCGGGCTCACCGGTGGAAGCGTTCCTGAAGCCGTAGTCGCGGTTGATGTAATAGCCCGCCGCGCGCAGCGCGAAGGTGTCGCCCACCGGAATGTTGATCGCGCCTTCTGCGGCATTGGAAGAGCGGTTGCCGGCTTCGGCCTGCAGATAACCGCTGAACTGGCCAAGGCGCGGCTTCGCGGTGATGATGTTGAGCGTTCCGGCCAGCGCATTGCGGCCATAGAGTGTACCCTGCGGGCCCTTGTTCACCTCGACGCGGTCAAGGTCATAGAACATCAGGCCCAGGCCGCGCGGCCGCGGAATGTATGTTCCGTTCAGGTGCGGCGCTGCACCCGGATCTCCCAGTTCCGTATTGTTGGCCGAGCCGACGCCGCGGATGAAGATCTCGATATTGCCTTCCTGATTGGCAATGCTGAGCCCCGGAACCGCAACCTGCAACTGGCGCAGTTCGGAAATGCCGTCCTGGCGCAGTTGTTCGGAGCCGAGCGCCTGAACGACACCCGAGACGTCCTGCAGATTCTCGGCGCGGCGGTTTGTCGTAACGATGATCGCTTCGCTGTCGTCGCTCACCGTGTCTGTGGTCGCGCGCTCCTGCGCGTGGGCCGGAAAGGCCGCCACCGACGATAGCAATGCAAGCAGCGCGGTACGCCGGAAATTACGCCGAGTCATTTCATCCTCCCTGTTGGATTTCATTTACAAGCAAGTTGCGGGCCCGACGGCGCGAGAATGCGCGCCGAGGAGAGCGTCAGGTCGAGACGGCCGGCCGTCGCGATCGAAAGCGGCCTGTCCACGTGGCTCATGTCGACGCCGGCCTTCTCGAAGCAGCGCAGCGGGATCGCCAGGCGCGTCCACTTCTGCGTGGCCGCAGCCTGCGCGAGCATGTTGCGGATCGGGAAACCTCCGACGCACTTGTCCCCGCAGGTCATCAGCAGGCTGACATCGGCGCTCGGAGCGGAGTTGACCTTGAATTCCAGCTCGAGGGCGAGTTCGCCATTCGCCTCGCGCGACAGATCCACCGGCTGGTCCTGAACGATAGCGGCCATGGCATTGCCCGCGCCGGTCCAGCTCAGTCGAACCGAGTCCTCTTGTGCCGAGCGATCGACCGCACGCGCTTCGATCAGCGAGGGCCCCGGGTTCGTCGAGAGTGACCCCGGTGCGCCCAGCAACAGTCTACGGCCGTTACCCGGCCGGCCTGCGGCAAAGAGAATTCCCGGGTCGGCAACCGCCGCGCTTGCGCGCTGCTCGGACAGCGTCGGCAGTGCGCCATTGTCGGCGAACGTCAGCCCGAAGCCATAGGGAAAGAGTGGATCGTAGTCCTTGTCGCCGAAGTTGACCGCGGTCTGGTCGCTCGACTTCGGCCAACTGTAGGGAAGCTTGCCGTGGAAGTCGGCCTTGCCGAACAGGACATCTGCTACGCCGCCGCCTTCGGAACCGGGCAGCCAGGCAGCGACGAACGCGTCAGCGGCATTGAGAAACGGATTGACCCACATCGCGCGTCCGGAAAGAAACACGGCAACCGTGGGAACGCCCTTGGCCTTGAGAGCGCGCAAGAGCGCGAGGTTCTTCGCATCGTCGAAGGCGACATCGGGACGGTCGCCCTGAAATTCGGCATAGGGATCTTCGCCGAAGACGACGATCGCGACATCGGGCTTTTGCGCATAGCTGCCGTCCACCGACAAGGTCGCCTTGCCGCCCGCGGCCTCGACCGCTTCATCGATCCCTTCCCAGATGGTCTGGGCATTGGGGAAATCGGCGCGCGTGGTGCCGGTTCCCTGCCAGCTCAGCGTCCAGCCGCCAGCCTGTTTCGCCATGTTGTCGGCGCCGTCTCCGGCCACCAGCACGTTAGCCGAAGCCTTGAGCGGGAGTACGCTGCCGGCATTTTTGAGCAGGACAAGCGATTCGCGCACCGCGCGGCGCGCCACCGCCCGGTGTTCCTTGCTGCCGAGCAGCTCGAAGCGCCCGCCATAGGGCCGGGATGAAGGCTTGCCCGCCTCGAACAGACCGGCACGGATCTTGACCCGCAGGATGCGGCGCACCGCATCGTCCAGGCGGGCCAGCGGCAGCGTACCGTCCTTGGCATGCGCCAGCGTCGTTTGGTAAAGGCCCTTCCAGCTGTCGGGCGCCATATACATGTCGAGACCGGCCGCGACTGCCTGGGGACAATCGGTCGCGGTGCAGCCATCGACCTGGCCGTGACCGTTCCAGTCGCCGACCAGGAAGCCGTCGAAGTTCCAGCGATCCTTGATGAGATCGGTCATCATCGAGCGGTTGCCGTGCATCTTGGCACCGTTCCAGCTAGAGAAGCTGACCATGATCGATTGTACGCCCGCGTTCAGCGCCGGAATGTATGGCGGGCTGAACAGGTCGCGCAGGCGATCTTCCGACATCTGTGTGTCGCCCTGGTCCTTGCCCCCGCTGGTGCCGCCATCGCCAAGAAAGTGCTTGGCCGTGGCGACGATATGCGGCCCGCGCAGCCAGTCCTTGTCGCCCAGCTTGCCCTGCAGGCCTTCGATCAGCGGCGCGGCAAAGCTGGCGCCGATCTCGGGCGTCTCGCCAAAGCCCTCGTAAGTACGCCCCCAGCGATCGTCCCGCACAACGGCGAGCGTCGGCGCAAAGGTCCAGTCGAGACCCGTGACGCGCATTTCTATCGCGGTTACTTCGCCGATGCGGCGGATCAGTTCCGGATCGCGCGTTGCGCCAAGGCCGATGTTGTGGGGGAACAGCGTGGCGCCGACGATATTGTTATGGCCATGGACAGCGTCGCTGCCCCAGATAATCGGGATGCGGGGGAGCTTTCCGCTCGGCTTCATCGACGCAGCGTAAAAGGCATCCGCCGCCGCCAGCCATTTCCTGGCCGGCGTATTGTAGTTGCCATCTGGCGTTGTGTTGCCGCCATTAAGCACTGAACCGAGGTGGTAACGATAGACATCTTCGGGCGTCACGCTGCCGACGTCGGCCTGGATGATCTGTCCGACCTTCTGCTCCAGCGACATGGCAGCGATCAGCCTGTCGATGCGGCTTTCGACGGCGGGATCGAGGGCGATCGTCGCCTGTCGGGCGGGCCATTCCTGGGAATGCGCCTGACCGGCACCCGCATCCGGACCGGATCCCTGCGCCACGGCGAGATTCGCGAAGCAAACGGAAGCCATGGCCACCAGCGACGTCGTACCAAACGCCAATGCGGCGCTGCGCGGCAGTTTCATTTCCCCTCCCACCTTACAAAATTGTCAACGTTTACCGGCCTTGCGGTCAACGTTTACTGTCGATTGTCGACAGAAGTCAATAGAGCCGTTAAGAAGGTTTCACGCTTGGGGGCGGCGATCCGGGAAATCGCCTAAATAGCTGATTGGAGGGCACAATTTCAAAGCGACCAACGATCGTCGATATTGCGCGGGTCGCTGGCGTGACGCCCAAGACCGTTTCGCGCGCACTGAACGATGCTCCTCACGTCAGCGAGAAAGTCCGCCAGAAGGTCAAGGAAGCCGCGGAGGCGCTCGACTATCATCCCAATATCGCCGCGCAGAGCCTGATCGCACGGCGTTCCTACCTGATCGGCCTGACGTACGAGCGGCCCAGCCCCAGCTACGTCGTTGAGCTGCAGAACGGCGCACTCAGCCGTCTGGAAACCGGGCGCTACCGCCTTGTCGTACTGCCTTTCAGCCAGGTGACGAGCCGCCAGGAAGAACTCGGCAAGCTGCTCCTGCGCGCCGGTCTCGACGGGGTACTCTTGGCGCCTCCGGCCTGCGACCAATCGCTGCTGCTCGACATGCTCGACCGCCAGAAGCTGCCCTATGCGCGAATCACTCCGCACAGCGAGCTCGATCGCGGCCTCGTCGTCGCAATGGACGAAGTAGCGGCGGGCGAAGCGGTCGCCGCACATCTCCTGACGCTTGGACACAGACGCGTGGCGATCATTCTGGGCGATCCCTCCCACGCCGCGAGCATCGGGCGAATGGACGGCTATCGCCGCGCTTTCGAAAAAGCAGGCATTGCCATCGATCAGGACCTCGTGGTCACCGGCGACTTCACGTTCGATGTCGGCTACCGGGTCGCGCTGGAGCTGCTGCGCCGCTCGCCCCGGCCTACCGCGATCCTGGCGCAGAACGACGACATGGCCGTCGCCGCGATGGCCGCGGCGCGCGAGCTGGGGCTTGCAATTCCGCAGGAGGTGTCCGTCGCCGGCTTCGACAATTCCGAAGTGTCGCGCACCGCCTGGCCGCAGTTGACCACGGTGAACCAGCCCGTACGCGAAATGGCGTGGGACGCGGCCGACCGGCTTATCGCCGCGCTCGACGGCGACAGCGAGGTGCAGGAACCGCGCCGCCGCGATCACCCCCACGAACTTCTCATCCGCGCCTCGACCGTTCCGCCACCGGCCTGAAAGCGCCTGCCCGTTGCCCCGACAGACTACTTCGCGATCAGTGGCGGATCTGCAAGTTCGACGAGTTCCCGCGCCTGAGCTGCGAACCAGGAACCCGCAGGCGGCGCGACTACACCACGCTCGGGGTCGGCTGGTCCGCCCCGCCCGCGCAGACATTCGCCGTCCGATTCACCGGGGATCTTGATCCAGAGATAGGCATCGACATAGGCCTCATCGCTCTCCAGCGTCGGTCGCCGCCCCAGCCCGCGCCCGGGCGGATTGCACCAGACCTCCGCATCCCGGTACTTGCCCTGCGGAGGCAACCAACCGCCACGCCCGTTGCGGCTGGTGTCGATCACCGCCCGCTTCTGAAGCGCCGGATCGCGAGCGACTCCCAGTTGCCCGAACAACTGGTTGTAGGCAGCGGCGGTTCGTGCCGAGGCGGCGGCGAGATTATCGTCGTCCACCCCTTTTTCATGCGCGGGACACTGGCGAGGCTCCAGCCCGCCCCGATTCACCAGCGCGATGCAATCGCTGATCCATCGCGCGTAAGGGACCAGACGGGCATTGCTTTCATAATTCGAGACATTGAGGAAAAAGCCATCCGCCCGCGCTACGTCGGCGCGTATCAGCCGGCTTGACGCTTCCGCAGGAGACAGCCAGCCGCTCCCCGTACCATCCAGGTAGAGGCCGACATTCGGCAGAGTGGACAGAACCAGAACCGCATCGCGCAACAGTTCAAAGCGCGTATCGGCGGCACGTTCGTCGATGCCGTCGGGTCGACAATTCTCAAGCTCTCCCGAAAGCGTCCGGTGCCAGGGAATAACGCCCAGCCCGTCCGGCTCGAGAATGACGATCGCCTCACGATCGCCGATACCCTTGGCAAATCCCCGAATCCAGGCACGATAGGCTGCGCCGTCCTTCGCGCCCCCGGCAGAATAGAGCGCGCAGTCGCGATAGGGGATGTTGTAAGCCACGAGCACCGGCACCTCGCGCCGCGCGGCAGCGCGATCCACGAGGGCACGAACCTTGCGTTCGACCCCTTCGGGCGTCCCGTCGGTAAACCAGGATGCCGAAGGAATACGCGCCATCGAAAGGGCATCGCGGCGTGCCTGGCCTGTCAGGCGTTCCGCCACCCTGGCCGTCGTGCTTTTGGGATCGACGAACAGCCTGCGCCCCTCCACCTCGTTTGCCTGCGCAGACAAGGGGCACGCGCATAACATGAGCGTGAGCATCAAACGGATCACAAGCTTCAGATTCCTCCGTGAAACTTGCGGATTATCAAATCCCTATCCAGCAGGGAAGAATGGGAGGATTACAATGTTGAACGAGAAGGCCGAATGCCCTCCGGCGGCGAGGCCCAGCCGCAGCTGTGTTTGCCGGCCCCGCGATCGAAGCGGCGAGGTGTCATTCCCGGGCAAGAAAGATCGGGTTGGTATAAAACCACAGGTCGGCGCGCGGGTCTTCACCCGGAACGTCGACGTCCGGCTCGCCTTGCCGGGTATTGGTGCCGCGAAGGCGCAGATAGATTTTTCCCGTGAAATCCGGAATCCGGTAATCCAGCGTGACATTGCCGCTCTTGCCGCGGGCCCTGGATAACGAGAATCGGCGGGCAACCTGAGTATCGGTCCTACCTGCTGCGCCCACGGAGCCGACGATGACATCGACATGATCGAGCACATCATCCGCCGCCATCCCCGGCTCGCCAGCAGCCCCGGCAACCTCGATCGTCAGCACCGCGGGCACATTCGCAGGCAGCGCAGTCGTCGAGCCCAGTTCGACCGGCTTTCCGGCGACAGAGAGCGAAACCCCCGTCACCAGATTTCCGGTGCTCACGAAGACGCGTCCCTTGCGCAAACCATCGAGGACATCAGCCGGATCGCGCTGCGCGTGAACCCACGTCTTCGCATATTCGCCGGGCCAGAAATCCGCCCCGCCTTCGCTGACGTGACCATGCGAGTCCGACCCCGCCGTTATCCACCAGTGGAGCCCTTCGGACAGCATTGCGTCCCATGCGCCGCCCAGAGTCGCTGTCATCTGATCGAAGCCGCCCATCGTCGGGTAGCCACCGTAAAGGCCGCGAGAACCATGGGCGGCGTCGTTGCCATTTTCCGGCATTGCAGCCTGATGGCCCGGAATGCCTTCCATGCCTACTGCGACATGGGGTGCCGCATCCATCCATCGGCGGAATTCCTGCGGGTCATGAAGGCCCCAGAGGCCCAGGCCTGTGGCCGTGCGCGAGGGATGGTTGGCAAGCAGAACGGGCCGGGGTGTCAAACCCTCCATCATGCGCAGGGCCTCCAGCATTCTGGGCTTCGTATCGCGCGACGGGTCGGCCGGCCAGGCGTCGCGCTCGGCATAGCCGGCCTCGATCCGGCGCAGGTTCTCGCGCTCGGAGGGATCGCGCGGCATGATGAGCGTCGCATGCTCACCGCCGGGCGTATCGAACTCAAGCCCGTAAAACACGATAAGATCGGGAACCGCCTTGCGCACATCCTCGATCACCGGCCAGGCGATGCGATAGTTCAGTTCGGAGTGGCGTGGACCGCCGTGATCGGTCGCGACCATCCAGTCGAGACCGAAGCGGCGTGCCATCTGCGCGTTCTGCAATCCGGTATGGCGGCTGTCCCCGCCCAGGACCGGTTTGGGCGGGGCATCGGGATGCGCCGGGTCGAGCTGCCAGCCTGCGCTGAATTCGGAATGGACGTGATGATCCCCGGCAAGCCACTCGCGCGCACCGCCCTTGCGGCTTGCTCCGACGCCGCTCACTTGCGGGCCGCTTGCGGCAGTGGCGAGGATGAGCGCGGCAATGGCGAGCAGCGGGCTGACGAAGATGCCTTTACGCATGGGTGTTCCTCCAACCTCTCCGGGAAACCCGGAACGAGGGGCACCCGGCCCTCTTCCTTTCAGGAAAGAACCGGGTGCCCGCGCGTCAGTAACTCAGAGGCTCAAACTCAGAGGCTCACGCGTGCCGAAAGGCGCACGGTGCGGCCATAGTCGGTGTATCCGCCAAGCCAGTTGTCATCGACGTAGTCGAGCTGCTTCGCGTTCAGGATGTTGATGCCCTGCAACGAGATCTGCGCGTAGTCGGTTACCCGCAGGCTGATGCTGCCGTCCATGCTGCCGAACGCCTTGGAGTTCGTGGACAGGCGATCGTTGGTGCCGACCGACTGCAGGACGTTGCCACGCCAGCTATAGCTCAGCCATGCTTCGAACGGTCCGTTCTCGTAGAAGCCGGTGATGTTGTAGCTGTGCTTGGCGATGCCGGCGAGATCGTCCTTGAGCGTGGCGTTATAGCTCGCCTGGCTGTCGGTGACCGTGTAGTTCGCCTGGAGGCCGAGACCGTCGAACGGCGCTGGCAGGAAGGTGAACTGGTGCTGGAAAGCCAGCTCGAGGCCCTTGACCCATGCTTCGCCGCCATTGGTCGGTGCGGTCAGTGCATAGACGTTGCCGTCGACGGTGAAGTCGGTCACCTGATTGTACACGAAGGTGCCGATGTCCTTGTAGAAGACACTTGCGATCAGGGCGCTGCGCGGCGCGAAATAGTATTCGACGCCGGCATCGTACTGCCATGCCTGGAAGCGCTTGAGCTGCGGATTGCCGCCATTGGCTTCGAAGATCAGACCCGAGGAGTTGAGCGTCAGGCGCGGCGCGAGGTCGGCCAGCGACGGGCGCGTGATCACGCGGGCGGCCGCGAAGCGCAGGACGATGTCGCGCACCGGTTCCACCACCAGATTGGCCGACGGAAGGAAGTCGTCATAGGTGCTCGTGAAACTGACCGGCAGCGCCTCGGTGCCGGTCTCCGCATGGCCCGATGAGGTCTGGCGGGTATGTGCATAGCGCATGCCGATGTTGCCACGGAACGGCAGCGCGCCGACGAATGAATCGAAATTCGCCATGCCGTAGACCGAAGTGATCTGCTCATCGATCTGGTAGGAATTGCGCAAGTCGGCGCGGGTACGCTCCGGGTTGGCGACGGCACTGGTATCCGACTCGTTCCAGAACGGATCCGGACGCGGCTGCACCCAGCTCGTCGGCAGGCTGCCCTGCATGTCGGACAGGAAGTCGCTGTACGGGAACTGGTTGAAGTAGGTGCCGTCGAAGTGCTGCCCCTTCAGCGTCTCGATCTTGAGGTCGCGGCGGTCGTAGTCTCGGCTGCGGCTGCGGTACTTGGCGCCGAAGTCGACCGAGACGAAGGGACCGAAATCGACCGGGCGGTCGACGCTCAGCCCGTAGGCGTGTTCCTTGTCGATCGACTTGAGCGGACGCCATTCGATCCGGCGGAACGGCAACAGGCTCGCCTGGTCGAGATTGCTGTCGAGCAGTTCGACCGTCGGCATCGCGCCGGATTCGGCTTTCGGCATCGTAAAGCGGACACGCCCGATCGGTCCGCTCAGGCGCGTACGGGTAATCGGCCCGGCCGTATCGGACAGAGCCCGCGTGATGTAGGCCTTGGGATGGAAGGTCCAGCCGCCGGCCCTGATGTCACCGCCCAGACCGACGAACCAGTTCTGGTGGACCATGTCCGAGATATCGCGACTGATCTGCGAGTCCGACTGGCTGATGCCACCCACGACAACACCGTCCTTGACGACCGCGCTGCCCGCCTCGAGCGTCTCGGGATCAAAACCGACCGAATAAGTCAGTTCGTCGTAGTAGTCGTTGAGGCGCGTGTAGAAGCCTTCGAGCGCGAGATTGACGGCGTCGCTCGGTGCGAATTGCACTGCAGCGTTGACCGCATAGCGCTCACGGTCTTCCTGCTCGAGCGTCGGGCGCAGCGACCAGGGGTGGAGATATTCGCCATCGCCGGTGCCATCGCCGTCCAGATCGAGCTCATCGACGCCCCAGCTGATGCCGGTAAGGCGGTCCTGGCGGGTCGAGCGCTTCGAATAGGTCGCCGCGATGAGCGCGCCGAAAGTCTCGCTGTCGTTCTTCCAGCTGGCAAGCGTCGAGAAGTTGGGATCGACGCGATCCGCTTTCTCGGCATAGCTGCCTGCGGCGCTGACGACGAGCTTGCCCGAATCCAGATCGAGCGGCTTGAAGGTGCGAATGTTGACGATGCCACCGATGGCGCCTTCCTCGAGATTGGCCGAGGGGCTTTTCACGACGTCGACGCCGGCAACGAGTTCAGCCGGGATCGTGTCGAAGCGGAACTGGCGGCCGCTCTGGCCGCTATCGCGCACGTTCTCGTTCACCGCGATCGACTGGCCGTTCAGCAGGGTCACCTGAAAATTGGCACCGAGGCCGCGGACCTTGACGAAGAGACCTTCACCGCGGTCACGCTCGATGGTGACGCCCGGCAGGCGCTGCAGGGCTTCGGCGAGGTTCTGCGAAGGGAAGCTGGCAATGTCGACCGCCTCGATGGAATCAACGACATTGTTCGCTGAACGCTTGCGATCGAGCGCGTCCGAAATCGAGGCCGAGTATGTGCCGGTCACGACGATTTCGGACGTGTTGTCCTCGCTCGCGCCGACGGTGGCAGCGGCGCTCGCTGGGGCGACGAGCGCGGCAGGCTGCCGCTGTGCCGGAGCGCGCTCGAGAATTGCAGTGCCATTGGCGTAGCGGACGATCAGTCCGCTGTTCAGAAGCAGGCGGTCGAGCGCGTTCTGCGCGCTGAACTTTCCGGAAACGGCGCGAGCGTTACGCCCACGC